>Ga0115031_1004216_pt1 | contig 10646 bp, 9 predicted proteins | sample Maine_Asex4_meta_FD_87301 | JGI IMG/M metagenome (GOLD analysis project Ga0115031, IMG submission 87301) | Marine algal microbial communities from Maine, USA - Maine_Asex4_metaG | ecosystem: Host-associated > Algae > Red algae > Unclassified | place: Maine, USA | collected 2015-01-05 | reverse complement strand
GCCTTCAATTTTTTGGTTAATGACCTTGCAAACCTTAGATCTGATGTAAACTTCCCCCACCGTAACGAACGCATCATTAAAAGCAGAAATGATTATTTCCGGCTCGAACTGAGTAGCAAATTTCCTTATCATTATCGGTATTACTTTCTCGGAGGCGAACTCAAAGTAGTCCTTGAGTTCCCGCTGGTTGTTTGCTAAAACGGCTTCGATAAAGCGTATTTCACGGTTCGTGGTATTCACAGTGAGGTTCATTTAATTGGTGTTGTAGAAACCTATTCCGACTTGTTTTCACCTTATAGAGTAGAGGTTGCCAATTTCGTTAACAGTGTAGCGCAAAAAAATAAGAAATACTTTCAAGATTTGCTAAAGCCTTCACTTAAAACAAAGGAATAGTAACAAAATACCAAGCCAAAGACGCCGGCCGAAGCCCATAAAAAAACCGGACCCATCAAAAAGCGCTGGCGGACCAATAGCCGACGCCGAAAATCTGCGGAAAAACGTCAAAAATCTCAACAAAGTGAGAATGCGGAATCTGTGGAGTTATAGCAGGGTATAACCTACGCTTCGGCGGGTTTGTTCGGCCGTCAACTGAATCGCGCCGGACAAACTCCTACCGCCTGTTTGAATTTCCGCGTGAAATAACTTGCGCTGTTGAAACCGCACCGCTGCGCGACTTCCTGGATGCTGAGGGTACCCTGCCGCAGCAGGTTCGCCGCCAGTTTGATCCGCTCGCCGTTAGTAAAATCGACCGGCGAAACGCCCATTTCATTCTTGAAGGCCCGGTAATAGCCGGATTCGCTCATGTACGCCATCTTGCTGAGTTGGGCCACCGTCAGTTTTTCGTCGAGGTGGCCCAGGATGTAGGCGACGGAGGCGGTGATCGGTCGGCTCGTGGTTTTGTTATCTGGGTCGCGCAGGTGTTGATCGCGGGATTCGGCTTCCAACATCCGGATGATCAGTTCGCGCAACGACATGCCGACGAAGAGATCCTTAGCCGGATGGTCTTCGGCACATAAGAACACCAGGCGTTGAATTAACTGAGTGACGCCCGGGTCATTGGTGAAATGAAAATTGTGATCTTTTTTTCGCCATCCCGCGTCATCGCTACGGGGCCGGTGCTCTTCCATGTGCTCGATAACCTTTGTGATTTCGTCCGGGTCGATTTCCAGAGCGAGACATTTGGTAGCGCGGCCTTTTTTGGCATCGGGAAAATCGATGACCAAAAGTTCGTCTCTGGGCAACATCATGGATTCCCCCGGCAAAAAGTTGAAGCCGGGCCGGTCACGCAGGTGCATGATCTTGCGCCCCTGGATCATACTGGCCAGTACCGGCTGGTCGAAACGCAGGTGTACGGCGGTAGCCGGTTCGTGCGTTTCGAAGAGATTAAGCGCGGCGTTTTCCAGGGTGAAAGTCGTCCGGTTTTCCACCAGGGTATTCAGCGGGCGGACCGGTAGACGGCGGATGCTGAGCATGTAGTCAGGTTTAAGAATTTCTGATCAATATAACACTCTTTAGCCATAGAGTGTAGCGGGTAAGCACAATTTTACGGCATAATTGCAGGATTGTACAAGTGGCTGACGGGATTATGCAAGGCGGTTGCACTCCCCTACCCTATCTTTGGGTGAACCGATACGGACCGCGTTTTGCGCGACCGCTTTAACCTAAATAATTCGATCATGAGTACTACTTCCACCACCGCCGCCGACGTACTGGCGCGGCCCAAATTCAAAGACCAGTACGAGAACTTCATCGGCGGCGAATGGACCGCCCCTACCCGCGGGGATTACTTCGATAACGTCTCCCCGGTGGATGGCAACGCCTTCACCCGCATTCCCCGTTCCACCAAGGAAGACATCGACAAGGCCGTGGCCGCCGCCTGGCAAGCCGCTGACCACTGGAACAACACCTCGGCCACCGAGCGCAGCAATCTGCTCCTCAAGATTGCCCAGGTGATGGAAGACAACCTGGAAACCCTGGCCCGCGCCGAGACGTGGGACAACGGCAAATCCATCCGCGAAACGCGCGCGGCGGACATGCCGCTGGCCGTAGACCACTTTCGCTATTTCGCCGGCGTGATTCGCGGCGAGGAAGGCGGGGTATCCGAGCTCAACAGCAGCACCGTATCGATGAACGTCTGGGAGCCTCTCGGCGTCGTCGGTCAGATCATCCCCTGGAACTTCCCCATCCTGATGGCCGCCTGGAAAGTCGCTCCGGCCCTGGCCGCCGGTAACTGCATCGTGTTGAAGCCCGCCGAGCAAACGCCCGTCGGTATTCTGATCCTGATGGAGATGATTCAGGACATCCTGCCCCCCGGCGTACTCAACATCGTCAACGGTTTCGGCGTGGAGGCGGGTAAACCGCTGGCCGGTCACCCGGATATCTGCAAGATCGCCTTTACCGGTGAGACGACTACCGGGCAACTGATCATGCAGTACGCCAGCAAGAACATCATCCCCGTTACGCTGGAGCTGGGTGGAAAGAGCCCCAACATTTTCATGAAAAGCATTATGGATGCCGACGATGCCTTCTTCGACAAATGCCTGGAAGGTGCCGCCATGTTCGCCCTCAATCAGGGGGAGGTTTGCACCTGCCCCAGCCGCATTCTGGTCGACGAATCCATCTATGACAAATTCGTTGCGCGCTTCATCGAGCGCGTAGAGGCCATCAAAATGGGCCATCCGCTCGATCCCTCCACGATGATGGGAGCCCAGGCGAGCAACGATCAGTACGAGAAGATCCTGAAATACATCGAGATCGGTAAGGAGGAAGGCTGCGAGGTTCTTACCGGTGGCGGTGCGGCTTACGTCGACGAGCTAAAGGGCGGTTACTACATTCAGCCCACCGTACTCAAAGGCAACAATAAGATGCGTGTTTTCCAGGAAGAGATTTTCGGCCCCGTGGTGTGCATCACCACCTTCAAGGACGAAGCGGAAGCCATCGAGATCGCCAACGATACGCTCTACGGCCTCGGTGCCGGGCTGTGGACGCGCGACATGCACGAGGCTTACGGCATCGCCCGCAAGGTGCAGGCCGGCCGCGTTTGGGTCAACTGCTACCACGACTACCCCGCCCACGCGCCCTTCGGCGGTTACAAAAAATCGGGCATCGGTCGCGAAAACCACAAGATGATGCTCGATCACTACCGTCAGACGAAGAACATGCTGATCAGCTACAGCAAGGATAAGCTCGGTTTCTTTTAGAGAATGCCCCCTTATTCGTTAACCATTCGCCGGCCGGAGACTGACACTCCGGCCGGCGTTTTAAATTACTTCCTTCATGGCTAAAGTTGACATCACCCCGGCCGCATGCGCCGTCATCGACACCTTGCGCGCCGAGCACGGCGATCTAATCTTCCACCAAAGCGGCGGCTGCTGCGACGGCTCCTCCCCGATGTGCTTTCCGGACGGCGATTTCTTCATCGACGATAATGACGAGTTGCTGGGCGAGGTACACGGTTGCCCGTACTACATGTCAAAATTTCAGTACGAATACTGGCGGCATACCCACCTGACGCTCGACGTGACCGAGGGGCGGGGTTCCAGTTTTTCGGTCGAAATACCACTGGGTTTGCGGTTTGTGATCGATTCGAGGTTGCTGACCGAGACCGATTAATCGCCATTCGGGCGGCGGGTGGCAAACCTTTGCACCAGCGTCCTCCGCCCAAATGCTCTTATGGAAATAGCAATTTTCATTTCCGCCCATACCGTGGATAGATCACAACCGTGCCCTATTTTTACTTTCCACGCAGTTAGGGATTGCGGAAAAATAAGTTGACGGTATACAAACGGTGCTCGCGGCACCGTGCTTCGTCAAGCAGCCGATTTATTCTTCCGCAATCCCTTAAGACCAACCCACTATGATTTCCATCCGTACGATAGCCGGAACCATTACCGGTTTCACCTTGCTATTCATTTTTTTCTTTAGCTGCCGGCCCGCCGTGCCGGACATTCAGGACGCCCTGGTCATCACGGACGTCAGCGTGATCGACGCCGAAGCGGGATTGCGCGAGAACCAAACGGTTTACCTCAAAGACGGCCGCATCCTTTCTATAGTACCTTCCGCCGATGCTCCCGCCTCGTCGTCGAATACCGTAATCGATGGTAGCGGGAAATATTTGATTCCGGGTTTGTGGGATGCGCACGTTCATTTCGATTACGCGGAACCCCTGGCTCCCAGCATGTTCGCGCTTTTCCTCGGCTATGGCGTGACCAGCGTGCGTGATACGGGCGGTAGATTGGAAAAGGTGAAAGCCTGGCGAGACGCCGCCGGACGGGATTCCACCGCCGCGCCGAGGGTGAAAATGGCCGGCCCGCTCCTGGATGGGGACAGAAACGTCTACGACGGCAGTGCCCCTAACCTTCCGCCGCTTTCCGTCGGTTCCGGTTCCGTTACCGAGGTGCTCGACCTTCTGAAGGAGCTTGAGGATGCCGAAGTAGATTTTCTTAAAGCATACGAAATGCTGACTCCCGACCAGTTACTGGCGATCACGAAAAGGGCACGGGAAATGGGACTGAAAGTTACCGGCCACATCCCTTTGAGTATGGATGCCGTCAGTGCCTCCAACGCGGGTATGAACTGTATGGAACACCTGCGTAACCTCGAGGTTTCCTGCGCCGCTAACGCCGATGAACTACTGGAAAAACGTCTTAAAATGCTCGCCCTGGATGAAAACATCGGTGGCTCCGTGCTGCGCTCCCGTATTCACGCCGCGCAACGGACGGAAGCCATGGCCAAACAGGATTCCGCCAAAACAGCTGAAGTCCTGCGGGTTTTAGCCGCTAATAATACCTGGCAGGTACCGACTTTGGCCCTAAACACCTTCCGCAATCGGATGTACGTTAACCGGCCGGATTTTCAGGAGAGCGTAAAGTTTCTCCCCGATAGCTTATCTCAAAACTGGCTGGAGGGCATGAAGGCATTGGGTACGCAGACGTTTTCCGCGACGGCAAAAGCATCCGGCACCTGGTCGATGAAAATGATCAAGCCGTTACACGCGGCCGGCGTGGAAATAATGGCCGGTACAGATTGCCCGATCGCCTACCTCACCCCCGGTTACAGCCTGCACGAGGAACTAGCCGTACTGGTGGAATCCGGCCTGACGCCCCTGGAAGCACTAAAAACGGCTACCCTCAACCCGGCGCGTTTTTTCGGGATGGAAGATACCCTGGGGCTCGTCCGAAAAGGCTATCTGGCGGATCTCGTGTTGCTGGACGCCAATCCCCTCGAAGACATCCGCAACTCAACAAAAATTCAGGCGGTGATCCGTGCCGGCCGATATTATTCCCGACGGGAACTGGATGCCCTGTTAAAAAGCGCAAAAAAGCCCGGTCGGCGTATTCGGTAATTGATTACCTTTCGCCGAATGCGGCAGTTGTCCTGACAACCTTAGCTGCGTAACTTCACTCCGGAAACCAGCAGCCATGCCCGCCTACCAGGTAACTAACAACGACCGCACCTACCCCATCGAAGCCACCGACCTCGCGGCCCTCGACGCCCATGAGGTCAGCCCCGGAAAGTGGCACCTGCTCAAAGACGGTACCGCCTACCAAGTTGAAATCCTGGACCTCGACCCCGCCGCTAAAACGGTCACCCTTTCCGTCAACGGCCGCCGTCAGACCCTGGTGCTCAGCGACGAAACCGATCAGCTGGTCAAACGCCTCGGTTTCAGCGTCGCCACCGCCGCCAAAACCCTTGATGCCGTCGCGCCCATGCCCGGCCTCGTACTTGACGTAATGGTCAAGGCGGGCGACGAGGTAACCGCCGGCACGCCCCTCCTTATCCTCGAAGCTATGAAGATGGAAAACGTGCTTAAAGCCGAAGCCGACGGCGTCGTAAAAGCCATCAAGGTGAGCAAGGGCGAAGCCGTAGAAAAGAAGCAATTGCTGGTGGAAATAGAATAAACCGATGCCTCCACCCCGCTTCTCTCCCACCAACCAAACCGAACATGCAAACTTTTCCCTCCGTCACCAAAGCCGAATGGCTCGCCAAAGTCACCAAAGACCTGCGCGGCAAGCCGCTGGAGGAGCTGGACTTTACCGTGGGGGAAAAGACGCTATCGCCTTTCCATCACGCCGAAGACTTACGACGTCCTCCCGCACCGCTGAAGTCGGAACCCGGCTGGCAGATCGGTGCGCACATCGGCGTACAGGACGTTACCAAAGCAAATAAGCGGGCACTGGCCGCCCTTAAAAGTGGTGCCCAGTTTCTATGGTTCTCCCGCTATAGCCCAATGGATGCCGCCCAAAAGAAGGTTCTGCTGAATGGCATTCACCTGGAAATGATCGATCACTACGTCGACGAGCACGAAATCAACCGGGGACGAGGCAAACCCGCCCTCGACCTTTATCATGCTTCCTTGCAAGCCGACGTTTCCCCGGTATTTTACGTCTGGCCACCCACCGAAAATTTCTTCGAAATCGTCGCGCTGCTGCGGGCCATTCGCCTTTGCTGGCAACTGGTCCGGGAGCAAACCAATGGTTCCGTGAAATGCACGATCCGCGTTTTCCTTCCCCGGCGGGAAAAGGAACCCAACATGAACCACATCGTCAATGCCGTGAGCGCAACGGCGGCCGTCATCGGTGGAGCGGACGTACTCTTCATTCCCTCGGCCGCCGACCACAAAGAGGAAAATGATTTCTATCGCCGCATCGCCGGGAACATTCATCACTTGCTCATCGAAGAAGCTCGTCTCGGCAAGGTGGCGGACCCCGCCGCGGGGAGTTACTACATCGAGACACTGACGGACCATTACGCAAGTAATCTCTGGGCCGAATTTCAAGCACTACACGCCAAAGACCAATGAAAAAACTACTAGTAGCCAACCGCGGAGAAATCGCCCTGCGCGTCATGCGCACCGCCCGCCGCATGGGCATCAAGACCGTCGCCGTCTATTCGGAAGTCGATCGCAACGCGCCCCACGTGCGCTTCGCCGACGAGGCCGTGCTGCTCGGCCCCGCCCCCTCTAACCAGTCTTACCTGGTTATGGACAAGGTCATCGCGGCGGCCACGCAAACTGGCGCGGACGCCATCCACCCCGGCTACGGCTTCCTGAGCGAGAACGCCGATTTCGCCCGCGCCGTGGATGCGGCGGGGCTGACCTTCGTCGGTCCCCGGCCCCATGCCATCGAGGTGATGGGCAATAAACTGGCCGCCAAAGAGGCGGTAGCGGACTACGACATTCCCATGGTGCCCGGCATCGAGGAGGCGATCACCGACGTCGAATTGGCCAAACAAATCGGCGAGCGCGTCGGCTATCCCATCCTGATCAAAGCGGCGGCCGGCGGCGGCGGCAAGGGCATGCGCGTCGTCGAGAACAGCGAAGAGCTGCAATCGCAGATGGAACGCGCCATCAGCGAAGCCACCTCGGCTTTCGGTGACGGATCGGTCTTCATCGAGAAGTACGTCACCAACCCGCGCCACATCGAGATCCAGGTGCTGGCCGACGCCCACGGCAACACCGTTTACCTCTTCGAGCGGGAGTGCAGCATCCAGCGGCGGCACCAGAAGGTGGTGGAAGAAGCTCCCGCCGTGCCGCTCAACAACGACCCCGACCTGCGCCGCCGCATGGGCGAGGCCGCCGTCAAGGTTGCCGAAGCCTGCGATTACCTCGGTGCCGGCACCGTCGAATTCCTGCTCGACGGCCAAAACAACTTCTACTTCCTGGAGATGAACACCCGCCTCCAGGTCGAGCACCCGGTCACGGAGATCATCTCCGGCGTCGACCTTGTCGAGCAGCAGATCCGCGTCGCGCGCGGCGAGGCCTTGACTTTCACTCAGTCCGATCTGACCATCAAAGGCCACGCCATCGAGCTGCGCGTCTACGCCGAAGACCCGCTCAACAACTTCCTGCCCAGCATCGGCCGGCTGGACGTCTACCAGCCACCGGCAAACACCGACGGCGTCCGCGTCGACGATGGTTTCGAGCAGGGCATGGACGTCCCGATCTACTACGACCCGATGATCGCCAAGCTCATCACCTACGGCGATACCCGCGCCGAAGCCCTGCAACGGATGCGCGACGCCATCGACGCCTACCGTATCGAAGGCATCGAAACGACTTTACCTTTTGGCCGCTTCGTCGTTGATCACGAGGCGTTTATCAGTGGTAAGTTCGACACGAACTTCGTCAAGGAACACTACTCCCCGGAAGCCATTTTGGCGGAACGGGAGGAGGAGCAACGGGTGGGCGCGTTGATGGGGGCGTATGTTTATGAAAAGGCACTGCGCCAACTCCGGGTGCCGACCGTATAATACCGCTACAATGGTTGAGGAGTTTTACTCCGAACGCCAGACGGGCGGCCACGCTTCCATTCTGGCATTCGGAGTAAAACTCCTCAACCATGGCTCTTTCGACACACTTCAACGTTAGATCATGCAACCCGACTTCAGCAAAATACCGTGGCGCAGGCCAACCTCGCGCCAGCCGGAAGGCGGGCCGGCTTCGCCTACTCCCGAAGGCATCGACATCCATCCGGTTTACCGCCCCGAAGACATCGCCGCCCTCTCCCATCTGGGTTCCGTCGCCGGCCTGCCGCCCTACGTGCGCGGCCCCTATTCCAGCATGTACGCCGGGCGGCCGTGGACGATCCGGCAGTACGCCGGCTTCTCCACGGCGGAGGAATCGAACGCCTTCTACCGGCGTAACCTGGCGCAAGGGCAAAAAGGCTTGTCGGTCGCTTTCGACCTGGCCACCCACCGGGGTTACGACTCCGATCACCCACGGGTAACGGGTGACGTGGGTATGGCGGGCGTGGCGATCGACTCGGTAGAGGACATGAAAATCCTGTTCGACCAAATCCCGCTGGACAAGATGTCGGTCTCCATGACGATGAACGGCGCGGTGATCCCCATCATGGCTTTCTTCATCGTGGCGGCCGAGGAACAGGGCGTGGATAAAGCCCTCCTTTCCGGCACCATACAGAACGACATCCTCAAAGAGTTCATGGTGCGCAACACCTACATCTATCCGCCCGCCGAGTCGATGCGGCTCGTGGGTGACATCTTCGCCTATACGGCGGCGAACATGCCGAAATTCAACAGCATCAGCATCAGCGGCTACCACATGCACGAGGCGGGCGCCTCCGCCGATCTGGAACTGGCTTACACGCTGGCGGACGGGCTGGAGTACATCCGCACTGGCCTGAAGGCGGGGCTGGCGATCGACGATTTCGCGCCGCGCCTGAGTTTCTTCTGGGGCATCGGCATGAACCACTTTATGGAGATCGCCAAGCTGCGGGCGGGGCGGCTGCTCTGGTCGGAGATCGTCGGTGCGTTCGCGCCGAAGAACGCCAAGTCGATGGCTTTGCGCACCCACTGCCAGACCTCGGGTTACAGCCTCACGGCGCAGGACCCGTTCAACAACATCGCCCGTACGACGGTCGAGGCGATGGCGGCCGTCTTCGGCGGCACCCAGAGCCTGCACACCAATTCGTTGGACGAAGCGATCGCGCTGCCGACCGACTTCTCCGCAAAAATTGCCCGCGACACCCAGAAATACCTGCAGAGCGACGCGGTCGGCATCACCAAAGTAGTCGACCCCTGGGGCGGCAGCTACTACGTCGAAAAGCTGACGGCCGATCTGGCGGACCGCGCCCGCGCCCTGATGAAAGAGGTGGAGGAACTCGGTGGCATGGCCAGGGCGATCGAGAAAGGTCTGCCCAAGCTCCGCATCGAGGAAGCCGCGGCGCGCAAACAGGCCCGCATCGACGGCGGTACGGAAAAGATCATCGGCGTCAACCTCTTCCGCAACGAAGACGAAGAACAGCAGATCGACACCCTGGAGGTCGATAACAAAGCGGTTCGTAAGTCACAGATTGCAAGATTGGAAAATATTAAAGGAGTAAGAGATGGGGGCGCGGTCGCGGGTGCATTGGAAGTATTAAGGGCCTGTGCGGCGACCGGCAATGGGAATCTCCTGGCCCTGGCCGTGGAAGCCGCCCGCGCCCGCGCCACCCTCGGTGAGATCTCCGACGCCCTTGAATCCGTCTTCGGCCGCTACCGGGCCACCAACCGCATCATCAGTGGTGCTTACGCCAGCGAAATGCAGCGAAACGAAGAATTTCAGGCTGCGCGGGATTTGACCCGCCGCTTCGCTGAAACGTACGGCCGCCAGCCCCGCATCCTCGTCGCCAAACTCGGGCAGGACGGGCACGACCGCGGCGCGAAGGTGATCGCCTCCAGCTTTGCCGATATCGGTTTCGACGTAGACGTGGGTCCGCTCTTCCAGACCCCGGAAGAGGCCGCCCGCTCGGCGGTGGAGAACGACGTGCACATCCTCGGCATCTCCTCGCTGGCGGCGGGCCACAAAACGCTGGTTCCCCAGGCCATCGCGGCCCTGAAGGCGGAGGGTGCCGGCGACATCCTGGTGGTCACCGGCGGCGTGATCCCCGAACAGGATTACCAATTCCTGTACGATCATGGCGTGGCGGCGATCTTCGGTCCGGGGACGGTGATTGCTAAGGCGGCTGCGGCAATTCTGCGCATCATGCTGCCATGACGTCCGTCGGCCTTCAGGCCGTACTGTATCTTCGCCCTTGTTAAGGGCAAGCGGTATCTGTACATACAATGGTTGAGGAGTTTCACTCCGAATGCCAGACGAGTGGCTACGCCCTCCTCGTCTGGCATTCGGAGTGAAACTCCTCAACCAT
>Ga0115031_1004214_pt1 | contig 10647 bp, 7 predicted proteins | sample Maine_Asex4_meta_FD_87301 | JGI IMG/M metagenome (GOLD analysis project Ga0115031, IMG submission 87301) | Marine algal microbial communities from Maine, USA - Maine_Asex4_metaG | ecosystem: Host-associated > Algae > Red algae > Unclassified | place: Maine, USA | collected 2015-01-05 | reverse complement strand
GTTGACGTCTTTGTTTCCGGGGTGCCGTCCCTGCGGGCGCTCCTTAGCGTACTGCAGGCTGGCGTAGTAAGCGGCGGAAGCAGAGGCAGCGGCCATGACGCCCGTACCGATCCGGGCCTCATTCATCATCTGGAACATGTTGTTCAGTCCGCGGAATTCCTCGCCCACGAGGTAGCCTTTCGTTTGCCCCTGCTCGCCGTACATCAGGTGAGCGGCGACGTAGCCTTTCTGTCCCATCTTACCGTAAATACCGGCGGTGGTGACGTGGTTATCTGCCAGTCCATTGTCCGTAGGCAGGTGCTTAGGCACGACGAAAAGGCTGACGCCCTTCATGCCCCTGGGGCCGCCTTTCTTGCGGGCCAGCAGCAGGTGGACGACGTTCTCCGTTGCGTTGTGGTCACCGCCGGAGATGTAGATTTTTTGTCCTTTGATGGCGTAGCTGCCATCGCCCAGGTCTTCGTAGGAGGTGGTGATGTCGGAGAGGGAAGAGCCCGCCTGTGGCTCCGTCAGGGCCATGGTTCCCTGCCATTCACCGGCGGCCATTTTCTCGAGGTAAGTGGCTTTCAGTTCATCCGATCCGAAGTTCAGAATCAGGTTAGCAGCCCCGGTGGTGAGGAAGCTGTAAGCCGCCATATTTCCGTTGGCTGCCTGAAAAATCAGGCCGGCAGCGTTCAGAATAACGGTTGGCATTTGCTGGCCGTTATCTTCATAGGGCCAGGCGGCGTTGAGCCAACCGGCAGCGCCCATGGCCCGCATCGCCTCTCCTACCTCAGGTAAAACGTGTACTTCTCCGTTTTCGTAGTAGGCCTTCTTTTTATCCATTTCCCGGTAGTAGGGAAACAGGTATTTATCCGAGAGCTCCTTAGCGGCATCAAGGGTCATTTCGGTCGCTTCATGATCGAAAGCTTCGTGCGCTTCAAAGGAGCGGATTTTTTTCAGATCCAACACTTCATTCAGGATAAAACGAAGGTTACGGGTGGAGATGTATTGCATGATTATTTCGTTGGGGCGGTGAAGATAGGGAGGAGTTAGCGAATTTTCGCTGGAAGGGTAAAGTTTTAGGGGGCGCGGACGCGGGTGCAGGGGGGGCTCGGGGATTAGAATGATAGGATTTTAGGATGGTAGAATTTTCTCTCTAAGAAATTCTATAATTCTCTCATTTTATAATTCTAATCTCCGCTGAAGAGAAATAGCTTACCGCCAATTACCTCACAAAAGAGGATTAGAATGATAGAATTTTTAGGATGGTAGAATTGATAGTCCTAACATTCTAATATTCGATCACCAATAATTTTAAAACAAATTTGGTGATAAATTAAAAATAAACTACATTAGCAACACTAAACAGCAGAAATGAAAAAAGAGAATCTATCCTTTAGCATCATTGGATGCGCCATGCGGGTACATACTGAATTAGGCCCAGGCTATCAGGAAAAAATTTATCATCGTGCCTTAGAAATTGAATTTCGGCATTCAAGAATAGCCTTTGAATCAGAAAAGCAAATGGACATTTTTTATCGAGACGAACCTGTTGGCTCCCGACGAGCGGATTTTTTCTTAGAAGAACAAGTCATGTTGGAGATCAAAGCTATCCGAGAGATTTCAGATGCCGATATGATCCAGTTAAACAACTATACAAAAATGGTAAATATGCCCTTTGGCCTACTCATCAATTTTGGTGGACCAAGTTTGCAGTACAAGAAAGTTTTCAACCTGGAGCATCCTTTAAATGTGGCTTGGAGGGCGAATAATCCTAATAGGCGGTTGGCGGGATGAAAAAAATAAGGAGATTAGAATGATATGATTAAAAGGATAGTAGAATTTATCGGCTCACAAAATTCTATCATTCTTTCATCCTATAATTCTAATCCCCCCGGCCATCAACGACGCCCCCCTCACTCCACCACCCCCACCCTCACCCCATCCAGCACCATCCCTGGCTGAGAATTCCCACCATTCCAGAAGGAAACGACGACCTGGTCTGCTCCGTCATCGGGTACCTTAGCGTCGATGTGGATAGAACGTCGCCAGTCGTGGTTGAGGACGCGGTGCATGCGGATCATCCGGCGTTTGACTTCGACGCCCTTGCGGCGGAAGGCGATGATCATCTGGGCGGAGTTGTGGCGGTTACCGCGCGGCTGATCGATCTTTACGTCGACGGAAGCCCGAATCCAGGTACCGGGCGGGAGATCGATGTCTGCCGCCAGATCGGGACTGATCTGTTTTTTGCCCACCAGGCAGAGTGCTCCGTTGCCGTCAATGGGAGTAAGACCACAGGCTTCGGTGGATTCGTCTTCGAAGTCGTTTTCGTAAAGCAGCTGACTGATGCTTCCCTCGCCGGGGAAAAACTCTGGCGTGTCCAGTGCTAAGCGATCGTCGTAATTTTTGTCGAAGGTGTAGAGCGTTCGCCAGAAGTAGGTTTCCGTCATCTGCTCCGTCAGGAAGAGCCCACCCCGGTGGGCCTGGTGGGTGAACCAGAGGTTGTGCCAGGTAAAGAGGAGTAAGCATGCTCCCACGAGAACGGCAAGGGCTTTACGGACGAGCCCTCCTTGCCTTTTGACCTCACTTTGCACCTGCGTTTGCGCCGCATTTTGCCAACCAAATGCCCAGGCAAGAAAGGCTGCCAGCGGAAAAGAGAGCGTCACGTAAGCCTGCACCATCGTCCGCTGCCCGAGGCTGCCGCCATACCACCAGACACTCCAGGCGAAAGCAATGTAAATGAAAAGTGCCACATGCAGGAAGGTTGGGAAGAAAAGGTCTCTGCGCTGAAAGATGAGCGGAATAAAGCCCAGAACCCCGAAAATCATCAATGGCGTATACACCAGCCAACCCGCTTTATAACTGAACAATCCATGATGAATGTGTGCTTTAAGCCAGTCAAAGCCCTGGTCCTGGTAACTGTACACCAGCCAGTCGCCACTGACGTATTTCCAGTAGAACAGCTGTAAAGAACCGATCATCAGGGTAATCGCCGCAGCGGCCAGTAACTTGCTCCAATGCTTCCCGAGGTACGCCAGCCGCTCCTGAATCGCGCCCTTTTTCGTCAGGTCCAGCCCCCACATAACCGGCAACAGCGACGCAATAATTTCCGTTGGCCGGGTGAGTGCCATCAGGCCGATACAGCCGCCAATAAGCAGTGCTCCCCGCCAGCTTGCTTTGGTATAAAACCGATGGGTCGTCAGCAAAAGCAGCGCATAAAGGGTAAAGACGTTGTTGTGCGTCATCGCACCGTCGATGGCTGAATAATTCAGGTAATTCGTACCAATGGCAATGCACAGCAGCGTGAGGGCGATTGCTTCCTCCCGGAAATAAAAACGTAGCAATACCATCAGCCAGTACAGCCCTAAAAAGCTGATGATCAGGCTGCCCATTGAGATCATGAACTGATAGGGAAAGGAAAAGCCGTCAGCAGGGTAAGCCTCACTCATACCGGCCCAACCATGTGCAAGAGTAAAAAACGGCAAGTAGGACAGGGATTGACCGAGGCTGTACTTCATCACCTTATTACCGCTCTCGTGGGTAAATACCTGATAGGGATCGCTGGTGGGGCGGTAGTCTTTGATCACCTCGTCCAGAAACTTCACCTCCTTCAGATCCTGGTAAATAAAAGCCGCGGGCAGGTACATGTAGTAGCCGCTCACATCATAACTAATGGTCGCTTCCGCCCCCGCCTGCTGCCACTTAGGGTAGTAGCAGAAATGTACCAGCCCGATGAAGAGGTAACAGGCGAACAAGGCGATGGAGGCGGGGCGCATGGGGGCGAAGATAGGGAATGGGAGAATGAGAGAATGGGAGAATGGCGGAATGGGAGAATGAGAGAATGAGAGAATGGAAGAATGGCGGAATGAGAGAATGGGAGAATGGTGGAATGAGAGAATGGGAGAATGGCGGAATGGGAGAATGGCGGAGTGGGAGAATGAGAGAATGGCGGAATGAGAGAATGGAGGAATGAGAGAATGGAGGAAAATTGAATCTGTGAGCGGTACCGGGAGAGTTGAATTTTATAGGATGGGAAGCCATACCTTTAGGCACGAATAAAGAGCCAAGAACTGCACCGAAGGGCGCGATTGTAGATGTTTTAGCTCTTGATTTGCGTACCTAGAATATCTACCATGCGCTACCTCACTTTCTTCGTTTGCCTGCTACTCTTAAGCTGCGGGCAGGATAATTCTGCCCGTCCCGATATTCACCGGGGCTGGGAACACTACGGCGGGGACCCGGGCCTGAATCATTACAGCTCCTCCACCCAGCTGGACACTAGCAACGTCGCGCTGCTGCAACCGCTCTGGACGTACCATTCCGGGGACGCCGACACCGCTAAACACAGCCAGATACAGTGTAACCCCATCATAGTTGACGGTGTCCTTTTCGGGGTAACCCCCCAGATGCGCCTCTTCGCTGCAGACGCCCTGACCGGTGAGGAAAAATGGGTCTTTAATCCGCAGGCTGACACCCTGGGGGGCTTTGATAAAAAGCGACAGCACGGGCTCATCAACAGCCGCGGACTGACCCACTGGAAAGGAGATGGGGAAACCCGGCTGTTCTTCACCGCCGGCTCCCTCACTTACGCGTTGGATGCAGCGACGGGGCAGCCCATCCGTACCTTCGGCACGGAAGGATTCGTGGATCTGCACAAAGGCCTGGGCCGGAACGTGGACGACATCGTCGTACTGGCTACTTCACCCGGCATTATCTTCGAAGACCTGCTCATTATGGGTACCCGGGTAGACGAATCCCTGCCCGCAGCGCCGGGCCACATCCGGGCCTACGACGTCCGCAGCGGAGAAATTCGTTGGCTGTTTAAAACCATTCCCGGGCCAACGGATGAAGGCTTTGATACCTGGGACAACAAATCCGCCTGGGAATATACCGGCGGCGCGAATGCCTGGTCGGGCTTCAGCCTCGATCCCGAACGAGGAACGGTTTACTGCGGCACGGGATCGGCCTCCTATGATTTTTACGGTGGAAACCGGCCGGGCAAGAACCTCTACGCCAACTGCATCCTTGCCCTCGACGCCGCTACGGGTGAGCGTAAATGGCACTACCAAACGGTTCACCACGATGTTTGGGATAAAGACCACCCCACCCCGCCCGTGCTGGCGACCATTCGCCACGAGGGCGAGGAAGTAGACGCCGTCGTGCAACCCACCAAAAATGGTTACCTCTTTGTGCTCAACCGGGATACCGGGGAGCCGATTTTCCCGGTTACCGAAGTTCCCGTCCCGACACAAATCGGTCTGCCGGGCGAAGCCCTCGAGGCTACCCAGCCCATACCGGATAAGCCCGCACCCTTCGCCCGCCAGGCTGTTGGGCCCGAAGACATTAATCCCTACCTGAGCGAAGAACACACTGCCGCCATTCGGGACATCTACGCTAATTCCCGTTACGGCAACCTTTACCTGCCGCCAGCGGAGAAACCGCTTATCCTGTTACCGGGTTACGATGGCGGTGCGGAATGGGGCGGACCAGCCTTTGACCCCAAAACAGGTATGCTCTACGTCAACGCCAACCAGATGGCCTGGGTGATGACCATGAAAAAAGTCGAATGGACGGAGCCCGGTCCGGAAACCTGGGCCAGGGCAGGAGAACGCCTCTACGGCCGCTATTGCCAAACCTGCCATGGTGAAGACCTGGCGGGCCAGGGCAACAACCCAACGCTGATCAACATCGGCGAACGATACGACACCCCCACCCTGGCGAACCTCTTGCGCGCCGGCCGACGCATGATGCCGGCCTTCGGCCAGCTCAAAGACGAAGAAGTCTCCGCCATCGCCAGTTTCGTGCTGGAGCAAGAGGCTGCCGGGAAGACTAATTTCTCCCTCAAACCCCTCTCTCCGGAAGAAGACCCCACTTTCCTCCCCTGGAAAATGGATGGCTACAAGAAATTCCTGGCGCCCGACGGCAAACCCGCCATCTCTCCGCCATGGGGGACGCTGACGGCCATCAACCTCAACACCGGCGAGCACGTCTGGCAAATCCCCTTCGGAGAGTACGAAGACTACAAAGCGAAGGGCATCCCCGTTACCGGAACGGAGAACTACGGTGGGCCCATCGTCACCGCTGGCGGGCTCCTCTTCATCGCCGCCACCGGCGACCGGATGTTTAAAGCCTACAATAAGCGGACGGGTGAGTTACTCTGGGAATATGAGCTTCCGGCAGCGGGCTTCGCGACTCCGGCGATGTACGAGATCGACGGGAGACAGATTGTGGTGATTGCCTGCGGGGGCGGTAAACTGAATACTTTGGCGGGGGATGGGTATGTGGCGTTTGCTTTGCCGGAATGAGGGAAGGGGAGAATGGGTGAATGAGGGAATGAGGGAATGGGTGAATGAGGGAATGAGGGAATGGGTGAATGAGGGAATGATGTACTACCGCTAATCAGTCTCCTTTTAGCATCATATTCGCTCTTTCAACGTCGCCAAAACCGCCGCCCGTTCCTCCGGCGTATTCGCATTAGCGATCGGGCTTTCGTCTTCGATTTCAAGGAGGGCGACGTCGCTGTTGATGAGCATCTTGCGGGGGCAGGCCCGGCCGAGGCTCAGGAATTGCAGCAGGCGGGAATAGGCTCTTGGCTCGTAGATGGCGACGAGGGGTTCCGGAAAAGGTTTGCTGATGCCCTTGATGGCCGTGGCGAATTTACGGGAGTCGCGGGCAGAGATCAGGGCCTGAAGGGTGTCGGCTTCGAGGAGGGGGAGATCGCAGGCGAGGACGAGCCAGGCGCTGTCCGGCACTGTCAGAAAGGCAGTGCAGATGGCGCCCATGGGGCCCATACCGGCGAAGCGATCGGCGATTTGGGGGACACCAGATTGGGATGAATTTGCTTTTGCAGCAACGGATAAGTGGGGTTCAAGACCGCATTGCCGACACAGGGCGATCATTCTTTGCAGTTCGCTGGTTTCCTGGCGGTACACGAGCTGGCCTTTATCAGTGCCCATGCGGGAGCTTTTGCCGCCGGCAAGGATGAGGGCTTTGAGTGGTGGTCGGTGGGCGGCGGCTTCCGTCCGGAGGAGGGGGAGCAACAGATCATGGCTGTCTTCGAGCTTCCCTTGCACCCGCACGTTCGGCAAGCTCAGTGACCACGGTCCCTCGGCCCCTCCTGAGCTTGTCGAAGGGCCCAAATATTCCTGTAGCCAGTCGGGTATTTCTTCCGCACCAGGGCAAAAAATCACCGCAGCTACGTCCGTAAGTTGTTCTTTTCTACGCTCTAGGGTTCCCGCCTTTTTCGGGTCAACAAACACAATCTGCCGTGCCGCCGGATAGTGATTGCCGTTTACCAGCACGAGGTCGTAGTCCTTTCCGAGCAGTTGATCGTCGTATTCATTCCAACCGGAAGGGCTACCGTTCATAACCTTCTCCCCCACCCGATGGGCATCGTGGTCGGGCAGCTCGCCGTGCTTTCCGGTGATAGCAAGCACCCGAAAAGAATCGCTCAATTGCGGCAACAATTCTTGCAGCAGACCATCAATCCGGGCACAGGTAGTGCCCAGCAGGGCAAATTCCGCACGGCCATAAAGCCCTAGTTTCGGGCGGTTGAGTTTGGGGTGCTTAGTGTGGAGCGGATCGGTCATAATGGCGATTATCTGAAAGGGTAACATTTTAGGGCAATAGTTGGGTTCAGGGGCGCTAAACGCAGGTGCAGTGGAAGGTAAAAACAGCAGCGTTTTAAAACCGTAGCAGCCGAAACACTTCCCCCTCCGCAAATTCGTCCTGCTCCGGCGGCAGCTCTAAAAAGCCGTCGGAACGTAATAAACTCGCGGCGTCACCCGAGCCCGCGTGGGGTGTGGGTGTAGCGAGCAGGCAGCCACTTTCGGGATCAGAACGTAGGGAAACCAGCTGAAATAAGGTCAGCGATGGCTTGAAGGTAACTGCCTCCGTCAAGGCAGCAAATTCGGGCGGAGACTCCTTTAGCCCCAGGCGTCGCCGCAGGAAAGGCATCACCATCCCCAACGTACAGTTTACGCCAGAGATCGGATTTCCCGGTAGCCCGAACACCATCGTATCCCGCAGCCTGCCCACCCATAGCGGTTTGCCGGGCCGTTGGGCCACACCGTGAAAGAGCTTTTCTACGCCAAGGTCCGCCAGTATCCCTGGCACATAGTCCAGCTTACCCTTAGATACGCCGCCGCTGAGGATGACCAGCTCATGGTTGCTAACGATGTCCGCGAGAGACGCCCGGAGGGTATCCGGCTCATCCGGCAAATGATGCATCGCCGGCTTGATGCCCAGTCCGGAGAGCAATTCCCGAAGCTGGTACAGATTAGACATTCTGATCTGATGCGGAAGTGGTTTGGCGCTCACCTCCACCAGCTCATTGCCCGTGGCAATGATGGCCGTCCGCGGCAGCGCGCTCACCTCCACTTCAGCGTAGCCACAGGTAGCCAGCATCCCGATCTCCGCAAAGCCAATACGCCGGCCGGGAGTGGCTAACGCCACACCTTCGGCAATATCTTTTCCTCTGAAGTGAATGCTATTCCCGTCTTTAATCCCCTCCGGCAGGTAAAAACCTCCGTTCTCCGCCCGCAAATCTTCGTAGCGAATAACGGTCGTAGCCCCGGCAGGTAGGGCCGCGCCGGTCATGATCTCAATACAACTGCCGGGCTCAGTCAAGGGCCGAGGACTTTGCCCCGCTGCCTGCATCCAGGCGACGGGGAAGAAGCGCTGCCCGGTGGCGTAGGCAGCGTGGTTAATACAAATACCATCCATCGCTACGCGGTGGAAAGGAGGCTGGTCGCGATCGGCCAGCAAGGTTTGACGGAGGACCCGTCCGGCGACGCGGTCCTGGGGTATCGATTCGGTTCCCCAGTCAGGGTTCTGTTGGGCCAGTATGGCCGTTGCTTTGGTGTGAGAAATGAGCATGGGGCTAAGGTAAAGAGGGAATCTTGATTCTCAATTCTTGATTCTCGATTTTAGATTTGGCTGCCGCGAGCGATATGCGATATAATCAACCCCTCACCATCAAACTCCAAACAGAACGAAAAATTTAACGCCATGGACTGTCCCTAGTCCCGACACAGGGACGGGTCAGCTCCTTAGCGAGGTACGCTAGAGCCGCGTAGCGGGCGATGGAGTGCCTCGCATACGAAAGCGGGAGACTCAATTTTTGATTTAACGACCATGGAGGGGGAAGGCTTTTGCGGCCGCGCTCCATCAAAAACGGGCCGCTGGCATATGCCAACGGCCCGACTATCACACACATTCATTCACAATTCTTGTTGTAATCTCGGTCACATCAGGTAACCGGGAATACTTTACGGGGAGATAACTTTAGGATAAATAGATATCGACCTGAAGTGACCGAGCTGGTCTTTACCAGAGGGAACACTATCGGAGAGGAAACGACCTCTTGCATTCAAAAGGATTTTAGCAAGTTTATTAGCACGCTTGCTATGGTGAACAAACCCATTTGCCTCCCGGGATGTTTGGTAGGTGTCAGAGAATAACGTAGCGCTAACAATTCTTCCTCTGAAATTGGGTTATTCTTAACGATATCCTAAGCCTTTCCCCCATAATGCCCATTCTGTTTATCTTCGCCTAAGTATGTTGAACAAGACACTCGCCGGTTTTTTTGCCTTTTTCCTTGGCATGTTTGGAGTCCACTATTTCTATATCGGGAAGTGGTGGAAAGGAGTGCTGCAGATGGGGGCGTTCTGGCTATTCATTTTACTTGCTCAGGAATCAGGAGAACCATTCTTCGGTATGCTCATCGCCATTACCGTTCTCTCGGCCATCATTACGGGCATAACCTGGTGGGCAATGCCCGAGCATAAGTGGAAAAAGAAATATGATCCGGAATCTCTCGCCGGTGAAGAAGGCTTCGGTGTCATGGGCTTGCCCGCCCCGAGCCACAGTACAAAGTCACTGAAAGCCGAAGGCATTCGCTACTACCGCAGTGCGGACTACGACCTTGCCATCGAGGCCTTCCTCGAAGCCGCCGATGCTGACATTGCCGACCCCGGCACCCACTTCAACCTTGCCTGTTCCTACGCGCAGCTTGGGCAGTATCCCGAATCAATGCGCCATCTTGAGCTATCCGTCACCTTCGGACTACCGAAGCCCGAGCGCATCGAAAAACACCCCGCTCTGGCGGCCATGCGCAAGCAATCAGCCTTTAAGAGTTTTAAACAAAACAACTACCGGCGGCTTAACCTCATCGAGGTGGTACCTAAAGAGAAGGTACCTGCTCCACCAAAAGAAGAAACACTGGAAGACTTCGCTGCTCCGCCGCCCATTGCCACAAATGCGCCGCCACGGGAAGCCTTTTCAGCGGATACACCATCACCGAAGCCAGACTTACTGGAGCAAATTACCCGGCTGAGGGAACTACACGATGCAGGCGTTCTGACGCAGTTGGAATACCAGAAACAAAAGGAACGGTTGTTGGGGTAAATTTGAGGGTGATCATTCCGGTCCACCTTGTACTTATACTTATGTACTTGGAAGCTAGAAATCCCTTCGAGTGCCAGAAGGCCCTCCTTACTTGTACTTATACTTATGTACGCGGAGTCTTAAAAGCCATATCCCTGTCCCACAGCCTACACTCTTCCAATGTGTGCATACTCAACTGTAATAAGGAGCGGATTCAACACATCTAAACTCCGAAACCAGCACCCAGCGGACAGCATTCAGGCTGTATTGAACTGTATGCTG
>Ga0115031_1004213_pt1 | contig 10648 bp, 9 predicted proteins | sample Maine_Asex4_meta_FD_87301 | JGI IMG/M metagenome (GOLD analysis project Ga0115031, IMG submission 87301) | Marine algal microbial communities from Maine, USA - Maine_Asex4_metaG | ecosystem: Host-associated > Algae > Red algae > Unclassified | place: Maine, USA | collected 2015-01-05 | reverse complement strand
GCTGTCCGTTTTGCCGCTGGAGAAGGTTTTATCGGGGGATTCAAAAACTACATACGCGTTTGCCAAGGGAGTCTTATCCAATCGAATTGTTCCCGACACCTCTGCCAGTTTTAAACGCTCGTAATCAGGGCCCGCTGGTTGATTACAGCCCGAGACCATCACCACAATGCAGAGACCTGCAAAAAGCAAGCGAATAAATGGTCTCAGTTGCAGAGTGCGAAAGTTCATTTGGCTTGGGGGATGTTTTTGATTGACGTTTACTAATGGATGGTTGTTACTTCGCCGCCATTTCTAGAAAACGTGGCTCGATAAGCAGTGGTGTCGATTTCCTCGGAGATGAAATGCGTTGACCCATCGCCCAAGACGACATTCATGCCGCCAAAGTGGTAGCTGCCAAAAGAAATCTCGATCAATGCACCATGCAAAGAGGGATCGAAAATTCGCGCATTCATCTGGACGATTCCCGACCCTACGACCTCCGAGTAGTCACCTCCCCCGGTTCCTCCGCCAGTCGCCCTATCCCCACACTCAAAGCCATCAATGTTTGGCGATCCGATAAACCAATGGTCCGACGAGTTTCCATCTTTATTAAATGTTGGGTCCGTCCGAGATTCAGAAATGAATATAGTGTTGGACAATCCGTCGATGATAGATCCAAATTTAGTTTTACTACAGCCCCAAAAAATGCCATTAGGATTGCTATCGCGCGTGGATAGCGAACCCGGTAGTTTCGGTCCGCTGTCGCCGCGCACATTGGATCCAATGCTTGCCCGGTAATCGGCAGGAACTCGATCTGAAACGCCGTTATGATCGTAGTGGTCATCCAGCGGAGACGTTGGGCATCGCGCAATTGACACCACGGTGGCGGCTGCTATCTCATTGGCACCCCGAGTCCAGCTTGCTCCTGGCTCAATCGAGTTGTAAAGATTCTGCTGTTCAACAAATGGCAGAATCTCAACACCCCAAGTATATCCGTTTTCTGCCCATCCCGATGGCAAATGCTGTTTGGTCGATTCGTAGTTGTGCATCGATAGACCAAGTTGACGGATGTTGTTGGCACAAGCAATCCTGCGAGCCGACTCACGCACCATTTGAACCGCTGGCAAAAGCATCCCAATCAAGATGCCGATGATTGCGATGACGACTAATAACTCAACTAACGTAAATCCATGTTCGGATCTCGTGATCGCTTTGATTGTCATGGAGGAAGTCTCGATAGTAGGGAGCCAAGGCAGGGTTGATCAGGCGAGAAACCATCGCGTTGATTGTATCCGGATTCCCGTCCAAAGAAACGATAAACAAGCACGCTTCGTAAACGATTTGCTGCATCTGGTGGTAGGCGGAATGGGGTGTAAAATACTTGCTTCGTCTGTACTCTCCCGACCCGTATCGCCAAAATCGGGGTGAGCCTGAGGAGCGTCGCTCACCTGTGCAGGGCCTAACTTTTCGGTTCAAAGCCTTATTTAAATTGACACACCTCCTTTATTCCTAATCCAGTCTGACTTCATGACCATCCAAACCATCGTAACCCACCCCGGCGGAGCCCACAAAGACGATTTCCTGGCCTGTTGTCTACTGGCTCATTTGCACGGCGTACCTATTGAGCGTCGTGAACCGTCCGCTGACGATCTGTCGAACGTGACAACGTGTGTTGTCGACGTCGGGGAAGTTCACGATGCTGAGCTGAACAATTTTGACCATCATCAATTCCCGCGCGATGCTTCACCGATTTGCGCACTGTCGCTGGTACTTCAGAGTATGGGGCTGTATGAGGACGCGCTGATGTTTTGCAAGTGGCTGCGTCCGGCGGAGTGGCTGGACACACGCGGGCCCAACGAAACCGCAAAACTCATGGGCATTCCACGATCGGCACTGAGCGATCTAAATTCGCCGATTGATATCACGTTGCTGAACCGCTTTTCGAATCACTCAGAACTGACGCCCGCGAGCCCGATCTATCAGGTGATGTGCATGGTGGGTGAAGACATCGTAAATTACGTTCGTTCACTCCGCGAGCGATTAGACTATCTGAAGCAGCATGCCCAATGGTGGACCATTGAAAATTCGTCAGACGGCGATCCGGTTCACGCTTTGTTTTTGGAGCAAAGCGAAGTGATCACGCAGGACCCATCCTTTGGGTTGTACGCGTTTATTGCCGAACAAGAAAAAGAGAATGACGTCCATGCATTGGTATATCCTGATCGCCGTGGCGACGGGTATGGGATGACGCGCTATGAAGATTGCCCGCGATTAAATTTTTCGATGATCGAAAACGAAGCCGACGTTCGCTTCGCACATAAACGTGGCTTTGTGGCGAAAGTCGAAGCGACTGGACCGGATCGGCTGAAGCAATTGCTGAGCCAAGCGGTTGTCCGTTGCAATATTTGACCAGTGACAGCGATGAATTCTGATACAACTTTTAGCATTTGTATGAACCGATCATGAAAAAACACGAATGGCGTGAGAAGACCGAAGATGGTGAAACGCGTTTGGTGACCGCCACACGCCATGCAGGTAAATGGCATCTTCAGTCGCGACTAAAATCCGAAGACGAGTGGACCCAGTTTGAGAAAATTGAGCTGGATGATCTCGAGACGCTGCATGACATCCTTTCTAGGAAATATCAGCGGAGCCGTGTGCCCTATGAACAAGTTTTGGAAATCGAAAAGATGATCGCTGCTGCAAAACCCAATAGCTAAAAGTTTCAGATGCGGATGACATTCACGATCGGGAATGACAAACAGCAAAGGGAACGTGGCATGTCGAGAGCAACTATTTTGAGAACTTTGGCTATTCTGACCCTCTGATTACTGGTGACCCTCTGGTTACTGGCACCCTCTTTTGCCTGGCTGAGCAACGCCCGAACATCCTTTTTCTGTTCGCCGATGACTGGGGCGGCATGCCCGTATATACGCGGACGTTGCACAGGCCAGCGGTCAAAATGAGGTCAAGAGATATTGCCATGCCCGTTTTGCGCGAGATGTGGAAATCCCCCAAATGCCGCGAAGTAATAGTCAGCGAATCCGAGTTGCGTGAATGGGTTTGGCTCGATTGCGAAGTTTTTAGATGCTTCTTTATCATATTTAAATCTCCAATCATGATTCGCTGGCCGTCAACAATCTTGGAGAAAAAATGGGTTGGAGAATTAGACCATGGCACCCATTTGCGTCTCTGATAGAACGATCTGTTAAGACCTAATTCTTCTCCCGGTCAATTAGAAACCACTTTCAGAGAAAACAACCGGTACATAAAACCACTGCCTTTTGGAGATAACGATGAAGTTTCAAAGTTTGCCCGTTTTTTTGGTTTCGCTTGTCTGGCTAATTTCCTCCACCTCGCCAACGGTAGCGCAACAACAGAGCATCGCACAAACGGCGATTGGTGCCGGCAATTTCAATACGTTGGTTGCCGCCGCAAAAGCCGCCGGACTTGTCGGTGCACTCAGTGGCGGTCAAGAACTGACAGTATTCGCTCCCACCGACGAAGCGTTTGCCAAACTACCGCCGGGCACCGTTGAGATGCTTTTGCTGCCCGAAAATAAAGATCGACTCGCAGCGATCCTAACCTACCACGTAGTACCGGGGCGTGTGATGGCGGCCGATGCCTATGGCCTCACTTCTGCCCAAACGCTCAACGGCCAGCGACTGGATCTCAACTTGCGATCCGATTTCCCGATGATCAACAACGCGCCGCTAACTGCGACTGACATTCAATGTACCAACGGCGTCATTCATGTTATCGATGAAGTCATGCTGCCGGCAGAGAAGACGATTCCCGTGACAGCGACCGAAGCGGGTATCTTTAATACGTTGGTCGCTGCGGTGGGCGCGGCCGACCTTGGGGGTGTGCTCAGCGGTGATGGCCCGTTTACAGTGTTTGCTCCCACCGACGACGCGTTTGCAAAATTGCCTGCGGGAACCGTCGAGTCGCTCTTGGAGCCTGGGAACAAGCAAAAGCTGGTCGACATTTTGAAATATCACGTGGTCTCGGGTCGTGTTTATGATGACCAAGCCGTAAAAGCACGGTCGGCGCAAACGTTGCTGGGCCGCAGCGTGAAGATTGGGTATTCTGCTCAAGGGATTTCAGTGAATGATGCCACTGTAATCAGCAAGAATATCGAAACGTCCAACGGCGTGGTGCATGCGATCGACACTGTTTTGATCCCCGGAAGCAGCCTTTCTCCAGCTGAAGCGATCGGCATGTTAACGTCGGCGATTGAGCAAGGCGTGCCGGCTTACAATTCGGGTGACCATCGTCTTTGCTGCGACATCTATCAATCAACAATGACGACGTTGATGGATACGGGAATCAACGGAGCCGACGCACATACGATGTCTATGATTTCCAACACACTTACTCAAGCGGGGCATTCTACCAGCGACACCAATCGAGCGTGGGCGTTGAGAGGTGGAATAGATAGCCTCAAAAGTCGGCTGAGCAGCATGCAAATGCAACCCTAACCTTAACTCTAGCCTTAACCTTAACCGTAACCGTTTTGCAGGAATCGTTTTGCGAACGCAAGCGCCTTCAACTCGCAAGGTTCTCAATTGATTTCAACATCTGAGCGCAGAAGAAATAGCTGTCGGTACAATTTGTCAGCAAGCCAAAACCCACCAAAGGCAATTGCTAGTACGAACAACAGTACGGCAAATTGGAAATAATTGATCACAGATTTAGGTAAGATTTCGCTCAAATCGGGACAGTATATTGCGAAAGCGATAGATGGCGCTCCTCCTAAAATGGAACCAATAATCGTCATGAAAATCTCATGTCTTTTTGACTTTTTGACGCGACGTGGCTTACGTGTTTTTTCGATTTGCCGTGAGTTCGTCTAAGGTGGCGAATATGGATTTGACTTCATGAATCTCAGGCGAAGTAAGGATAGTGAAGAAGCGATCAACGGTGGCTATAGCCGGCAGACGTCATTAACTTACGTTACCAGTTTGATGGTCGTCTGCTTTTCTTTGAGCGAAAATTTAAGAGTTCGTCCCAGCACTGACCGGGCTTAGAGTGATCTATCGCCTGACGGGTTCAACACCGTGGATCGTTCCGCTTAGGACCCATTCTAAGCCATCGACAGATTGCCAGCGTAGTTGCGTGGCTGTGGCAATGCTTCATCGCCAGCGTTAATCGGAAGGGAATTCTAATTGGACAGCGCCACTTTCATGAGCGGCAAATCGCTAGCCGCCGGTCAATAGTGGGCAGAGTCGGCAACTAGCGCCCAATGGCACTTACTTTAGATTTTACTAGCGGTGCAGAAACCAAAATTTAGCTCCCCCTCTCCTCGTGAATTCGGTCAGCGTTTGATTTGTTGGACAGCGCCACTTTCGTGAGCTGCAAGGCGATAGCCGCCGGTGAATGGCGGGTAAAACCGGCGGCTAGCGCCTTGCCGCTCACATTTGCGATACCACGTAAATAACAAAGCTTTTGATTTAAATGTGGCGCTGTCCAACTAATGAGTCAAGCAATTTAACGAGCGTGAGGATTTTGTCTTTGGCAATGGGTTTAATTAAATAGTCCTTCACCGCCCCGTAGGACAAGGATTTTAATTTGTCCGACTCCTGTTCCGACGAGGTAAGCATAACGATGATCGGAGGTACCTTTGGGTTTAGGTCATGGCAGTGTTCCTGTAAAAATTCCAGCCCGCCCATCCGTGGCATATTGATATCCAACAAAATGACATCCGGACAGAACTTTTTCTCCTTGAGTGTCTCGATTGCTTCGATCCCATCGAAAACACATAAGACTTCAATTTCCTGATCAAACTTGCGAAACGCAATTTTACCTAGAAACTGGTCATCTGGAGAATCCTCTACGATCAGCACTTTTTTTAGCGACACGATTAAACACCTTTTTGAGTTTGAGGGATACGAATCTTGAAAGAAGTACCCTTGGCCAGTGGCTTGTATTCGATGGTTCCATTGACGGCGCTAAGATTTTGTTTCACTAGATACAGACCAAGTCCACTGCCGAAGGAGTGACGAGGGTGAAACCGTTTGAACATGCCAAAAATATCACGACGGCAATCAACCGGAATCCCGATGCCATTGTCCGAGACTTCAATTGTACAAGTTCCGCCCTTGTTCGATGATTGAATATTCAATTCCGGGGCTTCTTCATCAGGATCGGAATACTTGATCGCATTGGAAATTAAATTCTCCAAGCTCTGTTCGAGATACACCCGTTTTGTAAACAACGGTTGTCCGGTTGAAAACTGCGTGGTAACTTTCAGCCGAGCGAACTTGGGCAGGTTACTATGATTGTCAAGAATTTCCTTGATCATCGTTTCAAGCTCAATCGACTCCGAATCCACTTCGAGGTGCTTGTTTTTTGTGATGGTGATAATGTCGCCGATCAATCCATCCAGTTTTTTCATGGCCTTACTAATTCGATCAGTTCCATCGGCGGCAGTTTCAAGATCGTTTTCTAAAATTGAATCTTTAACAATCGCACTCAGCCCTAACGATGAAGCAACGGGTGCTCGCAGATCGTGAGATATCTGATAAGCGAACTCTTGCAGTTCGCTGTTAGCGCTCTTAAGATGATCTACTGTTGAGGTGATCTGTTTTGTCATGGGCCTGAAAATGAAGATCGCTTCCAATACTAAAAGCGACAGACCAATGAACACCACAATCATCTCGGACCGTTGAAAAGTCTTAATTCTCTGCTCATCCTCGATTTGATATTGCGACACAACCAGATCCAATCTTTCGAGAACATTCTCCCGAGCGGCCTCGGCTATCTTTTGTGCTGTTTGCTGCTGAGGGATTTTTAAATGCGGATCGCGCCGATACTGCTGCCGCAACTGATCGGCAAGTGCTAGAAACTTATTGATTTCTTGATCGGCCCCCTGATCGCCGTAGCACAATTCGTTCAACTCAGGCGAAAGATTTTGCGCGTTGATCGCTTTAAGTTCAGCTTGGTTGGACGCCATTTTATCGGCGGCTAAATTGAATTTGCCAAACATCAAAGCAGCGGTATCGTCATCGTCGCTGGTAGCCAGCTCGTTCGCCATCAAAGCGATTCGCTGAGAAAGCATCCGCTGCATGCCGGCAGTGTTAATGGTGAAGCCATCAGTCAAGCTTCGTGAAATTTGCTGAAGCAGCAGTAAATGCGAAACGATCAGGACAGTCGCGATCAATCCCAATGCAATCAAATAGCGAAACGTAATCACTCGATTGTTTGTAAATTTGGCAGGTTCAGACATCGGTCGAATCCTTTAGGTGACTCATGAACGAACGTTGTAGCAGTGAGGCCCATCTATCAAGACTCATCGGTGTAATCAACCCGCAGCCCAGCACCCGTTTCTCGGCATCTGAATAACACGGTTAGCTAGACCGGGCTGAGGTAGCGCAGTGTGTGGATCTAACTGTTGTAATCAAATTAACACGAGCATTTTGTAGCACGCTCCATTGGTGAAGCTTCGCGAATCTGCCCAGAAAATTGGCTCGACAGCGCATCTGGAACTACCGCTCCATTGACCAACCTGCGAGACAGAGCGTAAATTCTCCCAGCAGAAAAACGGCGAACGATTACGCACATGAACTATCGGCGCGTGAAATATCCGCTCGGGAACTTGTTAGCGTCCAACCGGTTCCACACCGTGAATCGTTCCACGGGGCACTAAGCCTGACACGTCCACCGATTGAGAGGGACTGTGCGTGCCGACGTTGCCGGCTTGGTCCTTGGCGTCGATCTTGAGGAAGATACGGTCGGGAACGGCGCGGTCGACCTTCCAAAGGTAACGGCCTTCGTTTCGCAGGTTGTCTTCGATGATCGTCCAAGGTCCTTGCGGGGATCTGCTGTAGGAAATTCGCAGTGGCCGCAGCGTCAGGAATTCATCGGAGACACGATAATTGATCACTAACCGACCGGCTTCGGTGCCTCGACCATAGGGAACCGATGTGATCTGAGCCATCGGCGTTTGCGTGTCGATGCGGACCCACATGTCGGCGTCGTCTCCGCTGGAAGGGCCGGTACCGACCAGCCCGTCTTTTGAATGAACAACGACGCGGAACCCGTACAATCCTTGGTCTTGGACCTCAACCGGAAAAGGACTTTGGTTGTCGGGGTCTTGTCCCCATAACTTCCACGAACGGCCTTGATCTTGGGTGATGTACAGATCGACTTTGCCAACACCCGAGGGGTCAATTGCGTTGATGTCGTAGTTCAACCGAAACCGTTTGGTGCTGATGATTTGGGTATTTGTTTTGGAGGGGCCATGGGTCGATGCGCGGCCAATATTCGATGGTAATGCTGCGGCGGGGAAGTTGGCCGACGTGTTTTGCTGACGCTGCTGTTCGGGGCGCGGTGTGTAACCGGTGTTGAGCATCTGGCCAATTGGGCGTTGGTTGCCAATGGTCTCAAAGGTACGTTGCCCGCGTCTGCCGGGGATCAGTTCAGAATTTATATTGTTGGGAAGACCTTGATTGTCCAATCCCTGATATTGATTGCTGGGGAAGTTCGTGCTGGATTTGCTGACCCATTGATTGCCAGCGTTTTCGACCGCGTTAGGGTTTGGCAGTATCAAATCGGTCCGCCGGTGAGAACGATTGTCGCTGGCCATGGGCAACATGCGGTGGTCGGGGGACAGCGTCGAACCTACCGATGTCTGCGGTTGCGTCGCGGCGCGCTGGACGTTGCTTTGCCAGACGTCGCCGCCTGAATTGTTGTCACGTGAGTCGGATCCACGTGGCTGCGCAGCTTGCGGGGGAAGTGGCGGTTGCGCATACATCGCTTCGTTTGGCGGCAGCTGAAAATTGGGACCTGTGGGTTGCTGAAAGTTGCGAAACGGCGAAGTTGTTTGGGTCGGATTGGCTTGCACCGGGCGATCGTCTTGCCCGCTATCGTTGAGCGTCCAACCTGCGGGAGTCGGCGGTGCGGCATACTCGGGTTGGGATCCAACCAACATCGCCGTCCGTCGGTCCGCCGTGAAGTTCGGCTGGCCGTTCTGATTTACGATTGCTGTTGTACTGGTTGATGCGTTTGATGGGTTTGATGCGATGGGAGTTGGTGATCGCGCGTAGGGGTTATCGCGGAAGATCGCTGGCGGCACCGTCTTGCGATCCTCAACCGTCGCGTTAGCGCGATAGTTCTCAGGCGCTGCGGGGCGCAAATTGGAATAAAAAGCTCGTTTCCATTGAGGATCGTTGTTAGCAACGGGAGTTATCTCGCAAGAACCGTCTTCGCACTTCATGTTCCTAACGGGCGTTGAGGACGCTGAATTGGGCACGCGCGAAGGATCGACTGACGGTCGATCGGTTGGCAATGCCGTTGCGCGAGTGCTGTGTCTCCAAGTGGGTTGTTGGACGACCAGACGGCGGTCGGCAGAGACCTGGTTGCCGGCTTGGTCGGCGATGACGATTCGAACGTCCAGCGTTTGTACATTTGTTTCCGGCCAAAAAGCCAATTGGTCAACATAGATTCCACCGGGCGCGTAGGTTGGAGTGTTGACCGTGACCGATTGCCATAAGGTTTGGGTTTGGGGTTGGGTTTGTGATTGGGCTTGATCCAAGTTTTCATCATCGCCGTTGAAGGTCGGTTTATACAGCAGTTGTAACGACTGCGGCTGGAGATAGGTATCCGAAGCATTCCAGCGACATACGATCCTGCCCGCAGGATCGGCGGCGGCGGTCATCTCAAGTTTTGGCTTGGTTGTGTCAACGATGATGCGGAGTTCGGGTTGCGGATCGCCCTCTGGCAAAAGCCGCCGGTTACGGTCGAGCGTTTTGATCGCAAACCAATATTCCCCCTCGCCGTTGGCTTGGAATGGAAATTCCTTTGCGTCTGTGGGTTGACGATTGTAGAAGTCCCACGTCGCGCCCTGATTGGCAGACCAGTAGAGGTGGACTTCGACAAATGCATCGTCGGAAGAATTGACTTGGAAGGGAATGTTGAATCCGCTCAAACGCGTGTGAAGGATTTTTTCCGATTTCGTAGGGACCGGTCTTTGGTCCTCTAAAGGAGAAGCTGAAGGCGTTGTTGCGGTGGGTGCAATGGTCGATGGTTTTTGTACGTAAAATTCGTTGCGTTGTGCCAATCTTAGTTGAGCTTGGGCATCCTCAGCGGCGCAGCAGTGAAAGAGAAGCACAAGGGTTAATAGTGCCGAGGGGAATTTCAGATTGCCAATGTTCGGTTTCAAGTTTGCCACTTTGCCCAAGACTGAAAGCGATTTAATCCAGAAGCGCGCAGCGCCTCACAATCAAAATCGACAAAGGGGCTGACTGCAATTGAAATTCAGTTCGAATTGATAATCGTCCGAGTTGCAGCGATTCCAAGGAATAGGGTGAGCGGTATTGCGCTTTGGTGGTTTAACGTGGTTTGGCATCGCTTGAAATCAGGATAAGCCGTTCTGGTGACAGTCACGGGTGTCGCAACCTTTTAACCGTTGGCATTTTACCGGCGGCTTCCGCTTGGCCGCTCATGTTCATCTGTTAAGGACGAGTCACGAAATAACTTCCGCATTTTGCGTGCTGCAACTTTTCATCGCTGAATTGACTTATGGAGTGTAGTGGGATTGGCCAGAATTCCTTTTTAGCCTAGAAATTCTGGCGAATCCCACTACTCCAAATCGGGAACTTGATTTGTGACTGATCCTAAGTGGATAGCGCCACATTTGAATCAAAAGCTTTGTTATTTACGTGGTAGC
>Ga0115031_1004209_pt1 | contig 10649 bp, 6 predicted proteins | sample Maine_Asex4_meta_FD_87301 | JGI IMG/M metagenome (GOLD analysis project Ga0115031, IMG submission 87301) | Marine algal microbial communities from Maine, USA - Maine_Asex4_metaG | ecosystem: Host-associated > Algae > Red algae > Unclassified | place: Maine, USA | collected 2015-01-05 | reverse complement strand
TTTGGTGACTTAATTGTTGTGATTTTTCCACGTAGCTAAGGCTATGCGGTAAAATAACGCCTCATAAGGCACTCAAAATAATTGGCAGTTAATTGTCAACTTATTTTTGTCAGACTACTTATCAATATAAAATGAAATCAATCAACAACTAAATTCAGATTTAGGACCGCATATCCTTACATTATAAATCAGTTGTTTTATTGTTTTATCAAAAAAAAAGATTGCAGTATAAAAAAATGTTATAACAGATTTTGCATTTATACCGTTTGATTAATACATCAGTCTTATAAAGACTTGCTTGATGCAATGATTTCATTCTTGATAAAATTTTAATTACAACCTAAAAATCTAACGATACAAATATTTTATGGCTAAACATTTATTAATAGTAGAGTCTCCCGCCAAGGCAAAGACGATTGAAAAGATATTGGGGGCTGATTATAAAGTAAAATCTTGCTACGGACACATTAGAGATCTTTCAAAAGGAGACAGCGCCATAGATGTAGAAAACGATTACCTGCCCAACTATATCGTACCTGACGAAAAAAAGAAAGTCGTTAGAGAGTTAAAGGCAGAAATGAAACAGAAAGAAGTATGGCTCGCAACGGATGAAGATCGTGAGGGAGAAGCCATCTCTTGGCATTTGTGTGAAGTCCTCGGACTTGATGTTCATAAAACTAAGCGTATTGTCTTTCACGAAATTACTAAGCCTGCTTTACAGAAAGCCGTTCAAAACCCACGCAATGTTGATTTGAATTTGGTCAATGCCCAACAGGCTCGCCGTGTGTTGGATCGTCTGGTTGGTTTTGCGTTGTCTCCTGTCTTATGGAGAAAGATTGTTCGCAGTGGCTCTTTGTCTGCTGGTCGTGTTCAATCGGTTGCCGTTAGGGTTGTTGTAGAAACAGAAAGAGACATCCAAAACTTTGTTCCTCAGAGTTATTACAAAATCATTGCCGAGTTCAATATTAAAGACCACAAAGGCAACGACAGTATTCTTAAGGCAGAATATGCTAAAAGAGTAGAACTTGAAGGAGATGCAGAAAAGTTTGTATCGGATTGTAATGGTGCTGCTTTTTCTATTAAAAAGTTAGAAACAAAACCTGGTAAGAAAAGACCTAGAGCGCCTTTTATTACTTCTACGATGCAGCAAGAGGCGAGTTATAAATTGGGATTCTCTGTTTCTCGTACTATGAGAGCTGCTCAAAAACTTTATGAAGCTGGACACATTACCTACATGCGTACCGATTCCGTCAACCTATCAGAAACGGCTCGTGAAGCAGCGGCAACAGCAATCACCAATATGTATGGTGCGAATTATTCTAATCCACAGAAATACAAAACAAAATCAAAAGACGCTCAAGAGGCGCACGAAGCCATTCGTCCAACCTACTTTGAAAATGTTCAATCGGGAATGGATGGCGACGAAGAAAAGCTTTATAAGTTGATTTGGTCAAGAGCAATAGCTTCTCAAATGGCAGATGCTAAGTTGGAAAAGACGACAGCTTATATTGATATTTCTACTAGAGAAGAGGATTTGGTTGCCAAAGGAGAAGTGGTCATTTTTGATGGTTTCTTAAAGGTTTATCAAAGCAGCGACGAAGAGAAGACCAGTGCGATGTTGCCTCCTTTGAATGTAGGCGAAGTATTGGATTTTAATAAAATGGTGGCAACACAGAAATTTACTCGCCCACCTGCCAGATATACAGAAGCCAGCTTGGTAAAAAAATTAGAAGAACTCGGCATTGGTCGTCCTTCTACTTATGCACCAACCATTGCTACCATTCAGAAAAGGCAATATGTTGTTAAAGAAAACAGAGATGGTGTAGAACGTGCTTACCGAGTTATTACCTTAGAAAACAATGCTGTAAATAAAGAAACGGCTACCGAAAGAACGGGAGGAGGCAATAAACTGTATCCAACAGATATGGGTATGGTTGTCAACGACTTCTTGGTAGAACATTTTGGTGGCGTTTTAGACTATGATTTTACGGCAAAAATCGAGAGTGATTTTGATAAAATAGCCAATGGTTCTGTTCAATGGAACAGTATGATAGATGATTTCTACAAGCCCTTTAAAAAGCAAGTAGATGTCACCATTGAAACAGCTGAAAGAGCTACTGGAGAAAGAGCATTGGGAACCGACCCTAAGACTGGTAAAGATGTCATCGCTCGACTTGGGCGCTACGGACCTATGGTTCAAATTGGTAAAAACGACGATGAAAAGAATGAGAAAGCGCAGTATGCTAAAATACGCCCACCGTTCAACATTACCAATATTACACTTGAACAGGCAATGGAAATGTTTAAGTTGCCTCGATTGGTGGGTACTTTTGAAGAAAAAGAAATAAAATCTTCTGAAGGTCGATTTGGTCCTTATGTGGTGCACGATGGCTTGTTTGCCTCTATTCCAAAAGACGCCGAATACGATGTTTTTTCTATTACATTAGATACCGCAATAGAACTCATCAAAGAAAAGCGCATCAAAGAGGAAGCTAAGAAAGTAAAGATTTTTGAAGAAGATGAAGACATCCGTATCCTAATGGGTCGTTGGGGTGCTTATATCAAAAGAGGCAAGGACAATATTCCATTGCCCAAAGAAAAGAGAGATCGTGAAATAGCAGAAACCCTAAGCTTTGAAGAAGTAATGGAGTATGTTGCCAAAGCACCTGAGAAAAAGAAGAAACCTGCTGCTAAGAAAAAAACGGCTGCCAAGAAGACTACAAAAAAGAAAACCACCGCTAAGAAGACTACAAAAAAGAAATAGTCGTTATATAGATAATAATAATAAATAGCCTGCGCAAGTTCAAAAATCAAATTTCATTGTTTTTTGAACTTGCGCATTTTAACCATCAACCAATTTAAGCGTCTTAATAAAATGAAGCACTTCCTTACCATTATTCTTATATTTTCTATGGTTGCTCTTACTCAAAGTTGTGGCTCAACAAAGAAAATAAAAGTACCAGCAGGCACGCACCAAATTGGCGCCATCTATTTTCAAGATGGTTCTTTCGATGAAGTTTTAAGAAAAGCAAAAGAGCAAAACAAACCCATTTTTGTAGATTTCTATGCCATCTGGTGTGGTCCTTGTAAAACAATGGAGAAAGACGAGTTTGGTAATGAAGAACTCGGCAAAGTTTTAAATGACAATTTCCTTAGCTACAAACTCGATGGTGAAACAGCTGAAGGCAAGGCTGTTGCTATTAGCAATGACCTAAAATTCTACCCCACCCTTCTTTTCTTTAGTCCCGATGGCAAGGTATTGGCGAAAGAATCTGGTTATGTCACCGCCAATGCGATTAGTAGTACTGCCAAAGAAGTACTTTATAAATTGGGCACATAGGAAAATATGGGTGAGGAGTGATAGATGATTGCTTTGTTTTTTACTCGTTTTTCTAAGGGAGATGGAAATCAAAGTATTCTACTCAAAGTCTCCTAGAAACTGATCTTCGTTAGTAAGAATTCATTTCGATAATTAAAGGTTGGAACAATTAGTTCTGTAGGAGATACCTGCTTGGCATATCGAGGAGCCAAAGTTACTTTGTAACCTGAAGAATCAAAGAGGCTACTGGTTACGCCATTTCCTTCACTATCAATGGTAAAACTGTTTAGGGTGTTTCGCCTATTTAAGTATTCATTGAACAATAGATTGATGGAATAGCGCGTATTCATTACCCCAATAGAAGAAAAATAACCTTGGTCGTTTTCTGAATACTGGCTTTTCTTTAGCAATTCCATCCAATCGGTTTCTCCATTAGAGTCAATAGAAAAGAGCGCAACATCTTTATAAAAATATTGAAGAATTACATTGTTGTTTCTACCCATTGAGCGGTCATCAAAAATAAAAGGACGCAAGGTATTATTGGTTTCTGTATCGTGTATTTCACCGACCAACAATGCACCACCATCACTTCTCAAAATTAATTTGCGCATTTCCAGATTACGCAATCGATCCAAAGAGCTAAACCCATTTTTTCCTCTAATTTTTGCCACCATTTCCTGATCAAATGGCGTGAATACTTGTTGGCTGACTTCGGGAAACTCTTTAGAGAAATCGGCTCTAAAAAAGTAATAACCTGCCAAATCCGAACTTTGCTTTATATTATAGAACCCCGCAATCACCAATTGATTGTTGAACACATCCCACTGAACTTTAACATCGTCTGTCAGGTAATCTCCATCTAGTGGAGCCTTTATTTTTTTACTTGTTTTGGTAAAAGGATAAAAAGCATCTATATAAATGGCGTCGCTCAATTGAGTATTTGAAAACACGGCTTTTTTAACGTGAGATTGCACCAAGAAAAGGGTTCCATCATTTCTAACCAATGTTTGTCGAAATTGCCATTCTGGCTTAACAATGTCTATATCTCGCCTGTCCAAAACCTCCAACGAGCGATCAATCCAAATACACTCTAGGCGTGTCACCCCAATGGAATTGCGGTAACGTTTTTGGATTATAAAATAACTTTGGGAGAGATCGTAATCCAAATGAAAATCAAATATTTGTTGACCAAACTTCCTACGAGTCCGCATCAATAAGACATCGCTTTTTATTAGTTTGAGTTTACTGTCTACTTTTCGAACATAGACATTGTAATATCGACCTTCTTTGTTGTAGTAAAAAACGAGTAGTTCGTTTCCAGCCTTTACAATTTCTATGATAAAAATACGTCTGCCCTTTAGTGGCAATTCCCTTGCCCATCGAAGCGACATATCTTCGGCATCAAAACATTCAATCTGATTAAATCTAGGACCAAATTTATGAATGAGTATACCTTCTTCGGTTTGCCCAATAACGTCAAACTCGGTAACTTTTGTGGGGATTTTTTGTGGTTTAGACAATATAACTTCTTGTGCAGACAGAGATGGCTGAAATACCCAAAGTAGGAGTATTAAGAAGATGATATGTCGATTTTTAAGCATGTGTTTTTTTTGACCGCCTTCGGCTACAAGACCGCTGGCTTCTTCGAAGCTTTGCTATAAGACCGCTTGTCTGCGGCATTGCTGGAAGACCGTTCGCTTCGCTCTTTGGTGGACCGCTTGTTTCTTCGAAACTTTGCTGATGGACCGCCTTCGGCTGGTAGAATGATTGGTGATTTATTTTATTTAGCAAAAATAAACCACAAAAAGACAGTCCGCAAATTATCAATCAGTAAGAATACTCGTTACTCGCAACTCGAAAACTCGCCTACTGCCTCAAACGTGGATCTAAAGCATCGGTTAGTCCTTCTCCTATAAGGTTGAACATAGTTACAGTAATAAAGATAGCAAATCCAGGGAAAGTTGCCAACCACCAAGCATTTGGATAATCCTGAACTAGATTGAGCATAGAGCCCCAGGTCACTACATCAGCAGGAACACCAATTCCCAAGAAAGAAAGTCCAGCTTCAATTAAAATAGCCGAGGCAATACCAAAGGCAATCGCAATAAATACTGGAGAAAGTGCATTAGGGATGGCGTGCTTTAATAATGTTCTCAGATCATTGAAACCCAATGCGTGAGCAGCTTCTACATATTCCAGATTACGCACCTTTAGTAATTCTGCACGTATCAAACGAGCAATACCTGTCCAGCTAGTAAATCCAATAATGACCATCACCAAAACCAACGAAGGTTTAGCAACCGCAACAATAGCAATAATCAAGAATAATCTAGGAATAGAAATAATGACTTCTATCAAACGAGAAATTGACAAATCAACAGGGACATCTACTCGCTTGCCCAAGAAAGGAATTTTTTTCAACGGAATCACCAATAAATTAGCCACAGTCATGACAGCAAAGAATATTAAGAAACTTAGCAATAATTGTCCTAACAATGAAATAATAGAAACGCCAAGGGCATCACTTAAAATATAGCTTCTTACCCCAAATGCATAAAAAAGAGCAATGAAGAAAAACAATACATTGAGCCATAAACGAATTCTAGACATTCGCAAACGATTGTCTCCAAAATATCCAGCCAAAGCACCAAACAAAATACCCAAAAACGCAGAAATAGACATAGAAATCACTCCTACTGATAAAGCAATACGTGTTCCGTGGACCATCCCAGCCAGTACATCACGCCCCAGTTTATCGGTTCCGACCCAATGTCGCCAACGTTTTGATTTTAGAATTTGATCATCAAAAGGGCTCTTGTATTGAGAGTTTTTGTAATCCAAATTCTGAGACATATAGGGGACTGGAGGAAACAAGACAAAGTCATACTCCAAATCACTCCATTTTACATTCTGCAAATCCTTAGGCCATTTACCAATACCAAAATCAACTGCATATTGCTTTACAATTGGAAAATATGTTTTCCCTTTATACTTAGCAACAATTGGTTTCTCATTCGCTATAAAGTCGGCAAAAACCGCAATGAATATTAAAAAGAGGATACAATATAAAGCGAACACTGCTCGCTTGTTTTTCTTAAACTGTCTCTTCACATTGGACCAAAAACTCTGATCCAATTCATTTATTTGTTCTCTATTTTTATCGTTACTCACGTTATAATCAATTTTGAATGACTGATGCTACAAGTCTAAAACCGAAACGTCGGACCGTTCACATCTAAAATCTAAGGGCTAAATTATTATTTGTATGAAATTCTAGGATCCACAATGGCATATAAAATATCCGCTACCAAATACCCGATTAGGGTAAGAATAGAAGAGCACATAACCACTGCATAGACAATTGGATAATTTCTTCCTACCAAGGCTTCTAAAGCTAATTTCCCCATACCAGGAATAGAAAAAATCATTTCCAAAATAATAGAACCACTAATAGCCGCAGGGAACACACTTGCAAACAGTGTAATAATAGGCAACAAAGAATTACGAAGGGTGTGTTTCCAAATAACAGAGTTTTCAGACAAGCCTTTGGACCTTGCAGTACGAATATAATCCTGGCTAAACACACTGATGACACCACCACGCATTTGTCTAGATAAATAAGCCAGAGAACCATAAGTCCACATAGCCAATGGAAGAATCAAATAGTAAGCTTGAGATTTTAAATCACTAAAAAATCCACCAGATAAGTCTGGCTTATAGGCTGGTGGGAAAATATCTAAATAATCACCTCCACATAAAAACACAATTGCCATAATTGCCAACCAAAAACTAGGTAAAGAGTAAAGGATAAATAAAGTAGTTGTAGATATTTGGTCAAATACGGTATTTCGTTTTACAGCAGAAAACACTCCTAAAGGAATGGCGACCAAATAGGTTAAGAAAATAGATAATAAACTAATAATAGAAGTAACTTTTACCGCATCAGTCAATTCGCTGGATACAGGTCTTTGGGTTTTATAAGAACGACCAAAATCCCCTCTAACAAATCCTTTACTACTCCATTTTCCATCACCATTGCCAAATAAAGGCTTATCTCCAAAAAACCATTTATGGTATTGGTTGTCCGTACCATAAAAATGAAAAGCAGGAATAAAATTTTTCCAAGACGATTCTTTTGCTTTCATATTTTCATAGGACGCCTTCATTTTTAGGGTTGTACTATTCAAGGCAGTCAAAGAAGCAGACTGAGTAGACAGCTCTACAATCTCTTCTATTTTATTGTCAATTTTATCCTCCTTATAGCTGGTCAATAACTCACTTACACCATCTTTGAGTTTGATTAACTGAGCAGCATTGGTAGAATCTTTCTCAACATTAAAAACTGCTTGCTCATAATCCCTCATTGACCAATAGTAATTTTCTACTTCAGGCCAATTACCATATTGGTAAATCAAGCGCTCAAGATTGGTTTTATGTGGCTTCTTTACAATCCGATGCAGTGTATCGGAACTGGCTTGGTTTGAAAAAGAAAAATAGAATATGGGCAAATCGAGATTGAACTCTTGTCGCTTTTCCTGATATGCTTTTTCACTAGCCATAATATTGGCAGATTGACCATCGCCTGTTTGGCTGGTCAGCATTTCTTTGATGGGATCTCCCGGCGCAAACACACTAATTGCAAAGGTCAGCAATGAGATAATCAATAGTGTTGGCAGGAAAATTAAAACCCTTTTTAGAATATATTGAAACATAAAAGCTAAAATACAAGAAAACCCCCAAGTCTAAATAATGTTTGTGGTTTTCTTTTGTGAAAAATTGGTTTAATTTAATAAAATCGTCATTTGTTGTTAAAGACGCTAAATAATGTAAGTGCAATTTTCTTGCCATCTCTTATTAAAAATACAATCCTTTCTTGATTGTTTATATGTTTTAAAGATGTCTAAAATTACCACACATCATTTTCATACGCTAAAATACAAAAAACCCTTATAGGAGCAATTTATGAACTGCCCCTACAAGGGTTTTGTTTTTATAAAACAAGCGATTAATAAAGATACAATAACTTCTGTCTCTACTAATTCGTGTTTTCTTTGATTAATTTGCCGTAGCAGAAAAACCTTTCCCCAATGTAAATCCAGCAGGATAGAAACCTGGGTTACGACGACTCAAATTAATATTGTCGAATCTTTTGTGAATCCCCATACGACTTTTACCTGTATTCATAAAGATGTATGCGACCTCTTCATTTAAGATTTCTTGCCATTTTTTATATAAAGCAGAACGTTTTACAGGATCCAACTCAGCTCTAATTGATTCAATCAAAGCATCGGTATTTTCATTACCAAACCCAGTATAGTTACTGCCACCATTATAAGATTCTGTATGCCAGATTTGTTTTGGATCGCTTGGACGAGGATCAAATACCCATCCACCATACCACATTTGAATTTCGTGTGCTTCTAATTTTTGCAAATAAACAGCCCATTCTACAGGGACAACTTCCATTTCAATACCGACTGCTCGGGTTGCTTCTTTTAAAGCCAAGCCTACATTTTGACGGGTATCGTTTCCTTTGTTGAAAGAATAAGTCAATTTAAAATCTTGACGAACACCATTGATCATTTTATCAAGAATACCATCGTTGTTGGCATCTTCCCAACCATCTTCCGCCAATAATTGCTTGGCTTTATCGACATTATAATCATATCCTTTTATTTGATCATTATAATCGTCTTTGAAACTTGGGTGAATAGGACCTATAACAGGAATTGGTAAATCGAACATAAAGCTCTTATTGATGCTTTTTTTGTCTACCAAATGCGCCAATGCTTTTCTTGTTTTCTTACCTGTTAATAATGGGTCTCTGGTATGCATCCCCAAGAAAGTATAGACCAATAAGTCTGGAGAATATTTATTAAAGTTTTTGTTAAATTTATCTGATTTAGGTAAATCCTTAATCCATTGAACAGGAGTGAACGAAGGCATCACATCTAATTTTTCACTTTTCAAAGAAGCCAATGCCGATTGATAGTTATTGATGGTTTCATAAACCAATTTTTTAGGACCGCCTTGGAAGTAATCGTTTTTATCGGTAACATTATTACCCCACCAGTTGTCTTTTCTTTCAATTACTACTTGCGAACCAGGTGTCCAAGAAACAAAGCTATAGGGACCAGAACCGCTAAATACTTCTCTTTGGAATTTAATATCGTTGAATTTTTTAGAGAATGCCAAATTGGCATCAGATTCTAATACTTTCTTATCTTCAGAAGCAATTTGCTTGAACGTAAATTGATCGCTTAGGTTTTCAGGATCATAGAATTTTTTCTGAGCAATAATGACATCTGTACCAGTAACGTGATCCCAAAGGAAAAATAACTCATCACAAATAAAAGTGATTTTTCTAGGGTTTTCTGGATATAGTTTTACATCTATAATAAAATTGATAGAAGGGCGAGTAGAAGAGGCATCCACTTTCATATTTTTAACTGCTTTGAAACTAAAAGCAACATCTTCGGCAGTCACAGGAGAACCATCGTCCCAACGAGCTTCTTCACGCAGTTCATAGTCAATAATCATACCTCCATCATCTGTTTTGGTAACAGAAGGTAAACTTTTTGCAAGTACTGGGATCAACTCAGCTGTTTCAAAATCATAATCCAACAAATGCTGGAACATCGATCTTTTTATCTGAGTAGCGCCCGCATCAGAAGTATTGGTTGGGTGTAAACCTTCTGGATCAGACAATGCGTGAATAATACATTGGTCTTTGTATTCAGTTTTAGAAGGTCCATCATTGCCTCCAGTTGTAGCGTCTCCGCCTTCGCCTCCACATCCTATCATAAAAAACAGGGCAGGTAATAATAATATTGCAAAAAGTTTTTTCATTAGTATTGACATTTAGGTGTATAAAAGGTAAAAATAAGGTTTTTTTTTCTGAAATAGATTTTTTTTCCATTTGACCAATATTAGAAAGACAGGAAGCCTTTATTTTTAATATTTGTATAGAAATTTTAACCAAAACACATACAAATTTATAGTAAATGAATCGTTATGTTTCAGCAATTCTCGCTTTAGAAAAAAACATAAAACAGAGATGTCATTACGATCGAGGGGTATATGCAACGAAGCAGTTTGGCAACTTTAGACGGGTAACCATACTACTGGACATTTTGGTAAATACCTGTGTTATGAAGCCTATGTTACGTTGCCTTCGCCAGGCGGGCCTTCCTTTTTCAATCGATAAAAAGAAAGGGAGAATCTCGCCTGAATAACCGTGCCCACGCTGCTAGAGCTTACGCTTCGCCACCGTATACAGGCATTGCCTTCGCTTCTTTTTCAATTTTCAAAACACATCAATTCATAAAAT
>Ga0115031_1004208_pt1 | contig 10651 bp, 6 predicted proteins | sample Maine_Asex4_meta_FD_87301 | JGI IMG/M metagenome (GOLD analysis project Ga0115031, IMG submission 87301) | Marine algal microbial communities from Maine, USA - Maine_Asex4_metaG | ecosystem: Host-associated > Algae > Red algae > Unclassified | place: Maine, USA | collected 2015-01-05 | reverse complement strand
CTACGCATCTTTCTTGGCCCACAGAGTCTCACAGAGGAAAACAGAGTTTAACAGAGCAGGCGTTGGAAGAATTCATTTTCAGCCAGCGGACATTTTTGCGTTCACAACTCGTTTGATGCCTTTTGGATGCAGACTTTTCTCCATAAAGTTGAGTAAGAGGCCGCGTTTTACACCAGCGAATCGCAAATAACTTAAGATGGTTGCGATATGCTTCTCCTGAAACCGTTCGACCACTTTAAGTTCCAATACGTAACGATCCTCTACTAAAATATCCATTCTGAAACCTTTATCGAAAATCATCTGATCGTAAGTCACCGAAACATAGACTTCTTCAAGTGCAATGAACCCTAATTTCCTTATTTCATAGGCGAGACAAGTCCGGTACACCGTCTCCAGTAAACCTGGCCCCAACGCAGTATGGACCTTGAACGCACAGGATAAAATAGCATGACTCAATGCCTCATCCGAAAGCGCGTTCCCAGCCTCACTATTCCTTACTTGATTTGACATATTAAATTGTTTATTTCTTAATAGCATCAGCACGTCCTAGTAACGCTCTCTTCTACTAGACTCTGCGGGGCCAGGCTGCACGAAGTGCGAAGTGCAAGAATCTCTACTCGCCAACGCACGCTCTGCTAAACTCTGTTCTCCTCTGCTGAACTCTGTGGGCAAAAAAGCGCGAAACGCAAAAGACGTAGTCTCCAAAGCGCGAAGCGCAAAAGACATAGTCTCAAAAGCGCGAAGCACAGCCCCCACGCGCTCTCCCACATTTGGGCGCGGAACGCGGGTACAAAGGAATTAGCGCAGCCTAAGCTCCAACCGCCACCTTCACTTCAAGATTCGGTGCCATGTTCTTCTCCTTGAGCACGCGCTTGTAATCCCGCGGCATCACCTTGACGAAGTGTCCGAGTTCCGTTGCCCAATCGTTGAGCAGTTGCTTGGCCGTACGGGAGCTGGTGTACGCCAGGTGGTTACTCACCATTTGCTGGAGGAGTGCCTTATCGAACTCCTCCAGCGGTTCGATATCGGCCATGTCGTCGTTCAGGTTGGTGGTGAGCCTGGACTCGGGATCATAGAGGTACGCCATACCACCGGACATTCCCGCGCCGAAGTTCTTGCCCGTATTACCGAGGATGACCACCAGGCCACCCGTCATATACTCACAGCCGTGGTCGCCCACGCCTTCCACGACGGTCTTGACGCCGGAATTGCGAACGCAGAAACGCTCACCCGCCGTACCCTTGATGTACGCCTCGCCGGCCGTCGCGCCGTAGAACGCCACGTTGCCGATGATGATGTTTTCGTGCGGATCGAACTTGGAGATGCGGTCCGGAACAACGATCAAGCGGCCGCCGGAAAGGCCCTTGCCGAAGTAATCGTTGGACTCACCTTCGAGCAGGAATTCGATGCCCTTGGCGCCGAACGCGCCGAAGCTCTGACCGGCGGAACCGCGGAACTTGAACTTGATCGCCCCGTCGGGTAAGCCCTCGGCGTGGAAGCGGCGGCTGATCTCGTTGGAAAGCATCGTACCGGTTGCCCGGTCGGTATTTTTGATCGGGAACTCCTCGGTGACCATCTCCACGCTTTCCAACGCCGGTTTGGCCGCTTCGAGCAAACGCCGGTCGAGGACCTCTTTGAGGCCGTGGTCCTGTACCGTCTGATTGTAGAGGCCTACGTTTTCGTCCGCGATCTCCTTATAGAGGATGGGGGCGAGATCGAGGGCTTTGTACTTCCAGTGTTCGGCGTCGCGATTGGCCTTCAGATGTTCCACTTTGCCGACCATCTCGTCGACGGTCTTGAAGCCCATCTCGGCCATAATGGAACGCATGTCTTCGGCCATGAAGCGGAAGAAGTTGATGACGTGCTCGGGGTCGCCGGTGAAGCGGGCGCGCAGGTCGGGATTCTGGGTAGCGATACCGACCGGGCAGGTGTTGACGTGACACTTGCGCATCATGATGCAGCCTTCGACGACGAGGGCGGCGGTGGCTACACCGTATTCTTCCGCGCCGAGCAGCGTAGCGATCACGAGGTCGCGGCCCGTACGGATCTGGCCGTCGGTTTGCAGCACGACCCGGTCGCGGAGCTTGTTGCGGACCAGCGTCTGGTGGGTTTCAGCCAGGCCGAGTTCCCACGGCAGGCCAGCGTGGCGGATGGAAGAGAGTGGTGAAGCTCCGGTTCCGCCGTCGTGACCGGCGATCAGGATCGCGTCGGCCTTAGCCTTGGCGACACCGGAGGCGATGACGCCGACACCGGCCTTGGACACCAGCTTGACGTTGATGCGGGCGCGGCGGTTGGCGTTCTTAAGGTCGTAGATCAGTTGCGCCAGGTCCTCGATGGAGTAGATATCGTGGTGGGGCGGCGGGGAGATCAGATCCACGCCGGGCGTGGAGTTCCGCACGCGGCCGATCCAGTCGTCGACCTTATGGCCGGGCAGCTGGCCGCCCTCGCCGGGCTTGGCGCCCTGGGCCATTTTGATCTGAAGTTCGTCGGCGTTGGTCAGGTAGTGGCTCGTGACGCCGAAGCGGCCCGAGGCGATCTGCTTGATGGCCGAGCGCATGTTCTCGCCCTTTTCGTTGAGCTCGAAGCGAACGACGTCTTCCCCACCCTCACCGGAGTTGGATTTGGCGCCGATCTTGTTCATCGCGATGGCCAGCGTAGTGTGCGCCTCCCAACTGATGGAGCCGAAGGACATGGCACCGGTGGCAAAACGCTTCATGATCTCGCTCGCCGGTTCGACCTCTTCCAGCGCAATGGGGTCGCCCTTACGGAAGGCGAGCAGACCGCGTAGCGTCAGGGCTTTCTCGGTCTGGTCGTTGATCTCGTTCTTGTACTTCTCGTAGGCGTCCGCGTCGTTCTTGCGCGCGGCGATCTGGAGATAGTGGATGCTCTTGGGGTTGAACATGTGCGCCTCGCCCCGACGCTTCCACTGGAAGACGCCGCCGACTTCCAACCGGGGGTTGGGGACGGCCTTTTCGGGGAAAGCGAGCTTGTGGCGGACGAGCACTTCGGTGGCGATGCCATCGTAGCCCATGCCCTCGATGCGGCTGATGGAGCCGCGGAAGCACTCATCGACGACCTTACGGTTAAGGCCGAGCACCTCGAATATCTGCGCGCCCTGGTAAGACTGGAGGGTCGAGATGCCGATCTTGGACATGATCTTGAGCAGGCCTTTGCCCATCGCCTTGCGGAAGGTAGTCAGCACGTAGTCACGCTCCATCTTTTGCTCGTCGAAGGTGCCGGCGGAGTGGAGATCGGCCAGAGCGGCGTAGGCCATGTAGGGGTTGACCGCGCTGGCACCGTAACCGATGAGGGTAGCGAAGTGGTGGGTTTCGCGCACGTCGCCGGATTCGACGACGAGGCTCGTTTTGGCCCGCAGGCCGAGTTCGACCAGGTGATGGTGTACCGCGCCGGTGGCCAGCAGGCTGGGCACGGGGGCGTTGTAGCTGTCCGCCGAACGATCGGAAATAACGAGAATGTTGTAGCCGCTGCGCACCAGGCTTTCGGCCTGGGCCTTGATGTGCTCGATGGCGGCGTGCAGGCGACCTTCCTGACCGTCGGCCTGAAAGACGGAACGTACCTCTCCCGCCTTGAAATGGGGGTGGTGAATTTCCTTGATCTTCTTCAGTTCGTTGTTGGTCAGCACCGGGCTGTCGAGGTGGATGTAGCGGGCGTTCTCCGGCTTCATCTCCGTGATGTTGTCGGAACCGCCGAGCATGGCGAAGAGCGACATCACGCCGCGCTCACGGATGGGGTCGATCGGCGGGTTGGTCACCTGGGCGAACAACTGCTTGAAGTAGTTGGCCAGGTGCTGACTTTGCAGGCTCAAAGCGGCGAGGGGCGTATCGGCCCCCATCGAGCCGATGGGGTCTTTGCCGCCTTTGATCATGGGCTCCAGTAAGAAACTGAGGTCCTCCTTGGTGTAGCCGAAAAGCTGGAGACGCTGGAAGAGCGTCTTTTGGTTCATGGACACCTCGGCCTTACGGTTCAGGGGCAGGTCTTCGAGGCTGATCTGGTTTTCATCGAGCCACTCGCGGTAGGGCAGTCGCTTACAGATGGTTTCCTTCAGCTCCTCGTCGCCGATCACCCGGTGTTCTTCGAGGTCGGCGACGAGAATACGGCCCGGGCTGAGGCGTCCTTTCTGGACAATAGTAGATTGGTCGACCGGCAGGGCGCCGGCCTCGGAAGCAACGATCAGGACGTTGTCTTCGGTGAGGCACCAGCGGCTGGGGCGCAGACCGTTTCGGTCAAGCGTCGCGCCAACGAGGATGCCGTCGGTAAAGCAGATGCTGGCGGGCCCGTCCCACGGCTCCATCAGGGCCTTGGTGTACTGGTAAAAGGCCTTTTTGTAATCCGGCATCTGCTGGTCTTCCTGCCACGCTTCGGGGATCATCATCATCAGCGCGTGGGGGATGCTGACGCCGTTGAGGGTCAGGAACTCCAGCACATTGTCGAAGTTGCCGGAGTCTGACAGGCCGGTACCGCAGACGGGGTAGATCTTATCCAACTCGTCTTCCGTGAACGAGGCCGTTTCCCGGATCAGGCTTTCCTTGGATTTCCACCAGTTGACGTTGCCCTGAATGGTATTGATCTCCCCGTTGTGAGCGACCATCCGGAAAGGCTGGGCAAGTTTCCACTTCGGTACCGTGTTGGTGGAAAAGCGGCTGTGGACAAGAGCGATGGCGGATTTGAAATCCTTGCTCCGCAGGTCATTGTAGTAGCCGGGCAGCTGCCAGGTGGTAAGCTGGCCTTTGTACGCGATCGTTTTGTAGCTGAAGCTGGCCAGGTAGAACTGGTCGCGCGTCTCCGGGTAAGTGGAGTGGATCTTGTGGGTGGCGTACTTGCGCAGTACGTAAAGTTTGCGCTCGAGTGCTTTGGGCTCCATCTCGACGCGGGGCTTGACGAAAACCTGTTGGAAGCGGGGCTCTACGCTTTTGCTGGTCACGCCGAGTTCTTCGTGGTCGGTGGGCACCTTGCGGTAGTGGATAAGGTCGAAGCCCATCTCGTCGGCGTAATCCTCAAAAAGGTAGAGACAACGTTCCAGCAGCTGCTTTTCCTGAGGCAGGAACATCATACCGACGCCGTATTTGCCCTTTTCGGGAAGCGTCTTCCCTTCTTCTTCCAGCTTACGCGTGAAGAACTCATGGGGGATCTGCACCAGGATGCCGGCACCGTCTCCGCTGTTGGGCTCACAACCGCAGGCACCGCGGTGCTCCATATTGATCAGCATCGTCAGGGCGTCGGAAACCAGTTTGTGGGTGGGCACACCGGTCAGATTGGCGATGAATCCGGTACCACAGGCGTCGGATTCAGCGTGCTCGGTATAAAGTCCTTCGTGACGAGGCGTATCAGCAAAGTAGCGCATAGACGTAGTTTGTATATATATAAGGTGATCGCTTTCCGGACGCGAGCCCGGAGGAGAAAAAATCAGTTACGTGGCAGGATTTGGTTAAAAGCTCTGAGAGAGGACTAATCGAGGTGGTGGCAGTCCTTGACGCTCGGTAGTGTTACAAACAAGGTAAAGCGTTGTTGCGGCTAGGGAAAACAAGCAGCGTTCGCGATTTACTTTTTAGCCGATGGCTAAGGTTTTGACCGTAAAAAGGCCGAACGAGCGGTCAGTACAAATGTAAGAATTTTCACCAAATACCAATTAAAATGCCGCCAATTTTATATTTTACCAAACTATTCAAAAATAAAGTATGCCTAAATGTTGGATTAGCCTCCCTTTTCTAAGCTATTCGCGTTTAAAAGCACCTTAAGGCCGGACGGGGTCACCAACACTTAATACCTTCGTCACGTTAAGTTTACTCAATCGTCGATCTTGCGCTACTCAATTACACTACTTTCTCTTTTGATTACCGGTCTGCTTTATGCTCAGCCGGATACCCTCGTACCGGCGGACGGACCGTACCTGAGCTACGAGGAAGACGGAACGCTTTTGGCCCAGTGGGCCTGGCCGGAAGAGCGGCGGCGGGGAAGTGCCGTCTTTTCAGCCGACACTGTTGCTCTTCCCACCTTTCGCACTTTCCGGCCGGAGATGATACAAGCCGACCGGGTTTTTCAGCGGGAAAGCAAAATCAGTTTCAAGGACGTGAAAAAACTGGCCGTGGTCAGCGACATTCACGGTCAGTATGACGTGTTTCGGAAGTTATTGACGACGCACGGTGTAATAGACGAACACCAGCGCTGGGCCTTCGGTGAGGGGCACTTCGTGATTGTGGGGGATATTTTCGACCGGGGCCCGCAGGTCACCGAAATACTGTGGTTAGTGCACAACCTGCAACTGGAGGCCGAACAAGCCGGCGGCCGTGTTCACTTCCTGCTGGGCAACCACGAAACGATGATCATGGATGGTGATGTCCGTTACATCAATGAACGCTACCTGGTAACCGGCGGTTTGCTACGGACGCCTTATCAGAAGTTCTTTGATGCGGGTACTTACCTCGGTCGCTGGCTGCGTTCGCGACCGTTAGCCGTGGAGATCAACGGCATCGCCTTCGTTCACGGCGGTATCAGTACCGACCTGATACGGGTAGTGCGTACACTGGCGGATATTAACAACCTCTACCACGACAACGTAATTGACAACGAGTACGGAACGGAGATCAGTAACACCCACCGCATCAAACTACTGGAAGGACGCAGCGGTCCGCTTTGGTACCGCGGCTATTTCATGGATAAAGGATTCGAGGCAAAAGACATGGCGCGCATTTTGAAGAAGCTGCGCATACACCGCATGATCGTTGGCCACACCTCCTTCACGGCTATCCAGCCTTTTTTCGACGGGAAACTGATTGCCGTAGACAGCAGCATAAAATTCGGCTCTATGGGTGAGATTCTGCTGATCGAGGACGGCGACTTCATCCGTGGTGGTTTGCTGGGGGAACGGACGCCGCTGTTCTTAACGGGGATGCGGTAGCGCCCACCCCGCCCTTCCCACTTTTCTTTGCACCCGCGGCCCCGCCCGGGAAAATTTCATGGTACTACGCAACCGCATCCGGCCGTAACCTCCGCTTTTCGTCGCAAATGCTGAACCGGCTTTTTTTCGTCGGAGCCGACGGAAGAAAGCTATCTTCGCCCTCGCTAAAATTTCACGCCGGTGGCCAACAAGTATTTTGATCTTATTGATCAGACTTTCTACTTCCCGCAGAACGGATTCGATCTGGAAAACGGGTACCTGACCTTTAACAATATTCCGCTGATCCACCTGATCAGGAAGTACGGAACGCCGATGAAACTGACCTACCTGCCGAGCATCGGCCGGAAGATCAAGGAGGCGCGCAACCTGTTCCGTCGCGCCATGCGAAGCCAGGGCTATTCCGGCAAGTACCACTACTGCTACTGCACGAAGAGCAGCCACTTCGCCCACGTGGTGGAGGAAGCCCTGGAGCACGACGTTCAACTGGAGATAAGCTCAGCCTACGACGTCGATCTGATTCGTCGCTTACTGGAACGCGGCAAGATCAAAAAGGACATCACGATCGTCTGCAACGGCTTCAAGCCGGAGAACTACCTGGCGGCCATCACCGGCCTGATCAACGACGGTTTCGAGAACGTCATTACGGTGGTCGACAATGCCCACGAACTGGATTATTACACCGAGCACGTGCGGGAGAAAGCCAAGATCGGCATTCGGGTGGCAACGGAAGAAGAACCGAACTTCGAGTTTTACACCAGCCGCCTCGGCCTGCGCGGCATCGACGTCATCCCCCTCTTCAACGAGAAGATCAAGGACAACCCGAAGCTGGAACTGCACATGCTCCACTTCTTCGTCGATACCGGCATCAAGGACTCGCTCTATTACTGGGGCGAGTTGAAAAAGGCGGTGCGTTTATACGGTGAGCTTAAGCAGGAAAGCGCGCAGTTGCACGCGCTCAACATCGGCGGCGGTATGCCGATCCGGAACAGTCTCGGCTTCGAGTTCGACTACAAATACATGGTGCGCGAGATCGTTTCCAACGTGCTGGAGGCTTGCGAGGAGATCGAGGTGCCCGAGCCGGACATCTACACCGAATTTGGCAAATATACGGTCGGTGAATCCGGCGCGACGATCTTCTCCGTGCTCGAAGAGAAGCAGCAAAACGATAGCGAACGCTGGTACATGATCGATAATTCGCTGATGACCACCCTGCCCGACGCCTGGGGCATCGGCGAGCGTTTCATCCTGCTGCCCATCAACAAGTGGGACAACAATTACCACCGCGTCAACATCGGCGGCCTCAGCTGCGACAATTCCGATTACTACAACAGCGAAATTCACGAAAGTCAGGTTTACCTGCCCGAGAATAAGGCAACCGACACCGAGCCGCTGTACCTCGGCTTCTTCCACACCGGCGCGTACCAGGATCAGATCAGCGGCTACGGCGGCATCAAGCATTGCATGATCCCCAGCCCCCAGCACATCATCATCGACCTCGACGAGGCGGGGAATCTGACGGACCGGGTGCTGGCGCCAAAGCAGACGGCGGAGAGTATGTTGAAGATACTGGGGTACTGGTAATGTAGTAGTGTAGTTTTGTAGTAATGTAGTGCTGCCGCATGTGACAGGCGTGACAGGCGTGATGGGCGAACTATAACTTCGGTTACACTATAATGCCTCCAACGACGGTACTACAAAAATACACTACTACAAAACTACACTACCATGGTCCTCGCCATCATCCCCGCCCGCTACGCCTCCACCCGTTTTCCCGGTAAACCGCTGGCGGAGATGGCGGGCAAGTCGATGATTCAGCGCGTGTACGAGCGGGTGATCGGGGCGGAGACCGTTGACGCGGCCATCGTGGCAACGGATGACGAGCGCATCCTGGAACACGTGCTCGGCTTCGGCGGCAAAGCCATCATGACGCGGGCCGACCATCCCAGTGGTACGGACCGGGTAGCGGAGGTGGCGGCGCAATACCCCGAAGCAAAGATCATCGTTAACGTGCAAGGCGACGAGCCCTTCATCGACCCGGCGCAGATTGCGGCGGTGGTCGCGCCCTTCGGCGATCCGGAGGTGGCCATCGCCACGCTGGCGCGGCGCATCACGAACGAGCGGGCCCTGCTTTCGCCCAACGTGGTCAAGGTGGTACTGGGTGACAACGGGCGGGCGTTGTACTTCAGCCGCCACGCGATCCCGTATTTGCGGGACGTGCCGGTGGGGCAGTGGATCGACCGGAAGAAACATTTGCAGCACCTCGGGCTGTACGCTTACCGGGCGGGTGTTTTGCCGCAATTGACCGTACTTCCCAAAGGGCAACTGGAGGCGGATGAATCGCTGGAGCAGCTGCGGTGGCTGGCGGCGGGCTACGCCATTCACGTGGGGCTGACGGACTTACCGGCCATCGGCATCGATACGCCGGAGGACTTGAAGGAGGCGGTAGACAGGTTGGTGGGTGATGGTAAGTAGCGGGTGGTTTCCACGTGTGGTCACCCGTCGCCAACCACCCGGTATTTTGGGGCGGGGACGCGGGTGCCATGAACGGTTTGTTAAAAAACGTCGTTGGCCCCTACCGGCCGAACACGCCATTTTCACCTTCCGTTCTACGGGCGTATTCCTAATCAAAACCAACTTCAAATGCGCAAATTCATTATCCTTCCCCTGCTGGCCGTTTTCTTCGTCGCCGGCCCGCTGTCCGCTCAATCTTTAGGCTTGCGGGTCGGGGTCAGTGCCACCGACGCCAAGTACGATTTCGACAATAGCGAAGTGGAAACCGAGGGGGAAACCAACCTCATGCTCGGCGTATTCGCCAACCTCCCGCTGCTTACCGACCTGATCAGTATTCAGCCGGAGTTTACCTACCTCAACCGGGGATACTCCATTGGCGCAGACTTCGGTGATCTGGTCGCCTTTGATCGCACGCTGTCTTACGTCGATCTCGGCGTGCTGGCCCGCATCAACATCGGAGCCGACGACGGTCTGGGCTTTTACGTGGGTGCCGGCCCCCAGTACTCCTACGCCGTATCGGGCTCCCGTACCGACCTGCTCGGCGAACGCGATGTCGACTTTGACGCCGAGCGCCTCAACCGGGGCGAACTGCAATTCGCCGGCGTGGCCGGCCTTACGTTCAACGCCGGACTGAAGTTTTTCGTCGAGGGCCGGTACAACGGTAGCCTCGGCAACCAATCCGACGACAGCCGTAAGGACATCCGGCAACGTTCCATCGGGGTCAACGGTGGCGTAATGTTTCCGTTCTAGGAGCTAGGAGCTAGGGAATTAGCCCGCGTCAGTTCTCAGCTCCTGGCCCAAACCACTGCTCCTAGACCATCGGATACGATCCACGGTGCAGTACCCGCGTCCCCGCCCGCCTGTTCTCGAAATAGCGTTTCAGCGCGAACGTGGACGACGTAAAGGCCATCTCCTCCCAGGGGATGGCCTTTTCCGTGAACAGGGCGCATTCGAGGCTCTCCTCCCCCACCCCGAAATTACCGCCGACGAGGGTGCCGACGAACTGCAAATAAATCTGGCTGATCTTCTCGAGGCTGTACATGCTGACGAGGTATTCGATTTCCACCTCGCCCAACGCCTCTTCGTAAACTTCCCGCATCGCGCCGGACTCCACCGACTCCCCGTTTTCAAGGTAACCGCTGGGCACGTTCCAAAGGCCAAGGGCGGGCTCGATGGCGCGGCGGCACAGCAATACCTTATCTTCCCAAACCGGAATACAGCCCG
>Ga0115031_1004207_pt1 | contig 10652 bp, 10 predicted proteins | sample Maine_Asex4_meta_FD_87301 | JGI IMG/M metagenome (GOLD analysis project Ga0115031, IMG submission 87301) | Marine algal microbial communities from Maine, USA - Maine_Asex4_metaG | ecosystem: Host-associated > Algae > Red algae > Unclassified | place: Maine, USA | collected 2015-01-05 | reverse complement strand
GCCGGACTCGGCAGCCACGATGCGTCAGGAGATTGCGCGCACGATCGTGGCGAGCCTGCCGTGCTGCCCCTGTTGTGGCCGAGCAGCCGAAGATGTCCTGAAATTGTGACGCAGTAGGACTAGCGCCTGTGACTGGCTCGCTGCGCCTGACGGTGGAGCTGCTCGAGTCGGGCATTTCAATCGCCGAGAACACGGTGGCGACGTGCATGCGAGGTCCGAGCCCGGTGGCCGAGGTGATGCGCGAGGCGGTGTCCGAATACATCGAGACCGACTACATCGGAGGACCGGTGCGCGGACCTGATGATCCGCGCCTGACCGACGTCGGATCACCGCCCTGATCCGGACCGATCGTCCCCCCACGCACGCAAGCTGCCCGATCGCCTCACGGCGACCGGGCAGCGGCCTGCAGGTCGAACGGTCGCGGCCGGGTGGCCGCGACAGGGGCTCAGCTGCGCTCGAGCAGGTTGATCACCGATTCCACGTCCGGGTTGTTCGTGGCAGCACGCTCGGCGGCGATGCGCGAGACGCTGTCGGTGTAGCCGCTCAGCGTGGCCACGCCCGCCTCGTTCAGCGTGACACTGACGTTGCCGCTGCTGATCGACTGCTGCACGTCGCGCTGCACGCTGGCGGCGGCGGGAGCGGCCATGACGCCGACGAGGACGAGGGCTGCAAGGGATTGCTTGGTGAATGCGTTCATGTGGTGCTGTTCCGGTTGGATGATGGTGACTGGCTGGAGGCCGGCGGTTGCCGCTCTCCATGGGTCAGCACTATCGACTCCGGACCTGTCGGGGGCATGGCGCGGGACTTACGCCTGCGTATGATGCGAAGGTCCTTGGGGGCGCCCCCTCGTCCCGTTCAGCCCTGGAGAACCCGATACCCGTGTACCTGTGCTGCGGCGACGCCCTGTACGACCTGTTCCTGACCTCCCCGGCCGGTAGCGGCGACGGTGCGGGCCATGCTCACCGGGCGAGCGCGTCCCGCGTTGCGCTCGCGGGGGATGTGGGCGGTTCGCCGCTGAACGTGGCCAGCGGGCTGGCCCGGCTCGGCAACGCCAGCGGGTACCTGACCAAGCTGTCGAGCGACCTGTTCGGCCAGCGCATGCGTGCGAAGCTGCTGGCCGAGGGCATCGACCTGTCGGCCTGCATCGACACGGATCGCAACACCACGCTCGCCATCATCGAGAAGAATCCGGACGGCTCGGCGCGCTACGTGTTCTACACCGACGGCACGGCCGATGCGAGCCTGGAGGTGGCGGAGCTGCCCGGGGTGCTGCCGGACGCGGTGCGGGTGTTGCATTTCGGCAGCTACAGCACGGCGATCGAGCCGACCGGCACCGCGCTGGAGGCGCTGGCCACGCGTGAGGCCGGCTCGCGGCTGATCAGCTACGACCCGAACCTGCGAACGATGGTGGTGCCCGACATGGACATGTGGCGCACGCGCTTCGACGGCTTTGCCCGCGCCGCCACCCTGGTCAAGGCGAGCGACGAGGACATCGCCGAGCTGTTCCCCGGCACCACCGACCCCGAGACCCGCTTCGTGGCCGAGTGCTTCGAGCGCGGCGTGGAGCTTGCGTTCATCACGCGCGGGGCACGGGGCGCCAGCGCGTTCTCCAGCGCCGGCGACGAGGCGCACGGCGAGGGGGTCGAGGTGGAGGTGGTCGACACGGTCGGTGCCGGGGACACCTTCCAGGCCACGGTGCTGCACTGGCTCGGCCAGCATGGCCACGTCGCTCCCGCCGGCGGGGGGTCGAGCATCGAGGGCCGGGTCGACCTGCAGGGCTGCCTGACGCTGGCGCTGCGCGCCGCGTCGATCGTGTGCACGCGGGCCGGCGCCGACCTGCCGACGCTGACGGATCTGGCGGACGGGTAGCGGGACGGTCCTCGGGCGGCGGCTCTCCTGCGCCCCGCCCCACCCCGTCCGGCGACCCTCACACCGTGTCGAGCAGCTCCAGCACCCGCCGGTTGAACCGCCCCGCCCGCTCGATCTGCGGCAGGTGCCCGCAGCGCGGGTAGCGCACCGCCTCGCCACCGAACGCTGCCACGCGCGCCTCGTCCGGCGGGTTCACCCCGTCCAGCTCGCCCCAGACGCACACGCGCGGCACGTCCCGCACCACGACCGCCTCCAACGCCGGCAGGACGTGCGCCTCGACCCCGGCAAGGTTCCGCGCCAGCGCGCCCAGCCGATCGCGTACGCCGGGACGCGCCAGATGGGTCAGCAGCATCGCGGCCGCCTGGCGCGAGATCAGGCGCGGATCGGCCACCAGCCGTGTCAGGTGCGCCACCGCATCCGCCTCGTCCTCGAGCGCGACCAGCCCTTCCAGCCAAGCGATGTCGAGCCCGGTGCCCAGTCCGCCCGGGGCGAGCGCGACCAGCGAGGCGACCGGCAGCGTGTCGCGCGCGGCGAGCGCGATCGCCAGCGCCCCGCCGAGGCTGTGCCCGATCAGGTGCAGGCGCGTGCCGAGACCGCTGGCGGCACGCTCGCGCACCAGGGACTCGACGGCATCGACGGCGAGGGCGAGCACCGCCTCGAAGCTCCGGGCCTCGATGTCGGCGGCCGTGCCGTGACCCGGCAGGTCGGCGACCAGCACGGGCAGGCGCTGCGCCAGGGCCGGCGCGTTGGCGGTCCAGCTCAGCCGGTCGGCGCCGAACCCGTGCAGCAGCAGCGCCACACCGTCACCCGCCTCGGCTGCTTCACCCGGTGCCGCCGCGCTCTCGAACTGGATCAGTCGCACGCGCAGCGTCAGCTGCCGGTGTCGATGGTGCCGAGCACCGCGCCGGCATCGGCGATGTCGTCCGCCTCCACGGCGATGGAGGCGAGCGTGCCGCTGGCCGGGGCCTCCACCTCCACCGACACCTTGGGCGTGGTGATCAGCACCAGCGGATCCCCTTCCGCCACCGTGTCACCGACCTTGACCAGCCATTCGTCGACCTGGGCCTCGGTGACCTCGTTGCCCAGATCGGGCAGGCGGATCTCTGTCTCGCTCATCGTTCGGGTTCGCCGGTGCGTCGCTCGCGGAACGATCGAGCATGCCACAGGCACGCTCCCGCCGCCGCGCTCACGGACCGGTGGCACGCCGGTCGCAGGGCGTCCACAGACTGGCCACAGGCCCGGTTGCAGGCCCGCTCACAGACCACGCCGCGCCAGCTCGAGCTCGTCCCAGCCGCGCACCCCGCGTTCGCGCCCCGCCACGTCCCGCTCCGGGAACCACTGCCCGAGCACCACGTCCAGCACGTCGGCCGCGCTTGGGAAGTAGGTCGATTCCATCTCGGCGCCCGGCACGATCCAGTTCGGCGCACCGAGCACCCGCGGGGCCTGCGTCAGGTGCCCGTGCGCGAAGCGGGCGACGTTCGCCGCCAGCGTCGCCGCGAACGAGCCGCGCTCGCAGGCCTCGGACACGATCAGCAGGTGCCCGGTGCGTTCGACCGAGGCGATCAGCGGTGCGTAGTCGAACGGCACCAGGCAGCGCGCATCGATCAGCTCGGCCGACAGGCCGTGCCGCTCCTGCAGTTCGTCGCACGCCTGCAGCGCCGGGTACAGCGACGGACCGATGGTCAGGAGGGTCAGGTCCGACCCGCTGCGGCGCGTCGCCGGCACGCCCGCCGGCAGCAGGTAGTCGTGCGCCGGCACGCCGTCGGGCTCGAACCGCTCCACGGTGTCGTAGAGCCGCTGACTCTCGAAGAACACCACCGGGTCCTCGCCCGCCAGCGCGGTGGCCAGCAACCCCTTCGCATCGTGCGGCGTGGCCGGGTAGAACACCTTCAGGCCCGCCACGTGGGCCACCAGCGCCGACCAGTCCTGGGAGTGCTGGGCGCCGTACTTGCTGCCGATGGAGCAGCGCAGCACCACCGGCACCGACAGCGTGCCGCCCGACATCGCGCGCCACTTGGCCATCTGGTTCAGGATCTCGTCGCCGGCGCGGCCGATGAAGTCCGCGTACATGAGCTCGACCAGCGAGCGCCCGCCCTCGAGCGCGTGGCCGACTGCGGTGGCCACGATCGCCGCCTCCGAGATCGGCGAGTTGAACAGGCGGTGGTGCGGAAACAGGTCGGACAGCCCGCGGTAGACCCCGAACGCCCCGCCCCACTCGCGGCACTCCTCGCCCCAGGCGACCAGCCGGTCATCGGCCGCCATCGCCGACAGGATCGCCTCGAACAGGGCGTCGCGCAGCGTGATCGCGCGCATCGGCGACAGAGGCTCGCCGGCCTCGTCGAGCCCGAAGCGCGCCTTCTTGGCGTTCTGGCGCACGCGGGACGAGCGGGTCGGGTCGAACGCCTCGCCATCGGCCCCGGTGGAGGCTTTCGCAACCGCGTCCCCCGGCGCGCGGTCCGGACCGGCACCCAGGGGCGTCTGCGGCGGGGCACCGAACATCAGCTCGCCGATCAGCGTCGGATGGGCGCGGATGTCCACCGGCGGTGCGATGGCCGGATCCGCGGCCGCCTCGACGACGGTGCGCACGATGGCTGCCGCCGCCTCCGCCATGCCGGCCAGCGCCTGCGCATCGATCACCCCGGCCTCCTCCAGCTCCAGCGCGTAGCGGGCGATGGCATCGTGCCCGGCCCAGGCCTTGAGCTCCTCGCGGCTGCGGTACGCGTTGGCGTCCGAGGTGGAGTGGCCGGACTGGCGGTAGCACTCGATGTCCAGCACGCACGGCCCCTCGCCCGCCAACAGCCTCGCCCGCGCCCGGGCCACCGCATCGGCCACCGCCAGCGGGCGGGTGCCGTCCACCGTCTCGGCGTGCAGGGCATCGGCCCGGATGCCGGCGGCCACGCGCGCCAGCCGGTCCCAGCCCATCGTCTCGCCGATGGTCTGGCCGCCCATGGCGTAGAAGTTGTTGTTGAAGAAGAACAGCACCGGCAACCCGCCGCGCACCGCCTCGTCCCACAGCGTGTCGAGCTGGGCCATCGAGGCGAAGTTCATCGCCTCCCAGACCGGACCGCAGCCGGTGGCCCCGTCGCCGGCGGTCGCGACCGCGATGCGACCCGTGCCGACGTTGCCGGCGCTGCCGGAGCCGGCACCGGCGCCGGGTGGCGCATCGCTCAAGCGCATGCGCAACGCCGCACCGGTCGCGATGCCCGCCGATCCGCCCACGATCGCGTTGTTGGGGTAGCTGCCGAACGGCGGGAAGAAGGCGTGCATGGAGCCGCCCATGCCGCCATTGAAGCCGGTGCCGCGCATCAGGATCTCAGACAGGAAGCCGAACAGCAGGAAGTGCGTCGCGAGCGTCTCGCCCTCGCCGCCCAGATGGGTGCGGACCGTGTCCAGCAGCGTTCCGCCAGCGTGCGAGGCCATCGCTTCGCTCAGCGCGTTGTCGCCCAGCGAGGCGATGGCGGCGAGCCCCTTGGCAAGGAACTCGCCGTGGCTGCGGTGGTTGCCGTAGACGTGATCCTCGGGGGTGAGCGCGAGCGCCAACCCGACCGCCGCCCCCTCCTGGCCGACCGACAGGTGTGCAGGGCCCCGGTAGGGCAGCGCGATGCCCGCGTAGGCGCCCTTCGAGCGAAGATCGGCCAGCATGGTCTCGAACTCGCGCACCAGCAGCATGTCGTGCAGCACCCGCACCAGCGCGGGGTCGCCGCGCGCGGCGCGCTCCTCGGCCAGCGGCGTGGCGTAGGCGTAGACCGGAATGGTCGGCATCGCCAGCGTGGACGTGCCGGCCTGGAAGCGGTCGGGACCGATATCGATGGATTTTGGCATGGCCGAACGGTAGCCGATCCTGTGCCGCCGGTCAGGACCGGACAGGGTCGCTCGGGCGAGCCCGGCGAGTCCGGCGCGAGGTCACAGCCGATAGAACGCCGTCGCCGTCCCCTCGAACACCGCCTCGTGCATCGCCTCCGGCACCAGCGCCCGCGCCATGTCGAACCAGGTGCGGTAGTCCGACACCAGTTCCAGCACCGGCCAGTCCGAGCCCCACATCAGCCGATCGGGGCCGAAGCAGTCGATCAGGTGCTCCACGTAGGGGCGCAGCGCCTCGATGCCGTCGCCCGGTGCGGCCTCGTTGAGCAGCCCCGACAGCTTGCAGCACACCGGTGTGCCCTCCGCGATGCGCCGCATCCCTTGCGCCCAGGCATCGATCTCGCGCGCGGCGATACGCGGCTTCATGCCGTGATCGATGACGGTGCGCAGCCCGGGGTGCGCATCGAACAGGCGGGCGAACGGGTCCAGGTGCAGCGGAAAGCCGAGCGTGTCGAACGTCAGGTCCCGCTCGGCCAGCGCGCCCAGGCCGCGCCGCACGCCGTCACGGTGCATCCACTCGGGATCGGGCAGGTCCTGAATCATCGGGCGCACGCCGAGCAGCTTCGGGTGCCGGGCCAGGGTGTCGAGCGAGGCGCCGGCGTCCGGGGCCTCCAGATCGACCCAGCCGACCACCCCCGCCACCAGCTCGGTGGTGGCTGCCAGCGCCAGCAGCCACTCGCTCTCGGCCACGGTGGGTGCGGCCTGCACCAGCACCGTGCGGCGGATGCCGCACCCGGCGGCGAGCGGCACGAGCTCCTCGGGGCCGATGTCGCGGCGGATCGGCGCGACCGCATCGTTGCCCTCCATCCAGCCGTAATCGCCCCGCGCGGGGCGCCAGAAGTGCTGGTGGGCATCGATCATCGGCGCGGTCCGTCCGTGGTCGGCGGGGCGGGAGTTGGCAAGAGCACTCGTGCTAACGTCACACGACTGTCGTGCCTCGAAGGGCGATACGATACCCGCGAACCCATGGAGACAGGACGAAACGATGGCAAGGACACTCGGTACGCTCGCAGCGGCGACAGCGCTCGCCCTGCTCACCGCAGGCGCCGCCTCGGCCCAGGACAAGCCCTACGAGGGCGTCACCCTGAACGTGATGACGTTCACCGGCCCGCAGATCGCGGAACCCCTGCAACGGCGCGGTGCGGAGTTCTCGGAAGCGACCGGCGCGCAGGTCAACGTCGTCACGGTGCCGTTCTCGGACCTGTATCAAAAGGTCCTGACCGACTGGATCACCGGCACCGACAGCGTGGATGCGGCCATCATCGCGCCGCAGTGGGCGGTGGACTACGTCACACCCGGCCTGCTGGAGAACCTGTCGGCCAGGGTCGAGGCCGACACCGAGCTGCAGGCCGACGACATCGCGCCGTTCTTCCGCGACTTCTCGCAGAAGGTCGACGGGGAGACCTACCTGATCACCGTGGACGGTGACTTCCACATGGTCTACTACCGCACCGACACCGCCGAGGAGCTCGGGCTGGAGCCGCCGCGCACCTGGGAGGACTACCTCGCCTTCGCCGCCGCCGCCGACGGCCAGGACCTGAACGGCGACGGCGAGCCGGACTACGGCTCGTGCATCGCCAAGAAGCGCAACGCCCAGTCGTACTGGATGATCACCTCGATCGCCGCCTCGTTCCTGCAGAGCCAGGGCACCTCCCAGGGCGCGTTCTTCTCCACCGAGGACATGGCCCCGCTGACCGACAATCCGGGGTTCGCCGAGGCGCTGCGCATCTACAAGGAGACCGGCGACTACGCCCCCGCCGACGAGATCAACCTCGACGTGGGCGACACCCGCAGCCTGTTCACCTCGGGGCGCTGCGCGCTGACCCTGGACTGGGGCGACATCGGCACCCTGGCGATCGATCCGCAGAACTCCCAAGTGGTCGACAAGGTCGGCGCCGTCATCCTGCCCGGTTCCACCGAGGTGCTGGACCGCGACTCCGGCGAGATGGTCGCCTGCGACGCCGACACCTGCCCGCACGCCATCGACGGTGTGAACCATGCCCCGTTCGCCGCCTTCGGCGGCTGGTCAGGCGCGGTCAACTCGGCGGCCGACCCGGACGTCAAGGACGCCGCCTACGACCTTTTCAGCTACATGAGCCAGCCGGCGCAGTCGAACGCGGACGTGACGGTGGGCGCCACCGGCTTCAACCCGTACCGCACCAGCCAGTTCGAATCCATGGAGGCGTGGACCTCGGCCGGCATGAGCGAGCAGGCGGCCGATGCCTATCTGGGCGCCATCCAGGACAGTCTGAACTCGCCGAACATGGTGCTCGACCTGCGCATCCCGCAGAACCAGCGCTACCAGCAGATCGTGCTGGACACCACCATCGCCCGGTTCCTGGCCGACGAGCTCGATGTCGACGGTGCCATGGAGGCGATCACCGAGGGCTGGAACGAGGTGACCGAGGAGGTCGGCGAGGACGAGCAGCTGGAGGCCTACCGCTCCACCATCGGCGCCAACTGAGCGCACCGCGACGCCTGCCGGCCCCCGACGGCCCCTTGGCTTCCGAACGGCTGGACGACTGGCTCGACCGCAACGCGGGCCGGTTGTTCATCCTGCCCGCGGTCCTGCTGATACTGGCGTTCTCGCTGTTCCCGCTGATCATCTCGGGCTGGCTGGCCCTGTCGCGCTTTCGCATCACGCGCGAGGGATTCGAGCTGCGGTTCGCAGGGCTTGCCAACTTCGACAAGCTGCTCGACGGCTCGCAGCAGTTCCATTTCCTGGGCACCTTCACCCGCATCGGCCTCACCGGCTCGGTGCTGCTGATCGGCACCGCGGCGCTGCTGGCGTGGGGCGTGCTGGTCTACGCCCGCTCCGGGCGCGTCTCGGCGCTGGGGATTGCCGGGCGGCTGATCGCGTTCCCGCTGTTCGGAGCGCTGGCGCTGATGTTCGCCACCACCGTCGGCGAGGGCGGCCAGCTCGGCTCTCTGTCCACCACGCTGTTCTACGTGGTGGTCGGGGTGTCGCTGCAGTTCGCGATCGGCACCGCGCTGGCGTTCACCTGCGCGCAGCGCATCCGCGGCCGGGCCTTCTTCCGGGTGGTGTTCTTCGTGCCGCTGATGGTGACCCCGGTCGGCATCGCCTACACGTTCCGCATGCTGGCCGACATGTCGGTCGGGCCGTTCGCCCCGCTGTGGCAGGGGCTGGGCCTCGGGGAGTTCTCGTGGGCGGCGGATGCGTGGACCGCCCGGCTGGTGGTCGTGGCCGGTGACAGCTGGCAGTGGATCCCGTTCATCTTCATCGTCATGCTGGCAGCGTTCGAGAGCCAGCCCACCGACGAGCTGGAGGCTGCCGAGCTGGACGGTGCGGGCGCGTGGCGTATCTTCCGGGACATCACCTGGCCGTCGGTCGCGCCGGTGGCGGCCACGGTGGTGCTGATCCGCATCATCGAGGCGTTCAAGATCGTCGACCTGCCCAACGTGCTCACCAACGGCGGGCCCGGCATCGCCACCGAGTCGCTGACCCTGCACGCCTTCATCGAGTGGCGGGCGCTGAACCTGGGCGGCTCGGCCGCCGTGGCCTACCTGCTGCTGTTCGTGTCCACCATCGCCTGCGTGAGCTTCTTCCAGTTCGTGGTGCGCCCGATGCGCGAAGCGCGCTCGTGAGGGAGCGTCGCCTGGGCGAGATGTCGCCGCTGGCCAAGGTGCTGGTGTACAGCGTGCTGATCGGCTGGTCGCTGGTGGTGCTGTTCCCGCTGTACTGGGTGCTGATCACCTCCTTCAAGCTGCCCGGGCAGGTGGGCGACGGGCCGGACTACCTGCCCTTCCTGGATTTCATGCCGTCGCTGCACGCGTGGCGCTACATCTTCGTCGACCTGGGTGCGGACACGTTCCGGCCCTACTGGAACTCGGTGGTCATCGCCAGCGTCTCCACGGTGCTGGCGATGCTGGTCGGATCGTGCGCCGCCTACGCGCTGGCGCGGCTGCACTTTCGTCCGCGGCTGATCTCGATCGGGCTGTTCCTCTTGGCGCTCGCGCTGGTGGTGACGGCAATGGCGACCACCGCGGTTCCGTGGCAGCTGGCGGTGACGGCGGGGCTGGCGATCTTCGCCCTGGCGGTGCGGGCGCTGCGCCGCGCGCCCTCGCCGCGGCTGGGCAACGGCGACATCCTGTTCTGGATCATCAGCCAGCGCATCCTGCCGCCGGTGGTGGCCGCCCTGCCGATCTACATCATGTTCCAGCAGCTCGGGCTGCTGGACACCCGCACCGCGATCATCCTGACCTACACCACGGTCAACATGCCGATCGTTGTTTGGCTGATGTACGACTTCTTCGTCTCCATCCCGGTGGACATCGAGGAGTCGGCAACGCTGGACGGTGCGTCCAAGCTCAGGATCTTCCTGGAGATGGTGCTGCCGCTGGCGAAGCCGGGGCTTGCGGCCACCTCGCTGCTGGTGCTGATCCTGTCCTGGAACGAGTACCTGCTGGCGCTGTTCCTGTCGACCGCCGATGCGCAGACCATCCCGTTGCTGGTGGCGGCGCAGAACGCCACGCGCGGGCCGCAGTGGTGGTACATGTCGGTGCTGATCGTGATCATGATCCTGCCCGTGGTCGCGCTGACCCTGCTGCTGCAGAAGTTCATCGCGAAGGGGCTCTTGCTGGGGGCGGTCAAGGGATGAACCTGCGATGACGGTGGTGCTGGATCAGGTCACGAAATCCTTCGGCGACGTCGAGGTGCTCAAGCGGCTCGACGTCACCGCCCAGGACGGCGAGTTCCTGGTGCTGCTGGGCGCCTCCGGCTCGGGCAAGACGACAGCACTGCGCATGATCGCCGGGCTGGAGTCGACCACCTCGGGGCGGGTGCTGATCGGCGATCGCGACGTCACCAACGTGCTGCCCAAGAACCGGGACGTGGCGATGGTGTTCCAGTCCTACGCGCTGTACCCGCACAAGACGGTGGCCGAGAACATCGGCTACCCGCT
>Ga0115031_1004205_pt1 | contig 10656 bp, 10 predicted proteins | sample Maine_Asex4_meta_FD_87301 | JGI IMG/M metagenome (GOLD analysis project Ga0115031, IMG submission 87301) | Marine algal microbial communities from Maine, USA - Maine_Asex4_metaG | ecosystem: Host-associated > Algae > Red algae > Unclassified | place: Maine, USA | collected 2015-01-05 | reverse complement strand
TCCGCTTGGTTGCGTCGCTCAAATCCTCACTTAGCTACGGCTAAGTTCCGGTTTGAGCTCCTCACCAGTCGAAAAAATTCACCAGCACCTTACCACCAATTTAAACATTGACAGACCACTAGGTGTTAACCTTACCCCTCAAAATGATTCCACCCCTGCGCCGTGATCTCGTGAATATTCCCCCCCGTCGTGTGCAGCTTCACCCCGTCCGCCGCCGCGACAATCTCGCCGGAGATGTAGAGGCCGGGCAGGAAGCGGATCTTCTCCACGTCTTTCGGGTCGATAGTGAAGAGTAGCTCGTAGTCCTCACCGCCGGAGAGGGCGCAGGTGATCGGGTCGAGCTTGAACTCGATGGCCTGCAGTTGGGCTTCCTGCTTGATCGGCACGTTGCCCTCCTCGATTATGGCACCGACGCCGCTCGCCTTGCAGATGTGGATGATCTCGCTGGCCAGCCCATCGCTGATATCGATCATGGAGGTGGGAACGATGCCGTTCTTGGCGAACAGGTCGATCATATCGGTGCGGGCCTCGGGGCGGAGGATGGCGGCGTAGAGTTCTTTGTTTTCCGGATTCATCTCCGGCTGCATATCGGGGTTAGCGAGGAAGACCTGCTTCTCGCGCTCCAGCAGTTGCAGGCCCAGGTAGGCGCTGCCCAGGTGGCCGGTGATGCAGATCAGGTCGCCCACCTTCGCGCCGCTGCGCCGGGTGATGCGACCGGCCGGGGCCACACCAATGGCGGTGACGGAGATGTACAACCCCTTATTGGAGCTCGTCGTATCGCCGCCCACCAGGTCAACGCCGTACGTTTCGCAGGCCGCGTAGATGCCGGCGTAGAATTCTTCGAGGGCCTCCACGCTGAAACGGTTGCTGATCGCAATGCTGACCGTGATCTGCGTCGGCCGGGCGTTCATCGCGCAGATGTCGGAGACGTTAACGGCGACGGCTTTGTAGCCGAGGTGTTTCAACGGCGTGTAGTGAAAATCAAAGTGGATGCCTTCCACCAGCATGTCGGTACTGACCACCATCCGCTCCGGCCCGCCCGTGTCGATGATCGCCGCGTCGTCACCAATGCCGAGGACGGTGGAGGATTGCCGCTTCGTGAAGGTGCGGGTAAGGTGCTCGATGAGGCCGAATTCGCCGAGGGTGTTGACGTTGGTGCGGGACATGGTCTGTTGGTCTGTTGGTCTGTTGGTCTGTTGGTCTGTTGGTCTGTTGGTCTGTTGGTCTGTTGGTCTGTTGGTCAAGAACGCCTTAAGCAACGGAAAGTCAAAATTTCCGGCAAACTAAAAGAATACAAGATCAAAAGACCTTTTCACTCCAGCCCCAAATGCAAGATCCGCCCGCCGCTCTGGTTCACCGGCGCGATCGACTTGCCGATCACCACCCCGGCTTCGGGCGCGTGGTATTCCTGGACCATCTCGCCGAAGACGTTGCGCAGCGAGGCGACGAGTTGCCCCTTCTCCACCCGTTCCAGCAGATCGACGTGGACGTGCAGCAGGCCGCCGGTATCGGTAAAAAGCCAGTAGCTTTTCTTGCAGAGGATGGTCGGCACCTGCGGCTCCAGTATCTCGTCATCCGTCATGCCGAGGTGGCTGAGCACGTTGTGAACACCGACCAGGCCACTGCGAATCATCTTCTTCTGGTAGACGCCCGGGTTACCGACTTCCAGCGTGATGGCGGGGATGTCGAGGTCGTCCGCCGTACCCCGGAAGGTGCCGTCGTTGGGTGGGTTATGGACGATCAGTTGCGGATTCTGCAGCATCGCCAGTTTGCGGGTGCTCTCCTGGCTCATATCCGCCCGCACGTAGTAACTGTTGACGCGGCCCCGGCTGGCGGTGTGCAGGTCGAGCAGGTGGTCGACGTTTTTCAGGAAGCGGTTGACAAGGCGGTAGGCGTACACCTGGCTGGCGTTACCGTCGGCTTTACCGGGCATGAGGTGGTTGATGTCCGAGCCGTCGGCGAAGAAGCGTTGCTGGCGGTTGAAGCCGGGGATGTTGACGACGGGAATGGCCACGAGGGTTCCTTTCAGCTCCTCCACGTCGATATCGGCGAAGAGGCGCTGAATGACGGAGATGCCGTTGAGCTCGTCGCCGTGGATGGCGGCGGTGAGGCCCAGCGTCGGCCCGTCCGTTTTGCCGCGCGCCACCATCAGGGGTACGCACAACGGGCTGCCCATACCGTCGGCCGCCAGCCGCAGCCAGTAGTGCCGGATGGTACCGGGCGGGGTTTGCTCGCGGTCGAATTCAAGAACGACCGGCAGCCCGTGGGGTCCGCTCGGCGAGGTAGTCGTAGATGCCATTGATGGTTTGTTGAAGGATGGGGCGGCCGGTCTGGGCTTCAGCCTGGGGGAAGCCGCCGATAGAGTTGGTGTTGAGTTCGGAGAGAACGCGCCGGCCGTCGTCGTCCACCAGTGTGTCGGCGCCGAAAATGACGACGCCTTTAGCGAGCAAGACGGGGGCGACGGCGGCGATCATCGCTTTTTCCTCGGGCATTACGTCGGCGAGGACGGAAGTGCCGCCTTTAGAAACGTTGCACAGCCACTGCCCTTCGGCGGGAATGCGGAGACTGGCGCCGAGGATTTTACCGTTGACGACCAGGATGCGTTTGTCGCCCCGACCGACGTTTTTGAGGTATTTCATGGCCAGGTAACGGCCGGAAGTGATGGCGGCTTCGTTAGCGGCGAGCCAGGTATCGAGGTCGTATTCCGCGCCGTCCGTTTCCACCGTTTGGTTGATGATCTTAACGAGGCCGCGACCGCCGTATTCGTCCAGCGGCTTGAGTACGATGGGGCGTTCGGCGACGAAACGACGCACCTGTTTTACGCTTTGTATCCCGCGCACCTCCGCCGTATGATCGGGGAAGTGGTGCAGAAATGCCTTACTGCCCGTCTCTAGAATACCGGCGGGATCGTTGACGATTACGTGCGCGGACGCGGGTGCAAAGGAAGTTAAACGGCCGAAGAACGCCCGGTCGGCCGGAGGGGGAAGCCGCAGCCAGACGACCTTCGCCTCCGCGTAACGGGCCGTGCCCGTCGCCTTGTTCAACCAGTCGTCGCCCGCCGCGTACCGGAAGTCCGGGCCGACCGTCAGGCCGTACAGCGGCGCGTTCAGGTCGTCTTCGAAGAACGCGTCGTTGCGCTCGTCCGACCGGCTCGCCACGAAGACCGAATTCGTCCGCGCGTCCGCCGCCAGCGTCCGGGCCAGCGCGTAAAGCGAGTTCTGGTCGCTGTGGCCCGCGTGATCGGTGAGGATTAGAAAGTTCATGTGTTAATTATTGTTGGGAGGAGGCCCTCCCCCACCCGTCTACTTCATCAACTCCTCCAGCAACGCCCGGTCGTCATTTAACGACCGGAACAAGCGCAGGCTGAACTTGCCTTTCTTGGTGAACAGTTGCTTCGCCATTTTGTCGATGGCGATCGTCGAAAGCACCGTCTGAATGTACGCTTCGATCAGGTCATCGAGCCCGACGCCCATGCGGTTGAAGTCGCGCCGGTCCATCAGCATCAAGCGGTTCACGTCGCTGCTCCACTGGTTGTCGCCCAGCTTTTCGGAGAGGTTGGTACCGAGCATGGCCCAGCTGTCGTCGTTGCCCGTCAGCGTGTCCGCCAGCGGCGCGCGGGCGCGGCGGCTGTAGCAGGCCAGCGGGCGAATGCCCTTCTGGGTGCTGCTCACCATCATCCGTATGTCGCAGACGTGGGTTTTGCCGTGCTTGTCGGGTATCGTCCCCACGTGAAAGTACCGCCCGGTCGAACTCTTCGAACTCCACTGGTAGTTACCGATAAGGCTCTGCACGATGTAGCGGTCATAGTGAATATCGGTCGCCATGAAGGCGTCCAGTTCCGCTTCGTTCGTGATCGTGTAAACGCCCTGGCCCGCGTTGCTGTACGGAATCTTGACCACCGCCTGCCCGCCCCAACGGGTGACCCACAAGGGAATCTCGTTTTTAGCCACGTCGCGGATCGTTTCCGGCGCGTGGATCTTCAGGCCCGTGCCGTTGAGTTCGCCGTTGAAGAAATCGTACGCCTTGGCCGCCACCATCTTGTTGCGCCCCCCGGCGAGGCAGGCGACAATGGGGTTTAGGATTTTGGTCTTCGAGGTCAGCGGCAGGCGGGTCCACGGCTTCTGCGTTACGTAGCGGAAAGCGGCGCGCAGGGGTACCCATTCGCCTTCGTGGCGGGCGAACAGCCGGTCGTCTTCCACCTTCACGTTGCGCTCCGGCGCGCCTTCGTAATCCGTGATCAGCAGCACCTCTTCCTCGAACACGTCGGCGATCACGGCGGCGTAGCCGGTTGTTTCCATCGGGTTCTTATCGTAGATCACGGCCAGCCGCCCGTCGATGCGAACGCCGCCGGATTTCTTCTTGACAAGGGGCAGAAACGTACGCTCCACCAGCCGCCGGTAACCGCCTTCCTCCTGGTGGTCGTCGAGCAGGGGCATGGACTTCTGGCCGCTGGGGCAGCTGTTGTTTTCAATGACGACCATGCGGCGGTTGCCCTCCGCCGTCGTGGCGTGGATGAGGTCCGCGCCCGACCACAGGAAGTGCCGGCATTCGTAGCTGAGCAACTCCAGCAGCTTGGCGCGGTCCGCCTTCGGGTTGAGGTGGCAATAGCGACTCACGATCCGCTCGGGCGAGAGGTTCATGAAGAAGCTGACGAGGGGGTGAATGGTGGCGTTGAGCGCTTTGGGGTACCAGTGCGCTTCGGGGTTGAAAGTGCCCGGGCGAATGGTGCGGACGGGAGTGTTGTCAGTCAAAAGGTAGCTTGGTTAGGGAGGGCGAAATTAGGGCGCAAAAGGAAACTATACGTTAATTTTTTGCGCCACTTTATGCTTGACGTACTTTGCGTATCGATTGGCGCGTAGCCGTCTCCGACGGCTAGCAATTGAGCAGCGCGGATATTATTTGATTTGGGACCATAACGAGCCTCTCACCCATTTCCTTACACCCGCGTCCCCCGCCCGTCTTCAAGTGAGAAGTGAGAAGTCGGAAGTAGTGCGTCTGGCCTACCCGAAAAAGCCCCCGCCCCGCTTTTTCGGAGTATTCGTCGTCGCCAGCGCGGGCATCTTGTACCACGTACGGAACAGGAAGCCGCAAATCACGCCGAACACGAAACCGCCGATGTGCGCCCACCAGGCGATGCCTCCGCTGGTGTCGCCCAAACTCGCGTAGCCCGACTGCGACTGCTGGAAAAACCAGAAACCGAGAAAGACGAAGGCCGGAACGTTGACCCGAAAAAAGACGAAGTAGCCCCGGATATTCGACTTTGGAAACATGACGATGTACGCGCCCATGACCGCCGAGAGCGCGCCGCTGGCCCCGACGGCCGGGATGGGGCTGCCCGCGTTGAAGTACATATGGCAGAAGTTGGCCGCCAGCGCGCCGAGCACGTAAAAGATCAGGAAAGGCCCGCTGCCGATGCTCGCCTCGATGTTGTCCGCGAAGATCCACATATAAAGCATATTGCCGATCAGGTGCATCCAGCTGCCGTGCAGAAACGCGCTGGTGAGTAGCGTATGGTAATCCCGCCCGGCCTCGATGTCGGCCGGTACGCAACCGTAATCGAGCACGAAGGCGTTGAAAGCGGCGGGGTCCGACTGCAGATAGAACTGGTAGAGCCAGATGAGGATATTGAGGGCGATGAAGCCGTAGGAAACGTAGGGGGTGTGGCCCTGGTGGACCTGGTCGTCGCCGGTAGGGAAGAACATGAGGGAGAGTTTTACGTATCGCCGCGCGATTTGGGAAGCCGCCACGCGGCTTTTCTTGCTCACGGAGTCTCACGGAGGACTACACAAAGTCCCACGGAGCATAAAATTGAAGCGAGGCGGATGTGGGTTGAGGCAAACGTTGAAGCGTGACGAGAGTGAGAACTCCCTTACTTCATCGTCTTGGCCGCCACGAGCCGGAAACCCAGTTTCATCTCTGATCTGGGTGTCTTTACCCGGGCGACGGGGTACGGGTTCAGGGACGTGATGACCACCGCGCCGCCTTCGATGGGCACGCGGACGCCGCCGCGCTCGGCGCCGATCGTTATTTTTTGCGGCTCGTCGTCGTTGACCGCCACCAGGGCGGTCGCCTCACCGGCCTGGATGCAGCTGACGCCCGTGGGACAGCGGCTCTCGGACAACATCCGCACGAAGGCGAAGGTGACATCCGACTGCTCGACGCCGATGCTTTCGCCCGGTTGCAGGACGCCGTTTTCGCCGAACTTCATCATTTTCGTGACGGCCGGCTTGCTTTCCGTTGGGGAGGAAGCGACGTCGGACGCTTTCTTGTTGCAGGCGAAGGCGAGGAAGAGCGTTGTCAAAGCTAGCAAGAAGAATATACGCATAATTGGACGGGTTTGGACGGTAAGGTAGGGAAAGATCAGGACCCCTTGTAACCTCCTCAGGGCAGTCGCTTTAAGTAAAACCGGATGCTCGAAGGACCAATTCTAGGATTCCGCGGCGATTACGCTACGCTTCATCGCCGCGGAATCATAGAATTGGACGCTTCGAGGCCCTCACAACTTCAGCATAGGTCCTCGAAGCGTCGAATTTCGTTTTACTTGCCGGAGGGAGCGAAGCGAAGTTCGGCAAGTAAAACGAAATTCGTCCTTCGAGCGGCCGGTAAGCTTAAAAGCGATTGCCCTTATAACCTCCTGGCTTTCAGACCATTTCGTACTTTTCGAAAAGTCCGAACAACACCGTCCGCCAGCACGCTACCGCCCTACCGGTTCTTCGGCCGCCGCCGCTTGCCGCCCATCCCCATCATCTGGTTACTACCGCCGCGCCGCTGCGCCGCCTTGATCTGACCGGACTGCTTCAGCGCCTTGTCCATCATGTCGATCTGTTCGCGGATCTGGGGAATCTTGATGTTGGCCTCCTGCGCCTTCTTGAGGTACTTCTTGGCTGCGGGGAAATTTTTCTTCTGGTACTCGATCTGGGCCAGCTGAAAGTGCAGCGTCGCCTTTTCGGTGGGCGTCGGGATGTCGATCTGTTCGGCCTTCTTCAGCCAGGCTTCGCCTTCGGGAATTTGCTTACGACTGAGGGCGATGTTCCCCCGCATCATGTAGTAAAAAGCGCGGTTGGCACTGTACAGCCACTCCGGCTTCAGCGTCAGGTCGAGCGTTTTTTCCGCGCCGTCGAAATCCTGCATCTGCACCTGCTGCGCGGCCGGGGCCACGGTGCCCAGAAAGACGTAACCCGCCAGCAGGATCAGGCCGGTGATGACGAAGAAGATACCGTACCAGATACCGAGACTTACCCACAGGGCAATACCGCCGATGAGGCAAAGACCGATGAGGGCAAAACGGATGTACGGAGGGATGATGAACATGCTGAAGGTTGTTTTGGAAAGGCGAAGATAGTGGGTTAGAATTTAGTTCGTTAGTAGTTAGTCTTCAATACTGACTACTAACGACCTAATCCAAGTCCGCCTGATATTTACGCTCCGCCCGCTTCGCCACGAAAACCGAGATTTCGTAGAGTAGGTAGAGCGGCAGGGCGATCAACACCTGCGTCACTACGTCGGGCGGCGTCAGGATACTGGCCAGAATGAGGATACCGATGAAACTGTGCTTGCGGTACTTCCGCATCGACCCGGCGGTAACGAGGCCGAAGCGCGCCAGAAAGTGAATCAGTACGGGCAGCTCATAGATCAGGGCCGCCGGTAGCGTAAACATCATCATGTAGCTGATCACCGAATCGAGTGTCGGGATATTTTCCGCGCCACCAACGGTGAAGTTGGTAAGGAAAAAGGTGCCAAAGGGCGCGATCACGAAGAAACCAAAACTGATGCCAATGAAGAATAGTACAGAACACACAAAGATCACACCACGGGTAGCGGACTGTTCTTCCTTATACAGCCCGGGTTTGACGAATGACCAAAACTCGTAAAACACGTATGGGAACGCGACCACAAAACCACCAACGAATGACATTTTAACGGCTGTAATGAAAGCCTCGCCCATGCCAATGGCCTGTACAATAACATCCTTTTCCGGAGCCATACAAAGACTCCCTCCGGTTAGGTCACAGAACCATTTGTAACTGACGAAATCGGATTTCGTCGGCCCCAGCAGGATGCGACCGAAATACCAATCGTTGAAGATGAAGAGCACGATGCCGCCCAGAATAATCGCGATGAGCGAGCGCATCACGTGCCACCGCAGTTCTTCCAGGTGGTCGATGAACGACATCTCCTTGTCTTCGGGCGGCATGGGCCGGCCGTTTTCATCGAGTTCCCAGTCATCAACGTCAACCTGATCGAGTGCCATGCGGCGAAGGTAGGGTGTCGGCCGGTAAGGCCGGTAATTCCGTCGGGGCTTAGTGGCGGGCGGGCGGTGATTTTTACACTGGCGGGGGAAATAGTCAGTGGCGGGTTAATCAGGAGCCTTGCACTATTGACGCCTGACTAACCGACTTCTGACTATTATTCGGGCGGGGACGCGGGAATGCAGGGGTTGTTTTGGTGCAATCCCCGTACCGTGGGAAGCTTGCCCGACGGTTGGCTGCTTGACTCCTGACGGTTTGATTAAATTTGCGGCATGCTAAAAATGGGACTCTTCGGCGTTGGCCACCTCGGTAAAATTCACCTCAAGTGCATTCGCCTGGCGAAGGCGCACTATGACCTGATCGGCATCTATGACGCGGACGCCGGTCTGGCCCGCCGCATCGGCGAGGAATTCCACGTCGAGGTCTACCAGCGGCCCGAAGACCTGATCGCCGCCGCTGACGTGATCGACGTCGTCACCCCCACCCCGACCCACCACGCCGTCGTCAAGATGGCCCTGCTGGGCGGTTGCCACGTCTTCGTGGAAAAACCCCTCACCGAGACGCTCGACGAGGCGATGGAATTGATCGAGCTCAGCCGCCGCCACAACAAGGTGGTGCAGGTGGGCCACGTGGAACGCTTCAACCCCGCGCTGCTGGCCCTGGGCGGCCTGAAGGTCAAGCCTTATTTCATCGAGGCCCACCGCCTGGCGATGTTCAACCCGCGCGGCGTCGACGTCAGCGTGGTGCTCGACCTGATGATCCACGACCTCGACATCATCCTCAAATTGGCCGACGACGAGGTGGTCGGCGTGCGGGCCAACGGCGTTTCCGTCGTCTCCGATACGGCCGACATCGTCAACGCCCGCATCGAGTTCAAGGGCGGGGCGGTGGCCAACCTGACCGCCTCCCGCATCAGCCTGAAGAACATGCGCAAGGTCCGCCTCTTCCAGCCCGACGCCTACATCAGCCTCGACCTGCTGGAAAAAAAATCGGAGATCGTCCGCCTGTTCGAGATGGACGCCGAAGTGCCGGAGGAAGGGCAACATTTCCCCCTCGAAACGCCGAAAGGCCCGCGCATCATCCATGTCGACACGCCCGACAGCGGGCCGATCAACGCCATCCAGATGGAGCTGGAAAGTCTTGCGGACAGCATAACCCACGGAAAACCGGCCGCCGTCAGCATCGAAGACGGCTACCGCGCGTTAGCATTGGCCCACCGCATTTCCGAAGCCGTGGCGGCCAACCAGCGCGGCCTGCCCGACCCGGCGGTATGACCGCCGCCACGTTTTCCCTTTCGCCAGTATCTCCCCCTCAACCAATGAAAAAAACCTTTTTACCGCTCACGCTGCTGTTGACCGCCCTGCTCGCCTTGACCGGTTGCCCGGCGGATGCGGAGGTGGCACCGGCCTTCATCAACTTCGCGGGCTTCAACCTGGAAACGCCCGGCCGGGGCGCGGCTACGGAAGCCATCACCGAGGTGTGGGTATTCGCCGACGAAGAGATCGTCGGCATTTTCCCGATCCCGGCGCGCATCCCGATCCTGCGGGTGGGAAGCACGGAGCTGCGCTTCGCCCCCGGCATCCGCGAAAACGGCATCAGCAGCACGCCGGATATTTACCCCTTCTACGGCGAGGTGCGGCAAACGCTGGATCTGGTTCCCGGCGAAAGCATCGACGTCGGCGTACGGACGATCGGCTACAAGCCCGACGTTCAGTTCTCCATCGTCGAAGGCTTCGAAGCCGGGGAAACGCGGGCGTTCACCGTTCAAATCCGGGGCGACACGATCCTGGAGCCGAGCCAGGACAACGTCCGTTCCGGAGATTTCAGCGGTAAACTTTACCTCGACACCGAAACGCCCTTGGTGGAGATGGCCTCTTCCCAGACCTTCGTCGACCTGCTGGGCAACTCGAACAGCGTCTGGCTGGAGGTGGACTATCGCTCCGAAGCCGCCGTCGTCTTCGGCGTCACCGGCGAGGTGGGTGGGCAACCCGCGCGGAACTTCGACCCGGGCTTCGTGCCCCGAAACGAATGGACCAAGATCTACTTCAACCTCACCGAGATCATCGTGCGCGCTAACTTCGACAATGAGGTGAGCCTTAATTTCTCCGCCCTCCTGCCCGGAGACCGCACGGAAGCCGTCGTTTATATGGACAACATCAAACTGCTCCATTTCTAGTGGTCTGGCAAGCTTAAGATTGGTAGTAATCCGCGGTGCCTTTTTCCGCTTGGTTGCGTCGCTCAAATCCTCACTTAGCTACGGCTAAGTTCCAGTTTGAGCTCCTCTCCAGTCGAAAAAATTCACCAGCACCTTACCACCAATTTAAACATTGACAGACCACTAGCCTTTGCGTAGTACCAACCAGCATACCGAATTACCTACGTCCCCCGATACCGCCGACCGCCGGCG
>Ga0115031_1004200_pt1 | contig 10660 bp, 10 predicted proteins | sample Maine_Asex4_meta_FD_87301 | JGI IMG/M metagenome (GOLD analysis project Ga0115031, IMG submission 87301) | Marine algal microbial communities from Maine, USA - Maine_Asex4_metaG | ecosystem: Host-associated > Algae > Red algae > Unclassified | place: Maine, USA | collected 2015-01-05 | reverse complement strand
GAGGTGACCGGGCTGGAGAACGCGATCCTGAACCTGGTCATGACCAACATCCGCACCGTGATGGGCTCGATGGACCTGGACGAGCTGCTGTCGCAGCGCGAGAAGATCAACGCCATGCTGCTGGGCGTGGTGGACGATGCGACCACGCCGTGGGGCACCAAGGTGACCCGCATCGAGATCAAGGACATCGCCCCGCCGCTGGACCTGGTCGAGTCGATGGGCCGGCAGATGAAGGCCGAGCGCGACAAGCGGGCCGCCATCCTGGAGTCCGAAGGGCTGCGCCAGTCGGAGATCCTGCGTGCCGAGGGCGAGAAGCAGTCACTGGTGCTCGAAGCCGAAGGGCGTCGCGATGCCGCCTTTCGCGACGCCGAGGCGCGCGAGCGGCTGGCCGAGGCGGAAGCGAACGCCACGCGCATGGTGTCCGAGGCGATCGCCGCCGGCGACATCCAGGCGATCAACTACTTCGTGGCCACCAAGTACACCGAGGCGTTGAAGGAGATCGCCACCTCGCCCAATCAGAAGACGTTGTTCATGCCGCTGGAGGCGAGCAGCCTGATCGGTGCGATCGGCGGCATCGCCGAGCTTGCCCGCACCGCCAGCGAGGCGCGGCAGGCGCCCGCACCCGCACCCACCGCCCGCGACACGACGGGCGCCAACGGGAATGGCGATGCGGAGCGCGACACGTGATCCTGCTGCTGACCGGCCTGGTGTGGTGGCACTGGCTGCTGCTCGCGCTGATCCTGCTGGTGCTCGAACTCACCGTGCCGAGCGACTGGTTCGTGTGGGTGGCCGCCTCCGCGGGGGTGACGGCACTGGTGGTACTGATCGCCCCCGAGCTGTCCTGGCCGGTGCAGTGCACCGTGTTCGGTACGCTGACGCTGGCCACCCTGCTGGTGGGCCGGCCGATGGCCGGCCGGCTGCGCGACACCAGCGATGCGCCGCTGCTGAACCGGCGCTCGGAGCAGTACGTGGGGCGCACATTTACCCTGACCGAACCGATCGAGAACGGCTATGGCACCGTTCGGGTGGGCGATTCGCGCTGGCGGGTCAGCGGTCCGGCGCAGCCGGTGGGCGGTACGGTACGGGTCGTCGCCGTGGACGGTGCCACCTTCGTGGTGGAACCCGCCGACGGTCACTGACTCCGCCGATCTCCTGATCGGCACCTTCGAACTTCGCCCGATCCGGCTCGCAACGGTGCACACGCCATGGCTCGACCCGTTCCGCTGATCGAAGCCACCGACCGTGGCCTGGCCTGCGCCGCGGGCGGTTTCACGATCGATCCGTGGAAGCCGGTGGACGTCTCGCTGGTCACCCACGCGCACGCCGACCACGCCCGGCCGGTGGCCAAGGTGACCTATGCTGCGCACAGCTCTATCCCGCTGCTGCGAAAGCGGCTGGGTCCCGATCTGGAGCTGCGCGGCGTGGACTGGGGCGAGCCGCTCGCGTTCGGTGACACTACGGTGTCGTTCCACCCGGCGGGTCACGTGCTGGGCTCGGCGCAGATCCGCGTGGAGCGCCTGGTCGACGGACCGAATGGTGAGCGTGCCGGCGAGACCTGGGTGTTCACCGGCGACTTCAAGCGTGACCCCGACCCGAGCTGCGAGCCGTTCGAGCTGGTGACCTGCGACACCTTCATCACCGAGGCGACCTTCGCGCTGCCGGTGTACCGCTGGCAGCCGGGCGAGGTGGTGGCGCGCGAGATCTTCGACTGGTGGCAGCTGATGAAGACCAGCGAGCGCCCGGCGGTGCTGTTCGGCTACTCGCTGGGCAAGGCGCAGCGCGTGCTGGCGGAGCTCGTCCGCTTCACCGACGAACCGGTCTACCTGCACGGCGCGGTGTACCCGCTCACCGAGCTGTACCGGGAGGCCGGCATCCACATGCTGCCCACGCTGCCCATCGACCTGGCGGATCGCAAGGTGGACTACCGCGGCCGGCTGATCGTCGCCCCGCCCGGCGCCAGCGGTTCGACCTGGATGCGCCGTTTCCCGAACGCCTCCACCGGCTTCTGCTCGGGCTGGATGCGGGTGCGCGGCAACCGTCGCCGGCGCGGATACGATCGCGGCTTCGTGCTGTCGGACCACGCCGACTGGCCGGGCCTGCTGCGCACCATCGAGCAGACCGGGGCGACCCGTGTGCTCACCACCCACGGCCAGTCCGCCTCCCTGGTGCGCCTGCTGCGCGAGCGCGGCGTGGATGCGGCCGAGCTGACCACCCGCTACAGCGCGGACGACAGCGAGGCGGACGATGCGGCGCAGGACGCAGCCGCGGACACGGTCACCGCTCCGCCATCCGCGGACGCGCCCGACCAGACGGTGCAACCCTGACCCGTGTACGCGTTCAGCCGCCTGTACCAGACGCTCGACCAGACCACCTCGACCAACGCCAAGGTCGCGGCCATGGTCGACTACTTCCGCGACGCGGACCCGCGCGATGCCGCCTGGGCGGTGTACTTCCTGTCCGGACGGCGCATCAAGCGCCTGGTCGGCTCCTCCCTGCTGCGCCAGTGGCTGACCGAGCTGTCGGAGCTGCCCGGCTGGCTGGTCGAGGATACCTACGCCAGCGTGGGCGACATGGCCGAGACCATCGCCCTGCTGCTCACCCGGGCCGGCGACAGTACCGAGCAGCTGAGCCTGGCCGAGTGGGTCGAGACCCGCCTGCTGCCGCTGCGCGGGCTGGACGCGGACGCGCAACGCGCCATCGTCACCGGCTGGTGGGCAGGCCAGTCCTACGAACAGTGCTACATCGTCACCAAGCTGCTGACAGGATCCTTGCGGGTGGGCGTGTCGCAGGTGCTGCTCGCCCGCGCCATCGCGCAGACCGCCGAGCTGCCCCGCCAGTCGATCCTGCACCGGCTGATGGGCGAGTGGCAGGCCACGCCCGACTTCTACCGGGCGCTGATCGCCGAGGACGACGGCGAGGCGGCCCTGTCGCGGCCCTACCCGTTCTGCCTGGCCGCCCCGCTGGACGATGCGCCGGGACTGGACTCGGCCGACGATGCGCAGCAGGTGGCCAGCGCTCTCGGCAGCCCGCACGACTGGCAGGCGGAATGGAAGTGGGACGGCATCCGCTCGCAGCTGGTGCGCCGCCAGGGGCAGACCTTCCTGTGGTCCAGAGGCGAGGAGCTGATCGGCACGCGCTTTCCCGAAGTCGCCACCGCCGCCGAGCGGCTGCCCGACGGCTGCGTGCTCGACGGCGAGATCCTGCCCTGGAACGAGGCCGGCATCCTGCCGTTCGCGCAGCTGCAACGGCGCATCGGCCGCAAGACGGTCGGCAGAAAGCTGCTGAATGATGTGCCCTGCGTGTTCCTCGCCTACGACCTGCTGGAGCAGCACGGCGAGGACATCCGCGAGCGCCCGATGCACGAGCGGCGCGAGCGGCTGGAGACGCTGGTCGCCGCGCACGGCGCCACGCTCGCGCCCGGGGCGGCGCACACCCTGCGCGTGTCCGAACGCGTGATCGCCGACGACTGGGCGAGCCTCGCCACGCTGCGTGCCGGCAGCCGCGAACGGCTGGTGGAAGGCCTGATGCTCAAGCGTCGGGACTCGCCCTACGGCACCGGCCGCCAGCGCGGGCTGTGGTGGAAGTGGAAGATCGAGCCGCACACCGTGGATGCGGTGATGCTCTACGCGCAGGCCGGTCACGGGCGCCGCTCCAACCTGTTCACCGACTACACGTTCGGCGTCTGGGACGGCGACACGCTGGTGCCGTTCGCCAAGGCCTACTCGGGCCTGAACAACAAGGAGATCGACCGGCTGGACAAGTGGATCCGGCGCAACACCCTCGAGCGGTTCGGCCCGGTGCGCTCGGTCAAGCTGGAGCAGGTGTTCGAGCTGGCGTTCGAGGGCATCAACCGCTCGACGCGGCACAAGTCGGGGATCGCGGTGCGCTTTCCGCGCATCGTTCGCTGGCGCGAGGATCTGGGTACCGGGGATGCCGACACGCTGGATGACGTCAAGCGGCTGATCGAGGACGGTGGCGACGGCGCGGACGCCTCCTGAGGCCGGACACGGCCGGACATGACCGGGCATGGCCGGGCATGGCCGGGCATGGCCGGGCATGGCCGGGCAGCGCCTCAACCGCCGATCTTCACCAGCCATTGCCGGGCCCACGTCCGGGCATCGTCCAGCGCCGCGAGGAAGTCGTCCCGGTCGCGGGTCTCAAGGGCCATCTCGATGTGGGCGGCGATCTCGTCCGTCACGAGGCGGACCCGGTGCGCGTCGACACCCTTGCCGTACAGGCGCTCGTGGCGCTCGCGGGCCTGTTCCATGTCGACCAGCAGGGCGCGCAACGCCCGCTTGCCGAGCTGGGGGTGCAGGGTGCCCTCGGTTCGCCGCTCGATCAGCACATCGAGCCGGACGCACAGGTGCACCAGGTGACGCTTCAGCCGCGACGGCACGATGTCCGTCACGCGGCTCACCGGTCGTTCCCCGCCCGGTCCGCGATCGATCAGGACACCGACGCCCCGCCGTCCAGTCGCTGCACCGTGCCGGTCATGCGCCGCGACTCGTCCGAGGCGAGAAAGACCACGAGATCGGCCACGTCGCGCGCCTCGCACGGGCCCAGCAGCATCTTCCGGTAGAGCGGGTCCTCGGGCGGGATGAACGCCTTGACACGCTCGGTCAGCACCACGCCGGGCGCGAGGGTGTTGATGCGCACGCCGTGCTTCGCCCACTGCACCGCCAGCGCGCGCGACAGCGCCAGCACCCCGCCCTTGGAGGCGGTGTAGGCGTCTCCGCCGGTGGTGCCGATCACCGCGCGCAGCGAGGAGACGTTGATGATCGAGCCCGTTCCCTGCTCCGCCATCACCGGCAGCACCGTGCGGCACCCCAGCAGCGTGCCGTACAGATCGACCCGGATGGTGCGCCAGAACTCGTCGAGCAGCAGGTCGGTCACCGCGCCGTCGCGCCCGGGACCGGCACCGCCACCGGCGTTGTTGAACAGGACATCGATGCGCCCGAAGCGCGTTCGCACATCGTCCACCAGCGAGAGCCAGCCCTCCTCCTCTGTGACGTCGAACCCGACCGCCAGCACGCGCGCACCCGCCGCCTCGAGCTTCGGGGCCAGCACCTCGACCCGCTCGGACAGGACATCGGCGAGCACCACCGTGGCCCCTTCGGCGGCCATCGCCACGGCACTCGCCTCGCCGATACCGGCGCCTGCACCGGTGACGATCGCCACCTTGCCTTCCAGACGCTTCACGAGCTCGACCCTCCGTCGACGGGAACCATGCCGATGCCGCCGACCGCCTGCTCGGTCGGCAGCAGCTCGATCAGGCTGACGTTGACGTGCGCGGGCGCCTGCAGCACGTACAGCACCGCCTCGGCGATGTCCTCCGGACACAGCTCCACGATGCCGGTGGTGCCCATGCGCTCGGCGGTATCGGGCGCCAGGTTGGCCGCCCCGTAGAAGCCGGACGTCACCCGTCCGGGCGCGATCTCGCTGACCCGCACGCCGCTGCCCGCCAGCTCCACCCGCAGGTTCTGGCTCATGCGGTGCACGGCCGCCTTGGTGGCGCCGTACACCGCCGAGACCAGGTTGTGCAGCCCGGCGATGGAGCCGATGTTGACGATGTGGCCCGAGCGCCGCTCGCGCATCGCCGGCAACGCTGCCCGGATCGCGTGCAGCGGAGCGGCGACGTTGGTCTGCACCGCGATGCCGATGTCGTCGACGTCGGTGGCGGCGATCCCCGCCACGCCGTGGCCGGTACCGGCGTTGTTGACCAGGATGTCGGGGGCCAGATCGGCGACGAAGGCCTCCAGCGCGGCGCGGTCGGTGACGTCCAGCACCGCGGTGCGGCAACCGCACTGCGCAGCGAGGGCCTCCAGGGGGGCCGCCCGGCGCGCCACGGCGGTGACGTCGCAGCCCGCCTCGGCCAGACATCGCACCACGGCGGCACCGATGCCGCCGGAGGCACCGGTCACGAGGGCGGTGCGCCCGGCGAGGGCGGTCTGATCGGTCATGTCCGTCGGCATCCGTCGGGAGTCGATAAGGAGTATGCGTCGGCGAGGGGTCGGGCGGACCTCTCAGCCCGCGTACTTTGCATCCAGTGCATTCATCGCCGCCACGTTGCCCGTCGATCGTCCGTGCGGGTCGAACGACTGCGCCAGCCACGCATCGACGATCGCCTTCGCAAGCTCCGGCCCGATCACCCGCGCGCCCATGGTGATGACCTGCGCATCGTTGCTCAATGCCGCGCGCTCGGCCGAGTAGGTGTCGTGGACGAGTGCCGCCCGGATCCCGCGCACCTTGTTGGCCGAGATGCACACCCCGATGCCGGTGCCGCACACCAGGATGGCCCGCTCGGCGGCGCCCGCCATCACCGCACTGCCGACCCGGTCGGCCAGCCCCGCGTAGGGCTCGCCGTCGGCGCCCCCGTCGCTCATGTCGGTCAGCTCGATGTCGTCACGCGCGCCGAGGTGTTCGGCCAGGAGGGTCACGAGCGGGGCGCCGGCACTGTCGCCGCCGATGGCAATCTTCACGGTAGTCGTCCTCTGGATGGGTGGGCAGGGTTCGCCAGCGCGGCACCGCAGCGGGCGAGTATGTCGAGGTAGCCGGCCGCGTCCCACGCGGCGCGACCGATGAACAGGCCGTCGACGTGCGGGCACGAGGCGAACTCCGCGCAGTTGTCCGCATCGACGCTGCCGCCGTACAGGCACGGTGGTGGCGTGCCGAGCCGTTCGGCGGCCACCGCCTTGATGCGCGCCTGGCGCTGCTCGGCGTAGTCGCTGGTGGCGGGCACGCCGCAGGCGCCGATCGCCCATACCGGTTCGTAGGCGAACAGCACGCGTGCACCGTGAACGTGCTCGCCGAGCGCATCGAGCGCGCCGGTGACCTGTGCCGCCAGCACCTCGTCCGCGTCTCCGGCGTCGCGCTGCTCGCGCGTCTCGCCGATGCACACCAGCGGCAGCAGGCCGTGGCGCACCGCGGCGGCCACCTTCAGCCCGACCGTGCGATCGGTCTCGCCGAAGTGCTCGCGGCGCTCCGAATGGCCGAGCTCGACCAGGTCGAGTCCGCAGTCCACCAGCATCGGTGCCGAGATCTCGCCGGTCCACGCGCCGGCATCGTCCCAGTGCATGTTCTGGGCGCCGACCCGCACGCCGCTGCCGGCAAGCCGCACCGCGACCTCCCGCACCGCGGTGAAGGGCGGGATGACGAAGCGGGCGATGGCCGGGTTCGCATCGGGCGCGTTCGCCCGCAGGGTGTCGGCGAACGCGCACGCCCGGGCCAGCGTCTTGTTCATCTTCCAGCTGGTGCCGACCCACAGGCGGGGAGGCTCGGTCGTCTCGCCGCTCATCTCGCGTGCTTCGCGCATCATGTCCGCAGCTCCCCGATACCGGTGTCCACATGGGGCGCCCAGAACGCGACCGATTCGGCAAGCTCGGCCACCACGTTCCGGTCCGCCGGTTCGCGCTCGCGCCAGGACAGCTCCAGGCACAACTCGTTGTCCCGCGCCCCGCCCTGCGCGAGCGCTGCGAGCAGCGGCCCGGGCTGCACCCGGCCGTCCGTGTTGTGATGGTGCGTGAACGGCCGGTGCCCGCCCTTGTCCATCGAGCTCTGCTTGATGTGGATGATCGGAGAGACCCGTGGCACCGCCCGCGCCCACGCGTAGGGGTCGGTGTCGTCGGGGTCCGGTGAACTCGTGTCGCCGTGATCGATGTCGGCCATCATCCACATCGGCACCGCCAGGCTCGCCGCCTCGATGCGCGACTGCAGCGCCAACGCCGCCTCGATGGTGTGGCCGAACTCGCGCCCCACCGACATCGGCTCCCAGAACAGCGATGCAAGCCCTGCCGCCCTGGCATGGATCGCGACCTCGCCCCAGCAGTCGATCGCCCGGTCGATCGCCGCCTCGCGCCGCCCGGGGTCGTCGAAGTCGGCGTAGGTCAGGATCGCGAACTGGGTACCCATCGAGGTGGCGCCCACGTCGGCGAGGATGTCGGCGAAGCGGCGGAACCAGTCGAGCGAGGCGCGCCGGGCCTCCCGCTCCGGGTGGCCGAAATGGTTGCGCCGCCCGTAGGGTCCGGTCATGCCCGAGGTGATGCGCACGCCGGTGCGCGCCAGGGCCGACCGGGTGCGCCGGGTCAGCTTGCGCTGCAGCGCTGCCGGCCAGTCCGGGTCGATGAGCTCGTGCACCAGCTGCACGTCGCGCACGCGGATGCGGTGCGCGATGGTGTCGATCAGCGCCTCGGGCTCGGCGAAGCGGTTGACCAGCGGATTGGTGTTGAGCGCAAGGGTGAGCGGCACGGTGCGGTGGTTTCCCCTTCAGGCGTGATGGCGGACGGACGATCGGGCGGACAACGCAAGGTCGGGCCGGAACCAGCGCCCGAACGCGTCGCGCTCGGCCTCGCTCAGGCGCAACCCGTGCTTGGTGCGCCGCCACAGCACATCCTCGGCCGTCATCGCCCACTCGTGCTCGCGCAGGTAGTTCGCCTCGATCTCGTGGAGCTGGGAACCGAAGTGGCGGCCGAGATCGTCGAGCGAGCCGGCGCTGCCGAGCAGTGCATCGGTGCGCGTGCCGTACAGCCTCGCGTAGTGCAGGCCCAGACCCTCGGGAAGCCAAGGACGATCGGCGAGCAGCCGCGCCAGGAACGCCTCGAAGTCCGCGCCCGGCATGTCCCCGCCCGGTAGCGGACCGTGGCGGGTCCAGGCGGGCTTCATGTCCGGGAAGAACGGTTCGAGCCGCTCGAGCGCGTGCTCGGCCAGCTTCCTGAACGTGGTGATCTTGCCGCCGAACACGGACAGCATCGGTGCATCCGCCTCGCCTTGCCCGCCCGCCCCTGCCCGGGCGGCGCCTCCCCGGTCCAGGTCGAAGGTGTAGTCACGGGTCACCGCCGAGGGGTTCTCGGCCTCGTCGTCGAGCAGCGGACGGATGCCGGAGAAGGTCTCGAGCACGTCCTCGCGCTTCAGCGGCGTGTCGAAGTAGCGGTTCACCGCACGGATCAGGTACCGGATCTCCTCCTCGTCGGCGACCACCTTCTCCTGCTCGCCCGCGTAGGGGATGTCGGTGGTGCCGATCAGCGCCTTGTCACCCTCGTAGGGATTGATGAAGATGACGCGCTTGTCGTCGTTCTGCACCAGGTAGGCCTGCGGACCGTCCCAGAACTTCGGCACGATCAGGTGACTGCCCTTGACCATGCGGATGCGGCGTGCATCGTTCGATCCGGTGACCTCGCCGATGATGTCGCTGACCCAGGGGCCACCGGCGTTCACGATCGCCCGGGCGCGGAACGTCGCGGTGCGACCGGTACGCGCGTCGTGCGTCTCGACCCGCCACCTGCCGCTCTCGCGCCGGGCGCGCGTGCAACGGGTGCGGGTCAGCACCGTCGCGCCCCGCTCGTGCGCGTCGAGCGCGTTGAGCAGCACCAGCCGCGCATCGTCCACCCAGCAGTCCGAGTACTCGAACCCCCGGGTGTACGCCGCCTTCAGCGGCGCGCCCTCGGGTGCCGAGCTTAGGTCCAGCACCCGCGTGCCGGGCAGCTTCCCGCGCCCGCCGAGATGGTCGTACAGGAACAGGCCCAGGCGGATCAGCCAGGCGGGACGATCGAGCGGGCTGTGCGGCAGCACGAAGCGCATCGGCCAGATGATGTGCGGCGCGCTCTCCAGCAGCACCTCGCGCTCGATCAGCGCCTCGCGGACCAGCCTGAACTCGTAGTGCTCCAGGTAGCGCAGCCCGCCGTGCACCAGCTTGCCCGAGCGCGACGAGGTGCCCTGGGCGAGATCGTCCTTCTCGCACAGCACCACCGACAGTCCGCGCCCGGCGGCATCGCGGGCGATTCCGGCGCCGTTGACGCCGCCGCCGATGACGAACAGGTCGATGTCGCGGATGTCGCTGCTCATGGTGTCGTCCTGGATCGGGATCGGGTGTCGGTGCCGTCGGGCACGGCGCGGTGGAGTGCAAGGGCGGCCCAGACGGGCTCGAGGGCGTGGCGCGTCATGGTGTAGGCCGCGAAGGTGCGCTCATAGATGGCCACCAGGTCCGGGTCCGGCGATTCGGGCGCGCCGAGCAGGGGGGTCACCCACTCGTCGATGCAGGCATCCATCGAGGCGTGCAGCCCGATCGCCACCGAGGCCATCATGGCCGCACCCGCAGCTCCGGTCTCCTGCCGGGCGCTGACGCGCACCGGCGCACCGACGCTGGCCGCCAGTACCGCCCGCAAGGCTGCCGAGCGCGTGGCGCCACCGGTCAGCCGCAGCTCCGCGGGCACCGGACCGGTGGCTGCGTAGCAATCGCGCGCGGCAAGCCCCAGGCCCTCGATCACCGCGCGAGCCAGATCCGCGAAGCGGTGCCCGGGGCCCAGCCCGACGAAGCTTGCCCGTGCATCGGCGTTCGAGAACGGCCCGCGTTCGCCGGCCGAGGAGAGGTAGGGGTGGTAGAGCAGCGTGCCGGGTTCACTGGCGGCGAGCCAGCCGTCGAGCCGCCCGACCAGCTCGGCGGCCGACACCTCGACACCCAGCTCGTGCGCCAGCTGCGCTGCGAGCTCGAGCAGCCAGTCGATGTTGAGCGTGGCCGCCATGTTCGACTGCACCCGCGTGACCCGTCCGGGCACCGGCAGCAGCAGCACGTAGCCGGTGCCGTGACCCGACTCGGCGCCGGGCAGTCGCAGCGCATCGGCGGCCACCGAGCGCAGGTGCACCCCGGTGGAACCGATCACCGAGCAGG
>Ga0115031_1004194_pt1 | contig 10674 bp, 7 predicted proteins | sample Maine_Asex4_meta_FD_87301 | JGI IMG/M metagenome (GOLD analysis project Ga0115031, IMG submission 87301) | Marine algal microbial communities from Maine, USA - Maine_Asex4_metaG | ecosystem: Host-associated > Algae > Red algae > Unclassified | place: Maine, USA | collected 2015-01-05 | reverse complement strand
ATCCCCCTTGCTTTCAAGGAGATGGCCCCCCCCCCCCCCCTACCGGGCCTCGGCCGGTTGATCCTCGGCTCCTCCTCCCCCACGCGCCGCAGCATCCTGGCCTCGATGGGCTTTACAGATCTGTACCTGCGGCCAGCTGGCATTGACGAGAACGCCATCCGCTTTGAGGACGCGACCAAGCTCGTGTCTGCGCTCGCCCACGCCAAGGCCGACGCGGTGCTCGCGTCGCTCGCGGCGGACCCTGCTCCGCCCCCCCCCCCGACCTCTGACGGCGCCCCCGTGGGTGCCACCCTCCTTCTCACGGGCGACCAAGTGGTGGTCCACGCCGGGCGCATCCTCGAAAAGCCCCGCAACGCCGACGACGTGCGCGCCTACTTGGCCGGCTACGGCTCATCCCCGGCGGTGACGGTCGGCTCCACGGTCGTGACGGACGTGGCGACGGGGCGGCGGTGGGAGGGCGCTGACCGGGCCGAGGTGTACTTTCGGCCCCTTCCGTCGGCGGTCGTGGAGGGCCTCATCGAGGAGGGGGCGGTGTTTGGGTGCGCGGGCGCGTTGATGGTCGAGCATGCCCTCGTCGGACCGTTTGTGGAGTGCGTCGTTGGGGAACAGAGTGCGGTGATGGGGTTGTCTAAGACAACGACTCGGGGGTTGATCGAGGCGGCACTATCCGGGGAGGGTGGGTCGTTGCGCAAGGGGAGCGGTACCGGTTGAATGGCAGATGTCGTTGGCATCCTATTTTATTTTTTGTCCTTGTCTGCTTGCCGGGTTCACATTCAGATGCCAGGGCTTCACAAGTGTTGGAGAAAGCGCTGATGTATGCAACATCATAATAAGGTGTGACTGGCGCCAACATGCTGGTGATCGCACGCTGGCACTTGATGGAATGAAGCTGTGGGCAACTGCACGACCAGCGCGACGGCTACCGCTAGGACAGGAGTATGTCGAGCGAGGAAGAGACATTGACAAATTAACAGCAGCACGGGCGCAGGTCACCGGGTCGACAGAGCATTGAATTAAGGGCGACCATGTTTACTCCCACGCACACAAGCATAATCCCTCGCAAGAACAACAGACAGGCGAGTGGGCACCAGACATGACAGGGAGGGGGGAAAGAGGTGCTCTGCGAGACCCGGCGGTAAAGTGCAATACCGGGGCAAAGCGCGGCACACCGCCGCGAGAGCAAGCTCAGGCGGAATCGGCGGCCTCCCTCGGAAAAATAATTATAGCAAAACGGTCTCAGGGACCGCAATTACTTGCTAAAGTAATTAGAACAGATACTACACTTGATCAAAGCCAGATTGGCTTCGAAGAGTGAAGAGCAAGAGGGGGCGGTCTTCGTTGGCGAGCAGCTGCGCCGCTTTTATAGGTGCGGGCACGGCACCGGGCGTCTGCAGGCGGAGGTCGTGGGGGCGCTCCCACGCGCTTGCAGCGCAGCGAGGCCTCCGAGCGCGGGGGCGCGTGCATGCGCGTCAGTGGCGGGGCCGACACACCTGGGACAGCAGAGCGCCGCACTGACCCTGCTGTCACAGCACTCCGTGTCGCCGAGCCCGCAAATCAAAGCGGTTCTTGATCCGAATGCCCAGCTGCTTGATCCAATGTAAGTGCTACGCGAGACTTCTTTGTGGTTGCACTCGTCATGCAATGACCAGATTCCATGGACTTGACCCGGACACCCGCGTCAGGAATCCCGGCTTCCACCGCAGACGTTTGCCCCTGTCTGTCCGCCAGCTTCACGGTGCAGGACGCGCTTCAGCCTGGGGCAACGGCTGTGCTCGCCTCCCGTACCTCCCTCTTTTCTACTCGCATTTTTCCCCGCTGGTCTCTCTCATGGCGGTTTCCACCATGGCCCCCTGTTTTGTCCCCACCGTTGCCCTTGGCGCGGCGTCGCCGCTGCACCTCGGCCGCGCTAGCGCTTGCTCCGCCGCCGCTACCCGGTCCTGTCTGGGCACTTCCCGCGTGGCCGTCTCCTGTCGTCCCACCTCCGCCCACGTGGCTGCCCCGCAGATGATGGTTGCTCCCACGGGCCAGACGCCGACGCCGCCCGCGGCGGCCGCCGGTGGCGACGATGCCGGCGAGCCTGACGACGGGGAGGTGATGCTCGCCCCCAACCTGGCCATCCCAGCTGTCCTCCTCACCACCGCCGGCCTGTCGGCAACGGCTGGTGGGGGAGGTGGCGCCGTTGCGGCCGTACCGCTAGGCCTGCTCGGCGCCTTTTTGGCGTTCCAGACCTACTACATCCGCTTTGTGTTTACGGAGACGGAGCTGCGCGTCGCCAAGCGGTCGGGCGGCGGGTGGTCGACGGAGCGCGGGTGGGCCTACTCGGGGTGGGTGAACTGGGAGCTGTGGTGGCCTTCCTTCCCCGTCCTCTGCTACTTTCGGGAGAAGGATAGTTACGAGGGGGCAGGTAGCCCGCACTTTTTCCCTGTGATTTTTAACGCCAACCAGCTGCTGCGGGCGTTGCAGACGCGAACGGGGATCACCAAGGATGACTACCCAACGCCACCGCCGTGAGCGGGGAGCCTGTGGTTTTGCATTGCCTGGCGAAGGGGTAGCTGGCGGCCGGTGGGGTCGGGCGGCTGGGTTTATGGCCGTCGGGCACGGGGTGTCATTGTGGCGGTGGTGAGTAGCGCCATGTTGAGGCGATAAAAGAAGCGGAGTAATCAGAGCGAGACAAAGAGTTTAACATCGTCTTGATGTGGTTGCCAGCGGAATGTAATAGGCAACGCACGGCCACTGCCAATGGCATCGGCACTAGACGGGGAAAAAAAACACTCCGTAGCCGTCAACCAAACGGTTGACGACGTGCCTTCAACATGGTGCAACCCCATGGCAAGAAGGGGAATGGCGGGTGACAAGCGCGCGACCCCCCGCCGCCGCAATCATGCCCTCCAGCCATCCACCTCATAGTTGCGACCGAATCCCCCTAGTACACGTACGGCACGATGGAGTAGGGCACCCGCGCGCAGTAGTCGGTCCAGTATGCCCCATACTTGGCGCGACACCGCAGGTCGTCCCGCTCCGCGCGGTCAACGAGCAGCACGGTCAGGAAAACGACGTACACGTACGGGGTGACGTGCTCAAAGCCACCCGGCAGGGACCAGGCGAGCGCGAGCATCAACTCCGACAAGTAGTTGACGTGACGCGCACGGCCCCACCAGCCTGACGCGAGCAGCAGGTTGTTGTGCTGCTTCCCATCGCCGGTCGTGTACTTGGCGTGGACGAGGACCGGGGGTTTGCCCCAGACAGTCGTCTTCCCGTTGGTTGCCCGCACCCGCTGCCGCTGTCCGTCCGCGTCGTAGTTGGCGGCAACCGACGCGACGCCGAGCGCAAGAACACTGGCAGCTGCAACCACCGACAGGTCCATCGGCCGGCTGGCCATGTACATGGACGGCAGAGTGTAGACGGAGGGCACCCAGCAGAGGCAGCCCCAGCAGATCAAGAAGCCAAACTTGTCGTGCGTGATGTCGATGGAGTTGAAGTAGCCAGCCTCCCACACAAAGAACTTGTAAATGTAGAGCAGCTGAATGGCTGTCGACACGGCCATTCCGTTGGACAGGCCACCATGGCGCTCCGCTTGCGCAAACGAAAAGCACAAGACGACGTCCGCCCAGGCCATCATGCCCAGCCGGCAGTTCACGTACTGCTTGAGGGAGACGCCCGCAAACTCGGGGTGCAACTCGGTGCCCCAATACAGATCCCACACCAGGTTGCCAGTGACAGCGCTGTCGGTGTTTTGCGGCGCCATCCGACACTTGACGTAGAGCACAACGACGAGGATGCACGCAATGATGTTGACAGTCGCAAGAATCTCCCCATAGCGGTCGTACACTACGCCTGGCTGCAGCAGGCCTGTGTAGCCGGCGGAAAACACCACCGCCAAGTTAATTACGTACGCCGCCACCCCATTGAGGACGTACGTCGGCCGGTTGCCCATCGGGGTTAGCTGTGCTACAAACTTGCGGCCGGGAAGCAGCTTCAGTAGCGCATACTGTGCCGCTGCATAGCCGCCCAGCACGCCGACGGCCCACCAGGAGGGGGACGGGAAGACAGCCCAGAGGCTAGCAGGGGACTTGAAGAGCGCTGCCAGGGCGGCCAATAGATCCCCACCAAACGCCTGACATGTAACAATGGTCAGGACCGTGAAGGGGGGCGAGCAGAGCAGCAGCAGCGCGGGGATGATTGTGCCGCGCAGCAGCGGGTGGGCGTACACCCGCCGGACGTGTGACATAGCAGACGTCATTGTCGCATAGGGAGAGGACAGGGCGACAGGGGGGAAGAGAGCGGCAGGGAAGCAGCGTAGACGCCGTCGATGGCGGCGGTCCGCACGCGGTGGAGACGCAGGCGCGTCGGTGCGTGCAGGACAACGCGAGTGCAGACGTAGTCAGTACGTACGAGGTGAATGCCACCCGAGACTGGCCGGCCACATCGTTGGCATGGACAGATTCTCATCAGGCCCAAAGCTCGCAAGGACAAACCCTCTATATTGGGATGGATTTCCGAAGGCCGTTTTCCCAGAAACCAAAACGTAGCGGCGTTTAAGTGAATTCTATTCGGCAACAATCAGGATGACTTGGTTATTTCATAGTATGTGAATCCTGCTTGAACTAATTCCGATGACCGATTCCAGGTAACCCCCATCGTGTAGAGATATATAGGTAGCCCCCCGTGGAGAGATGGGCCAGAAGCGAAGCTTCTTTTAACTTGTTGATGGAACGGTTCTGGACCGAAGTGCGCTCAGAGAATTTGCCGCGGAGTGGTACAGTACGAGCGCGCGCGCGATGGCCGCGTCCGCAGAGAAGACGTCGCACACCAGGTGGTCGTGCCCCTGCACCCCGCAAGGGCGGACTTCTGGGTTTCTCGTGTTTCATTGGTTCTTGATGCCCACCCCCCTTGGCAACTCCGCACGAAGGGGGAAAGCGGCTACAGACGTCGAGGATGACCAGCAACACACCAGCAGTGCGCTCTCAGGGTGGTAAAAATATCACGAAGAAGAGAGCACGGGCAACAAAACGTACCAGTTTCTTCCTGAAAATTTTTCTCCTTCTGGCTCTTTTCTGCTTCATGGCAATGCTTCTCTGTCTATTCGTGCTTCTCAGACACTCCTGGATCACTGATGAGCCGATAATCTCCTTGAAAGCAGTGCTGCGGTGGAGCGTTGGAGCGCAGAGTTGCGTGAACGCAGGCGACGCGAGTCGGGCCAGCCACGTTTCCGCACGCAACTGGAGACAGGGAGGCGTTTCTGTTCCTGCCGATATCCAATACTTTTGCCGATTCAGCCCACCCTTTGCGCCAATCAACGTTTGACATCTGGGGTGTAGAAGCGTCCCGTCAGAGCTGCGCCGCACAATGTGGCCTAATGCATTGTCTTCGAGCAGAAAGAAAGCCTTATGAACACGAAAATCGCTGGGGCTCTTGTTCGGGCAAGGCGTGGCCACAAACGATGCGGGGGGGCGCCATCGCGCGGGCGCTAGTCGTCTCCTTGGCGCCCGCGGGGTCGACGGAGGCGGGTGCGGGCGATGCAAGACGGGCGGTTTTGAGGCGCAGAGGCATGCGCCCTATGGCGTGAGAGGGTGGGCCCGCCGCGCGGACGCCGCTCGGCGTGGCGACAGAGGCCGTCGCGGTGCGGTTGGGGTCGAACCGCCGCGCTGGGAGAGCAGACGTCATGGCGCCTCCCGGCCTCCCGCCGTCGGTGCCTGTCGTCGGCGGCGGGGTAGTCCCCGCGCCGACCGGGGTTGCCGCCACCCGTGTCGCCGCCGCAGAAGCGGCTTGGATGTAGTGTGCTGGGACGGCGACGCGGCGGGCGCGTGTGCTGACATCCTTGCGGCGGGCGGCGGCGGTTGGTGGGGCGCGGTCGTTGTCTGCGAGCATAAGCGTGGCGGGGGGACCCGCGTGGACGTGTCCTGATGTCGATGGCGCGGCGGAGATATTGGGGTCGTGGAAAGGAGGCGCGACCGCCGCGGTGGACGCAACTCTGGGCGGCACCACCTGAGGGGTAGGTGGGGGGGGAGGACGACGACAAAGACGAAGACGACCTGGCGGCGGCTGTTGACCTACTCCTCACGACCGCCGAGCTGGCCACAGCGCGGCTGCCGGCCGCCACGCTCGGCGCGGCGAAGCCGGGCGGCACCGCGTGCCCCGACGACGCGTGGTCGGCGGCGGTCGCGACGCCCGCCGCCTTCGGTCGTCGGCACGCCTCCACCGCCGCTGCCGCGGTGGCCGCAGGGTCCACCCCCACCGTTGCGGCCGCCCGCCGAGAGAGACGACGGCAATGGCGGCCACCACCGCGTGGCCCTCCGCCGCAGTCGCCCCCCCGGCCTCCGACTGGTCCGCGGCGGAGGCGTCAGGGACGCCGCTGTCGAGGCACTCGTCGATGCAGTCGCGTCTGACGTTGGATGGCGGGCCGTAGTGGATGGCGCCGACGCCACCGTAGCTGGCCGGCACTCCTCCTCGCCCGACCGCCCTACGTCGCGGGGGACGACTGACGAGCCGCCTCGGCTCGACCGGCGGCGGCTGCCGGTCTCTTCCTTTCCCGAGCGGTTGTAGCAGGGGGGGGCCGTCCGCTCCGCGTCGGGCGTCGTGGCAGCCGCCGACGCCGTGACGGAGGGACGCCCGTCGCCGAAGGCCGCATTTTGGGCGTCAGCCGGGTGGCACGCGGACCGGGCCGCGTGGTCGGCCGGCCGTTGGGACCTCGAAGAGAGTTCAGGACGGCTTGCGGCAGACGTGAAGGAGGAGTGCTGAGGGGGTTGAATCACGGCCTGGCTGTCTGCTCTGCTTGCAAAAAGGGGTAGGGGCGTCGACCTCCCCGCGTCCGCCGCCGCCGGAATGTCGAAGAGGTCTATCGGCGTCGGACGTTGTCCAGTGGCAGCGGGTACCGCCGCCGCCGCCGCCACTACTGTGCCCCCCTCCCCCGCTCATTCCGCTCTCTTCGCAGTCGCACACGCGGGGTTCCCTTTCTCTTCGGCCGGAGTCGGTGCTCGGCCTCAACGTCGCTCTCCGAGCCTTCCTGTAAGACGCGCTTCCCGGTCTGGCGACGGCCGCCCCCGACCCAACTTGCATTGCTAACGCCGTCCGTGCCGCCACTGACGCTGGACGCCACCGGCTGGGGGCGAAAAGGGCGGGGATGTTGTCGGCCTGGCCGCCTTGCTGGCCGCCGTGGGGTCCGCGTGCCGCATGTTGTACTTGATCGGCGCGGTGTAGGTCGTGGACGAGCTGCCGTATGTGTGCAGCCGGGGGAGACGGGCGCCGACGGCGGCGGCGTCCGCCGCGACGGCGGTGGCGGCCACAGAGGTGGTGGAGACGGCCAATGCCGACGCGGACACCAATGTCCGTGGCACTAGAGCAGACGGTGCAGACTGTGGCGCCCGCAAAAGCGGGGACACCCGCGGCGAGGCGGAAGGCGCGCGCGCCGCTGGCGGCGGCGGCGACGGCAGCGGCGACGGCGGCCTCGCTGGCGGACGGGGGGACGGATGAGTGGCGACGGACGACGTGCTACCGCACCGTGCCGTCGCTGTGGCTGACGTCCGCGGTGGAGGGCGGGAAACAGTACGTAGCTGGAGAGCGGGCCGAACGTGCTGGCGTGCGGCGGAATATATGTGCTTTTATTGCTTTTCTTCCCGCAAGCGCACGCCCGAGGCTGTTAGCTGCGCTTCGTGTCTCCATTGATATGTAGCTTGTAAATTATACGAAGCTCATACACACACGCAAAGCGAGCTTCCCTACCGGGGTCTCATTCCACGGCCACGTCGTTTTAAAGTCGTATTGCTGTCTTTCCAATTTTGGCCGATCTGGTCGAAGTCAAGAGAGGCTGGATCAACTGCGCCCTCTTGAAAGTCAGAAATTGACAGATCACCGCGTCCGCCGCCGCCGCGGAGGTGAGCAGCCCCCCGCAAAGGCGGCCGCACCCGCGCCGCTACCCTCCGCTTCGCGGAGGGAGGTCTGGCGTCGATGTCGTGCGGCAGAGAACAGGGGGGGGGGCGGTGGCTTTGGGCTCGCCTTGTGCGTCAGCTGCCATGCGCGGGTCAGACGTCGACTGCGGCGTGCCGCGCGCCGGCAGGTCGGTGATGCGCTGCTCGGGTGTCGTGGCGAGTTGTTATCAGACGAGCGTTTTCGCGCTGCAGGCGCGACTTTTTCGCTGGCGCTGCAGGATGTGTCACGGCGGCGCCAGTAGCGCGCCGGGTGCTGTGGAGACGCGGAGACAAGCAAACGTTTAAAGACCAGTTCTATCTTCAAAGCTTCACAGCGAGACGGCCGGCGCATCCAGCTTGGTGTCCAGGTCCTTAAAGAACCAACGCATGTCCTCGTCACCCGCCCGCATCTCCACAATAAACTGACGCATGGATGCCAGCACAGCAGGCACAGACAACTGCACACTCGCGGCGCACTTCATGAGCTCCCCACACACAAAATCACAAGAAAGCGTCTTGCTGGTCACAGACCCCCAAATGAACATCTCACCGGGCCCAATGAACGCCGCGAGGGCATCCTTCACCTTGACGGCGTCGACAGCCCCGTCCGGCAAGCCCACGTGTCGCACGGCGGCGCGCTTCAGGTCCTTCCCCTTCACCTTAAAAAATGGGCTCGCCAATCCAAGCACCTCCGCCTCCGCCCCCAAGCCAGCCCCCCTCAAGCCCACCTCGTTCTCGCGCCGCCGCATGGCCCCCCGTGTCGCCGCCGAGTACTTGGGCTGCTTCTTCAGCTGCTCCCTCAACGCCGCAACGACATTGGCGCGACGGCTCGCAACGTCGACGGACGCCAAGGCGCCCGGCATCGGCTCGGAGCTCCCCTCGCCGCGCTGAGCAGCCGAGTCGGCTGTAAACGCACCCAGAAGTCGGGCCGCTGGGCTTGGAACCCCATCGTCCTGGAGCGCTGCAGCAACACCGTTGAACGTGCGCACCGCAAGGGCCGCTGCGGCTCCGCCCAAACCGATTAAATCGACGATTTCGGACTGAGCAGCGTGTGTCCGAAAACGAGTTCCGTCCTTTGGGACGAGTTCGGCGAGGCGCCTCTTGCTCCCACGGGCCAGCTCCTTTCAAACACGTTGCGTCGGCCCCATGTTTTTGAGGCCGGGCGCCATCCGCACATGCATGTCATGCATGTTGTGAAGCGAGTACGCCCACTAGGGCACGATGCCGCGACGCACGTTCTCCTTAAGCGTGTGCGCCGCGTGCCCCTTCTCGTCGCAGACGGGACATGCCGCCGAGCACTTGCCGCACGTGTTGAGGGTGCAACCGCAAATAATATCGGGATCTGCCGCTATCGGGCAGCGCAGAAAGTCGTGGTCCGACAACCGGGAAACGGAGCACCGCCGGACTGGGCGGCCATCTGAAATATCATGCAAAGATAACACACGACGAGAACGCATCCACATGCAGGCAGCAAGGAAAGGAATAGATGCCGTCAGCCAGTGCCCACAGGACTGTAACCGCTTGCGCGACCCACCACCGTGCAGCAGCAAATCCTTAAAGCAGGCAAGGCATAGAAACGATCTATGTACACCAGAACGGGCAACATACCTGTGCGTGAGGAACAGCCGCCTATCACCTGCTCGCCCCCAGCGCCGCCAGCTTCCATTATAGAGCACACCACACGCGCAGACAGGGCACCCAGGGTCCGATTTGAGGCGAAAAGATCAACGTGACGACGCCCGGTGGCCGCAAGATGGCGTGGAGGCAGGGACGTGGCAGGTAGTCCTTGCCTGGGCCAGGAATTTTCCGTCATCGGCAGTGACGCTGATCACCACTGGCAGTGACCGGCTCAGGGTGGTATGCGCTCGCCGACGACGGCGGGCGACGGCGACGGCGTGAACAGGAAGCGACCGCAGCAGCACCAAATCATTTGATCGGATCAATCGTCACTTTTTCACAGTCCTTCTACTACTTACGAAAAAGTGTTGTAATTGTCTACGAAAAGGGAAATCCGTCTCTTGACCTTGACTTTGACCAGGTCGGCCAAAATTGGGAAGACAGCAATACGATACCCAATAAGGCTGTTCACATAAGCTCTTACTGTATCTCGGATAAGACCTCTTATCCCCATGACAAAAGGTCGCTGCCCGGACAGCTCTGGTTTCCTTATCCTTGTACGCCTTGGATAATGAACTGCATTTGATGAGGTAAATAAACGACAATTTCAACTGTGTGTCGTATCAGTGCCTGTCACGCCATGCATTGTGGGATTCAAGTTGGACATCAAGTTATCGCGGGTTCGTACTGTGGGTCACGCACCACAACTTGACCGCGCGGTTTGCTCACACTGCTCTTGCATCGCGTTCGAACTCTCGCCCACGGCCCCCCTCTTTCCCCTGGAGCCCTCCTGTGCCGGCACGGTATGGTGCCCGAGCGGCAGCAGGGCGAGCGCCTGGGCCGTCTGTGGATCAATTCCACTCTCCACGCATGCGCTTGACTGATCGACGCTTGCGTCACACTCCTCGTGCGTGGAGCCGCACGGTGTTTCGAACTGCTCCAACTCATCGTGTGCACTTACGGCGGCATATCGCCGACAACGATTGTTGCGTGCTGAATGCCACGTCTCAGGCGTGTAACTTCCCGGTCTCTAGTGTCCATTCTACTGCTCCCGAGGCTCAAATGAGCCTCAGATGAGGCTCAAATGAGGCTCCCTCTCATATGGCCTGGAAACGCGGCCTTTTTGGGGTGTCTGGGGCACCCCCTCCGAGTT
>Ga0115031_1004189_pt1 | contig 10678 bp, 9 predicted proteins | sample Maine_Asex4_meta_FD_87301 | JGI IMG/M metagenome (GOLD analysis project Ga0115031, IMG submission 87301) | Marine algal microbial communities from Maine, USA - Maine_Asex4_metaG | ecosystem: Host-associated > Algae > Red algae > Unclassified | place: Maine, USA | collected 2015-01-05 | reverse complement strand
TCCTGGCAGAAAATATCGTCTTGATCGGGCCCAGACAAGGCCTGGTGTAAGGAAACCTGCAGGTACTTAGGCTCATGACAGCACAGCAGCCAACCGCTGACGTACATGTGGCTGTCTAAGGACACGGACTTGGTTCTAGAATGGAATAGCCGATAGCGATAGTCTGAGTTGTTGGCAATGCTCTTAGGGCGATGTTGGGAATGGTGAGGCAGCGGGACTGGGTATTAACCTGACAGTGGCGGCCGGATTCGTTCTTACCGTACATGGCTCGGTGGAAGGCCCACACGGTGTTGTTCGGTTCACGGGCCTCGGGCGGCGCCCAGAGGTATAAGGGCTCGGCGAGGCGGTCGCTCTGGAGGTGAGCGCGCAGGAAGTCCTCGGTGTGGAGGGTGAAGAAGAGGATGACGGAGGCGGCGACTACGGCGCGGATGGCGCGTTGGAGTGTGACGGGGGAGGTGGCGACGGTGGTGTTCTTGTTACAGTCGCAGTTGCCGGCGACGCAGAAGCGAGCGCGCTCCGCCGGCTTTCCGTTGCCGCGGTTCGCCTTGTGGGTGATGTGTCACAGGTAGTGGAAGATCTGCTTGTCGGCGGGGACGCCGGAGGAGAGCAGAGGGGTCTTGCAGTCAGTGGAGTTAAAGAAGGAGAGCTCTGTGGCCTTGGTGGCGTCCCAGAGATGGTGGAACGGGGAGGCGGGGTCGGCCGGCGAGGTGAGGAAATCCTGAGTGTTGGCGGGGAGTTGGGCGGGGGCGGGCTGGGCCGGCGTGTGCGTGCAGATGGGGGCGGCGGAGGCGGATACGGGGTGGGCGGGCGAGGCGGGCAAGGGAGACGGACGGCGAGAGACGTAGGGGTTGGTGCAGGACTCGTGGGAGGAAAAGAAACGCCCGTTGTGGCGGACGTACATGGTCCTGCCGTCAAGGGAGTGGACGGAGCCGCGGAGCCACCCTTGGCGGTAGTGGTGGAATCAGACGGCTTAGTTGACTTCGACGAACGGGACGGAGGTGACAGGGTGGAATAGGGCGCCGCACAGGCGATCGGCAGCGGTGTAGGTCTCCATTGTGGCACGGGCGCTTTGCATGGCGTGGTGGCGGGCAGCGATGGTTGGGTCAGTGTGTTGGCTGTCGCCAATGAGGAGGCAGGGGGCCGCCCCGGTGACAGCAGCAGTGGGCGAGGAGCCGTGGGCGCGAGGGGCGCCGTTGCGGGCCTTGTAGGCCATGGCGATGGCGAGTTCGGGGGCGAGAGCGGGCGCTTCTGCGGTGATACGAATGTAGGCGTCGCGGATGGGTCCGCGGTGGCACTCGTTACGGCCAATGCCCCAAGGAGCTTTGGTGGGGATGGAGCGCCAGTGGACGCCCATGGAGTGGAGGGCGTTGATGAAGGCGTCGTTTTCAGCTTCAGTTCTGCTGTCGGTCAGGACGGTGTCGGGGCAGCCCCAGATGGAGAGCCAGGTCAGGTAGAGGAGGGCAAATGTGTGAGAGCCATGCATGGAGGGGACGAGGCGGACTTGCCCAAGATCGGTGTGGAGGCAGGTGATGTCAAGCACTTTCGGCAGGTCGGCGCAAAGCTGGAACGTGTCGAGGGCGATGATCCGGTTGCAGGTAAGCGGGTTGGACGGGAGGGCGTGGCGGGGGCGACGGGGTAGGTGGGCAAAGTTTTAGCAGGGTACGAAGCTGCGGGCCACGTCGCGGAGGGTGGCCACGTCGGTGGGCGTGAAGGTCGTGTGGGGGAAGGCGCGGAGAAGAGCGTCAACGCTGGTGCGGCCAAATTGGCGGTGGGCGAGGGAGAGTTCTGAGCGCGTGTAGAACGTGGGCGTGGCGGGCGGGGTAGGGGGCGGGGGAAGCGTCAGGTGGACGCGTTGGACGTGGCAGAGGCCAGGGCGGCGGGCGCGGCCGAAGAGACTGGTGTTTCGGGCGGCGTCTACGATCATGTTGAGGCGCTGGTGGGAGTGGAGGCCGAGGAGGATGTGCACGGCGGCGTGGTGCAGGATGCGGACGTCGGGGTGGTCGATGGAAAGGGCGCGGCCGGACGTGTCGGTAGTTGTGATGCGGAGGGAGAGGCGGCCGATGGAGGGCGGGACGTCGTCGCCGAGAGCGTAGCGGGTGGTGGCGGGGTTGCGGGGGGAGGTGGCCACTTGGGGGTGACGGCGGAGCCACGAGTCCCCGACGATGTCGCTTGGGGTGTCGATGTCGGCGATGGCGGTGGACATGTCGGCCTCGGGTGCGGAGTAGACGGCGGAGACGGGCTGGACGGGGAGGAGCCAGAGGTTATCGCAGTTGACAGGGTCGGTTTGGGGCAGGATGTCGATGGGGGGGGGTGGGAAGGGCGTGGGCGAGCCTGGGAGAAGGAAGGATGTGGTCGTAGGGGAGGCAAAAAGGGCGGCGGCCAGGGCGGCGGGCTTGGCAGGGCGGAGGGACGAGTAGGTGTAGGCGAAGTGGTCGGTGCCGCGGCAGATGCGGCAGGGGTTGGCGGGGCCGAAACCGCGGTATGGACGGGCGGGGGATATCTCGGTGCTGTAGGCCCGGTCAGCGCCGCCGCGGAAGCGACGGAGGACGTAGAAGACCTCATTTAGTGCGGAGTCGTCGGGGATGGTCGTGTCGATGGTCCAGGTATCGAAGGGGGGTGGGGCGGTGGGCGTGGTAGTCAGGAAGGCGGTGGCGGCCGGGGCGTCGGGGCCGAGCGGGGCAGAGAGGGACGCGAGAGAGCGGATGCCGGGGGGTCCGATGGCGAGGAACAGCTTGGCGTTGGGGGCGAGTTTGTGCGGGTTGGAGTGGGACGCGCCGGAGATGAGGGGGACGGCGAGCCATTCACCGCGGGTGGTGTCCAGGATCTTTTCGGCGAGCATGGCGGCCGTGTGGTAGCGCGGCGGGAGTTGGGATTTGAGAAGGGACAGGTGGGCAATCATGTGGTCAAAACGTGAGACAGCGGTGTCGCTGGGCTGGGCGGGCTCAGAGCAGTAAGTTGTGGATTGCCTGTGCTCGCGGACGCGGAGGGTGCGTGCTGTTGGGTACACGCGGGAGTGGATGACGTTCCACAGGTTGGGCTTGAAGAGGCCGCGGTTGTGTTGGAAGAGCGAGGAGAGGTTGTGCTCGGTGAGGCAGAGTGCAAATGGGCGGCAAACGGCGCGGATCGGGGGTGGGACCGAGAAGGCCTCGCAGACGCTGGTGAAGGTGGCGCGGGTGCCGGAAAGGGAGTCGTCGTCGAGGCCCCCGTATTGGCAGTCTGGGGTGTAGTACTGGGCGACGGCGCGTACGGCGCCGGAAGTGTAGGTGGCGAACGGGGGAAAGGCTGAGGCGGCGGGCGGGCGGGCGGCGATGCGAGATGTAAGCGGGGCGGAGAAACGGGACGGGGGCGTTGTGGAGGCAGCGGGAGTGAGGGCAGGCGTAGGCGGCGGAGAGGGTGGCGGCGGGGGGGCGATGGGGGGAGGCGGGATACGGGGCGGGGGCGGGCGGGCGCCGAAGGCGAGGATCTGCTCGTGTTCGCCGTCGAGGTAGGGCTGTAGGAGACTGAGGCGGGTGAGGCCGCCGGTGGTCCTATTGAGGTTGACCGTCGGGTACGGGGGCCAGACATCAAGGATGGCGATGGAGACGGCCGTCAGTTGAGGGCGAGTGATGGTGACGAGAATCAAGTCGCCGATGGCCACCGTGGAGGCCAGGTTGACGTCGGCGGCGGACCAGGCGGGGGTAGTGGCGGCGAGCGAGCGAGCGGAGGTGGGCGAGGAGCGCATCGTAGGAGGCGAAATCGCCCGGGATGGAGGCGATGTAGGAAGCGGCGGCGGGGGCGGAGGGGGAGGAGGCGCCGGACAGGGCGAAGGAAGGGGGCATGGCCGTGCATAGGCGACGCGGTTGGGGGCGGAAGCGAGGGGCGGCGGGCGGGGGGCTGGGGTGTTGTAGATCCTGGCCGAGGCTGGGGCGACGGTGCAGTGGAACAGGGCCGGGGCAGAGGGCGTGGTGGGGAGAACCTCAGCGGTGGCGCACGTGGTTGCTACCATGTGAAGATGTCAAAGAAGGTTTCCCGCTGCGGACGGAGGTGGTCCGGCGGCGGTGGCGGTTTGTAAGGTAAATGAGATCAGACAGGAGATTCGCGCGAAATATTAACGACTGAACAATGCGGTAAATTGGAGACGAAGGGAATGTCGGACAGTCGTGCCACAGCGGGTGAGAAAGGGGGCCGATCTCCCCCAGATTGGCACCCTCCGCAGAAACCAGCGGAAACAGGTCCAAGAAAACCAGAAGAGGCGGCGTGGTCACGCCGGCCAAAAGTCGACGCGCGCTGTGAAAAATAGACATGCATGGACGTCGCCCCCGCTCATGCATGCTCTTCGTTTGTGCTTAGACGTCGCCCCCACTCCTGCCTGCTCCTCATTTCCGCTTGGACGTCGTCCCCGCTTCTGTGTGCTCCCCATCTCTGTCGTATTGACAATGAGCGATCCACTGCCCTCCCCCCCCGCCCATGCTCAGGTACACGAACGGGACACGCATGCTGAGTAGGCCTTACCCTGCATCCGCTTCCTGCACGAGTTCTACACGACACGTTAAGGAGGCCGTCGGGAGATGTGGGGTCGTGAGGTTGGGGAGAAGGGGGGAAGGGCGGGCAGCGGCTGGGTTTGGTGCGAGCGAGGTGTGGAGATAAACCTCTGTATAGGGCGTGGTCTGTACACAGGCCGTCGCCAGCAAGCCGTTTATGCATGAGGTCTTCTCGACTCATAGAGGAAAGCTTTGGGGGATGTGTGGGGAGACGGTGAGGTAGGGGAGATGAGGACGGAGGCGGGTAGCGGGCGGCGGCGGTACTGGAGGGCTTTTGAGAAGAGCCTGTATGTCAGGCATGGCCTATACACCGTGTTACTCTTCCAAGAATCGGTGAGGAGGGCCAGAGGGGTGGCAGGTGGCGGTGGGCGGCGGGCAGTGGTGGTCGGGAAGGATCGTGCACAGGAGCTTGCTGCGTGCGGGTGTGGTTCGTAAACATTGATGTGCCTTCAAGTCACAAGGAGCTTTGTTCCAAGTGGATCAGCTCAGACAGCGAGTATAGCTGGCGCGAAAGTGTCGAGCGACACGACGATACGGCTCGCGGTCACCGACGATGCGGCTGGCGCGAGGGCGCGAGGCCATGACGTCAGCCTCGAATTGCAAGCGTGACGGCCAGGGTGGAATGGAAGTTCAAATACCTGACAGAGGCGAAGGCAAACAAAGTGCACTGACCTGTTTATACTCACTTGTGGCTATGACAACAAGAAATCCACAGCTGCCTCAACCCCCCCAGAGTCAAAAATGCGGGCAACTGCTATGACGTCGGCCAGTTGTTCCATGCATTCAGGGCCGTCAGAGTCAGTATCTGACCCATCTCACGACCCGTCCATCGCGGCATCGTCCATATCAGCAACGGGGGGTGGGAGAGGCGCCTGCACGGGCGCGCCTGAGCCCGTCTCCCCATCCAATATGGCCAGGAGCTCGTGCTCCGCGTCCGGGCGGCGGTAGGTACCTAGCACGTCCGGGCGTCGCAGATGTGAGGTGTTGAAAATGAGACGTGAATGCGCGTCCACCCTCTCGTTGGTGACGCGGTTGCGCCTTGTCGTTAAGACTCCCTTGAGTGTCTTAAATATTCTCTCCCCGCCAGCGGCCGACGGCGGTATCGCCAACACCGAGCCGCTACGGGCTGCAGAACGCGGAACGGACACACCCACAGGCGCCAATACAAGGACGGGTGTAAGTTGCGCTCGCTAGGAAGCGCGCCGTGCGCCGTCTCAATGGCTGCGAAGCCCGCCCTATCTGCCAACAGGACTTCCCTTGCAAACACGTCCCCTTAGCAAAGGCGCTCGACGGCAGCATCCCGCATTTCGGCCAGGGATTGGCCACCCCACCGGAGCACCGATAACCGGCCGCGCACCAGGCCCCACAAAGGGTCCAAAAAGCAGCCTAACACCACCATAGGGTCCGAAAATGATGTAAACCTCCTCTTAAGAGCCCCCTGCAGCAGCTGGCGCTCCGCCACCGACATACCCGTGAAGTGGTTGGCCAATGTGGCCCGCAGGCAGGCAAATACCACTGCGTAGGATGACAGGGGTGTCAAGTCGGCCTCAATATGCTCCACGACCCATGCGAGGAAACACAGGAAGGGTGAGGCCCCATGGATTGCATCAGCTGCCGCGGTAGAGTTGACAGCAGCTGCTACCGGCGCAGGCACAACGATGGGGGCCGCAGAGTGGGCGTTTTCAAGCAGGGTTTACCGGAGGGCCGCAAGGTTGGCGGCCACGGACGCAACGGTCGCCCCCTCACCCGCCCAGCGCGTCGGAATGTAAGTGCGAAGGGCGCCCACCTTGGCCCCCCCGCTCGCCTATGTCTTGCGCACTGCCCACAATAGCGACCTGGCACGAAGGGAGCGCGTAAAGAAGACGGTGATGATGAGCGGTCCGCGTAGCGCCAGCGCACAGACCGCCACGCGCGCAGCATCAGACGCGACGAGGTTTGCCGCGTGAGCAGCGCACCCGAAGACAAAATGGAACTGCCCCCGGTCTACCGCACGCGTGCGCAAGGCCACGATCGTGGATGGCGAGTCCGTGCACAGGGCGAGAACCCGACGGCTGGAAAATAGCGACAGGGGGCTTGCACCACCGGCCAGCTCCGCGGATGAGGAGGTGGCCACGCCTCTCAGCAGTGGACCACTCAACCCCGCTTCGAGGCACGCCAAGAGGGTGTCAGCGGTCCCAGCCTCCACCCCCAGCCGGAAGTGCCAACCAGAATTGGTCGGGGGGTATACATCATAGAAATGTATACCCCAGAGCCATTCTCATCCGTCATCCCGTCCAGCGATGCGGAGAGGGCATCGCAGCCAATAATAAAGGCCGCCGCAGCGCGATCCGACGCGCCCACCGCAACCTGCAGGTGCGTCCGCGCCACAAAGTTCCGGCCGCCTGGTCCGTCAAACCGGTTACCGGAGATGAGCCGTAGCACGGATCGCCACCCGTCTGTATCAAACGCGGAGAACGCAAAGCCAGACTCCAGCTGCACTTGCGCAAATCGCTGCCGCCACAGCGTCCGCGTTGCCGACGTCAGCGCGGGGAGGGAGCAATCACCGTCAGAGGAGCCAGCATCATTTTCGCCGTCCCTACGTGGCATCATATTATCCAGCATACCGGGGAAGCACTCAACCGCCAGCGCACACGACAGGAGATGGCGCCGAGCGCGCGTCGCATTATTGAAGACGTTCTTGTACGCGCACGTTGCCGCCTTGCGGGACATCTTGTTCTCGTTAACGTGAATATACTCCCACACAGGGAAGGCCGATGCAGGCCGAACAGGCGAGGTTATAGCGGGCGGGGGGGGGGAAAGACGGGGTGGCGGGGATACAGGAGGAGGCCGGTAGGAGGAAAAACCAGCGGAAAAGGGACAAATGGGGTGTAGGGGGACTGGTGGGGGAAGGCTGTTGCGAATGGCACTGGGCCTCACAAGCAGGGACGGGGCACAGACCTGGCGGTGGTCGTATGTACGGTTGTGACGTGAGCCTTGGGGCGCTCATAAGGGGCGTGGATAGGGCGCTAATAGGGCGCGATTTCTGCGCTTTTACGCCCAGCGCCCCCAACCTGCTGGGCGCTAATAGAGCGCTAGTGAACAGTTTTGGGATTGACCAGTAGCTGGCCTCGATCCGGAATGCTGCCTTGTCAGGGCTCCTCAGAATCGAGCATTGCAAAACAGGTCATCTGGGGGAAGAAGTGCTGTTTGACCAAGCCTTGCGACAATGCTGTCCAGGGTATTATTTACCTCAAGGGAGTAGTGCTCTGATTCGATCCATCGACGCAATAGCGACGTTTTGTTCATTCTGGGGGAATGGGGCGCGGACACCTGAACAACGCCCTCTGAGCGCCGTTACTTGGGCGCCAGCATCAACAGCCGAGGCGCTGTTCTTTGATCACGATCCCTCCGTCAGTTGCTTCGGAAAGACCAGATGAGGTCAAGTCTCCTTGAAACTGGTTATTCACAAGCAATCGACTCCTCGATCTGGAAAAGCATGGTGGGCTGCAGCTGTATCTGATGAAGGGCAACCGAGGGCGCTTAGGGCGCTGAAGGCGCTGGTAGGCGCTGTTAAGGCGCGCATAGGGCGCAAATTCGCTCAGCGCCCCCAAAAAATAGGGGCTCACATAACAACCCTAGTCGTATGCTCGGCCCTTGGCGGTCGCGCCGCCGGTGTCGCCCGGCCTGTGACACTCTCGCTGGAGGCGGGTGCAGCGTCGACCATGCGCAAACTGTGGGTGAACAGGGCAAAAGTCTAGGCAACTGTTACCGTGGGAGGCCGCGTCGGCAATCCCCGAGTAACCAGACGAGCAAACGAAGGCCGCGCAATCAGACCCTGGCACCGTTATCGTGAAGCGTCGCGAAATCGTCGCTGTACACATGAAACGGTGGAATATAATCATAATTGTTCACCCGCCCAAGCAGAAGCCGGCGACGGCTGCTCTCCGCGCATTAAACACCCCAGCGCATGGGCTGCCCGCCACAGCCCAGCAGGGCGGCTCTCTCGTGCCGCCACCGCTGTCAGCCGACGGATCCACTCTAACCCCCCGCGTGCGACCACCGCTGGCATACAACCAAATCAATGACAAATCACACCAAGCAAGGCGCTAGAATGGTGAGGCGACCCGAGCCGTCGCCGCGCTCACACTGCCCGGATTCCCGTAGTCGGACACGGGGGATGCGTCGGTGGGCGGATGACCCACTGCACAACGGGGGTCCGGTCGACCCCAGTGCGCAGCAACTCGTTGAGCGCGCCGCACCTGTGCGCCTGCAATAGGGAGTCGGCCATGTTGCTGTTGGACGCGATGAGGCCGACATTTGAGATGTCGTGCCGGGTGCACGCCTGCCGCGCGGCGGCCACGTCGACCATGAGTCTCTTCTCGGTCGGGAATGACCCCTTTGTGACCACGTCGAAGAGTTGCTTGGAGTCCGTAAAGATGTTGATCGGGATGTGGCGGCCGTAGAGCCGCTCCAAATCGTAACGGATGATGAATGCTTCGTCAAAGGCCGCCGTGAAGGCGTAGACCTCCCCGGCCATGATGGAGTAGACGACCCGCCGGCACTTCCTGCTGTGGAAGCTGAGGATGTGCGCCCGCCCGCTCTCGTCGCACAGGAGTTCCAGGTACCCGACTTTGGACGAGCCGTCCTTGTTGGTGGCGTACGCCGCGTCGGCGTACGCGCGGATACGGAGCCCCGAGATGTCGAGTGGGTGGTAGTGGAGCGCCACGTCACACCCCTTCTGGGAACGCGCGATGAGGACATTGAGGTTTCGGATGGCATCGGGACCGTACAACGCCTCCGTCACTTGCGCCGCGAGGTTGATCCCGCAGCACAGGTCAGGTCTAGTATGTGCCAGCCAGGCAACGCTTGCTCGAACCGAGCGGAAGGCTGAGATCGTCGCGTCGGCGGGCAGCCGCTTCACGGCGACCGCGTAGATACATTGGTCAATGGCCAGCCGAGGGGATGTGTTCTTGGCCGTCGTCACTCGCACGCCGACATATTCGGCATCATCCAGCGTGCGTGCCTTGTCCTGAAAGCGCATCAAGGTGCGCTTCGTCAGCTTCTGAAACGGGGGGCCGCCAGCCATGAGGCAGTCGTCGACGTTGTACCCGAGTAATCCGGACAGCCCTCCACCTGCGAGCCACTTCGAGCAAAGAGCTGGGTCAGAGGTGAAGGGGACCATGCCCAAGCCCTTGGCGACGTGGTCGGTAGAGATCGTGTCCCAATAGTCCCCCGCGTCGCAAACGCCGTAAAGGGGGAGCTCCAGCTTCCGCAGCTCGTCGTCACGCAGGTCAATCAGGTGCCTGTCCCCAAGGTGAGGGCGGAGAAACAGCAGCTGCGAGAAGGCGTCTTGGCTTTGGAGGTAGGCCTGCGTGATGTCGTGCGCGAACAGCCGCCAGCGTGTATTGAAGGCGGTTGAGACCAAAAGCCGCGTCGAGCGCTGCCGCATGGTTTTCAGGTTGTGCACGACGTACCACTTCGCCTTATCCCGGTATCCTTGCGCGACAAAACGGGCCGTTGCGAATTCCTCGGCGGTGCCCACCTGCTTGAGGGTGTGAACGAACCGCCCGCCGATGATGTTGGCGGCGCGGGGAACGTCTGCCTCGCGGACAGTCGTAAACGTCCCGCGGTCCCGCAGCCCACCCACCTCCTTTGACGCCGCCTCACGAAACCGTGTGGTCCGAACGCGAGGGTCCCCCGGGAGGACCACCTCGGTCAAGCGAACCGGGTTTGGTGCGCCAGTTGGCAGGGGGGGCGGCCGCGCGTGAGTCTGCGCACGCCGACGGGTTCGCTTGTCGGCCGCGTCGTCGCCCAACGAGGCAAGTGTCAAGGCCGCCACCGAAGCCTGGCCCGGCAAACGGGATACGAATGCACGGCAGCCGGTGTGCACGGAAGATACGGGCGCCTCCCCAGCAATCACCGGATTGAGCGAACCCCCGTAGTCAGGCTGCGACCCCGCCGCACAAGCTGCCATTCCACCGGGGGCGCCCACTGCGTTGGGTGGTTGGCCGCCAATTTTGCCAGCGTCGGCACACGCGGGAGGCGAAACGCCGTCTGCGTGTTGGAACGTCATGCTCAACGCCGCTGTAAGCCCTCCTGCTGTAAAAAGCAAAATTCAAGAATCCAGGTATTGACTGGGTTCGAACCCCCGACTGCCGCACGCGACCCGAAGGTCACGC
>Ga0115031_1004188_pt1 | contig 10679 bp, 16 predicted proteins | sample Maine_Asex4_meta_FD_87301 | JGI IMG/M metagenome (GOLD analysis project Ga0115031, IMG submission 87301) | Marine algal microbial communities from Maine, USA - Maine_Asex4_metaG | ecosystem: Host-associated > Algae > Red algae > Unclassified | place: Maine, USA | collected 2015-01-05 | reverse complement strand
ATCCCTACCGGGCCGCGTGCACTGGCGGTCCGTGCGCGGAATTGGGTGGCCATAGAAGTATGTGGCCATAGAAGTCCAAACCACGGGTACGGCGTGCGTCCCCGACGCGACAAGCGGGTGCTGCGGATGCAAACCAGTGTCGGGCGTCCCCCCAACAATTCCGCATCCCTGCCGGGCCGCGTGCACTGGCGGTCCGTGCGCGAAATTGGGTGGCCATAGAAGTATGTGGCCATAGAAGTCCAAACCACGGGTACGGCGTGCCTCCCCGACGCGACAAGCGGGTGGTGTGGGTGCAAGGCGGTTTCACGCGTGAGTGCGGGTGCGGGTGCAGGGCGCGGGGTTAAGACCCGTGGTTGCGGCGGCGCGTCGGGCAGCACGTGCTGGGGTAACCGTTGTCGGTGCTATAAGGCGCCAGCTTCGTCTGGGCTTGGCTACCCCGGCGACAGGACGACATTTGTGACGTGCGTCCGTGGTTTCGAGGGGGGGAAAAATACGCGGCCGGTTCACACCGTGTCTTGTGCGATGAGCCGGCGGTTGACGACACGGGGCGACCCCGTGTCATCGTGCTCGCGCACAGGTTGAGACCTAACGGCATTGCTTCAGTTAGGGCGCTCCACCTCGAGGTGGGCAACCGCAAGGTTGTGTTGTGCCACGGTGCGGGGGGGGGTGGGGGGGGGGGAAAGCACAGCGGCCGAGGGCGACGTGCCCGGTGACGGCGCCGCGCCAAGGCGGAAAGGTCGGCGGTGCGGGCGGCGTGCCCGGCGGGGGCGACGCGAGGGCGGCAAGGCCGGCAACGCGGGCGGTGCGCCCGGCGGCAACGTGGAAGGCCGGCAAGGCCGGCGACGCGGGCGGCGCGCCCAGCGGCAAAGCGCAAGGGTGGCAAAGCCGGAGGCAAGGGTTAACACCTTGGGTACCCATCATCATGATTGACCCCACCTGCATGGCGGTGGACGGCGGCAACGCGAACGGCGAGGCGCATATGGCTCACGCCGTTGCAGGCGAGGGGCGCAACGTGGATCGCTCCACGGCCCCAGAGATGTTGGGCCAGTTTCAGCCTTGCGGCTCGTACGACGCACACGTGGACCCTGTCGAGGTGGTCGACGGAATCCCCGGCCATCGCCGACCAGAATCCTTACGACTATTGCGTCCGCAACCGCGCTCGCGCGCATACCCGGCGTATTCACGCGCGGTACGAGGCCCTGCCGGGCTTCGTTGACGTATTGGCCAAGCCCGGCACACGCAAACATGTTGGTGAACACGTGGCCGAGGTCCATGGGGACCCGTTCTTCGGGAACCGAGGGCCTCAGCGCCGTTTGGTTGGTGTTTGTCGTTCGACATGATGTTTTCCACTCTTCCGTTTCCTGTTAATCATCATAGCAACGAAGAGAGTGGCAGGCCAGCATGGTCCATGGTGTGGGATTCGTTTTCCTTGCATCTGTTGATAAAAGTACTTGGTACTCGAAACATGCGCGTATGGCTGTAGCGTACCAACTGGTGTTGGTGAATTGTGGGATGACCACAGTTGCTTCCCCGGTGGTTGTCACCAGGCGTCTAAGGATCGAGTCCAAGTGCGGTACCAGTGGTACGAAGAACCCGTTGGGGAGTACCGGTACCAAGGAATCGGTTCCGATCAGTGTCGCTTGCGCGGATCTTGGCCTCACATGTCTGTAGGGGCCATACTCACGGCTCAGCCGAGGAATATGCCGCAAGGAAAGTTGTGGGTCACACGCAAAGCTGCGAGTCATTGAGGGTCAAGTTGACTTAAGCCACGAGACAGGAATTACTTCCTTAATTGCGGCGTCGGTATTTACGTCCGCCCACGAGACATTGGCACGGATAACTCCGTCACTGGTAACATGGACATGTTGGATAGTGGGTATCCACGTGGGGTCCATGACCATGTTGGCCAGGGTTGTGAGCCCGACTTGTCGGCGACTTTGCCGTGTAGGCGTTTGCACAATCGTACCCCGGTATTGCTGATCCCTGAATTTCGTCCAGGGGGACAGAGACAGAGACTGACTGTGAAGAACATCACTCTATTTGTCTAAAACGACATAAAGAGGGCAACGAAGCCAATTGAAAGCCCGCATTCGGTGCCAGGACCTTGAATCCAGCAGAACGCACTGTTTGTTGCCGCTTGATCCGATTTTGTTGGCACGGAGCAAGCTGCCCACGCGAGATCTTCAGATTTTCTTCTGTCTCCTCGCCAGAAGTGCAGAAACAAGAGGAGCTGATGTCGATTTCCAGGCGGGATGGGCACATGTAAGCAATCCGGAGCACCAAGTCAGTCCCAGGGGCGCATCTGATTGGTGGAGAGAGTCGGTACGCGAGTCAGTCTCTGTCTCCCAGGACAAAATTCGGGGATCAGCATTACATGTTTCTTCTTCTGTCGAAGAAAATGCACAGCCATGTTGCGGGGGAGGTTCTTCAGGGGCTCCCAGGTATCGTCCTCCCACCCGTAGTCGAACCAGCGCACCGTAGCGCTTTCGGTGTCACCCGTCTGGCAGAAGCCTAGGAGTTTGTCAATCACGTACTCGTCGGCGGTTGCCGGGGGTGTCTTGCGTTGGTCTTGACCATCCAGCAGGGGGTGAGGCACCGTGTCCGTCGTCGTTGGGCGAGGAGCTGGAGTGACGTGGTCACTGCTGACGCGTTTTTCCTCCCCGTCAATGTCAATGACGAACGGGGAGGCATCCGCATCCGCGTCGACGATAACGAAGTGTCCAATGGCCTCGCTTTGCAGCTTGTTTTGCTGATCGTGGTTGGCCGCATTGATAGAAGTTGCTGATCTTGACGTCCGCACTACGGGTTGCGACCCGGTGGTCGAAGTGGCGTTTGTAACGTTGTTGCGTCTCACGCAAGGCCTCAGCTACGACAGGGATCTGTCTGCGAAGGCGGGCCACTAATTTTCGTTAGCGAGTTAGGGGTGACCCATCATTGAGCGTTCCCTTAATGGCCAGCGGCGTGCCCCGGGGCAAGTTGCGAACCATGAGGTTCGGGATCCATCGTTGGATAACAAGATCGAATGGAGCGATTCCCGTAGACCGGTGCGGTTGATTATTATACGCCATGGTGATTACCGGGAGTAGCTCGTCCCATCGTGATGGGTCATCAGCGACGTAGTGTCGCAGCTGAGTCGCCATGGTACGGTTGTACCGTTCAACTTGCCCATTGGTTCGGGACTTATACGCCGTTGTACGAACCGCTTCAATGCCAAGCTTTTTCATCACAGCGATGAAGAAGTTCGACATGAACTGGGGCCCTTGGTCCGACAGGATCCGGTCCGGGGGCCCGTAGGCGGACACCCACGCATCGATGATGGCTGACGCCACGAACATGGCCGTAATTCGTCGGAAGACGACACACTTGGTGAGCTTGCCGATGCGGTCGGTATTAACGAAGATGAAGCGACTGCCCTTCTTGGAGGCCGGTATGGGCTTAAGGATGTCAACGGACAGCTTCTTAAGGGGCTCCGTAGCCGCGAACAGCGTCAGGGGCGTGGTATTTCGCCGCAAGGCGAGGCGGTTTTGAGCACAATTTGTGCTCTTGGTGATGGTGGTGTGGATGTCCGTCACCATCAAAGGCCAGTAATATGCTTTTCGCATGGTGTAATACATCCGGCTCATACCAGGATGGGCCGCTACGGTTGCGTGATGCTCCAGGGTCAAGATGCGTTCGCGTAACGACTTGGGTATGACCAATTGGTTGCCGTAAGGCGTCCGGCGATACAGAGCGTGATGCCCGTTGCGGAAGAAAGCCTGTGCCGTTCCATATTCCACGCGAGTGGACATCTCGACACAGTAGTCGTCCGGTTGCTGTGCTTCGACAACGTCGTCGAGCTTCGCCGTTTCGGGTGTGTCGGTACCCTTGTACCTCCCCGTCCTTAAGCCGTTGGCCGTATCGACCAATACCAGGCAAGGTACATCGTCGTGGATATTTGCTGTCGGTGCCACCGTGGAGGCACGCGACAGGAAGTCGGGCAAGTAGTGCGATGCACCCGGTCTGTACATCAAATCGAATGTGTATTCGGAAAAGGCGAAGTTGTCATCGCTTTAAGCGTCCGCTTGAGTCGGTCGTGCTGTAGATCCAGCTTAGTGCTTGGTGATCCGTTTGGATGGGGAACCGTTGCCCATGGAGGAAGTGCCTCAGTTTTGGGACAGCCCAGACGACGCCGAAACATTCGCGCTCCGTGGTGGAGTAGTTTTGCTCTTCAGCAGTGCGTCCTCGGCTCCAGTATGCGACAGGGCGAAGCAGTTCACCCGGTTCCTCTTGGAGGAGGGTACACCCGACTTTATCGGCACATGCGTCAACGGCGACGACGAAATCCGGTTGGCCTTTGGCACGGCAAGTACCGGTGGGCTCAATATTGCGTTACGAAGGTCTTCGAATGTGGCGACGGCTGCGTCTGTAGGCGGCGGTAGATCCGGTGCGATCTCGGCCCTAGTCAGGGCGTTCAGGGGCTGTGCTCGTTTGGCAAAGCCCTTGACAACGCGTCGATAGACGCTGCACATGCCCAAGAAGCTTTTCAGCTCGGTCTTTGTCGTGGGAAACTTGGCATGCTTCAGATCATCAACGTTCTTGTTATGCACGTGCAGATGCCCTGGGCGGACAATGTGTCCAAGGTACTCAGCGTCGTCGGAGAACCGTGTGCACTTTTACAAGTTCAGGGTAGCCCCGGCTTTGCGGAGGCGGTGCAGAACCGTGTCAACGTCTTTGACGTGTTGTTCCGCGCTCGTGGAGAAGATGACAACATCGTCTAAGTAGACGAGGCATATCTTCCAATTCAAGCCCGAGAGGATAATATCCAAGGCACGCTAGAAGGTTGCAGGTGCGTGCGTCAAACCGAATGGCATGGATAACCAGTGGTGTATTGCACAGTGCGTTGTGAACGCCGTCTTCTCTTGGTAGTCCTTGCGCAAGGGCACTGGCCAGTACCCCGCGGTGCAGTCGAGAGACGTGATCACCCGGGCATTTCCAGAGGAGTCAAGGCAGTCCTCTATTCGAGAAAAGGGATAAGCATCAATCTTGGTGATGTTGTTCAGCCAACGATAGTCGACACAGAATCGGGCTTTGCCGGTCTTCTTTGGTACTATTACCACTGGGCTCGCCCAAGCACTGTGGCTGAGAGAAATGACGTTGAGCTTCAACGTTTTGCTGATCTGGTCAGAGATGATCTGCCAATCGAACGGCCCGGTCTGGTAGAGTTATGCCCGTATGGGCAGAGCGTCGGGGGCGGTAACGATGGCGTGCTCCGTAGCACGAATGACACCCAGGGTTCCATCCCACATAGACGATTGCGTCTGGAGCATGTCACGAATCTGCTTGTGCAGGTACTCGGGAGCCTCACTGAGGTCAAGGTCCTCGAGTAGGTCGCGACTTGTGTCGGCCAATGAAGTATCGGTTCCATCCTTTGGTCTTTTGTCATACAAGACGGCCGACAACATCGGCCCTTGGTAGGGTTCCGCGAAGCTCAAGGTTGAGGTCTTGAGAACGATGACTTGGTCCTTGCCGAAGTTGCATAACTTGACTAAGAAGGGTTCATCAGGTTTGACGGTGGCAAAGCCGCGGGCGACTGCCATTGACTTGTGCGAGCATAACCAAGTGCTCTGTGTGATGGTAACCATACCGGGGGTGTCGCATGTCGCCATGATCCACTCCTTTTTGTTTCCGTTGACACGAACCTGCTTGTAGGCTCGCACCCTCACGGGTTTATCTTGCCAGTGGCGGTCCCAGGCACTGCCGTTTAGACAAGCCAAGATCGGCGTTGGTCGAGGCAGTTTCTCCGTGCAGCGCACGTGTTCCTGCCAGACGATCTGAAGCAAACGCGGCAAGATCGCCTCGATATTTTGTTCAATGAATTCGATGCCAAGGATGCACGGGACTGACAAGTTGTCGGAAACGAGGAAGCAATCGAAGAAACGCACACCTCCGGTGTCTACATACAGATGTGTGGCATTCTTTGTCACGAGACGCTTGTTTTTTGCGTCTCTGATACGCGGAATCGTGGTTAACTTCTCGGCGTAAGCCATCCCCTTCGTACGGAGAACACCCGTTCGCACTGTTTCACCCCGGCACCCATGTCCAGGACATGGCGACAGCTCCGCATCACACGCATGCATGGGCCAAGCTTGGCGGCGATCTCTTAGTGCCGTACGGCACGGCGCAACAATCTCGTCACTGTACACTTTCGCGTCCCGCCGGACAACCCTAAGTCGGCCACCCGGCCTAGGCGTTTTTCGAGTCCTCGACGGCTTCGGCCGGATGTTCGATCGCGTAGTCCTCGGTGTCTCCGTCTGCAATGGCGTGAAAACCGACAGGTGGTTGGCGACGTTCGCGAGGGCGATGCGGCTCGGCACATTGTGCAGCAAGGGAACCAGGCTTGTTACAGTTGTAACAGATGTCAGCCCGATTGGCTTGCGGGACGGCGGTCCGAGGGGGCAGCGGGGTGCGAACCGGTTTGAACGATCGTTCCGTCGTCGTCCTCTGGTCCTGTTTCGCGTAAGCGACTTCGATAGCCGTTGGGCGGGTCATCGTGAGCTGCAGGCGCAGCTTGTGGGTGCCTTCCAAGACTTGGAAGGCAGGCTCTCGTGAACGGCTGTTGCCCGTGGCACGCCCCTTCCAAACGTTTATTGAGACGGTGCGATCGTTGTGCCTCTTTCGGCGTGTACGTCAGTTGACGTCGGATGAGGAAGTACGTCCTGCAGTCCAGAAGGGTCTTGAAGCGGCTATTAGCCGGGCGGATCTTCTTGATCCTGTCGTCGTTCACAAGAAGCTCCTTCTGTTTGGTGGGGGTCGCTGAGCGCTTGCGTGCTGTTGCGTCCGACTCTCTTGAGCTGTCGCTCGGCAAGTACCCACTTGGGGGTGACGGCGGGCCTAGCGGCCCGTAGCCATCGTCCGAAGAGGACATGTCCGTCGCGTTGGGGTTGTCGTCGTCCGACGACGTCCAGTTCGACCCGGAGGCAGAAGCATCGGAAGATGAGGAGGGCACGGAGTTAGCCGGATCGTCTTTGCGGACGGACTTGCCTCTCGTCACCTTGCTTGTATTCTCGACGATCTTCGTCTTGTCACCCGACTGACGGCGAGACTTAGCCACCAGGCGTTCTCCTCGTGGGAGTCGATCTTGCGCAGGGCCTCGACGTCGTCGACCAACTTGTCATTGGCTCGTGCCAGAGACTCGTTAGTCTGTTCTTGAGCCGCCAGGCGTTGTTGAAGTGCTTTAACGGCGGCGTTCAGGTTCTTCACCACCTGCAACTGCCCGGAGGCGGCTTGATACGTAGGGACGGAAGGAGCAGGAGCACCATCCGTTGGGGCGTCGGAGGCGGCAGGATTGCCTTGTCCCCCGCCCGGCGGCCGGTAGCCAGCTGGCAACTTGCCGTCTCTGACGCGCCGATTGCCGCCGGTTTCACCAGAAGACATACTGGGACCTAAACAAAGTGTTCTGTCATAGAAAACGCCCTGCGCGCCAACGTCGAAGATCACAACCGTGATGCCTCCGGCACCACTCCCACAAGTCGCTGACAAACGCCCCGCGCGCCAAGCGACCGTATCGACACCGTCACAATGCCACGAGGCAGCGAGAAAGTTCCCTGGAACATCGCGCCGCGAGGCACGATGAAGGCAAGGGTATCCCCTTCTGCTCCACCAAATGTGGTATTAATAACGTTAGATCAAATACCTGTGTATTCAGACCGACCGTAGCCAAGCAATGCAACGAGTTTTATCGCCGTCGCGGCGAGGAAGAAAGAGCTTTTGTTGGAGGGCATCCGATGGGGATTCGGGTGGTGCCGACAACGGCAACCTCGGACCCATGGTGATTTAGTACAAACAAGGGCACTGGTCGATCGACCGTCCGATCACAAGTAATCTTAATGAGTGCCGGCAGACACATAAGACAGGCAAACAGAAAAACAATAAAAAGTGAGCAATGCGAAAGGAACCTCCTAAAGGACGTGCTTCAGCCCATTTCGCACAGTACGTGGGCTTTGGCCAGTCAAGGGACTTACCGGTGGCAATTTGCCAATTGCGGGCGAAGATATGCTACACGGGTGATGCGATCACTCGTGGTTGTGGCACCACAGCACACCCACCCCCAGCCCAGGGGGCGATCGTGCCGTGCGCCCGGTAGTCCCGAGCCCGGAACCCGGAAGAAAACGTCAGAACCGCCAACACACAACTGGCGTGGCCAGGTACACCCCGACGAGCACGACACAGCACTGTTGGAGCCGAATGTTTACTTGGTGGGCGAACGGGGTCGGGGCCAGCACCGCAGACCTCCCCCCTTATATACCCTCAGGGACCCCGCCCAGAACACGCAAAAAAGGGTCCCAACATAGACACGCACCCAGACCCACCAGGGCCACCCACTCCCACTGGGAGTGGAAGGTAGTAAACCACGCATCGCTCCCACGCAAACGAAGCCCATTCAGTAAGCAAGGCGTAAGTACCAAAACATTAGCGCTGGATGAAAACCTAGAACGATTAGGAAGATGTATCGGATACCCGATTTGGGTGTATATTTCCGAACTTCGGTACTAAAGCAAGTCGCTCGTTAAGCCGATACCTGGGTCACATAGTTAGCGACCGATTGATCCAGACCACGAGACTGGCGGATGCCGTCGGCGTGATCCGGACAGACGGTCCAGTGCTTTGAAAGCGAGGGATCATTTCGGATGCCTTGTTGGCATTTTCGACAAAACACGTGTGACCAACGGCACGAGAGCAACAACGGAGAGCCGTGCACGGAGACAGCTCCCGGAAGTCGTGAAACGACTTGGGAAGGTCAATTCTGCCCTGCCGTGTATGTATGCAAATGGTATTTTGCTGACAAAAGAGCTTCCAGCCAATGGATGGTCGACAATCCTAATGTCCGCGTCGCTGGGGTCTTAACTGGGCGTGCAACACTGACACACCCTCGCTTGAGGAAGCGAATGCAGATTGCCGCCTCTGAATCGGAGAGCAAGTTCCCTGGCCTTCAGGACAGGGTGCTCTCAAAGTGTAGGGATGCACACATATACTTAGATGAAGGGACTTGCTCTCGTTTCAGAGGTGGCAGTCTGCTTTCGTGTCGTCAGGGATCTGAGGGCGTGTCAGTGCTGTAAGACTCGCGATGACGCTAAAAGCATCATCGCGCGCGTGGAGCTACGTGGCTGAGAAGGATAGTCCTGCCACAGGGGTCACAGGGCCCGGACGGCGCCTGCCCCCCTGCCCCCCCCACCGCCCCGAGTTGCGCGCGGCGACCGCGCGCAGCGACGACCGGGGTTCGACACGCCGTCGATGACCCGCGAATGATCGTGCCGGCGCGCCTGCTTCTGTTGCGGCTGCGCGTCAGCGGTTGCTGACGCCATTTACCGGCGCGGTATGAGGCGCCCCATCGCGCGGCGGTCAGTCCCACCCGCCCGCCCGTGCGCCTAGTCGGCCGCCCCGTCCGCCGTGCGCATGTTTGCTGCGCGACGGAGTGACGGCCTGGCCCGTGGCCGTTGCGCGACACCGTCGAGCCGCCGCCGCTGCGGTGGCAGAGGCGGCACCCCTGACCACGTCCGACGCCCCCCCCGCCACGACAATGTGGCTGTACGTGCCCCTGTGCGCGCTCGCGGCCATGGAGCCGGTTGGCGCGCCCGGCGTTGATGCGTCGCCGAGCGCACCACCGCTCTGAAGGCCAGGTTATTGCACGCACATGCCTGGAATTCGTGAATGTAAGTACATGTGTGCATCACTACTTTTTGAGAGCACCCTGTCGTGAAGGACAGGGAATTTACTTTTCACAAGCCGCTTGATTTGGATCACATCGAAATGACTTAACATCTCCGGCGAGTCCCTGAAGCTTTCCTTGATTTTCAAGAACCTGTAGTGGGTGCGCAGATGCGAAGACCTGCTATCTCGGCTACCTCTTAATAGCACACCCAACAACGTCTTCCCCAAGTCCGAATGTGCATACGTGTCACAAATATGTCTCCGGCGTGTCTCAATTTCGGCTCTTGGGGTTGGGGACGGCTGCACTGCAACGTCGGGCACCCCAAATCGAAGAGAGAAAACCCGAATCTAGTTCATTGGAATCACATAAGTACACACAGATTGAGCGGGCAGAAAATGGGGGGTGAGAGCGTCTCCACCAATGGATCCAAACTCCCAAACGCCTAAACGTGGCATGTTTTTGCCAAACGGGCATTGATGGCTGGGATGCGATCCAAAAGTAGGGTGTGACGGTCCAAAAATAGACCATCCTCACATATTCTAGTCGCCTAATCGACCTCGTGTGCATGACACGCGATTGCTGTTGTTTTGGATCTTCAACGGCAGGGCCAGTCCAAACGGGCCCGTTTGGAGGCGCGCCACTCCAAACAAACCTGTTTGGATGCGCCCCCAACCGTTTGGCCATCCCCTGGTTCCAATTTGAGCCAACCTACGCCAATGGAAAGCGTGACCCGTGGCATACAAACAGTGATATGGCGATGAGCCATCCACCGAGATTCTTTGTCGGGCATTCGTGGATGGTCTGTCGGCCACAAAAGAGGCCTACCCATAGTGAGCATCCAGGGGAGCCCAAGACTGAGACGTGACCTTCTTTGTTTTGGATCGACGTTTGGAGAGCCAGTGACAGGGCCACACGTTGGGCACTCGTGACGTTTGGCTTTGGCTTTTGGCTCCATTGGTGGAGACGCTCTGAGGCCCTTGTCCCCCATTCT
>Ga0115031_1004183_pt1 | contig 10683 bp, 7 predicted proteins | sample Maine_Asex4_meta_FD_87301 | JGI IMG/M metagenome (GOLD analysis project Ga0115031, IMG submission 87301) | Marine algal microbial communities from Maine, USA - Maine_Asex4_metaG | ecosystem: Host-associated > Algae > Red algae > Unclassified | place: Maine, USA | collected 2015-01-05 | reverse complement strand
TGAAAATTTTGGTGTGTCTGCGCGAATAGGTGAGTCTGCGTTTTTTGTTGTCGAGGCGGATGAATACGATACGGCATTTTTTGATAAGCGCTCTAAGTTTGTTCACTATCATCCCAGAACATTAGTTCTGAATAATTTAGAATTTGATCATGCTGATATTTTTCCCGATTTAAAGGCAATCAAAACTCAATTTCATCATTTAATGAGAACGGTTCCATCAAATGGTTTGATTGTCAGTAATCAGGAAGAAAGCAATCTAGAAAAGGTTTTGGAGCAGGGGTGTTGGACGCCTGTGGAGACGTTTGCGTCATCTAGTGATAGCGCGAAGTGGACGGTTAAGCTGCATGATAAGTCAGGTCAAAAGTTTGACGTATTGTTTGAAGGAGAAAATTTAGGGACCGTAAGCTGGGCATTAATGGGGCTGCACAATGTGAGTAACGCACTTGCGTCTATTGCAGCGGCAAGGCACGTGGGTGTGCCGACAGAGCATGCGATCGCTGCGTTAGTGCAGTTTAAAGGCGTAAAGCGACGTATGCAGTTGCGCGGTGAAATTAATCAGATACGCGTTTATGATGATTTTGCGCATCACCCAACGGCGATTAGTACCACCTTGTCCGGTTTGAGAAATAATGTTGGTGATCAGAAAATTATTGCGGTGCTTGAGCCTCGCTCCAATACCATGCAAATGGGCGTGCACAATGATGAGTTGGCAGAGTCGCTGGCGTTAGCGAATGAAATCTTGTTGTTCCAGCCTCCTGAGGTGGATTTATCACATGTGACTAAAGTGCTTGGTCAGAAAGTAAGGCTATTTACTGAAGTGGATAAAATCGTCGATCATATCGCTACTGTGGCACGTCCACGTGATCAGGTGTTAGTAATGAGTAACGGTGGGTTTGGCGGTATTCACGATAAAATTCTAGCGGCGCTTGAGGGGTGTGTATGACAGGCTCACCACCCAAAGTAGTTACTTTAATCATGACCGGTGCCTCTGGCGCTCACTATGGGTTGAGGTTGCTAGAAATGTTGGTTAAAAATAAGATTCAGATTAACTTGCTTATGTCTCGCCCCGGTCAGTTAGTAATTAACATGGAAACTGAGCTTAAGGTGCCATCAAGAGCAACAGAGGTTCAGGCGTATTTTACCAAGCTGTATGGTGCAGCGCCTGATCAAATTCGCGCGTATGAACGCGAGCAGTGGATGGCGCCGGTGGCCAGTGGCAGCGGCGTTGCAGATGCGACAGTGGTCTGTCCTTGCACTACGGGCACTTTGTCTGCCATTGCGACAGGTGCCAGTAAGAGCTTGATTGAGCGAGCGGCAGATGTTTGTTTAAAAGAGCGTAAGCCGCTTATTCTGGTGGTTCGCGAAACGCCTTTTTCAGATATTCATTTGGAAAATATGCTGAAGTTATCAAGAATGGGAGTGGTCATTATGCCGGCCAATCCTGGTTTTTATTGGAAGCCTCAGCAGATTGATGAGTTGATTGATTTTATGGTGGCTAGAATCTTAGATCATTTGAATATCCCGCACGAGCTGACAGCACGCTGGGGTGATAAAGGCTGTTTTCCTTGATATTCGATTCTCAAATCCTTATATTCCTTCCTTACTCTAAAATACAAGGAGCCTGTCGTGGCGACTGTCGATATTACAGCAGATACTTTTGAAGAGACGATTGAAAAAAATGACATCGTCGTTGTCGATTTTTGGGCTGAGTGGTGTGGCCCCTGCAAGTCTTTTGCGCCGATTTACGAGGAAGTCTCAAACGAATATGACGATGTTGTGTTTGGAAAAATTGACACAGAGGCTGAGCAGGAGTTAGGTGCTCATTTTCAAATTCGCTCTATTCCAACGTTAATGATCTTTCGTGAGCAGATAGTTTTATATTCTGAGGCAGGCATGCTAAATCACTCTCAGTTAAAAGAGGTGATTGCTAAAGTGCAGGCGCTGGATATGAAGGAAGTGCATGCTGAAATTGCTAAGCAGGGCGATGAGTCATAAGGCGTTTAACCGCCTTCACTCACCATTTCAGTAAGATTAGACTTTAAAGGATACCTAACTCATATGAATCCCGATTTCCTAGATTTTGAGCAACCTATTGCTAAGCTGCGCGAGCAAATCGAAGAGTTACGTGGCGTTAGTGATCAGGACATTAATCTTGCTGATGATGTTTTGCGCCTTGAGACGAAAGCAGAGTCTCTGACTAAGTCTATCTTTTCAAAGTTGACCGCAAAACAAGTTGGGCAAATTGCCAGGCACCCAAAGCGTCCTTATACGCTCGATATTGTTGCAGGGCTTTGCACTGATTTTCAAGAGCTACACGGCGATCGAATGTACGCCGATGATTACGCTACGGTGGGTGGTATCGCGCGTTTTCAGGGACGCCCGGTAATGATTATCGGTCATCAGAAAGGGCGAGATACGAAAGAGAATATTCGTCGTAACTTTGGCATGCCCCGCCCCGAGGGTTATCGCAAGGCGCTGCGCTTGCTACGTTTGGCTGAAAAATTCCATCTACCCGTACTGACGTTTATCGATACCGCTGGGGCTTATCCGGGTATTGGCGCTGAAGAGCGTGGTCAGAGTGAGGCGATTGCGCGCAATCTTTTTGAAATGGCTAAACTTAAGACGCCCATCATTGCAACGATTGTGGGTGAGGGTGGCTCCGGTGGTGCGCTTGCCATTGGGGTTGGCGATGTGGTGATGATGATGCAGTACGCTACTTATTCAGTCATCTCGCCGGAAGGCTGCGCGTCAATTCTTTGGAAGAGTGCAGATAAAGCCAGTGACGCTGCCGAAGCGATGGGTATAACTGCGCAAAAATTACATGAGCTTGGTTTAGTTGACCGAGTGGTGCCAGAGCCGTTAGGCGGGGCGCATCATAATTACGCTGAGGCTATCGAAAATTTACGCGAAGCAATTGCTAGTAGCTTACGCAAAGTGGGTGCACTAAATACTCAGCAGTTGTTAGATCGTCGTTACGATCGCTTAATGAGTTACGGTCAGTTTGAAACATGACCTGCTAGAAACTGTTGAGCCGCTGTTCTCACTATTAGCACAGCAAAACTTCTTGGTCGCCTACAGTGGCGGCTTAGATTCTCATGTTCTGCTGCACCTAATGAATCGACTGCCAGATATCGCCGTTAGGGCTGTACATATCGATCATGGCCTGCAGGATGTATCGCCTTGGTGGAGCCGTCATTGTCGAGATATTTGCAGTGACTTTGGTATTCCATTAGAGAGAATCGCTCTAAACCTCGAGGTGCCTGCTGGTCATAGCATTGAAGCCTATGCCCGTGATAAGCGTTATGCGGCGTTTTCGGCGCTGTTGGAGCCTGATGAGGTGCTACTGACAGGGCACCATCAAAATGATCAGGCTGAAACGCTGTTAATCCAGCTGCTGCGAGGATCAGGAGGCGCAGGCCTTGCCGCTATGCCAATGATCGCGGGTTTCTCAGTGGGGCAGCACCTGCGCCCTTTTCTGAACCTATCTCGTCAGCAGCTTGAGGCGTATGCAGAACACTACAGTCTTAATTTTGTTGAAGATGCGAGTAATGTCGATAAGCGATTTGATCGCAATTTTTTGCGGCACCAGATTCTTCCTCAGCTAATAGCGCGCTGGCCTGGAAGTATTGGAACGCTGTCTCGAGTGGCAATGTTGCAAGGTGAAACCCAGCGTCTGCTTGATAGCTATGTCTCTCAAGATATTGAATCCATGTTGGGTATTGTTGAGGGTACTTTGTCTGCCTCGTTGATACTGCAGTGTCAGCCAGAGCGTCGTCGCGCGTTAATTCGTTATTGGATAGCCGATTCAGGTTTTCGATATCCTTCTTCTAAAAAGCTGCAGCACATTATTTCTGACGTGTTTCAGGCGTCCGAAGATGCCAATCCTCTGTTGCATTGGGAGGGTGCGGAGGTAAGGCGTTATCGCGATGATGTTTATATTATGCCACCTCTGTCGGTACATGATATTTATCAAAGTTTTGATTGGGATTTAACGCAGGATCTGTTTATTGCATCTTTAGATGTAACGCTTGAAGCAAAGTACTTGGCGTCTTGGTCTGAGATGATCGATAAGGCAGGTGATAAGTTGACGGTAAGCTTTAGGCAAGGGGGTGAGGTGATAAAGCCTGCTGGCAGTGACAAAACGTTAACGCTCAAGCATCTATTTCAGCAGTTCTCTATTCCACCTTGGATGAGGGGAAGAGTGCCTCTGATATTTCTGGGAGAAGCATTGATTATTGTCTGGGGTGTTTGCCAGGTTGACCCTGAAGTTGGTTTGACGATATCAGGTGATGTCTGATAGTTTAAAAAATGCATCCCTTGTGCCGTTACTGGAATCTTAAAAGGCTCTCTTCGTTAAGTTCTGACTTGTCAATTTTAAGATAAGCCACCCCTTCGTCAACCGCAATGGCAACCTCTTTTACTCCCGCAACTTGATTAAGAGCCTGTATCGTTGAGTGGCTATTGTCGAGCATGCCTTGGTTGAGTTTTAGTAAGCGGCTTTTATAAAATCGTGGTGAGGGTAATGAGTAGATTAAGCCAAGCCAGATAACCGCGCCCGCTGCACCGAATAAGAACACCCAGTTCGCACTACTCTCTTGAAGAATCAGTCCACCAACAACGCCGCCAATAAATATGCCCATAAATTGAGCAGTACTAAACACACCCATGGCAGTACCTTTAACGCTAACCGCTGCATATTTTGCAACAAGCGAGGGTTGAACGGCTTCAAGGAAGTTAAAGCTTACAAAAAAGGCTAAAAACCAAAACAAGAGCGCCCAGTTTTGTTGAATACTAAAGGCCATAAAAAATTGCGCTAGCACTAGCAGTAGTACCGTGCCTATCAGCATGGGTTTAATTTTTTGGTATTTCTCCGCGATAATAATAAGCGGTACGGCAGCGATGAACGACAGGCCAAAGACGGGTAAATAGATTTTCCAGTGCTCTGCGCTGGCTAAGCCTATTTGGTCTCGAAAAATCAAAGGCAGCACCGTGAAGTTCGCCGTCATAATCATGTGCAGTACAAAAACACCGGCATTCATACGAAGCAGTGAAGGGTTTTTTAGCGTGGGGAGAATGTAATCGCCAAGTACTCCAGCATCTCGGTGATGGTAGAGCCGCTTCGGTTGCGGCACTACAAACGCCACCAGTGCAATGCCTATCAATGCCAATAGTGCTGTAATCCAAAAGATCCCAGATAAGCCGTACCATTCGTTTAGCAGTGGTCCAATGACCATGGCCACAGCAAACGCGATGCCAATAGTCATACCGATGCCTGCCATTACCTTGGCGCGGTTGTTTTCTTCGGTTAGGTCAGCCGCTAATGCCATGGTGGCGGCTGCAATCGCCCCCATTCCTTGAATGGCCCTGCCAATGATAATGGTATAGATACTGTCTGATAGGGCTGCAACCACACTGCCAAAGGCAAAAAGCAGCAAACCACCAATGATAATTTTCTTTCGTCCAAACCGGTCAGACAGTAAGCCTAGCGGTATTTGAAAGGTTGCTTGGGTTAAGCCGTAAATGCCTATGGCAAGGCCTATTAAGAAGGGCGTAGCCTCCTCAAAGTGTGTTACATAAAGCGGTAGCACAGGTAAAATCATGAACAAGCCCAGCATGCGCACAGCGTAAACTGCTGCCAGCGATAGGGCGGTACGTTTTTCAAGTTTATTCATGGATTGCGATAATCTAGGTTGTCATGAGTTGTGCAAGTCGGCATATTACCAGATAATTTTTTGAAAGCAGAATATCTCATTGTGAAAAAAATAAGTTTGCGCGGGGCCCGTACCCACAACCTGAAAAATATCGACATTGATCTTCCTCGTGACAAACTCATTGTTATTACTGGACTGTCCGGTTCCGGAAAATCCTCACTAGCCTTTGATACGATATTTGCTGAAGGTCAGAGGCGTTATGTTGAATCATTATCATCATATGCCAGACAATTTTTGTCCATGATGGAAAAGCCAGATCTTGATCATATCGAAGGCTTATCGCCGGCGATTTCTATCGAGCAAAAAACCACGTCTCACAATCCACGCTCGACTGTGGGAACCGTAACCGAAATATACGACTACCTTCGACTGCTTTATGCGCGCGCTGGTGAGCCACGTTGCCCTGAGCACAAGCAGGCGCTTGAGGCGCAGACCGTTTCTCAGATGGTAGATGCGGTCATGGCGCTAGAGGTTGGCAGCAAGTTAATGCTGCTTGCCCCCGTTGTGCGCAATCGTAAAGGTGAGTACGCCAAGCTATTTGATGAGCTTAGGGCGCAGGGTTTTTTAAGAGCCAGGATTAATGGGGAGGTCTACGAGCTAGATCAGACTCCGGCGCTTGAGTTGCGTAAAAAACACACAATCGAGGTTGTTGTCGATCGCTTTAAGGTGCGTGAGGATTTAGCGTTACGATTATCTGAGTCGTTTGAGACGGCCTTGCGCATTGCAGATGGTTTAGCGAGTGTGGCGTGGATGGATGATGAGGGTAAAGAGGATCTGCTGTTTTCTGCTAATTACGCTTGCCCGCATTGTGGTTATTCGTTGCCTGAATTAGAGCCGCGGCTATTTTCCTTTAATAGCCCTAGTGGTGCATGTCCCACCTGTGATGGTTTGGGTGTACATCAAGCCTTTGATGAGTCGCGGGTTGTCAGCAAGCCTGAGTTAAGTTTGGCAGCAGGTGCGGTGCGTGGGTGGGATCGGCGCAATGCCTATTATTTTCATCTTATTGACTCATTAGCCGCCGCTTATAATTTTGATGTTGATGTGCCTTACAGAGAGTTGCCGGCGAATGTGCGCAAAGTATTAATGCACGGTAGCGGGCGCAAGGCGGTTGAGTTTCGCTATGTGGGTCAAAAGGGGCAGGTTTATCAAAAAACACATCCTTTTGAAGGAATACTGAATAACCTGGACCGACGCTACCGAGACACGGATTCAAATAGCGTGCGTGAAGAGTTAATGAAATATTTATCTACCCGTTCTTGTCCTACTTGCGAAGGTGCGCGGCTTAATGTGGCGGCTAGAAACGTATTTATCGATAATAAAGATTTATCGAAAATTACGGAGTGGGCGATTGGCGATACTTTGCAGTTTTTTGAAGCGCTTAATCTGCCGGGCAAACAAGGGCAGATAGCCGATAAAATCTTACGTGAAATTAAGCTGAGATTAGAATTTTTGGTTAATGTTGGATTGGATTATCTGTCGTTAAGTCGTAATGCAGATAGCTTGTCCGGTGGGGAGTCGCAGCGTATTCGGCTAGCTTCGCAGATCGGCGCTGGTTTGGTGGGGGTGATGTACGTTCTGGATGAGCCATCGATTGGTCTGCATCAGCGCGATAACTCACGCCTGCTTAAAACACTGATTCACTTAAGAGATTTGGGTAACACCGTTATCGTTGTTGAGCACGACGAAGATGCGATACGGCTGGCTGACTATGTTGTCGATATTGGTCCGGGCGCTGGTGCTCATGGTGGAATGATTATTGCTGAAGGCACGCCAGAGGAAGTAATGGCGGTAGAGGCGTCCTGTACGGGTCAGTTTTTGTCAGGTCAGCGTGAGATTGCCGTACCTAAAAAACGTGTACCTATCGATAAAACAAAGATGCTACGTTTAATTGGCGCCACTGGGAATAATCTAAAAAATGTGACCGCCGAGATCCCTATTGGTTTGATGACGTGCATATCAGGCGTCTCAGGCTCGGGTAAGTCGACCCTGATCAATGCGACGCTGTATCCTAATATTGCCATCCATCTGCACGGTTCGAACGTGATTGCAGCGCCCGTTGAGTCTATTGAAGGTTTAGATCAGTTAGATAAGGTTGTGGATATTAATCAAAACCCTATCGGGCGCACGCCGCGCTCTAATCCTGCCACTTACACGGGCGTGTTTACGCCGTTAAGAGAACTATTTGCGTCAACGCAAGAAGCACGCTCGCGTGGTTATAAGCCTGGCCGTTTTAGTTTTAACGTTAAGGGTGGCCGCTGTGAGGCGTGTAGTGGGGACGGTGTGATTAAGGTTGAGATGCATTTTCTGCCGGATGTGTATGTGCCATGTGATGTCTGTAATAGCATGCGATACAATCGTGAAACGTTAGATATCCGTTACAAGGGTAAAAATATTTACGAAGTGCTAGCGATGACCGTGGAGGAGGCAGTGGTTTTCTTTAGTGCCATTCCAGGGATTTATAACAAGTTAGCCACCTTAATGGATGTTGGACTGTCTTATATAACACTGGGGCAGAATGCGACGACTATTTCAGGTGGTGAGGCGCAGCGTGTAAAGCTTGCTAAAGAGCTATCTAAACGAGGTACCGGTAAAACGATCTATATCTTAGATGAGCCAACCACTGGGTTGCACTTTCACGATGTAGATGTGCTGCTAAAAGTGCTGCACCGTCTGCGCGATGAGGGAAATACGGTGGTGATTATCGAGCATAATCTGGATGTGATTAAAACGGCAGATTGGGTGATCGATCTTGGACCTGAGGGCGGTAATCGCGGTGGAGAAATTGTGGCAACAGGGACGCCGGAGCAGATCGCAAAGGTCAAAGGCTCCTACACTGGACAATATCTAAAGCCGTTGCTTGCAAGAGGTAAAAAGAAGCGCCCGCAATAGGGCGCTTTTTTAACACAAGAAGGCCGGTAGATTAGGTTTTTTTCACGGAGGCGCTTTCACCTCGACCGATGGCGTAGTAGGTGATGCCCATTGCTTTGAGTTGGTCTGGATTATAAAGGTTGCGGCCATCTACGATCACAGGATGCGTCAATGTCTCGCTAATATTAGTAAAGTCTGGGCTTTGAAATTCTCGCCATTCTGTTACCACCACTAGAGCATCAGCGCCTTCAAGTGCCTGATCGGCATCTTCGCAAAGCTTGAGGTCGTCTCGTTGTCCGTAAATGCGGGCGCATTCATCCATCGCTACCGGGTCAAATGCTTGAACCTTGGTGCCGTTGCTCCATAGCGACTCCATTAAGCGGCGACTAGGTGCTGCTCGCATATCGTCCGTATTGGGTTTAAAGGCAAGACCCCAAACGGCAATAGTTTTATCTTTTAATGAATCACCAAAATGCGCTTGAAGCTTTGCAAACAAGCGATCCTTTTGTCGGTTGTTGACCGCCTCAACAGCTGTTAGCAGCTCAGCCTTGTAGCCAATATCATTTGCCGTGCGTTCAAGCGCTTGAACGTCTTTTGGGAAGCAGGAGCCGCCGTAGCCACAGCCAGGGTAAATAAAGCTATAGCCAATGCGTGAGTCAGAGCCGATGCCTTTGCGTACTTCTTCAATATCGGCGCCTAAATGCTCTGCCATGTTTGCCAGCTCATTCATAAAGCTAATTTTCGTGGCTAAGAAAGCATTGGCGGCGTATTTGGTCAGCTCCGCAGAGCGAATGTCCATGGATATCACACGATCGTGATTACGATTAAAAGGGGCGTACATTTCGCGCATCAATTCTGTGGTGCGTGGGTTGTTGGTGCCAATCACAATGCGATCGGGTTTCATGAAGTCAACCACCGCTGAGCCCTCTTTTAGAAACTCAGGGTTGGAAACGACATCAAACTCTATATTTGCACCGCGTAAAGCCAGTGTTTCTGATATTTTGGCACTGACTTTGTCTGCTGTACCGACCGGCACGGTAGATTTATCAACAATGATGCGATATTCCGTCATGTGTTCAGCGATCGAGTTGGCAACGGCTAGCACGTATTGGAGGTCAGCTGATCCGTCTTCGTCAGGAGGGGTGCCAACAGCAATGAATTGAAACAGGCCGTGTTCAACCCCTTCTTTTGCAGATAACGTAAATTTCAATCGGCCAGATTCAATATTTTCAGACACGACGCGCTCAAGGCCAGGTTCATAGATGGGAATCACACCTGCTTGCAGCTGTTTAATTTTTTCCTGATCAATATCGACACAAAGAACATCATTGCCAACTTGTGCTAAACAGGCGCCGGTCACTAGGCCAACATAGCCTGATCCATAAATAGTAATTTTCATAGTTGTGTAAGTGTTATTGGTATTGAAATAAGTGAGACGACTGGTATGAAATGATGGTGGCTTATAGTGTTAAACCCATTGTAATAAACCAGTAGTGCAGCTGATGGCAATGATATCAGGATAATGTGTAAAAAAATATGCATTAAAAGGTTGACAGACATAAGGCGGTAATACAAAATGCGGCGCTCATTTGGAGGGATTCCCGAGCGGCCAAAGGGGGCAGACTGTAAATCTGTTGCGAAAGCTTCGAAGGTTCGAATCCTTCTCCCTCCACCAAATTAGCTTGAGCGGATTTGCAGTAAAATGCGAATCTGTTTTTGATTTGAGAGTTAGGTCTCTAGTCAGGTTAAAGCGGGTGTAGTTTAATGGTAGAACTTCAGCCTTCCAAGCTGACTACGTGGGTTCGATTCCCATCACCCGCTCCACTTGTTTGGAAGCGACTGAGTTGAAAAAGCAGTTGGCCCATATAGCTCAGTTCGGTAGAGCGCATCCTTGGTAAGGATGAGGTCACCGGTTCAAATCCGGTTATGGGCTCCATAATGATTGTTGGTAAATATTTAATCTCTACTACTAAGGTGTTGCGAGATGTCTAAAGAAACTTTTGTACGTTCGAAGCCGCACGTTAACGTCGGCACAATTGGTCACGTTGACCATGGTAAAACTACGCTGACCGCAGCACTGACTAAAGTCATGGCAGAGAAGATG
>Ga0115031_1004177_pt1 | contig 10692 bp, 11 predicted proteins | sample Maine_Asex4_meta_FD_87301 | JGI IMG/M metagenome (GOLD analysis project Ga0115031, IMG submission 87301) | Marine algal microbial communities from Maine, USA - Maine_Asex4_metaG | ecosystem: Host-associated > Algae > Red algae > Unclassified | place: Maine, USA | collected 2015-01-05 | reverse complement strand
CGCGCGCGCCGCCGCCGGGCGGGGGCGGGTGCGCGCGACCGCCCGCGGTGGGCGGCGCGGCGGCGGGGGGAGCGGCGGCAGTGCCGCACGAGGCCGGGGTGCCCACGTGGGCATGGAGCTCTCAACACGGAGAGACCACGCGCGTGTGCCTCCGGCGGCACGGGGGTGCGCGTGGTCTCTCTGTGATGCAGACCGCGCGGGTGCGCGCAGCCTCGTACAGTACAGTACAGTACACAGAGTCGTGTAATATTGCAGTCTTTCCAATTCTGGCCCATCCGGACAAGAACAACCTACAGTCCGCACAACTTCTAATTGGTAAGAGGTCGTATCCGGCCGGATGGTTGGCGGTCGTGCATCTGTTCTACACAGTTGTTCTTGTCGGGATCGGCAAAAAGTGGGGAGACTGTAATATTTACAAGGCGAAGCACCCTCAAGTGCTTTCCACCAAGGCAGTTCTATAACTTTCACATTGAAATACTGTACTGTTGGACAATTGCAAGGCTCTCAAGGGGCCATAGCAACGCTTGCCGCTAGTGGGGGGGGCGACCCGGTCGCGACGCGCGGACGCGGGAACAAAGGCGTCGGCTCTTCCCTTGTTCGCCGACCGGCTCTGCCCCGCCGTCCCCGCCTCCCCAAACTCTCCCCGCGCGCTTCATCGACTCACCCAGGTGTGGTTGCCATCTGCCCCTTGTTCTTTTCTTTGTCGTTTTCGTGGCCGACGGAGCCCGTTTGTGGCGCCAACCAGCCGCGCGCGTGGCGGCGTCGGCGCGCCCCGTGGCGCGCGCGCCGCCCCCCCCCCGGCGGTCGACGCGGTCGGTGGTGGGCGCACCCCCCCTGTGCGGTCGTTGTACCCTGTCCTCATCATGTCGCGTCCGCGTGTGGCGTACTTTATGGACACGGACATTGGGGGGTTTTATTACGCGCAGCACCACCCGATGAAGCCGCACCGCTTGTCCATGACGTACAACCTGTGCTTGGCGTACGGTGCGTTTTGGGGGGCTGTGCCGTCCGTTTTGGGGGGGGGGGGGGGGGGGGGGGGGCGGGGGGGGGGGGGGGGGGGGGGGGGGGGGGGGGGGGACCCGCCGGCGGTGAGGGCGTGCATGTGACGTGCGGCGTGAGGTGGGGGCCCGCGGACGGCGCGCCCCGGGCGGGCGTACGCGCATCACGGACCGCGGCCGTGCGGGCGGCAGGTCTGCGGGTGGCTGACGGTGGGTGCTTGTGGGTCTGGTCCGTGTTTGCACCTTGTTTCGGTGTGGTTTTTCTGTCGCTTGGTGGTGGTGCGTTTGTTGCCCCATCCTTCCTCCCCCCTTCCCCCCCCCCCCTGCGCCCACCTGGCCACGTTATTATTTGGCGCAGGCCTCTACCGTGAGATGGTACGTTGTGCTTTCCTTGTCTCGCACGCAAGAGGTCGGGTCGCGCGGTTCCCATTGGTTCTGCGGCAGCGGGGCGTTTCTGACACGCCGTCGGTGTGGTGCTCGAGTGGCTTCTCTTGTTGGTTTTGCTTTTTGGTTGTCTACGGTTGCATTTTTGTTGACTCTTGCGGTTTTTCCTCTTTGTCGAGCTGTACCCCCGCGCTTGTTGTGGCTTGGCCACGGTCTTTGGCCTCGGACGTAGGAGGTGTACCGCCCCCGCTCGGCGACGCCCACCGAGCTGACCGCCTTCCACTCGGACGACTACATCTCCTTCCTGCGCACCGTCACGCCTGACAACGCATCTGACCACGCCCGTGCGCTGGCGCGCTTTAACGTCGGCCGCACCGCCGACGATTGCCCGCTCTTTGACGGGCTCTATGACTTTTGCGCGCTGACCACCGGCGGCAGCATTGACGGCGCGAAGAAGCTGGCCGGCGGCACCGCGGACATTGCCATCAACTGGGCGGGGGGGCTGCACCACGCCAAAAAGTCCGAAGCGTCCGGTTTTTGCTACGTCAATGACATTGTGTTGGCCATCCTCGAGCTGCTGACGCGCTTCCCGCGCGTGCTGTACATTGACATTGACGTGCACCACGGGGACGGGGTGGAGGAGGCGTTTTACACGACCGACCGCGTCATGACCGTGTCATTGCACAAGTACGGGGACTCTTTCTTTCCCGGCACGGGCGACGTTTACGACACGGGCGCCGGGGCGGGTGCCCATTACGCCGTCAACTTTCCCCTCCGCGACGGCATTGATGACGCGTCCTACGAGCGCGTCTTCCGCCCGGTGCTGACCAAGGTGTTTGAGGTGTTCCGCCCGTCGGCGGTGGTGCTCCAGTGCGGCGCGGACTCGCTCGCCAACGACCGGCTGGGGTGCTTCAACTTGACGCTCAAGGGCCACGCGGCGTGCGTGGAGTTTGTGAAATCCTTCAACGTGCCGACGCTGGTGCTCGGCGGGGGCGGCTACAACATCCGCTCCGTGGCGCGCTGTTGGACGTACGAAACGGCCGTGTGTCTAGGCACGGACATTGACCCGCGCATCCCCTACAATGACTACTGGGAGTACTACGCCCCGGATTTTGAGCTGCACATCGCGCCGGGCACCATTGAGAATAAGAACGACCGGGAGTTTCTGGACAAGGTCAAGGTCAAAGTGCTGGAGGGGCTGCGGAGCATCGCCGCCGCGCCGAGCGTGCAAATGGCGGAGCTGCCGCCTGGGGCGGACCTTCCCGGCCCCTCTGAGGTGACGGGGGAAGACAAGGAACCGGCCGACCGGAGAGGAGAGGCGCGCAACGAATTCTTTGCGGGCGACATTGACGTGCTGATGGGCGGCACCAACCGGGGCACGCCAAAGTCAGTCTCGTCCAAGACTACGACCAAGATTGTGGCGGCTAAGCCGGGCACCGGCAAGGCAGCGACGCCCAAAGTTTCGACGGTCAAGACGGGGGCGGCCAAGCCCGCCGCCCCGCGGACGGTGCCGCTCAAAGTGGGGCCGCCCAAGGCGCCCGCGGGCGCGCCGCGGGCGCCCCCAAAGGTGCCCGCCGCTCCGCGGGCCGCTACGCCAGCGCCGACCACGGTGGTACAGAATGGCGGCGGCGCTGCTGCCAGTGCGGGGCTGCCCCCGCTGACGCCGCCGCGTCGGCCCAGTCCACCGACCCCGCCGGCCCCGTGACCGCCGCTTCGTGTCTGTTTCTTCATTCTTGGCGCTGTTTGTGTGTGTTTTGTGGTGCCCCCGCTGCTGTCATTCGGTGTTTGCGAGCCGGCGTGTTCATATGGGTACGGCCGCTTTGGCGAAATGGCAGTCCTTCGTGCCCAGTAACGAGCAGGGTCCGTTGCCGCACAGAGGGGCGACGAACACAGGGGACGGGCGACCACGCGCAGCGGTCGAGTGTCCAGGCATAGTCCCAGTGACAGCGGACCGAGGACAAGTGAAGGCCAGGCCAATCGAGTGGGACACTGGTATTCTTGTGGTCTTGGTCATCAGACAGCGATGGCCTCTGTCAACAGGGTGTCGGGTGCTAGGCGAGGCCATACCGTCGCCAGAGCGGAGACGACGCATCTGTTGCAACGCTGCGCCAGTGCAGGTTCACTGCCAATGCGGCTACGAGGCGCACCAACGGTCGCCACAGATCTTCTTGCTTTGCCCTTGTCACCCCATCCAATACCCCTCCGAGCCGTCTATCCCATCACCGCGTCCCAGCTGGCACGTAGTCCTCGTTGTGCATCGGCAGCAGAGTTTTCCGTTCCCGTAGTCCCCGTACGACGGGCGCCAGAATCCCAACGCCCATGGCCACAAACAGCAGCACCAGGCCGACCGCCGCCCAATCCGCCGCGCGGTCCCGCTTGGGCGCCGCCTCCGCCTCCAAGACCGCGGGGTTGGCGGTCGGCGCAGGTGCTCCGGGCGTCGGATACGCCCTCGGCGGGGCGGCGGCAGCGGCAACCGCACCCGCTTGGGGCGTTTTCCCGTTGACGCCGTCGGCCGCCCCGGCCCGGGACACGGAAAGTGCGGACAGTCGGTTTCCCTTGGGCACAAACAGCTGGTCCAGCCGCGTGTTGCTAATGGCCAAGAGCTTGCGGCCGACCGTGCTGGCCAGCGTGACCACCACCGTTCGCGCGCTGGCCAGCCGCCCCGATGCGAACGCCGCGGGTGACTCGGGGGGGGGGGTCACCACCGCCGTGGACGGCCCCTCTGATGAGAGGCCCGCCGGCAACGGCGGTGACACCGCGACTGCTGGCGCCGCCGGCGCCCACAAGGACACGAGGAGCAGGACGCAGGCCGACAGCGTGCCGGTTACAGGCACGCGGCGGCTCCGTCGATGAAACACCATGGCCGCCGCCGCGGGTGGGTCACCGGTGTTGCGAGTGAAGCCAGGGGTTGGGGCCAGAGCGCGCTGGCACGCAGGCGTGACGGGCAACTACCGCGACTGCTACGTCGTCGGGCGGGGAGCGAGAGAGCGGTAGCGGTCCGCGACCGTCCAGAAAACAAGGATGCAGAGGGAGGCGCGGCCCCACATCAGGATGAGCGATGGGCGTGGCGGGATATACCGGCACACAACGAGAGGTGAAAAGAGGCGGCAGACAGGGGGACGGGCTCGACGTCATAGACGCCGGCCTTGCAATTCCACTGCGTCCGCGACACGACCATGAGCGATGGACAGGGCAGACCCCTGGCACACCATTGGCGTTCATGAAAGCAGGTTATCGTGTCGGCACTTGTGGGTCGACTGGGCATAGACGGGTCGCAGCGGCATGCTATCCTCTGGGAGACGACGGACGCAGCTCCTGCCGTTGGCCGCACCCGTGCAGGCCAGCCAGCCCACGGGATGCCAAACCTCGCGCACGCGCCGGAGTGCGCAGAGGGCAGGAGCAGCCTCCTCCCACCGAATTCAATCCGACGAACCTGATGACTGCAACACGTGTCCAATTCGAATTCGTGGACTGGCACAGAACCCGGTACACAAGGGCACGATTCATGTTCCACCACCAATTTGCTGCCGCGGGTCGTCGTGATCCGGCTCATCCCAAGGGCCACTTGTCAGAACAATCAGGTGATCTGATTGGCGGCCACAGACTGAGCGTCTTTTTTGCCTCCAGTGGGGGGGTCTGTGAGAGGACCGATCGAGCGCGGTCCTGCCTGCTGTATTCCTCCCATTGTCAGGACGCGCAGTTCCATCCACAAGCCCAGCTTTTTTGCAGCTCTACGTACAGGGACGAGAGAAAATATCACAGCATGTGCAGAGGAGCCCGCCATAGCTATGCCCCCCAGTCTATCCGACGGAGAAAAAGCGATGGCCCTCGCCCGAGTGTGGGGCTTCGGTGAGCCCCACACGCTTTTCTCTCTTCGTGTGGGAAGCTAAAACCCTTAGCGGAAGCACGCAACACTTCACCAAACGGGACAGAGGCATTCAGAAATACGGGCGGGCAAGCCAAGAGGGCCCCACTGCTTTCAACAACAGAAAGAAAAAAAAAAGAGACGGAAGAACTTCTTGTTCAGCAAACTGGGAGTGTGCCGCCTGGTACATACGGCATGCTTGACTGTCCATCATCGGCCTTGCAGCAGAGCACGTGGTGCGGTGTACTCTCGTACACTGTTGCGTGGCCATGTCAGGGCCGAGCAAAAGACTCCGCCCTCGGTCTACTTGACCCGTTGACAGTAGACAGGGCTGACGCATACAACTCGCAGGCCCCTCGACTAGCGACCTTTTTTTTTTTGGCGTTGTGGCGCTCTGAATACGAGGGCCGTGTGGAAGTCGGTTTCGATCCTTGGCTCCCCACGTCGAGCACAAAGCCAGTGTCCTCGGGCAGAAACTAGATGCCAAAGCGCGGCCCTCGCACATGCGAGACCGTCCCGCGACCACATACGTTCTGGCAGGCTCGGAGGCGACCAGTATCATCCATGATGCAGAAGGCTGGGTCGCTGGCACACACAAAACCGCCCAGGAGGACAATATTAATACCACTTGCAGCACTCCCAGGAGTAACTGACGTGCCTCGTGTACGGAAAATCTCGCCGCGGCTGCCCACGCGTGACCGCGTCAGGGGGCAGTACGGCGGTTCCTTCAAATCTCTTGCTTGGCCTTCTGTGCGCTGTTGTGCGTAGTGGAGTATGGCGGGGCCTCCGTGGACGCAAGCAGTTGACCAGCCCCGCTCGCTCGCGGCATCGGGAGCACGGCGGACCAGGTTGCCAAATGGCGATGTCGCAGAGGGATTGAGCCTGGCCCGAAACTCTACGTTTAAAGATGTAAAAAATACTCTGGCGTCCAGTGGCGTGGCCTTGCCGCAACTCATTTCCTGTAGCAGAACTCCGGAAGGAACTTGATTTGAACCAGCTGGGCATGCCGTGAAGGCGGATGGGGAGGCGGTGACGGTATCGAGTGCGGCATGCCTGGAAGAGCGCCATCCGGGCCGCCTCTCTTGCCGATCGTCAAAAGTCGGTCCGCTCGGGACATATGCACGCTCAGCGGCCACGAAACCAGAGGGAGATCCATCATTATACCTGACGAGGTTCCCCATCAACCACAAATGACAGTGGGACGTTGATGCGTTGTGGCCTAGTTTCCTTTGCCAGCGGGGTGCGCACGTGCGCATCCAGAGCTGGCGATTGGAGGCAGCAATGCCCCCGACTGCTGAGGAAAACACAAGAAGGTCTTAGAATATTTCGAATAGGGCTTGGCGCTTCCGTCATTCTCCAACGTTTGGCACCCTCTTTTCTGGGCAGTATAGTGTAGCCCTATGTTTTCGGGTCGAAGACAGATCGGTCGGAACACACGTGCTGTCCTGATACTAAAGGCCGATTCCACGCATTTAGGCGCATGAGCGCGACTCATATTGGCGCGCACAGAACTCGGCCAAGGAACGAGCGTTGGCGCTCCGCATGAACGCATCCTGGAGCCAGCCTACTTCATCAGCATTTTCATGACACACTTTCAGGCCGCTACGACAAAAGGCTTGAGAGATAGACGTTTTTCTTGCATCCCACCGTTGTCTTGAACGCCTTTTTGTGGAATAAATGGCCCGCTGATGGCTCTGCAGGCGGTAACTCGACGTGGCAAGGCAACAAAATGCGTGTCATTGGTGCTGCGGGGAAGTCTGGACGACATCTGTTGCCGTTGATCAACATGGGCGGTGGTGATGGGGGGCAGGTGATGCTCGTAGCCGGCCGTGAGAAAGTGCATTTCCGTGGATGCCAGATCGGATCAATACGTGTCTTGCATTAGGAATTGGTCAGAGCCAGTTCCGGATCGGCAGAGATATGTGGGCTGTGGGGAGGCACAATTTTAATGCTTCGTTCAAGTCAGTCCTCTTCAACTGTCTCTTCGCAGCCCCGACATATGTGCGTTTCTAGCGCTCGGCTGCAGATTTCACACGGTCGGGGACGGGACATGTGAATAGCTATCTGAATAGTCGGGGACGAGGGGCCGGACAAGGCACGCAGTGCCAGGCCTCTTCGTTCCAGCGTGGCCGAGTGCTCGGCCACGTTCAACTCGAGTTGCCGCGCACCACTTGTCACGTCAACGCGCACTCCGGTGCCGGATCGACTGTCAAGAGCAGTCCCAGATTTCCCGTCAGAGCGTCAAGATTTCTATTCGAGCCTCGCTTCGTGCCCAGTGGAGATAATCGAGCATGAGACTAACCTCGGAGCTCGCCGCACTTGCGACCGCCAGTCCCGTAGCTCCAACGCGGTGGGACCCTGTAGGCATGACGACCTGTGCCCGGCCGTGCAGTCAACTGGTTCGGGTACCGCCACGCTGAAGCATACGCCCCCATGTCTGAGCGCCCTACGCTTGGCGTTCGGTATGCAGACCAGGCCACATGAGGGCCAGTCTGCTGATCCTTTGCTTGCACTGTGCATCGGATCCGCCGAATGTGGATTTGTGGCCCTCGAGCGTGTAAACAAGTGATAGTCACGAGTACTCGAGCGGACGCAGAATGAGCACGACTAGCAACTTTGCATGCGCGAGAGGCCACTGGTCATCGCAGGATCGAGTTGCTTTCATACCGCGAGTCTGAGAGCTTTCAACAGATTTTTGTGGATTGACGACAATTCTGCTGCCTATTCGATAGTGTTTAAGAACACTATTTCTTCTTGCCGCCAGTGGTGTGCCGCTTGTCGTCCAATTGGTCCCCGTCGTCGAGAGCCAGAATCGGAGTGTCCTGGTTGACGGTTGATCCTTGCTGCTTGCCGCTTGTACTGTACACCCGAAGTGCCTAATTTAGCATCGAAAAAGCGAATCAGACGGGTCTGACAAGAGACAGGCAGACCATTTGGGAAGGTCGCGCTGATGCCGCTCCTGCACCTGACTCCGGACGAGACGTGTACGAGATCCGACGTACTGGCGCCGCCCACTGATGGACCGCCCTCAGGTGCGGTCTCTCACTCGCTCGATGCCGCCCGCTGGAGCTTCCACCGCGGCCGCGCGAGCCTATCGGGCTCTCGAGACAGTCTATTGAGGAAGAGCCCGGCTCCGGACGGATCCAGGTGTCGCTCGCGGCTAACAGTGCGACGGCCTGAAAGCCGTCAGCTGTATTGCCCTGCGGCAGACATGGCGAGTGATCGCTGCCGCAGGTGTTGCTAAAAACGACGATTTCCGCAATGGGCCCACAACCCTCTGTCAGCTTGCTCAGCTGAGGGTGCTGCTCACAGGCCCGGATGGGCAGCTTCACCCTGGACAGCAGCGCACCTAGCCTCGAGAACAGCCGTCGCGTGTCTCCGGTGCATCTTCGTCCGACCGGGAGCGTGCTGCAGCGCGAGTGCAAGGTCCCCGCCTGGGATAATTGACCACGACAGGCGTCCACGTTGGTGTGGGCCCGCCGCCCAGCCTCACTACAGAGCATTCAGCGGCCATTCCGATGGGCAGCGAGTCCGACGTCTCTGCTGAGCGAGGACCAGATCCCCGGGCTGCTGTCAACTGGGTGCGTCCAAGGCCGTCGACCACGGTCGTGGGTCGCCGCCCTTTCCTGTCGGCTCGTTGAGTGATGTTCGCTCGAGGTCCCTCGCCCAGCTGGCGGGCGTTCCCTGTCCACTGCAGCCCTCTCTCACGGGCACCCGCACCAACCTTGCTGCCGACGCCCCAACAGGAACCGGTCCGTTCCAAAACGCCCGCCGGCACGCTGGGAGTGGAGGGGAGGCGGTCGGCGTCAGGGGACGGAGCAACCGTGAGTCTGGGGAACACCATTTTCTCGACCCTGGCAGCGCTCACAGATCCGAGGGTGATGTGGTGCCCACCTATCCTAGGGTGATGTGGTGCGTGCAAGTGCGGGAGAGTCGCCCCGTCTGGGCCAGAAACGACCCGCGCGAGGCTGGCTGCCTCCCCGCATCGTCCAGGCCCGTGCGTCGTGGCTGTGAGCAGCGCCGCTGGCCCGACCGCACGTCGGAACAAACACAGCGCCAGTTCTGCATCACGTGTTGGTCGCCGGGGCAGGGAGGGCGTGGTGGAGGAAACCCATCGGATTGCCGTTTATTTTTTTATTTTTTTCGCCTCACCCTGCGTCCTTGGTGCCTGCCTCTGGTATCCTCTCGCGTAACACCTGTGTTTCCAGCTTTCAGTTGTCTTTTCAGGCGGGGTTGTCCATGACTTCCCGCCCTCTCTGGGGCTGCCGCTGGCCTTGAGCCCAGGCTGCTTGGTGGCGTTGCGCCACCATCGTCGTTTTCGGACTGTGGGAGCCCCCTCCATGACGTAGACCGCCGCCCGCCGCGAGGCGCCGCGGCGGCGGGCATCCACCGTCAGACACGGGGCTGCCGCGCCGCTGGTGCGTGCCGTCTGCGTCGCTTCGTGTACACCGCTCTCTGTGCGTGGCGCAGGTGGCGCTTGGTGAGGCTGCCGTGGACCTCTGCTTGCGCCTGTCAGCCGTGGCACACGTTGCCAGGGCCGCTGTGCGGCGGCGACGGCCGCGACCGGCATCGTGCGTGCACCCTTTTGGCGCCCTACACCACCGTCGGGTGGTTCCTGTCTCCCGGGGGGGTAGCTAGCCCGTCAGGCTCAACAAAAAATAGCCTCGCTTGCCACCATCGATTTCGCGACGGCGCGCCCCACCTCGCACCCCAACCTTTGCCCACCTTTGCCACCCTGCGCAGCCGCCTTTGCAGAGTGTGCGGCTCCTGACGGGGACCTCTACCCCCTCCGGCGCGCCAGCGTGTGTGGGTCTGCGAGCCGTCGCACCAAGTGTGGGGCGCTTGGTCCGTGGGGAGGGGGGAGGGAGCACGAGCGGGGGGCAGGGAAGCAGGAGGAAGTCGCTGCGCCGTGCTCCAGCGCCAATTGGGAGCGGCGGCGGCGGGGTGGCTGCGCACAGGGTGTCGCGGGGCGGCCCCTGGGGGCCACGTCTGCCCAACAGCGAGACGGCAGTTTTCTGCGTTTTGCCCCTGTCCACCTGTTGCGGTGGGGGGACAGAGTGAGGGGTCGGCGGTGAGGGGAGGAGGGACAGATACCTGCCGACCGCCACGGCACGTGGCCGTCCCACACCCACGGTTCTCAGGCGCGCGTCTCTGTTCGCGCGTCAACGGCTGTTCATCCCTTCGTTCCCCCCACTGCCGCCCTTCTCCACCCTTTGTTGGCGCCCATCCATTCCCCTTCGCCTCCCCCCCGCCATCCGCTGTGCGCCACGACCGTGCACGCGCCCACGGCAGGCCATTGTTGGAGCGGACGACGGGAACCATGTGCGATACCCGACCGGTGGCAACGTGAGTGACATTGCCGACGACCACGGTGCGGCCGCCACTCGGTGCGTGCGCGTGCCATCCGACGCGGTGCGGGCGTGGGTGGGGCGGGACTGCGTGTCG
>Ga0115031_1004175_pt1 | contig 10692 bp, 10 predicted proteins | sample Maine_Asex4_meta_FD_87301 | JGI IMG/M metagenome (GOLD analysis project Ga0115031, IMG submission 87301) | Marine algal microbial communities from Maine, USA - Maine_Asex4_metaG | ecosystem: Host-associated > Algae > Red algae > Unclassified | place: Maine, USA | collected 2015-01-05 | reverse complement strand
CCCTCGATGCGGACCTGGCGTTCGAGCTTCGACCAGTAGAACAGCAGGGCGGCGACCGGGTTGGCTTCCAGCTGGCGGCCCTTGTCGCTGTCCTGGAAGGTGTACCAGACGAACCCCTGCTCGTCGCAACGCTTGAGCAGCACCACGCGAGAGTGCGGCCGTGCGCCGGCGTCCACCGTCGCCAGCACCATCGCCGTGGCATCGATCAGCTTCGCATCGCGCGCATCCTGCAACCAGTGCCGGAACTGCGCCAGCGGATCGGTGTCCAGGTCCGCGCGGCGCAGGGTGTCGGCGGAGTAGTCGCGCCGCGGTTCGATCAGGGTATCGGTGGTGTCGCTCATGCGCGAAGTCTACCGCTGCGGATTCCCGGCCACGGGGCGTGGTGACAGATCTGCGCCGGTGCGCCCGTCGTGCCGAACACCCTGCCGCCGTCCGCGAAGGGCACGACGCTTGCTGCTCGGACGGGCATGAGACGACAAATGCCAGTGCGGCCGCGCACGAGTGTCGGTACCGGTCCGCGCATGCGCACGGTGGTATCGATATCGATCGTTCTGGGCGTGTGCCGGATCGCGGATGCCGTGGAGCCCAGGGCGGGCTGGGGCGACAGCGTCAGCGACGGTGATCAGTGCTACTGCGACACGACCTACGATCACGACATCGGTGGCGTGGAGGTCGAGACGCCCGCCGGCCCGCGGACGGTGCGGCAGGTGTGCGAACGGATCGGTCCCGCTCCCGACAAGGACGGCCTGCCGGTCTACAACGATGTCCAGTGCGGCAACGGACCCGCCAACAACTTCGGAGACGAGGATCCCGACGTCTGCCCCGGCCGGGTCGACCTCGGTGCCGAGGGCTGCGACGTGATCGGTCCGACGTGGCGGCTGGAGCGCCATTTTTCCGGCGAGCCCGAGCCCGATCCGGCGCCCGATCCGGAGCCCGATCCGGAGCCCGAACCGGAGCCCGAACCGGAGCCGGAGCCCGAACCGGAGCCGGAACCCGATTCGGCGCCGGAACCCGATTCGGAGCCCGCGCCGCCCGCGCTCCCCGGTGACGCCGATGCGGCGGCAGGCCTGCTCATCGAGGCCGGGTCTTTCTCCAGTGCCGACGACCGCTGGCAGACGGTGGCCGGTAGCTACCTGGAATTGCTGCCCGATCAGTACGTGACCGACGCCGATCGGCCCGGCCCGGATTCGTTCTGGGAAGATCCGACCGGTGCGCCGCAGGTCCACTACACCGTCGACATCGACCGGGCGGGGCGCTACGAGGTACTGGTGCGCTCGCGTTCGAACGGGCCTCACGACGAGACGGCCTGGATCGGAATCGATGGATTCTGGTCCGACGTGGCGTTCGATCAGTGCGGGCGGCGCGACCGGTGGTCATGGTCGGACTGCCACGGGGAGGAGGAGCCGGCCCTCGACATCGACGTCGGCGGGACGCACACGGTGATGGTGGCCGGTCGGGACGACGGGTTCGAGTTCGACCGCCTGTTCCTTCGCGGGCCGCTCGATGACGGCGAGCCCGGCAATGCCGTCGATTCCGCCGCGCCCGATGCGCCGGGCGAGCCCGGAACGCCCGCCGCGGCGAACCCCGTCATCGTGGGCGGCGGTTCGCTCCACCCGTTCGCCCTCGGCGTGCTCGCCGCGTTGCGCGCCCTGGCTGCCCTGGGTGGCTCGGGCGGCGTCGGAGCTCGCCGCGCGGGTTCGTCACGGCGTGCCCGGTCGGACCGTCCGGCCTGATCGATCGTTCGACGCGATCGGGCGTCGGGTTCCGGAACGTGCCCGGAGATCGTCAGGGCCTGTGAAGGAACAACGGGTACATCCTGTCGCTTCGCAGGGCGTGCCAGCCCGGGCGCGAGGGGCGGAGCTTGGCAGGGCCGGCAGGATGCACCCCTTGTTCCTTCACAGGCCCTTATCATGCGGAGCCCGCTCCCCGACTACCGACCTCCATGCCCACCTTCGACGTCGTCTCCGAAGTCGATCCGCACGAGCTGTCCAATGCGGTCGATCAGGCGCACCGCGAGATCGCCAACCGCTTCGATTTCAAGGGCACCTCGGCCAGCGTGTCGCTGAACGACACCCGCGTGCTGATGGAGGCCGACAGCGACTTCCAGATCCAGCAGATGCATCCGGTGCTGTACGCGAAGCTGATCGGGCGCGGCATCGAGATCGAGAGCCTGGAGCCAGGGACGGTGGAGAAGAGCGGCAAGGGCGTCAAGCAGACGCTGGACATTCGTCAGGGCATCGATCGGGATGCGGCCAGGAAGGCCACCACCGCCATCAAGCAGTCGAAGCTCAAGGTGCAGGCACAGGTGCAGGGCGAGCAGTTGCGCGTCACCGGCAAGAAGCGCGACGACCTGCAGGCCGCGATGGCGCTGCTGAAGGGGGCCGAACTCGGCATCCCGCTGCAGTTCAAGAACTTTCGCGACTGATCCGCCTGCGCGGACCGGTCTGCACGGGCGCGACTGATCCGCCTCCGCGGCTCATTGCGCACCGGCGCGGCCGAGGTATCGGTCGTAGCGCGTGTTCGGCCCGCTGAGCGCATCGTTCGGACGGTGCCCGTCCGGGCTGTGCAGGGGCTCCGCACCGCGTGGGCGCTTCACCACCACGCGCGTGGTGGCGATGCGCAGGGCATCGTCCAGCAGGGTGTCGTTGTGCGCGTCGTGGCCGACGATGCCCTGCAGGGCATCGATCTGCTTGCGCTGCCCGCCGCGCACGCGGCGATCGGGGTACATCGGGTCCAGGTACACCACGTCCACCGATGCCGGCCACCCGCTGCGGGCGGGCTCGACGAGCGTCAGGGACAACCGGGCGGCGACGGTGCGGGTGCGCTCGTCACCTCCCTCGCGGGCACGCGCCAGCGCATCCGCCAGCAGCGCATGGACCACCGGATCGCGTTCGGCCATGGTCACGCGTGCGCCGAGGGCGGCGGCCAGCCAGGCGTCGGTACCGAAACCGGCGGTGGCGTCCAGCATCTCGACGCCGCGTCGCAGCCGCGTACCCAGGGCGGCGATGCCGAGCGCACGTGCCAGCGGTTGCCCGGCCAGGTCGTGCTCGCGCGCATGGGTGGCGGCGCGTCCGTCGACGAAGCGCGGCGCGGTGCGGGCACCGTTCGGGCCGATCAGCAGCAGCCCGTCCGGGGTCGCCGCGAGGCACCAGCCGTGGTTGCCGGTCCGACGCGCTCGCCGATGTCCGGTCGGGCGGCCGACCGGGCCGGCGTCGGTCGGATCCGGCACCCGCAGCGCCAGGCCCAGCCGATCCGCCAGCGCGGCCGCCCGTGCCCGTTCTGGCGCTCCTCCCTCGCTGCACACCGTCACGGGCAGGTTGCGCTCGGGCCGTGCCGATCCCGCCATCACCGCGCTAAGGGCCTGTGAAGGAACAAGGACAAAGGGTACATCCTGTCGCTTCGCAGGGCGTGCCGGCCCAGGCGCGAGGAGCGGAGCCTGGCAGGGCCGGGCGACCGACGAGCAACACCGGATGGCGCGCCCTGCGAAGCGACCCTGCGGGCCGGCCCTGTGCGTTCGTCCCGCTGCGTTGCTCACCGCGAGGGTAGCCCTGCTACCCTCGTTCGCAGCGCTTTGCGGGACAAACGCACAGGGCCGGCAGGATGCACCCTTCATTCCTTCACAGGCCCTGAGCTCGGACAATGACGATTCCCGTGCGAAGTCCCGATGACGAACGCCGGTTGCTGCGCCTGCGCGTGCTCGCCAAGGCGATGCTGGCCACCGCGTTCCTGGTCGTGGTGTTCGTGTTCCTGTCCGCCTTCCTGTCCGGCGACAAGCCGGGCGATCCGACGCCGGGAATGCGGGTGACGATCGGCGATCTCGCGCCGGGCGCCACCCGCACGCTGATCTGGGAGGGGCGACCGATCATCGTGCAACGGCGAACGCCGGACATGGTGGCCGCGTTGCAGGCGGACGATGCGACCCGCGATGCGAGCCTGCAGGATCCGTCGTCGGCCCGTTCCGAACAGCCCGAGGCGGCGACCGGCCCGCTGCGCTCGGTCGATCCGGAATGGTTCGTGGCGATCGCGCTCGGTACCGACTACGGCTGTCCGGTCAAGCCGCTGGCGCCCGGCGTCGGTGGCGGCGGATCGCCGCAGCCGGCCTTCACCGACGATTGCCGCGGTTCGCGCTACGACGCGGCCGGACGCGTGTTCGCCGGCGAGTACGCCGATCGCAACCTGGTGGTTCCGGCGCACCGCATCGACGGCGAGGAGCTGGTCCTGGGTGGCGGTTGATCGAGCGGTCATGGTGCGCGGCACGCCGGGCCCTCAATAGTGGGGCGGGCGCTCGCGTTCCAGCGCCTCGGCCATCGACTCGTCCGTGCGGAAGCCGGTCCCGTCCGCCGCACCGCCGGCACGCTCGCCCCGACCGTCCTGGCTGGCCAGCGTGTCCACACGCCGGGCCAGGGCCGCGATCGCGCGCTGCAATCGGGTAATGTCCTCGCCGTGCCGGATGACGACGGCATCCAGCGCCGCCTGCGCCACCTCGGCATCCATGGCCTGCAGTTCCAGGGCATCCAGGCGGGCGGCCGGCGGCTCCGCATCGGCGGGCGACGTGTCGGGTGCGACGGGTGGGGCGACGGGGAGCACGGCGTGCGGACGAGAAGACGCGCCGGATCGGCGTGCGCCATTATGCTAGATTCGCGCGCCGCGTCGCACTGCCGGTTCGTGCACGCCTCGCCCTTGCCGGACCAACGCGCGTGCTCACCGATTCCGACGACATCCGAGCCCAGGTGCAGGGCCTGGCAAGCCTTGCCGGCCTGGCCGTCGCGCCCGCGGCGGTCGACGCCATCGGACGCGATCTGGCCGACGTGCTGGCGCTGTTCGAGGCGTTGAACGAAGCGCCGATCGAGGGCATCGAGCCGATGGCCCACCCGTTGTCGTCCGGGCTCCGGCTGCGTGACGACGTGGTGATCGAAGGCCCGTCCCGCGAGGCGCTGCAGGCGCCGGCACCGGCGGTGCAGGACGGCTACTTCCTGGTGCCGCGGGTGATCGATTGAACGCCTCCGTCGAGCCCGACGGCCGCGCGGTCCCCGCCGACCCGTCCGCGCCGCACACCCTGTCGCTGCACGAGCAGGCCGCGGCCCTCGCTGCCGGCACGCTTTCCGGCGTCGAGCTGGTGCAGCACGCGCTGGCGCGCATCGAGCGGCTTGACCCGGCGCTGAACAGCGTGCTGTGCACCGATCCCGAGCGAGCGCTCGCCCGCGCCGCCGATGCGGACGCGGCGCGGGCGCGTGGCGAGGCCGGAGCGCTGTGCGGCCTGCCGCTGGTGCACAAGGACATCTTCTGCACGTCCGGCCTGCCGACCACCTGCGGCTCGCGGATGCTGGCGGGCTACCGCTCGCCGATCACCGCCACCGCGGTGGCGCGGCTGGAGGCTGCCGGGGCGATCACCCTGGGCAAGGCCAACATGGACGAGTTCGCGATGGGTTCGTCGGGCGAGAACAGCGCGTTCGGCGCCACCGGCAACCCGTGGCGTGCGGGCACCGTGCCCGGTGGCTCCTCCAGCGGCAGTGCCGCGCTGATCGCCGCACGCCTCGCCCCGCTCGCCACCGCCACCGACACCGGCGGCTCGATCCGTCAGCCGGCCGCCTTCTGCGGCGTCACCGGCATCAAGCCCACCTACGGCCGGGTGTCACGCTACGGCATGATCGCGTTCGCCTCCAGCTTCGACCAGGGCGGGGTGATCGCCACCACGGCGCAGGACTGCGCGCTGGCGCTGGGGGCCATGGCGGGGCTGGACGCGAACGATGCGACTTCCAGCGATGCCGACGTGCCCGACTGGGCGGCGGCGCTGGGCGATCCGGCCGACGGCGCCACGCGCCTGGACGGCCTGCGCATCGGTGTGCCCGAGGCGTTCTTCGGTGACGGGCTGGACGAGACGGTGGCGGTGCGGGTGCGCGAGGCGCTGTCGACGCTTGCGGGGCTCGGTGCCACGCTGGTGCCGGTGGAACTGCCCAACCAGCGCTTCGGCATCCCGGCCTACTACGTGATCGCACCGGCCGAGGCGTCCAGCAACCTGTCGCGCTTCGACGGGGTCCGGTTCGGGCACCGCTGCGACGATGCGGTCGACCTGCAGGACCTGTACACCCGCTCGCGCGCCGAAGGGTTCGGTGCCGAGGTGCAACGGCGCATCCTGATCGGTACCCATGTGCTGTCGGCCGGCTACTACGACGCCTGCTACCTGCGTGCCCAGCGGGTGCGCCGCCTGATCGCCGACGACTTCGAACGTGCGTTCGGCAGCGTCGATGTCATCGCCGGGCCGACCGCACCCGGTGTCGCGTTCGCGCGCGGGGCCAACAGCGGCGATCCGGTGGCGATGTACCTGAACGACCTGTACACGGTGGCCGCCAACCTGTGCGGGTTGCCGGCCATGTCGCTGCCGTGCGGGTTCGCGCACGGCATGCCGGTCGGGTTGCAGCTGATCGGCCGTGCGTTCGACGAGGGCACGCTGCTGCGCACCGCGCACCGCTATCAGCAGGAGAGCGACTGGCACCGCTGGATGCCGACGGGGGCGATCTTACCCGACACGAGCCGGGCACGGACATGAGCACCGACCGCGAGATCGTGATCGGGCTGGAGATCCATGCGCAGCTGCGCACGGCATCGAAGCTGTTCTCTAGCGCATCGACCCGCTTCGGTGCCGAACCCAACACCCAGGTCTCGGCCGTCGACCTGGGGCTGCCCGGCGTGCTGCCGGTGCCCAATCGCGAGGTGGTCGCGCACGCCATCCGGCTCGGCACGGCACTCGGCGCACCGATCGCCGAGCGCTCCGTGTTCGCCAGGAAGAACTACTTCTACCCGGACCTGCCCAAGGGGTACCAGATCTCGCAGATGGCGCTGCCGATCGTCGGACCCGGCCATCTGGATGTCGACCTGCCGGACGGCACGCCCAAGCGCGTGCGCATCACGCGTGCTCACCTGGAGGAGGATGCCGGCAAGTCGGTGCACGACCGGATACCCGGTGCGAGCGCGATCGACCTGAACCGCGCCGGCACGCCGCTGCTGGAGATCGTGTCGGAGCCGGACCTGCGCTCCGCGGCCGAGGCGGTGGCCTATGCGCGGCAGATGCACGCGCTGGTGCGCTGGATCGGGGTGTGCGACGGCAACATGCAGGAGGGCTCGTTCCGCTGCGACGCCAACGTCTCGCTGCGCCCGCACGGGCAGGAGACGCTCGGTACCCGTACCGAGATCAAGAACCTGAACTCGTTCCGGTTCCTGGAGCGCGCCATCCTGCACGAGGTCGAGCGCCAGAACGAGGTGCTCGACGAGGGCGGGCGGGTGGTGCAGGAGACCCGTCTGTACGACCCGGACCGGGACGAGACGCGGGCCATGCGCTCCAAGGAGGAGGCCAACGACTACCGGTACTTCCCCGACCCGGACCTGCCGCCGCTGCTGGTGGACGCCGCCTTCATCGCCCGGGTGCGCGACACGATGCCCGAGCTGCAGGCCGTGCGCCGCCGGCGCTTCGTGGAGCAGCTGGGCATCGGTGCCGACGACGCCGTCCAGCTGGTGGGCGAGCGCGAGCTGGCCGACGGGTTCGAAGCGCTGATCGCGGCCGGCGCCCCGCCGGGACTGTCCGCCAACTGGCTGCTGGGCGAGGTGTCCGGGGCGCTCAACCGCTCGGGGGGCGGGTTCGCGACGATGCCGATGACGCCTGCGCGCCTGGCGGGCCTGCTGTGCCGCATCGACGATGGCACCGTGTCGGGCAAGATCGCCAAGCGGGTGTTCGAGACGATGTGGTCCGGCGACGAGACCGCGGACGCGATCATCGAGCGCGAAGGGCTGCGACAGATCAGCGACCGCGGCGCGATCGAGTCTCTGGTGGACGAGATCATGGCGGCCCATCCCGATCAGGTCGCCGAGTACCGGGCCGGCAAGACCAAGCTGATGGGCTTTCTGGTCGGTGCGGCGATGAAGGCCTCGCGCGGGCAGGCCAATCCGGGCGAACTGAACGCGGCGCTGAAGCGAAGGCTCGATTCACCCTGACGCGTCACCCTGGCGCGTCACCCTGGCGCGGCGCCGGTCGACCGGCACGTGCCAATCCGGGGTTGGCATCGATCATGCTGCAGGATCTGCCATCCGGTCCGGGCGTACGGAGACGTTGCCGGTGCGCAATCTGCAATTTATACCGGTCGTAAAGCAGTTTAAGCAGGTTTTCTTCACGTTTCACCCACTGTCTCCGGCACTGGGTGCGAGGTGTACGCGCCACACCCGCACAAGAATACCGACAAGCAGATGCAAGCTGGAACGCACGCCCTGATCATCGAGGACGATGTGGCCACGGCCAACGCCATCGGCAAGGTCGTCTTGGCCCTGGGCCACACCGTCACCATCGCCAACACGCTCAAGGAGGCGCGCAGCGCGGCCGAGAAATCGCTGCCCGGGCTGGTGCTGGTGGATCTGGGCATGCCGGACGGGGACGGGGTGAGCATCGTCGCCGAACTGCGCGAGATCGGTGTCGAGGACTTCGTGGTGATCTCCGGCGAGCTGGGCCAGCAGAAGGCGGTCGAGAGCCTGCGCGCCGGCGTGGCGGATTTCCTGTCCAAGCCGGTCAAGCTGTCCGAGATCCACCGCGTGCTCACCCAGGTGATCCGGCAACGCGAGGATCGTCAGGTCGGCGTGGCGGTCCCCACCGCGGGTCCGGTCATCGAGCCCGCACGGCTGGTCGGCAGTTCCGAGGCGGCGCGCCACCTGCGGCACTCGGTGCAGCGCGTGGCGCGCATGCAGCCGGTGCGCACCGTGGTCGCCGGCGCTCCGGGGGTGGGCAAGCGCAACATCGCGGCCAGCCTGCACCTGGAAAGCGGGGTCGAGGGCGGCATGGTGTACGTGAACTGCGCGCAGGAGATCGATGATGCGGCGCCCAGCCGCTTCTTCGGACGGCGTGCGGCCGACGGGTCCACTCGGCCGATCGACGGTTACGTGCAGGCGGCCGGTGACGGCAACCTGGTGCTCGACGACCTGTCCTCCCTGCCGGCGGCCCTGCAGTCCAAGCTGATCACCTTCCTGAACACCGGCATGGTGATACCGGTCGACGGCCAGCGCTCGGTCCGGATCGATTGCGGTCTGATCGGCATCCTGCGCGAGCCCCTGGCCGAGGCGTTCGAGAGCGGACGGCTGAAGGAGGACCTGTACTACGCTCTGGCGCAGACGGTGATCACGGTGCCGCCGCTCAACGAGCGCGCCGAGGACACGCTGGAGATCGCCGAAGGTGCCATCGCCGAGCTGAATGCCCAGGCAGGCTCGGAGAAGGCGCTCTCGCCCGAACTGCGCGAGCGGCTGAGCAACTACGCCTGGCCGGGCAACGTGGTCGAGCTGAAGAACATCCTGCGGGCCGCGCACGCCGGCACGCCGCCGGATGGCGAGATCCTGCTGTCGCACGTGTTCGCGCCCGCCTTGTCGGACGGGGGTTCCGACCCCGCCGCCCACCTGGTGGGCAACAGCTTCTGGGAGGTGGAGAAGAAATTGCTGCTCGCCACCCTGGACTCCACCGACGGCAACAAGCGTCAGGCGGCGAAGCTGCTCGGCATCAGCCTGAAGACCCTGTACAACCGGCTGCACGCGTACAGCTGAGCGGCTACCATCGGGTGCCCCAGCGCGCCCGGTGTTCACCTGTCACATGCCCTTTCGTTTCGTATCCCGCACCCGTCTTCCGTTCCTGCCGAGCGCACTGCTCGTCTCGTCGCTGCTGCTCGGCGGTTGCGAAACCGGCTCGCTGGGCGATGTCGGCGTTCCGCTCAGCGACGAATCCCCGCTCTCCGACCGGGTGCGCGCCGCGCTGGAGGCCTCGCCCCGGACGATGCACAGCGGCATCCTGGTCAAGTCGCTCGGCGAGGGACGTGTGCGCCTGAGCGGCCAGGTGGACACGCCGGCACTGGTCCATACCGCCGAGCAGATCGCCGGCGCGGTGCCCGGCGTGGCCGGGGTGGTCAACACGCTGTATCTCCGATGAGCGAGACCGATCTTCGCCGACGGTTCCTGATCGAGAGCGCCGGGGTACGCGGCGAGCTGGTGCGCCTTGACGGAGCACTGGTCGAGGCCACCGCCCGCACCGGATACCCGGACGCGGTGCGGGCGCTGCTGTACGAGGCGTTCGTCGCCGCCAACCTGCTGACCGGCACGCTGAAGTTCGACGGCCGGCTGACCTTGCAGGTGCGTGGCGAGGCGCGCGTGCACCTGCTCGTCGTGCAGGTCACCAGTGCCGGCACGTTCCGCGGCCTGGCGCGCTGGCACGAGGTGCCCGAACCCGACGCCTGCCTGAGCGAGGTGTTCGGCGAGGGTGCCCGCATGGTGATCACGGTGGAGGCCGACGGGCGTCCGGAACCCTACCAGGGCATCGTGCTGCTGGAAGGCGTCACGCTGGCCGACGCCATCGCGCGCTACTTCCGCGACAGCGAGCAGCTGGAGACGTCGTTGCGGGTGATGCGGCACGGCAGCGTGGTGAGCGGGCTGCTGTTGCAGCGCCTGCCGGACGCCGATGCCGGTCGCGCGCTGGCCGACGAGGCGTCCGAGGAGGGCTGGCGTCGCGTGAGCGCGCTGGCCGCCACGCTCGTGCCCGGTGAGCTGGGCTCGCTACCGGTACCGGCGCTGCTGCACCGGCTGTTCCACGAGGAGAGCGTGCGCCTGTTCGACGCCGAGCCGTTGCGGTTCGGCTGCGGCTGCTCGCGCGAGCGTACCGACGGCATGCTGCTGGGG
>Ga0115031_1004167_pt1 | contig 10706 bp, 8 predicted proteins | sample Maine_Asex4_meta_FD_87301 | JGI IMG/M metagenome (GOLD analysis project Ga0115031, IMG submission 87301) | Marine algal microbial communities from Maine, USA - Maine_Asex4_metaG | ecosystem: Host-associated > Algae > Red algae > Unclassified | place: Maine, USA | collected 2015-01-05 | reverse complement strand
CTCAAAGCCCTATTCTCTATGCGTACCGCGATTCACCAACCCCCCATCTTCGATCGCGGGCTCGGTATCGGGCCGCCCACACGTTGTCAACGTGGCCAGCTGTGGCCAATGGCTGAGCGATACTGTATACCGCATACCGCGATACCGGCAAAAGAGCCCGGTGCGGAACGACCCTTAGTAAGCTGGCTTATCACGTCTGATGTCGACTTGGTTGGACTTCTGTCATACTTATGCGTACTTCTGCTGTGTTGTAAAGGCGCCCAATGATTATAATCATGGCCAATGATTATGAAAAAGAATCGCCCTATACGATGTAAAATCAAGGGGTTGATTAAAATAAATTTATCCGAGTCCAGAAATGATTATCATCACACCTCTGCCGTCGGGGCTCCGGGGAACATTCGCTCAGATTCGGTCATGATATCAACAGCGAGCGACCGCGCTCCTGGAATCCACTAGTCCTCAATGGTGAGGCCTTGCTGTGGAACGATGGGCCCACATTCCCCTTTGCATCCATTTCATCGTATTGTTTACTTATTGTTATTTCGGCGCATCTCCCGCCTGACCTCGATTGATCTTATTTAAACCGCCACCCGCCGCCGGTCCTCCACCGGCCGCGACGGGCAACCTTCTTTGATATCTTCACACTTGCCCCTGTGGTCGGTCCACGTTCAGCAGCCAATGAAAAGCACCAGACAGATCTGAACTGTAGCCCCCTGCGCGAATAGATCGCCACCCGTTTCAGCCTCGGATCACCCAGGACAAAAATGCTGAACCGCAAGCTGGCTGCGAGCACCTGTCCCGGCGCAGTGGTGCTTATCGTGTGTTCCGGCGCAAACGTGTTTTTCTTGTAAAAAGCTCCGAAACCCCCTCCGTAAGGCCCTCCGCAAGGGCGTCGATTTGTGGAAGAACTGTGGAAGAACTGCGGGAGAGGCCCCAACAGTTGGTGGCTTACATTTTACAGGGTGACCCACAAGCTGGTACAAAGAAAATCTCCAGCTGTCAAGAGCGACACGGAGCCAATCGCCATGACTACTAAGGGTCTCCATGATCCAATCGTCAATCAATATCGACCGCATCACCGCATGTGTGGCTGTTGTTGGCCAGCTGCACGGGCTGCTGACTGTGGGAAGAATGTCAATGCCTACGGCGTAAGCGACATGGTCGTTCTGTAGCTCGGCCCCCTCCGTAAGATGCTGACATCGCAGCTTTTTGTATAGCGCAGGCAAGCGGTGTCCGCACTGAGGGAAGGCTATGGCCGTTCTCGGCGCGGCGAGGCGCTTCGGATGGTGTAAAGATAACAGTCCGGACGAAACGCAGTTCCGCTGCGCAAATTGTTGTGGGCGAAATCGCCGTTTACGGCTACATGCAGGCCGGTCCGCAAGATTGTTACGGAGCTTTTTACCAGAAAAACGCGTTTGCGCGTGAACACGCGATAAGCACCTCTGCGCGGGGTGTCGATTAACAACCACGCATACCCAGGCCCACAGAGAGATTTTCCTGCAACACGCAAGAATAACGACCCACGCCTATCCAGCGGTCTACTGCCTGAAACATGACGATCGCGGCGCCTGTGTACAAAAACAAAGGCGTTGTCTCAAAGCGCATGAGCTGGCGGTTCTGATCATGTGCTTTCTTTTGCTTGGACCACGCGCGATGCGGCGCACGCCGCCCGACTGGCCGCCCAGGGACGAGAAGACGGCGTGAAGTCGGGCGCGGCGGCTGTCGATCGGGGCCACGCAGGGCCCCTGACAGAGGCTTTGATAGTCATCAAGATTGCGTGCGTTCAGGAAGAATACAACAGATAATGCATCGAAATAAAAGAAGAAAATCCTACGAGCGGGGTATGCCTCCATATGCCACTCTCATGGGAGAAACAAATAGAAGAGGTGCTGCTTGTGTTTTCCAACTGTCGCTTGAGGTAGCAGCGCTTCACGATCATAGCTGTCCGTGTTTTTGAAAATCCAAATGATACATCTTTCGACGCTTTCCCGGTACCCGTCGCTATGCTCATGCCGGCGCTGTCGGCGGGGTTGGGCCGCGCGCCGCGCGGGCGCCGTGACGGCGATGTTAATGTGGCCTTCACGGACGGCACGCTTCCCCAGACGCGTCGCGGCGGGAGGGCGCTGGTCGCGTGCGTGACCGCGGCGGCGGGTGGGGGTACGTTCTGTTTTTTCTTGTCCACGGGCCCGTGGCCTGGGCCCTCTGAACAGCAGGGCAACCGCGGGGTTGCCTCCCCTGCTGTTCAGAGGGCCGCTGGTGGGTTTACAAAGTGATCTGGCCGCCGTACACCCCACCCGCCCTTAGCCCCCATGCCAACCGCCCGTCAGGGAGGCAACACACCGACGCCGCACTGGGCGGGCCCGGCAGCCACCGCAGCGTGAATTGTCGACAGTCTACGAGCGCACATGCACCACTCTTGTCGATCAGCACGGCGATATCTTCAAACACTGAGGCCGACCCGCCGGCCACATCCGTGTAGTTGACCGCCGCCGCTTTGCCGCTGCCGAGCACCCCACTGGCCCGCCCCGACCTTATCGGTGGGTGGGGCCACCAGGACGCGCACCGCCACCAGCTCACAGACTCTTCGAAGACGTGCAAGCAAGAGGCGCGCTCCCAGTCCCACACTTGCACTGTTCCATCATGGAAAATCGACACGAGGTACGGGGCGCACCCACTTGCGCCGCCCCCCACGGCCGCAACGGATTCATAGGCGTGTCTTTTGGCGCCGCCCAAGATGCGAGTCGACGCCTGGCCCAGGCACTTGACATGCAGGACGTGCGGGCCATATCCGAAACCAGGGCCAACAATGGCCGCAAAGCGCACCGATGAGCCGCTCTTGCCAGCGTCTAGCACAGCCAGCTGCTTCACACCGTCGGAAAAGTGGATAACGTCGAGACAGGCGCCGCTGCCCACGTCCCACACCCTAACCGTCTTGTCGGAAGATGCCGAGAGTACGCGTCCGGCGGCACGGCCATCGGCGCCGCTCACCAACGCTATGTCCGAGACCGAGGTGGTGTGTGCGCACCACTCCGCCACGCACCTGCCAGCCATATCGGAGACCATCAGGCTGCAGAACATCGGCATCACCACGTGGGTGGGCACGCCACACCCGTTGCGATCGAAGAGCGCCATGCGACGGTACAATTGGTAGCTCCAAGGCATGACCGCCACCTGCGACCAGGTGTCCGTGTCCCATACCTGCACGACTTCGTCGACTGACACAGACAATAACTGCACCGCAGCACCATCATGACCGCCGTCGCCCATTGCCGTCAGAGCCTCAATAGTCGTCGCGTGTGGGGATGACGCCACTCGCGTTGACCGTCCCGCAAGGTTCCACACCCGCACCTTGTCTTCGTGCGCCGACGATACGAGCAGTGGCTTGCCGCAGCTGCGGCTACTGGCCACCGCCAGCCCGTTAATCTGCTCAACGTGGCCCTCCAGCACCGAGACGCACGACTTGGCGGCCACGTCCCAGACCCGCACAGTCTTGTCCCGCGACCCCGATACCAGCCGGGGGGAAGGGAACGCGACGTCGTCCACCACCGACAAGCAGGTGATACCGTGGGTGTGGTCCTCCAAAAGAGCCACGCACGACCAGTCCTTGATGTCCCAGACGCACAACGCGTTGCGCTCGTCACAGGGCCACTTGGACGCCGAGACGACCCAAGTCGGCTCATTGCATGCCCCGCTGCGCACCACAGCTAGGTGGTCGACCGGCACCGTGTGGGCCTCCAACACAGCAATGCACGACCAGCGCTCAGCCTCACTCCACACTCGTAACGTCTTGTCGACAGATCCCGACACCACGTGCACGGGCGCGCCGCTCCCGTCGCCGCCGACCACTACCACGGACGTCACCCGTCCCGCGTGGCCCTCCAACACGGCCACACACTTGCTGTCATTCAGGTCCCACACCCGTAGAGTCTTGTCGTTCGACCCCGAAGCAACAAGCACCCGACTCCCGCACTGGCCATCGTTGACCACCGCCAGGCACGTGACTTTGTCCGTGTGACCCTCCAGCACGATCACGCTCCCCGCCGACCAGCGCTCAGTGTCCCACACGCGCACCGTTCCGTCCAGACTACCGGATACAAGACGGGCTGGCGTGTCGGTTCCACAGGCTCCCACCATCGTCACGCAGCACACGGCCGTGGTGTGGCCCTCCAACACAGCCACACAGGACCAGTGTTCGGTGTCCCAGACACGCAGGGCGCAGCCTGCCCCAGAGATGACAAGTTGAGGAGTGCCGGACGCGTCTCCGCCAACCACCGCCAAACACCCCACCTCCCCGACGTGGCCCTCCATTGCAGTCACCCCCGCTCCACTCTCTTCCTCCCAGACGTTGAGAACGGCGGGCGGCATATCGGGACCGTGTGCGGTGACGACAAACAGGCCGCCGCTCTCTTTGAAGCCAGCACACACGTGCTGCACACGTTCGGAGACGGGCAGCACGCGTCGCTCCTGGGGCACGAGCAGATGGGACGCACCAAGCGACTCGATATATGGGGCGACGAGGTAGGCACGCGCCGACTCGCACAGATAGGTAAGCGCCGGTCGGTCGGCCTCCGCGGCGCCGTCCGCCAACAGGGAACCAAACCTGACGGCCACCTCCCACGCCGCCTGCTGCAGCCGCGCGCTCAGGGGACGACCCGAGTTCACCACGGCGCCTTCCACCACCGTGGCAACATCGCCCAGCACGGCCACACCGACTGTGTGAAGGCAGTCCGATCGGTACAAGCCGCAGTGGCCGCCCACCACCTCCACCCGCGACGCAATGAAGCGCATGTCCAACATCAGCAGGTCGAGCTCGTCAGCGGCGCCCGCGGCTACAAGCAGGCGGGGCAGCGCGCGCTCCACGTACCCGTCCGGGGGTAACAACCACAGCGACCGCAGCGCCACGCGAGTGCTTCCGAGGACAACTCCCTCACCAGCCGCCGCGATGCCGTTGCGCTGGCAGTAGCCCTCCACCAGCAAGCTGTAGCACTTCGCTTGTCCCGCAGGGTCAGTCTCCAAGACGCCCGCCAAAAAGTCGATCACCAGGTCATGCAGGCTGAGGGACAGCGTCTCGCCCGGGCCTAGGCCACGCAGCGACACCAACGACCGCGCGTGAAAGTCGCGCGCAATTACCGCCACGGCTGCCCTGCTCTCCACGTTCCACAGCGCCGCCAGTGCAGGCCACGGGAGTTGCTCCTTGGAGCGCACGACGCACAGCGCGCGGAAGTTTCGAGTCCGCAGTAACCGGTCATCATCGTCCTCTCTGAGCGCCGTGTAGCTAGCGCGCAGGCATTCCGACAGGCAGCTATACTCGAGGTCGACGCCAGACGACTGGGCGAGTAGGCTGCCTTGGCGGCTGCCGACCTGGTCGAGGGTGGCCGCCCACCCGCCCTCGTCAGGGCTGTTTTGTGCATAACCGCGTACAAGAGAGCCGAACACGGCCAAGGCGAGGGGCAGTCCGCCGCACAGCTGCACCGCCTGCCGTACGCGCTCGACGGTCTTGTCCTTGGCGCAGATGCCGCCACGCTCTGCGTGCGTGAGGAGCACACTCTCTGCGTCGGTGCCGCGCCGTTCGCTGACCTCGACACAAAGCACATTGCGACCACGGCCACATGCGTAGATAATGTCAGCGCGCCGCGACGACAGGAGTAGCAACGAGCGCTCCGAGTGAGCAAACGCGCGTACAAATGGCGCCGCCCGCGGCTCGTGCCACACGTCGTCGAGGACGACGAGGCACGCCTTGTCCTTGACGACAGCTTTGAGGCGTTTGATGGTCAACTCGAGGTCGATCGCCTCCACCAGCTCACCCGACAGGGTGGTCGCCAGGTGGCATAGCTGCGCGCGCACGCCCCCCAACCCAAAGTGCCGGGACAGCTGCGTCCAGTGCACGCCGTCAGGGAAGCGCAGCCGGCCTTCGTTCCCCAATGAGACCTTGTGCGCCACAAGTAGGCATGTCGTCGTTTTGCCACCGCCGCCCATCCCGTGAGCGCCCACGACCGCCGCGGCCGCTGCGCCAGACTGCATCACCGCGTCGTACAGCCTCGCAGCGGGCAACGTCGGGTTATCCCAGTCGTTGAAAATGCTGTTGTCGTCGGGTAGCTCAGGCAAGCCCTGCCACCCAGCCCGCGCCGCCGCCGCAAGCTGCGCCTCCGGCCCAACGGCCGCCAGGATGCAGCTTGTGTCGACCGCCGTCTGGCGCTGCAGCGCCAGGACCAGCTCGTCCAACAGCCCGTTCGCGTTCCGTCGGCTCTGGGACAGCCGATCACTCAAGTCAGAAACGACCTCCACCCCCCGGCACGACGCGCTGCAGGCGAGCCATGCGCGCTGCCGCCGGGACCGCACCAGGTGGTGCAGCTCCCCCGCCGCTGCCTCTATGTCGGCGAGGAGGCGGCTCAGGAGGTGGAGCAGCTCCGCCGCCCCCACGTCAGCGTCATCGCGGACGTCTTTGAGGGCGACGAGCAGCCGACGACATACCTTGCGCAGGTCGTCCACATCCGCCGATGCCTGCGCGGCCGCCTCTAACACGCCTTGCGCGGCAGCAAAGACGCGCGCCGCAAAACACACCGACTGGAGCGCCACGCCGACCACAGGGCCAGCCGCGGCAGCGAGGTTGGACGCCTCTTTCTGCGTCACCTCAGTCACAAACCCGGCCACCCCCGCCACGCCCTCCAGCGCGCTGGTAGCCATCAGGTGGCTCGCGCCGCGGGTGAGCGCGTCCATCACCAGGAGACGCCTCGCCGCCGCCGGCCCGCCGATCGCTGGGCCGACCTCATCGCGGCAACCGTCGCCTCCGCCCACCACGCCCACGTGCCGTGTCCAAACCAGCACCAGCGGGGCCGCACGCATCCGCAGCTGCCGATGCCAGTCGCGCGCGTCTGCCTCGGACGCCGCGCAAAACCGCAGGGGATCCCCCCGGCTGGGGAGATGCACGAGCTCAATCACCCAGCGTCCAGCGACGGCCGGCAGCTCCCCCGCCGGTGAAGCGCGAAAAACGCGAGCCTCCCAGCTGGCAGCACCCGACTCGTCGCGCCGCAGTGGGAAAAAGCAGCAGCCCTTCTCCGGCTGATTGACCGACGGCATGTCCCCAGCGACGGGCGGCGTGCACACAGGCTCCGCCGGTGGCCGTGCCTGGTAGTGTAGGCCACAGTGCAGCCAAATAGACACGGCGGTCACCGTCACCTTGTCAACGAGGCGCGACACGCACGCCATCATCCGGGCCGGCTTGATCTGCTGCAGGTGCCCCACGCAGGGGCGCATCAGGGCGGCCCAGGCGGCCGTGTCCTCACCCGCGGGCAGGCCGTACTCACCACATGACGACACGCCGTCGGCCATGAGCACGGACGAGGAGGCCTGCGCAGTCGACACCATGGAGGGCGAGCAGACGACAGCGGCGCAAGAGAGGGTTATCGCGATGAAGGAGAGGAGGGTGAGGGAAGGAGGATGAAGCAGCTACAGCGACGCACGGCACCTGACAGCATCAGGCAACACCAGACGCACCTGATGTCTCGAGGCCCAATCCAAGAGCAGGATGTCCTTCGTCCGAACTCGACCTCTCTGCACAGTGCGGTCAAACCGACCCCGCGGAGGCCGATTTGGAACTCTCCGCAACACTTGGAGTGCTGTATTTTTCAGAGAGCGGCTGTAACCTGATGATAATCCAGCCGAGCAACTCGGCTGTCCTGGTCAGGAACATGGATGGCAACGATTAAATCGGTGCATTTTCTGCAATCAGTTATATGTGATTAATCGACGATTAAAACGGAGCCGATTTCATGCATTTATTGCTTTTTTAAAATTTATAGCGGAGCAGCCAGGTGGCGACGCGGAACGTCACTGGCTCTGCCGACCGTCTTCTCTTCGCTTTTTATTTTGGTTACTACGAAAGAGGAGAGGAGCCCGCGTATGCCATGTGACGTTGTGTATGTAATAGATGAGCTGCAGACGGAAAAAGAAAATCCGGTATGTCCAGAAGTGAGTAAGAATCAGTACAGAGTACCCTCGCATGTACCAAAAAACAACAGTTGTGCGCACAAGCGCGCGAACGCTCCGACCTGGGGGCGAGGGAGGGAGGCGAAATAACAGCGGACGTGGAGAGCCGGGGAGCAGAACTGGGAGACGCGGGCGGCGTCGCCTTATGCGAGCTCGGGGTGGACTCGGGCGGCCGACGCGTGTGGCTACGTACCTGCGGCTCTTCGAGGCAGCAGGTTCTGCCGGGGACGAATCTGCGGCGGAATTCGATCCCACAGGTTATTCCCCGGTGAGGAATGGAAACGGGCCCACTCCCCGCACGTCGCTAAATCTCATCGTGCCACCCCGCCTAAAGTCAACGCCCGTGATAATAATAATCGTCGGGCCCAGAACATATGGAGGGGTTCTGGCCTCGTTCGTCGGCTCCTGCGAGGTGCCGCGGGCGGCAGCACGCCTACTCCCGGCCAACGGTGGCCGGGAGAGGTGCGGCTGCTGCTTTCTCAGGCACGACCGCCGCCCGACCGCCCTCAGTGGGAGCGCGACCGGTGCCGGTCACGAAGCGGCAAAATTCAGCTGCGACGCATCCGGCTCCGTCGGCGGCGCCGGCGCCCCGTCCACCTCCACAGGACGCGCCGGCGCGGCGGGGGCCAGCTGTGCCGGTCGTGGCGCCTGTTGGGGGGGGGGGGCATTGGCGGCGGGACCGGCACGCTAGCAGGCACCGCTCGTGTGACGGATGCATATGCTGCGTCGTAGCCTGTGACGACGGCCGCCTCGGCCTCGGTTGCTCCAGTCGGCGTTGGGCAAAAAAGAAGAGACCCGAATGAACAGATCGATTAATATTCGATTAATGTAACAAAACCGAGTTTTCAAGATTAATCGAAATCCGACAAAATTTTGAATGTTTGCCGTTCATGGTCAGGATGGTCAACACCAGTGAGTACTGACGTGACGTTTTTCACGGGTGCGGCAAGATTTTCAAAGCGGAGCACTGCAGAGACTTGCAGCAGACAACTGTCAAACGTTGCATGTATCTTATGAGCGTCTTGCAATGGTAGAATGGTAGACTTTGATGACATCAACATTGATGAAAAAGGCGCCGACCGCAACGAATAGCCTCGGAGCGTGCCACGCCAGACCGTTGTGTGCGTGGAAAGCGCAACAGAGGAAGCCGACCAAAAGAGTTAAAAGGTGAACGATCCCACCGCGGTGCGCCACGGACAGCCCAACGCGGAGTACCCCGCGGGGTACTCCGCGTGGGCGGCCGCCCACCAGACGCTCGAAGCGACCGCCCTCTGCGCTGTCGCCCCCGCCGCCTGCGCCCGCACCGCCAGCCTCGCGGGATGGCGAATCCGCGACGAGCACCGCTGAGGTCTTGCCGCCCCCCCCACGCCGCGCACCCCCTCCCCTGCGATGCCTGCGGCGGGCGTACGGGCTCATCGAGTCACGGCGGTCTGGCAACGGCTGTCGCCACACCGCTTCACACTCCCCTCGAGGGAGGGCGGTCGGCTCCTCGAGGGACTCCCGCCCGTCCGACGCGCCCGCCGCAGCGGCGGCCCGCCAAGCGCTAGCCGCAGGCGGCGGTAGCAGACAGCCGCCGGTGCTGCCACCGACGCGGCGGCCGACGCGGTGGCCGACACGGCCGCCCGCCCCGCGCCGCCCACCGGCCTTGCGTCCAAGGCGTGCGCCGCAGCTCCACCCGCGCACCCGCCGCCGCGCAGGAAGCGGCCGACCGGTTGGTCGCGACGGGTACCGACACTGCTCACATGGACGGCGAGGCCCGCCGACCGCCCCTGCGGCGGTGCTGTCGCACCCCCCAGCCGTCCCTCCCCAAACGCGTCGGCTCGCACCTACGGCGTCGGGCGCACCGACGTGTCGGGTGGCAGTGGCGCCGCGGCCTCTGCCTGACGCTGCGCGCGGGGAAGCCGCACGGCGTCACCCTCTGCCAGGGAGGGGGTCACGGGGGCGTCGCCGCGTCGCGACGGCCATTGCGGCGGCGGTGGCCGTGGCGGCGGCAGCGCGTAGCGCAGCGGCAGCAGCGCGACGGGGGCAGCCTCTGTCCGCCGTGTTCCGGTGCCGCAGCGCCGCCGCGACGCTGCTGCTGCCGCTGCTGCGGCCGCCGCCGTCGCCACCACCGCCACCACCGCTGCCGCCGCAGCGGCAGCGACGGCACCCGCCGCCGCCGCCTCAGCCACCACGCCTCTGACCGTCGCCGGCGGGCGGGTGGGTGGGCGGCGGCACCCACCACCGCCACCGGCGGCGGCGGCACCGCGCACGGTGCTGGCGCGGAGCCCCGCCCGCGGTGCGGGCCCGGCGGTCGCGGCGACCGCGCGGGGGGGTGTGGATCTGCGCCGCCCGGCACCGGGCCGCCCCACGAGCGTCACGTTTGCCTGCCCCGCCTTGAATGGGCGCGGGGCGTCCAAGCCTCGGCGGGGGCGCCCGTGCCGCCGCCGGCCACCAAGCGGAACTGCTGCCCGTCGGCCGCTCCTGTTGGCGAGGGGGGGAGGGGGCCAGGATCTTTGAGGGGGGGGAGAATTCCCCCGCCGACGGTCCTGCGGCGGCCGGCTGCGAGGAAGCGCTGCGCCCCGGTGCGCCTGAGGGCGCCGGCGGTGCGGCCGCTGCGCCCATCGAGGTAGCGGTCGTGCAACCCCCCCCCCCCCCCCCCACCATCCTCCTACCCCCGCATGCACCCCCCCCCCCCCCGGCCGGTGCGCCCGTCCACGCGGCTTCCGCCCCCCCCG
>Ga0115031_1004165_pt1 | contig 10708 bp, 6 predicted proteins | sample Maine_Asex4_meta_FD_87301 | JGI IMG/M metagenome (GOLD analysis project Ga0115031, IMG submission 87301) | Marine algal microbial communities from Maine, USA - Maine_Asex4_metaG | ecosystem: Host-associated > Algae > Red algae > Unclassified | place: Maine, USA | collected 2015-01-05 | reverse complement strand
GATTGACGTTGCCGTACTCGAGATCGTCCGCTAAAGTCACTCATGGTTGGTACTCGGCTGCTATGGGTTGGACTAGACACTCAAAGCGTAGTAGTCGAGCCAGCCTTTTTCTCACATAATCAATTGCTTGTACCTAAAGTAAGTGCCATTCGTCTTATGTGGACTCCCCATGTGTCAACAACAAAAATGCTTGATGTGAAGAAATAGATGCGTACTTATGTACGAGCTCTCGATTGAGTAGCGAACTCAGGCTCTTTGATTTTTAAGCGGAATGTGGTTTTATAATAGCGCTTTGAGCTGACAGTCTTTCCCTGGATGCAGCTAATGTCTGAAAAGAGTGATGCCTGGACAATGGCCAATACATCGCGCTTGTCTGTTTTCTGGTTCTGTCTGATAGTGGATCCTAATTCTTCTGATATTAGATGAGCCGCATGTCCGGCTTCCACAGCTTTCTAATTCTAGTAATTGGAGCTGCCGCAGGCCTCATTCTGAGCACTGATGCCAAGTGCTAAGCGTGCTCGTGAGTCATCTCAACAAGCTTTACCTCGCAGCGCCTCTCCAGTTTATGCGCAAGCGGCAAAACCGATACTACCGCCACCGGCCATCATGATACGACGATATCTATACTCTAACGTTTCTTGGTATCTACGTTGTGAGTAGAGGTCTCGTGCACATGATGTTGCGATCTGGATTTGATCAGCCTGTAAGCTTGCATGTCATCTGACTGTCACCACCTCAGATGAACAGAAAGTAAGATGGACCATACCGTTTTTCCAGTAATCAGCTGCATCTTTAACTTCAGTGTCATATTCAGAGCCGATACTCGCCACGGTAATGTCAAGCACTTAAACCGAGAGAAATCAGCTATGAACAAGACACTGCTACTGGCCAGTACAACAGTAATCATCAGCACATTTGCCACCCACGCAATGGCGCGTGACAGCATCAGCATCGTCGGGTCTTCCACGGTCTATCCTTTCGCAACGGTCGTTGCCGAGCGCTTTGGCAAGACTACAGGCTTTGCTACACCGAAGATTGAATCCACGGGCTCTGGTGGTGGCCTTAAGCTCTTCTGTTCAGGCATTGGTGTAAACACGCCAGATATTACCAATTCTTCACGGCGTATCAAGGACAGTGAGCTTGAGATGTGCAACAACAACGGCGTGACCGATGTGGTCGAAGTGCTCATCGGATTTGATGGTATTGCGGTTGCCAATTCAGTCAACGCCCCGCAGTTCGACATGCGCATGGCCGATCTTTATCTGGCACTTGCGAAGAGTGTTCCCAACCCGGATGGTTCAGAGACGCTAGTGGAAAACCCCTACACGCAATGGTCCGAGATCAATCCTGACCTGCCTTCGATTAACATCGAAGTGCTGGGCCCACCTCCTACCTCGGGCACGCGTGACGCTTTTGCAGAACTTGCGATGGAAGCGGGCTGCAATACGTTCGAGTTCATCGAGAACATGGAGGATGATGCGCACAAGGCAGCCTGCCACACGATGCGTGAGGACGGTCTTTTTATTGAAGCCGGTGAAAACGACAACCTGATCGTGCAGAAGCTTGAAGCCAACCCCAATGCATTAGGTATCTTCGGCTATAGCTTTCTTGAGCAGAACGATGACAAGGTACAAAGCTCGATCATAGATGGACACATGGCCGAATTCGAAGAGATAGCCAGCGGTGACTATGGTATATCCCGACCATTGTATTTCTATGTGAAGGCGCAACATGTGGGTACGGTGCCGGGCATTGAGGAATACCTCGCCGAGTTCACTAGCGAGCAGGCCTGGGGTGAGGACGGTTACTTGGTTGACAAGGGTATGATCCCATTGCCAGATGATCAGCGTGCTGAGATTAGCGCACAGGTTAAGTCACTGTCAAAAATGAAGTTGAACTAGGAGGCCTTTGTAACGGCTATATCCTCGGCCTATAGAGCCGCTGGATGCCTGAAGCGCAATCTGTGCTTCCAGGTGTGCAGCGGCTTTTTTATGGCAGCTGTTCTCGATGCTATAGCATTACCATTGCTTTCCACAATGCTTCCATAACGTGCAGGCTAAGGCAAAACCACACTCTCTCCCGTAACATTCTCATCAGGCAGCGATGGCAGGGTCGAAAATTGCCCGACTCTTTTTTTTCCAAATCAGCTCTGTTCATCTACCTGGCAAACCGCTAGCGGCGCCACGCGTGCTCCAGCGCGACGATTCGCCGACTGGAAGTGAGCGGCATTGATGAACCGCAAGTGCGGTACGCACACTGTTTACTTAAATTGATAGTAGTGTATTTTTTTACTCAGAATTGACAGATCAAGATGAAAATGAGTACATTATTACTCATAATGAGAAAGTTGATGCTATAATGAGTAATTAATTACACAATATAACACATTGATGAAGCAACTCACGATCCAGATTTTGTTGGAAAGCGCATGGATCGATGTGGCCACGCTAACGCTATTGCAACCTGAGCTAGGCGACGCAAGTCCTACCCGGCTGGGCTACGAGCTCGACTACGCGATAAATTGGATGGATCGAAATGATAAACACGCCTGTAGCTTAACGCTTCCAATCCATATAATGGTTGAGCACAGGTCACCTCACTGGTTTCGATTTCTGGATGACATTGTTCCATCAGGGGCAGCACGACGCTATTGGATCAATCAATTGGGATTACAAGGCGCATTCAGAGGAATCCAAGACACAGAATTACTGTCAAAAGGGACCATCGCACCCATTGGCAACCTTAGAATCAAGGAGTCGGTTCCATCCAGAGTTGAGGGATCAACATTGGAAACAAGACGTTTTAAGGTCAAGGATGTTGTCGACAGAAATACAGATTTTCTAGAATACGCACACCAAATGGGGGCAATAAGTGGTGGTGCGACGGGTGCTGGCGGCGAAGCGCCGAAGCTACTGCTTCGATGTTCGTCTGGTGGTGAAGTATGGATTGATACCTACCAGGATTCGTTTCAAAACGTTGATAGACACTATTTGGTAAAGTTTCCACGCAACCAGCGAAGCAATGATGATTGTGACATCTTGCGAGCTGAATTCCATTTCTACAACGAACTCACTGCAATGGGCATGGACACCATTGATGTAACCGATATGAAGCTCCTTGAAGGCGCTCAATATCCGTCACTATGGTTACCCCGATTCGATGTTTATTGGCAAGGCAGCAGTTGGCAAAAACATGGTTTGGAATCTGTGTTCTCTGCTTTAAACAAACCAGCGGGCAGCTATCTAAACCATTTTGTGGTGCTCACAAAGCTATGCGCTCTACTGTCTGGTAGAGATTCTGGGTTTGATGCGGAATCGTTTGTTTGCGAATGGCTTAAAAGAGACCTCCTTAATATTGCATTTGGGAACTCAGATAACCATGGCCGAAACACCGCACTTCTGAAAAAAACCAACAGCATATCGCTATCACCTATCTATGACTTTGCGCCCATGAAGGCCGATCCGGAAGGGGTTGTCCGTACTACGACTTGGGGTACACCCTATGAGGAAGGGGGTGAACTGCGCTGGATGAGAATTGCTGAAAAGTTGGAGGGTCTGTGTCCGATCGAAAAATCAATGGAAGCTCTTCAAAGCACTGCATCAAAGCTGGTGGGCTTAGGCGATCGATTAGCAGAACGCGGAGTTCCGGTCCGAATATTATCATTTCCAACAATAGGGTTTGAATACCTGGAACAGAAATTAACGCGTTGGGAGCTGTTGTGACATTAACTGCAGAGCAAAGGCAAGCATTATTAATAAGACTGCTTACAGAATATATGTTGGACCAGCATACGCAGGGACAGTTATTGCAATACCTGCGCAAAAAGGTTCTGAATGTTAACCAAACAAAATATGCGGCGATGACTGGGGTTAGTCGTAAAACGTTGTCGGACATCGAACTGGACAAAGGTAAACCCGTCCAACCCATCGTTGATAAGGTATTCAAACCATTTGGTCTTAAAGCGGGTGTGGTTCCAATACACATGCACGTCGTGCAAGAGTTGATTAAACAGGATGCCCCCGAAGACTAGTGGTCCGCTTGGCACACAGATTCCCTGCCGCCTCTGACCAGTAGTGTCTGTCGCTGGTCGCCCGGATTTTTGCCGCATGGCTCTGCTGTAGTGGCACGGGGCGCATCTGGCTTGCGGAATAGGGTTCAACCCTACCTGTTTTTTTAACTGCAAGTCTGTCAACTGATTGGTCATGACTGTATGGACGTAGCGTGGTTCCTGACAGGTAATGTAATTTACAACTTCAGGCGCGCCGATGTGATCCATTAACTTGATATAGAGAGGTAACCCCCCCACATGACATAGGCGACTGTGGCAAACCTGAAGCCGCGCAACGTATCGCCGTCAGTCGATAACGAGATTGCACGGGAGTCACCAGTCTCGCCAGCTATTGGTTTCATGCGTGTGCTGGCGCTGTTCTTCGCCCACTTGAAATCCGGGCCGTCCTACCTTTTGGACGCAAGTGCATTCCCTTGTTTACGCGGCAACTCTTGTGGTTGGATCGTCAGTTACTTATTGGTTAGGCAGTGGTGCCGAACAGCACCCTGTTCACGTGGGAACAAGCATCGCCTCATGTAATGCCTTGCTCCAAGACGAACCGCTACTACTCATTGTTCCACTCGTTCAGAATAAAAGCCAATACTGCAATAGCGGACCTACATAGCGATACGATGATGGTCCATACAATCATCCTGCGTGTTGCAATGACTATTTATACCCGAGGAAGCTAAGCAGCCTGATCCAAAGTGCACAGTGGATTATCAGTAGGTCTTCTTTTTGACTCACCCGCTATGGACGCCCATGACGGATGTCGTGTGCTGACGGCGTGCCACAGTTTCTTAGACAGACATTCCACATCAATCAGCGCACAAGGCGACTTCAGATCATCTGTCGTTATTTGTGCAATCTCCCTGGCTATTGTACTCACAACATCCGGAAACCGAACGGGGGATACCTGATCAGGCCCTGTGAGAAATGCAGACAATTCAGAGTCGCCGAGAGGTGTTTCACACACTGTTCCGATATCCAATGCCAACAAGGCACTGGCATTGGCTCGTTGCTCGTACTGCCCTCGCACAGGTCTTGTCAGTACAGGCAATCCGAGATGCAGGGCTTCGCTGATAAGCATGAACCCTGTAGAACACACAACGCGATCAGCATGCAACAACGACTCTTTAAAATCTGCTGTGGAGATCCGACGGCACCAGACATTTCCGTATCGTTCACCCTCTGCAGGTGCATCGGGTGCGAACAACTGAAACCTGTGACTAGAGTATCTTTTCAGCAGTTTGATGGTGGCAATGGTTTCCTCAAAGGGCAGGTAGACCAGTGTGAATCCAGACGCGTCATGTCGCGTTAGTTCGTGGTCAATCATAGGTGGCAGAATGGCTGCTCCGAATGGGTGCCAGTGCAGACCCAGTGTTGTCGTTGCAGGCGCAAAGTGTCGTAACACCAGAGCTCCCAATGGATCATCATGCGGCCTGGGCACCTGATGCTCGAAGGCGTACTGGTGGCCGATACCAATACATGGCGTGTTCGATAATCTGGATGCCCAGGCGCACAGTGGTTCGTAGTCGGTTACGATCAAATCGTAGTGATCAGGACAGACGGAACCGACCTCGACCAAGGTACGCAGAGGTCGCAAGGAACACAATGTGCGCCAGCGTTCTACTCGCCCATCGCGCGTAACGAACGTCAACCCACGACATCGCCGAGCATCGTGCAACCAAGGCTCGTCAGGCCATTGGTTCAGACCCCGTCCACTAAGCAATACATCAACCTCGATACCCTTTGCGCACAACGCCTTGATCAACTGTCGAGCGCGCGTTAAATGGCCATTTCCTGTCCCTTGAACACCAAACAAAATGCGCATGTCCTTTACTCCTCGACTTCTCTTATTCATGGCCACATAGGTGGCTATTCTCGCTATTACCAACCAGGTATCGTCAGTGGCAAAACAGATCCCGCAGTAGCTACTGCCAGGCCCAATGCTGCGCCAGCCACGATATCGCTTGGAAAATGAACCCCAAGTACTACTCTGGATAGCCCGACACCGCATGCCCATGCAAACAGACACATTCCAACTGTCGGAGCAACAGCGTAGATGAGTGCAGCAAACAGAAACGCTGCCGATGTGTGTCCGGAAGGGAAGCTGAACTTGTCTGATGGCAAAACCAGACTCTTGTAATCAGGTACACACTGAGGCGGACGCCGTCGCTTCAGACTGTTTTTCAAGACGAAATAGAGTGTCCTCTCAACAGCAAACGCCCAGACAAAAAGAGCTGCCAGTACCCGCGCGTCGTCCCCTCCGTACAGCCAGGCACAGCAGGGTAGAGCCACCTGCAAATACCCGTCACCACTGCGTGACAAGCACCGTGCAGAATACCCTGACCGAAACCGGTCACGATGGCTTGATGACCACAGCAACATTCTGATATCCAATGCATGTAGAACGTTCAACGTCTTCATCACATTATTATCGGCAGGCTTTGTTACAGGCTGGTTAACGTTTTATGACGATTGCTTGAATGTTTCGTTACTCGTAAGTGTACTGAGTTGGAGAAACTCACCGGTCTTCGTTCACCCGCGATGGCGTAGCAACGCTACAAACAGCTTGATCGATCCGACCTCTCCTGGTTCCTTCGCAACGCAGCAGTTGCACTCCATCCTGAGATTGATGGGCACCCCTTTTTAATTGAGCATATTCCTGTTAAGTAGTGAGGCCAACGCAGATGTCAAGGTGACGCTGCATGACATACGGATGTCATGAAAGCCTACTAACTTACGCGAGTCTCTTCTATCCAATGACACACAATGAAACTGCACCTTCCCAGTCGCTGCTTGCTTGCGGTTGCTGTCGCCATGACGGGTTCTGCCTATGCGCAGGATGCAACATTCAACGCCATCTACACCGATACTTATAATGAAGTATGTGGGTTAGACGATGACGACGACGGTTGTGCGGAAATCTCTGCACTGGATACCGCCCTCTCGCGGTTGTTCACGACCAACGCATCAGAAAATCAGCTACGCGTTTTGGATCTGAATAGTACGGGCCAACTGACCGATGTAGCGATCATTGACCTGTCGGACTATGGCGATGCGCCGAACAGTGTGGCTGTATCCGAGGGTATTGTTGCAGTGGCCGTAGAGGCGACGATAAAAACCGAAAACGGTCAGATCGTCTTCTTCGATAGTCAAAGCCTGGAGTTGCTGGCGCAAGTGCCGGCAGGTGCTCTGCCCGATATGGTGACATTCACGCCAGATGGCGCTTTTGCACTTGTAGCCAACGAAGGCGAGCCCAGCGACGACTACCAGATTGATCCGGTGGGTTCAGTAACCATCATCAACATGCTTGATTACAGTACGCGTACGGCAGGTTTTGAATCATTCACCAGCATGGACGATAGCTCTGTTCGTATCTTTGGACCAGGCGCAAGCGTTCCTCAGGATCTCGAACCTGAATACATCACGGTGTCAGCGGATTCGACAACCGCATGGATCAGTTTGCAGGAGAACAATGCGCTAGCGATTCTGGACGTCCCCACAGCGACCATCACGGCGGTCAAGGGTCTCGGCTTCAAGAATCATGCAATGCTCAATGCTGAATTCGACGCCAGTGACAGGGACGGTGTGGCAACCTGTGCCATTGCTCTGGAGGATGCTGAGCAATGCATCAATATTCAGAACTGGTCAACGTCAGGCATGTACCAACCCGATGCCATTGCCTCTTTCACGGTCGATGGCTCCACCTACATCGTGTCGGCCAATGAAGGTGATGCCCGCGACTACGATGGCTTTTCTGAAGAGGCACGGGTGGGTGATGAGGAGTATATCCTTGATCCGGTTGCGTTTCCCAATGCTGAAGCATTGAAGGATGATGCTTTATTGGGTCGACTCAAGACAAGCTTGTCAACGGGTGATACCGATGGTGACGGTGACTTTGACATCATTCACTCCTATGGTGCTCGATCTTTCTCAATCTGGGATAGCGCAGGCGAACCGGTGTTCGACAGCGGAGCTGATTTTGAGTCACGCCTGGCGGCCTTGCAGCAATCAAATGCGGATGTCTGGACCGATGGTCGGAGCGATGATAAAGGCCCTGAGCCGGAGTCTGTCACTGTTGGCATGCTTGCCGGTAAACCGGTTGGATTCATCGGCCTTGAAAGAGCCTCCGGCATCTTTGCCTATGACCTATCAACCCCTAAGGCACCTGTCTATCTAGGGTATATCGACATCAAGGTGGCGGGTAATGTTGCTCCGGAAGGTCTGATCTTCAAGCCAGTTGATGAGAACAATGGTGTACTGGTAGTGACATCGGAAGTCAGCAACACGATCTCTACCTATCGCGTCATGTTAATGACTGATGATATGCCGGGCGTGCCAGGCACATCTACGCCACCACAGGCCAGGGCTGGCTTGATCGTGTGGGACGGCGAGGGTTATTGGCAGGTGCAGACCATCGATCCTTATGAAAGTGTCTGTGAGGGCAGCTCGATAACATCATGTGAGGTTGCGCCTGGCGTCTACAACGTGATTAACCTCAGTACGGGCGAGCGATTCGAAGACATCGAAGTGAGTGGCGATGCAACAGATGCCGTGCAAGTATCGGGAAATGTCATCTCGTGGACGGGCGCTGGTTACTGGCAGGTGCAGACCATTGAGCCGTACGACTCGGTGTGCGAAGGCAGTGATATCACCCGTTGTGACGTTTCACCGGGTGAATACAACGTGATTAATCTGACAACAGGTCGGCGGTTTGAAAATGTCATCGTTGGACGAGACGGTGGTGATGCTCCAACTGAAGACGGTTTTGCATTGAAAATTCTGCATATCAACGACCATCATTCGCATCTTGAAGCTGAATATACAACACTGACACTAGCGGGTGAAGAGACCAGTGTCGAGTACGGCGGGTTCCCGCGTGTAGTATCAAAAATGCGCGAACTTGAACAGCAGTCCGATTCAGTTTTGAAGCTTCACGCAGGGGACGCCATTACGGGCACCCTGTTTTTCACGTTGTTCAAAGGTGAGGCAGAAGCCGCGTTAATGAACGAAGTGTGTTTCGATGCGTTCGCTCTTGGCAATCACGAGTTTGACGAGGGAGATGCCGGACTTCGCGACTTTCTGGATGATCTGGCTGCAGGGCCTTGTGACACCGATGTTCTGGCAGCCAATGTAGAACCTGAGCTGGGTGTATCACCACTGGCTATAACGTCCGCTACGGATTACATCAAGCCGTTCACCGTTGAGACGATCAATGGCGAGCAGGTGGGCATTATCGGAATTGACATAGCGTCCAAGACGCAGAACTCCTCAAATCCCGATGAGACAACACAATTTCTCGATGAAACCACCACCGCACAGCGATTCATTGATGAGTTGCTCGAGCAAGGCGTTGACAAGATTGTGTTGCTGACGCACTACCAGTACCGCAATGATGTGGAACTTGCCCAGGCGCTTCGTGGCGTGGATGTGATTGTGGGAGGTGATTCTCACACGTTGCTGGGCGAAGGGCTCAACGCCTATGGCCTGAATGCCGACGGACCCTACCCCACGCGTCTGAGCAATGCCGATGGCAATCAGGTCTGTGTTGTGCAAGCCTGGCAGTACAGCTATGTGGTCGGTGAACTCGATGTACAGTTTGATGACAATGGTAACGTCACAGCGTGTAACGGCGTTCCGCATTTGCTGCTTGGGGACACGTTTGAGCGTGATGATGAGAATGGTGATCCAGTGGCCCTTACCGGTGCTGCGCTGGCGGCGGTAACCAGCGCAATCGAATCGGCAACCGAGCTGTCAATCGTTACGCCTGATGCCAATGCCAGCGCTGTTCTGCAGGGTTATTCAAGTCAAACCGAACAATTGGCGCAGGCAGTGATCGGTTCGGCAGCCGAAGATCTTTGTCTGGAGCGCATTCCGGGGCAGGGTAGAAGCCTGGTGTGTGATGTATCTGAAACCGACGGTCGTGGATCGGACATCGCCAATATTGTTGCACTTGCCTTCAAGACGCAAAGCAATACATCGGCTATTGCTTTACAGAATGGTGGCGGTGTACGCATCGATATTCCTGCAGGTCCCGTCACGGTGGGCGACGCCTACACACTGTTGCCATTTGCCAATACGTTGCTTGAGGTGGATATGACAGGTGAACAAATTGTCAACACACTCGAGGATGCGCTGGATTTTGCGCTGAACCCCGACGGCTCAACTGGCGCCTTTCCTTATGCGTCAGGCTTACGATGGGATATTGATGCCAGTCAGGAAAAGGGCATGCGCTTCTCCAATGTTGAAGTCAAACTCAAGGGTGAGACAGTATGGTCGGCGATAGACAGCACGCGTGTATACAAGGTAGTGACCAATGATTTCATAGGCGCAGGAAGAGACGGGTACTTTACGCTCGGCGAGATTCCCGATGATCTGAAAGTAGACACCTTCCTTGACTACGCACAGTCTTTTGTTGACTACGTAACCGACATCGGCACGCTGACCAAGCTGCCTATTGAAGACTACAGTACGCAAAGCTATATCAATACTGATGGTGTACTTCAATAGGCTGATGTTGGCAAAGTTGATGGTAGGTCGGAGCAACAGCTGATCGGCAAGACGGAGTTAACAGCCCCCCGACCTGGAGAGCCGTACAACACCACTCAGGCTACCGGGCTGAGGCGCATGGGTTGGGCGAGGACGATCATGACT
>Ga0115031_1004161_pt1 | contig 10710 bp, 9 predicted proteins | sample Maine_Asex4_meta_FD_87301 | JGI IMG/M metagenome (GOLD analysis project Ga0115031, IMG submission 87301) | Marine algal microbial communities from Maine, USA - Maine_Asex4_metaG | ecosystem: Host-associated > Algae > Red algae > Unclassified | place: Maine, USA | collected 2015-01-05 | reverse complement strand
TTAAACCGCCTAAGTTAGACCCTGATGTGGAGGCGGTGATGGATATGTAAAGGGTAAAATTCATCCTAAAGAGTCGTAATTTTAAGATAAAAAACTCAAAGGTAGTGCTATAAATATAATGCTCAAATGAGTTCCAATGTAGGGGATACTTTGAAAGTCTATTGGATACACCACATCTTTTTTAGGTGGACAAATAGGAGCGTAGCTCCGACCACGTCTGTAGAAATGGGATAGGAAACTACGTCAAAGGAGCGTAGCTTCGCAGGCTGACCGAGAATGGGTTAATTTGCCAGATTTTCAGAATTTGGCAAATTTAACTTCTGCGTAAATCGCTAATATCCTGATATTTAGATATGTCAAATTCTGAAAATTTGACGTATCGTTGCTATTAACGGTCAGCCTGTTCGGCAACGTAAAATCGTGCGGCAGACGTTGCCGAAGCTACGCTCCTTTGACGTAGTTTCCTATCCCATTCCTACAGATGTGGTCGGAGCTACGCTCCTATTTGTTCACCTAAAAAAGATGGGTAGTGGTACAAATGTAAGGCTAAATGTAGGGGATAACTTGAAGTTATCCCCTACATTTAGCCTTACATTTGTACCACTACCAAAAGATGAATTTACATTACCAGTACAAAAAATTTAGTCTATTGATAATCAAGTACTTGAAAAGTAACAAGTCTAATGAAAAAAACAGACCTATTATTACCAGAATTAACAGATAAAAATCTTCCCAATTTTATCGCAGAAGAAAACAAGCATCTTTTCCCAAAAGATATGCAATTTGCTTTTGATTTTATTCAATCAAATCCAATCGTATTCCCTGAGCGTCATTTAAGAGCTCAAAAAAGGCATATTAAAAGAAAAGTAAACAAACTATTTCTAGAAGAAGGTGTACTTAGTCCTAAAATAGCTTTATTGAAATTAGTGGATTCACTTCCTGATTTCATTCCTGCTAATATGTTAGCTATATTATGTGCTTTTGCATTGGAATGTTGGCAACAAAAAATAGCACAGCATAGAGAAAAAACTGCCTAAAAAAAGCTATGAATAACGAATTCCACCTCAGACGTAGTTCGCACGTTGTTATTCACGCCCCAGTTGAAATTTGAAATTTAGATTTTGACTATTTTACATCAACACCCCATTCACCGCCTCCACAGGCGCAGGAATATCTTCATCACCCAACATTTCCTTTAAGTCTATTTCAATTACTCGACAAAGAGAGTGCATAGGTATGTCATTGCCCAAACCTTCAAAAGGATTTTCAGAGTAGTCGCCTACCAATTCCATCATTAAATATACCCAACCTACTATTACGGTAAAAGGAACTGACATCCAAACAGCCCATTCGCCTAATTTGTGAAATTCGGAGACCATTCCAAGTGGTAAGAGGAAAATAAAAATACTAACGAAAATAAAACTGCTACTACCATATTGACGAGGTAGAGGAAATTTCTTAATCCGTTCACATTTACCTTGATGTGTATAAAAACTATTTAGTAATCGTTGTAGTTCCATGTGGCGAAAATCATCGATCAACTTAAGTTTTCGCAAGTCTGCTAAATCTTGAGATTGTTGATCTATGATTTGAGTAGCCGTATTTTTATAATCAATTAAACGAGTTAATTCTTCAGGCGGTAGAAATTCGTCCAATTCTTTTTCAGTTACGCCATCTTGGGTCAGATTTATACCATAACGTTTCCTTATCTTATGCGTATTTCTCTTGATATACTTATTTTGACTGACATGTTCCCAACTAGTAGGAACTAATAATTGACTCCGTAAAGCATATAACCAACCAATGTGTCTGTATAAGAGTTTTTTATGTATCGCTGCCATAGTCTTTTTATCTACTTCCGAATCGGTAAACTGATTGCCAATAAAAGCTCGAACAGTTGCGCCCCACATTCGACTGCTATTAATGATAGCGCCCCATATTTTGCGGGCTTCCCATAGGCGGTCATAAGCACTATTGTTTTTGAAACCTACATAAAATGCCACCGCCGTACCTATGACAGATAAAGGCAACCACGGAATATGTAGCCATTCCCAATGAAAGTATTCATAAAATGCGGTAACGGCTATTGCCCAAAGCGTTAACCAAATTAGATGGAATCCCGTAAATTTAAGGAGTTGGGAAGCAGTGAAATTTTTAGTAACAAACATGGGTAAATTGACTGTTGAGAATAGAGAGCAGAGAATAGAGAATAGAGAGCAGAGATTAGAGACGTGCTTAAATTGAGCATATCTGTCAAATTAATTATGTCTTCAATCTCTGCTCTCTATTCTCTGCTCTTCATAATTATTGTTTAACAATTTTCAACACTCGACTCTGCTTGTTATCTATAATTAATTGTGCAAAATAAACACCTTTTTGCAAATTGTTTCCTATTTCTATTCGTCCATTTAATAAAAGATTAGGATGTCGTTCTACAATTCTACCTAATACATCCATTACTACCAGTTCACTAGCGGCTGATTTCTGGTTTAATTGATAGCTAATTGTCGTATTAGATGTAAAAGGATTGGGCTGCACTTTAAAATTCTGTAAGATACCTAAGTCCTCCAAACTAGTAGCAGTAATAGCAATCACTTCGGAAGTAGTTACCCCACCACAATTATTAAAAGCAGTTAATTCAATCGTGTAAGTTCCTTCTGTTTCGTAAATATGTGTTGGCGACTCCTCTTGGCTATTGTTTCCATCTCCAAACTTCCATACATATCTATCGGCATTGCCAGAATTATTAAAAATTATCAATTCCTTACCAATTAATTCGTAGAAAAAATCAGCGGCAGGGCTATTTACTACGGATACTTGTTTTTCTATACTTGCTGCTAAGTTACCCATTTCATCTAGAACCTCTAATAAAACCGTGGTCGTACCTGGTGAATCAAAACTTACGACAGGGTTTACTTCTGAAGAAGTGGCAGGGGTACCGCCGATAAAAGTCCAGTTATAAGTATTGAAATCCGTGAAAGTAGGGATAAAAGATAAAGCCAAACTATCACAAGAAAGACTAGTTGACTCAAAAGAAATTTCCGTTCTAACTAACTCTACAAATAAAACAGTTAATTCTCCATTCACTAAGACCGCTTCTACCTCTTGAGTTTCATAACCTGTTTTAGAAAATTGAACCATGAAAGTGCCAGGCGTAACTTGTCCTGTTTTATAGGTACCTGCCGCATCGGAACTTTCTCTATTCGGGTCGGCTGATAAAATTTGTACCTGTACATCCGTTAAGGGCATTCCTGAAAGCGCATCCACAACTGTTCCTTCCAAGTGAGCAGCCCGCACATAAGTTGGAGCTAAAACAAATAAACCATTTTGCATATCCGAAGCAACAACGAGACCAGATGGAAAGAAAGGATAGGCGCCCCATGCCCCTCCAAATCCAGAAACATCCTCTTCCGTATTCGTATCATAATTACCTACTTCTATCAAATTATCAGGTCGAGAAGCATCGGTTATTATTACGCCTTCTTTATAGAAAGAGGTAACTAAAAAATCATCTAATACATGTACGTTATGCGGAATTAAACCACGGCCTTCTGTCTTTATAGGTCTAAATTCATCCAATTTTTTAATATCCGATAAATCCGAAATATCATAAGCCCCTACGGGCGCATTTCCTCTTTCATCCGTTGTAAATAAAACGTTCCCATTATCGGACAGCCAAGTATTATGTGTAAATTCAAAAGGGGTACCTTGAGCTGCTAGAACCTGTGTATTTTGTTTATCAGTAGCATCCTCAATAGTGAAGACTCCCCTAAAGATAGCAGAGCTATAAACGGTATCATTTCTCACATAAACATCATGGGAATACTCTCTATTTAAAGCAGAAATATATTCCAAACTATCTCCATTCGTTACATCTACTAAGAAGATACCTCCTCCATTTACATTACATCCTGCCAGATAAGCAATGCCAGAGGTTTCTTCTATATATAAATTATGACAAGTACTGAGCTGTGTAGAATCTAACTCTGGCAAAATAGGCGACCAAAAATAATGATCCGTACTATCTAGGGGATTCGGAAGATTGGATAAATCTAAGACATGCAAACCATCTCCTCTTTGATCGGTAATCACATAAGCGTGATCTTCATAGGTTTTTATATCTCTCCAAGAAGAGGAAGGTCCTGCTATTTGAGAAATTAATTGAGGGTCTTTAGGATCCGTAATATCTACAATTGCCACAGCACTTCTTAAACCAACTAAGGCATATTCTCGGCCGTCTTCATCAGTATAGCCCCATATATCGCTTAATGTTTGATCAAAGGGTAAGTTAGATTGAAGCTCAAGATTTTTGAAATCATTTTGTGCCGATAAAGTGAAGGTACTTATCAAAAGTACTAGGCATAGGATTAGTTTACTCATTTAGGTTGACATTATTAATTACTGATTATTAACTATTCCAATAACTAGAGCTAGGAGGGGGAGTTTTTTTTGAAGGAAATTGAAAATTTCCTTCAAAAAAAACCTCCTGACTAGTTACTTATTCCCAAAACGTATATTATGATGTATACATTGTTAATAATCAAGAGAAGTGATTTACAATTTTACTAGGGATAAACGGGGTGTGAATGCAAAAATAATATATTAGAAAACAAGTATTATTCCTAATTCCTAAACAATTTGTAAGAGAAGAGACAGAGGGGTAGAAAAGTCCAAAATTTAGGGGAGTGTATAGCAAAACGAAGGTATTATAAGTTTGATACCTTCGTTTTGAGTTTTTCTATTTAATATTAATTAAATAAGACTATTTAGGATTTTCAGCCTTTGGTATAATTTCGGTTTGTTCGCCAAAATATTGGACAAACCGCTGCATGTCTGTGGCTAATTGGCTGTTTTGAGTAGCCTTAAAATAGGTATCAGACATTGCTCGTAAGGTTTGAAAGAAGAAACGATCCATTTCATTTACCTGCATTTCTTTCGTCCATAAATCTATCTTCAAAGTATCTTTACTTTCTTTGTCAAAAATAGATAATAAAAATGCCTTGGCTTCTGAGTCAACAGGACCATTGGGACCATCTGCTGTAGTCCAATTTATCTTAATTGGAACGCTTTCCTTATCTAGGCTTACTTTAAGTTTTATCTCTGATGTTTTGGTAACTGCCATTTAAAATATAGGTAATAGGTAAGAAGTAATAGGTAAGAAGTAAGAAGTAAAAAGGGTAATTTATTCCTTATTACTTCTTACCTCTTACTTATTACCTACACAAAATAATCTTTCATACGTTCGAAGAAAGACTTGTCGCCTTTTTTGGGTTGAGGATGAAAGTTAGGCATTTCCCGCATTTTTTCTAATAGCTTTCGTTCCTCATTATTCAAGGATTTTGGACTCCAAACGTTCAAATTAATTAGTTGGTCTCCTTTACCGTATCCCTGAACAGAAGGTAAGCCCTTGCCTTTCAAACGGAATATCTTGCCCGGTTGCGTACCAGCTGGAATTTTAATTTTCACTCGTCCACCTATGGTAGGTACTTCTAGAGAGGTCCCCAAAGCTGCATCGGCAAAATTCACGTATAAATCAAAAATCACATTAGTACCTTCTCTCTGCAAAAATTCATGAGGTTTTTCTTCAATACTAATCAACAGGTCTCCTGTTGGCCCCCCATTTTTGCCTATATTCCCATTCCCTCTCATGGATAATTGCATGCCTTCCTCTACACCAGCAGGGATTTCTAATTCTATCGTTTCCTCTCCAAATACCCTACCCTCTCCTCTACATTTGGTACATTTAGCGGTAATTTCTTGTCCAGATCCACTACAAGTAGGACAAGCGGAAGTCGTCTGCATTTGCCCTAAAAAAGTATTCTTTATTTGTCGAACGTAGCCAGATCCCTTACAAGTACTGCAAGTTGCTACAGAATTGCTATCTTTCGCCCCACTACCATGACAAGTAGTACAGGTTGTTTGCTTCTTAACCTTTATTTTTTTCGTAACCCCCGACTCAATTTCTTCCAAAGATAAAGAGACCTTAATCCGCAGATTACTACCTCGTTGCCCTCTAGGGCGTGCACCCGCTCGATCACCGGCCCCTCTTTGACCAAAAAACGACTCAAAAGGACTGTCATTAAATATATCCCCAAATTGAGAAAATATATCTTCCATCGTCATGCCACCTCGACCACCAAAACCACCTCCAGCATTTCCACCAACTCCAGCATGACCATATCTATCGTACCTAGCTCGCTTTTGTTGATCACTAAGGATTTCGTAGGCTTCCGCAGCCTCTTTAAATTTTTCTTCTGCTTCCTTATTGTCTGGATTCTTATCTGGGTGAAATTTTATGGCCAGCTTTCGGTAAGCTTTTTTTATAGCAGCCTGTTCGGCATTCTTTGCAACCCCTAATACTTCGTAATAATCTCTTTTTGGCATTTTATTTCGGTTGGCAGCTTTTGAAGAATTGTTTATTTGTTGATATTGTTTATTTGTTTATGGAACGAAACTTTTGTTATAAACAAATAAACAGTATCAACAAATAAACAATTCTCCTAAAACTGCAAATTATATGCTTAGGTACGAAGAAAAAATAAAATGTACATTTTATCTTTAAAGACCCCTTCCTTGCAAGGGTTTTCAAAAATAATAGTCTAATTTATTTTTACTCCTTCACTTATTGAAAAGAAAGAAGTAAAAATATGCTAAACGTGATACTACGTCTAGCATATTCTTCATTCTTAATTATTCATTTCCCCACCACTACTTTTGCGTGTCTAATAATTTTGTCTTTTAAGAAGTAGCCTTTTTCAACGGTATCAATCACTTTACCCTGCATATCTTCAGTAGGTGCAGGAATTTCTGTTATGGCAGAGTGCATTTCTGGGTCAAATACTTCTCCAGTAGATTCCATAGCTTTTAAGCCTTTGGCTTCTAACACTTTGTATAGCTTCTGATAAACCAATGTCACCCCTTCACTAAACTGTTCCGCAGTAGCGTCCGAATCGGCACTTTTTTTCGCCCTGTCAAAATCGTCTAAAACAGGCAATAAAGCTGTCATTGTGTCTTGTGCTGCGGTATTCATCAGTTCAAGCCGCGCTTTCATATTCCGCTTCCGAAAGTTATCAAAGTCTGCAAATACCCGCTGATACTTATCTTTTAGGTCACCTACTTGCTGTTTTAGTTCCGTATTTTCTTTTTCTAAAAGTTCTTCAGGGCTTAAATCCGCCTCTTCTACCTCCACAGATTCTCCATTTTCCGTTGTTTCTTGGCCATTTCCATCTATATTTTCCTTTAGTGTATCTAGGACCTCTTCGGCCTTCTTAGATTTCTTACTCATTATCTCTTTTATTTTTTTTAGCACTATATTAAAAACTGATTATCAATAAGTAATTGTGGTCGCTAATGACATTAGCATTTACTGTCAAAAGAAACCGCAAAGTTACACTTCTTTCTCAATAAGAGTAATCAATTATTCTGCCAGCCCGTTTTTTATGTCAATGTGGCAGTTTGGAACAAAGGAAAAAATAATTCCGTTCAAAAACGGAATTATTTTTAAAAACTTACCCTATCTAATTACCAAAATGCTTTTTTTTTAATTAACAATTGCCGTCCTTTACATACTAATAACTTAGGCTTTCTGAAATATATTAAATAAATAAATTTAAATGATATATTTAAAAAATATTATCACTAATGCTTGTTTACTGTTCTGTTTTTGCGCTTTATTCCTTACTTGTACTGAAAATACTAAAACACCAACTATGAGTGCTACTACTATGAGTACTACTTTTGACTGGCAAGGTCATCGAGGTTGTCGAGGTCTCCTTCCAGAAAACACAGTTCCTGCTTTTTTAAAAGCACTAGATTATAATGTTAAAACACTGGAAATGGATGCTGCTATTTCTAAGGACGGACAGGTGATTATTTCCCATGAACCTTGGTTTTCAGCAGAAATTTCTGCTATGCCTGACGGAACACCTATTACGCATGAGGAGGAAAAAAATTATATGATCCGTAGTATGGATGTGGTGACGCTACAACAATATGATGTAGGTAACAGAGGAAATGAGCGTTTCCCAGAACAAACAAAAATGAAGGTTGCTAAACCAACTTTGGAACAAGTGGTGATGGCGGTTAATGCGTACTGTGCTAAAAACGAGCATCCACAACCTTGGTATAATATAGAAATAAAGAGCAAACCTGAATGGGATTCAGTCTTAGCCCCTGTTCCAGAATTATTTGCAGCGATATTATTAAAAGAAATAAAGCGACTGGGTATTTATGAAAAGGCTTGCATACAGTCTTTTGATGTCCGAAGTTTGGAGGCTACCCATCAGTTAGATAAAAACATCGTGACGGCTTATTTAATAGAAAATATTAATCCTTTTCAAAAAAATATGGATTTGTTGAGTTTTACGCCGACTATTTATAGTCCTTATTATCAATTGGTGACGGACTCCCTAGTGGTGCAAACGAAAAAATTAGATATGCAATTGATTCCGTGGACGGTCAATGATGTGCCGACCATGCAAAAGTTGAAAGATATGGGCGTGGATGGTATTATTACGGATTATCCTAATTTGATTGAAGAAGTGAAGTAAAATCAATTTTAATCTCAATCTCAACTTCAATTTCAAAACTAGACGCAACTAAACGCTTAAAACAAAATTCAAAATTAACTTCAAAACTAGACGCAATTAGATTTTATTAGACGCTTAAAACTAAACATTATTTCAATTTTAAAACTAAAAAATATGCTATGGAGAAATTTGAAAAAATATACGACTATGAAGATAGACTGGTGAGGTTTGCAGGAGAATCTTCGTTGTTTGCTGAAAAACTCCCAAATTCTTATACTGCGACTTATTATAAACATCAGTTGATTAGATCATCAGGAAGTCCTGTACTTAACTATGGAGAGGCACAAGCTACCGTTACAGATAAAGACTTTATTCATAAAATGAGTTTAGTTGTAAAAGAATTGAAGGAATCAAGGGCATGCTTAAAAGTTATTATCTATCTTAAATTAGGTAATCAAAAGATGAGTAGCCTATTGTTCAAAGAATGTGAAGAACTCATAGCAATTGGATTTTCAATGATTATTAAAAGACAAAATAAAAGATAGAATCAATCCCGAATTCAACGTATAGTCTACGTCTAGTTTTGAAGTTGAAGTTGAGATTGACATTGAAGTTAACAAATGAACGCACTCCAAGTATTTCAAATACTTCGCTTTTCAACAACTCTCCTCATCGGTGTGTTACTGATAAAATTTTTTGGTTTATCGACGGCAGAAATTTCCCTCTATGAAATATTGCTATTTTTAGGAAATTTTGTTTCTTTTTTTTGGATTTCTGCTGGTCAGAAAAGTTTATTAAGTTTATATCCTAGCTACTCTTCGAAACAGCAAGCGGAATTATTATTTACTATTTTCTTAGTGCTTTTCTTATTGGGTATGGTAGCTGCACTTAGTTTATATCTTGGACAGAGCTACCTCCTTCCTTTCTTAACGCAGTATCAGCAACTAAAATATTTAGATCTACTTTGTATTTACCTAGTGTTTATCCCTCCCACTTATCTAATAGAATACATTTATTTATTGAAAAAAGAAGAAAAAGCGATCATTCGATATGGAGTTGTTGTGTATAGCTTACAACTGACGGCTGTTATACTTCCCATCAGTTTAGGTTTCGGGGTGGCTGGAATTTTTAAAGGCTTAGTCTTGTGGAGTGTATTCCGATTTATCTGGTTAGTAAGACTCTTATTTAAGTATGCTGCTTTTTCCTTAAAATGGGTGCTACAAAAACAAGTTCTTTTATTGCTATTGCCTTTGGGACTTCATGCCCTAATCGGTGGAGGAATGGAATATATAGATGGCTTTATCGTCACTAGTCATTTTGAGGATGATAAGGTATTTGCCCTTTTTCGGTATGGGGCGAGAGAACTGCCTTTAGTGACTATATTAATAGCCGCATTAGTCGCAACGCTTATTCCCTTAGCGGTAGAAAACGAACAACTAGCGATAGACAAAATAAAAAAAGAAATCAGCCGACTCTCTTTCTGGTTGTACCCACTCACGATGTTCTTAATGCTTGTTAGTCCTTTCCTATTTCCTTTAGTTTATAATGAAGATTTTGCTTTGTCTGCTAACGTATTCAATATTTATCTCTTAGTAATTTCGAGCAGGGTATTATTACCACAGGTTTTAATTTACAGTCGTCAACATAATTATATATTAGTAATAAGTGCAATAATCGAACTATTCATTAATCTTTCTTTGAGCCTGTATTTGGTCAATGATTATGGATTGGAAGGAATTGCTTTTGCTACGGTAATTGCCTATTTAGTCAATAAAATACTGTTAATCAGCTATAATTATTACCAGTTTGGTGTTCCGCTTAGGGATTATTTAAACCTTAAATTGTATTTGTTTTTTAACACGCTACTATTCTTATTTTTTTGGTACACTTTGTCCTAAAATAGCAAAAAAGGTAGACCAATAAAAGATATATAATAATTTATTGGCATTCTTTTTGGATTTACTCCAGTGAAACATGTGTTTTATAGATTTACAATACAAGTTTCGAATGTGAGTATGTATTAATAGCGGTAGTTCTTTGTGAAAAGGGCTACCGCTACTTTTTTTTAAGGAAAAAAAAGTTTTAATTGAGAATTAAAAAAACGAATTGAGAATTAAAAAAACGAATTGAGAATTGAAAATGGAGAATTGAGAATTCACTGGACGTAATTAGACGTTGTATA
>Ga0115031_1004160_pt1 | contig 10713 bp, 10 predicted proteins | sample Maine_Asex4_meta_FD_87301 | JGI IMG/M metagenome (GOLD analysis project Ga0115031, IMG submission 87301) | Marine algal microbial communities from Maine, USA - Maine_Asex4_metaG | ecosystem: Host-associated > Algae > Red algae > Unclassified | place: Maine, USA | collected 2015-01-05 | reverse complement strand
CAGCGGTTGTGCTTGGCTCTAGCCGTGCATTTACGCCATACTCACTGTTAATAATCGCAACTTCTTCTTCGACTAGCACAGCCGTTGGTTCAGCTCCGGGATCGGTCTCTCTAGGTGCTTCGATTACTGCTACTTCGGGTGTATTTGTTGCTTGCGTAGTGACGGCAGGTTCAACAACCTCGTTGATACTGTCCGTATCATTCGTCCCTGCAGAATCGCTATCATTATCAACGCCAGTCGTAATATTAGTTGCATCATTTTCTGGAGTCTGCGTGGCAATATCCGAATTTAGCAGGCGGGTTACACCGAAGTAAAGTAATGAACCCGCTACACCCACTACGACAACACCAATCAATAGAGGCAGAATCCAACCGCCGCCCCTGCGAGATGGTCTATCGTATTCGACAGGCTGCCAATCTGTTGGTGTCTCACCAGCTTGTAATCGCCAGCGATCTGCTAAATCTCTTCCTGTGTCCTCAAGACGAATGTAGGTGGCCGATTCCCCTTCATCGTCCTCGAGGCGCAGATTCTTTGCGGTTCTCTGATCGCTCACCGTTATTTCTCTCCTTGACATTAGTATTGCAACAGCAACGGGTCAATAATTGCGGTATCTCATAGTGAGTTTTAATAAATGTCTCACAATGAGAAGCTTCAATACCAAATAAATTTTAACTGCGAATAAATTATATTAAGTGCAGCAGTAATTGCCATGCTTATACGGGCAGAGACGTAAAATTGGCTACTTGTGTCTATTAAGAACGTCTATTTTGCCTACACTAAAGGGTATGAACTAATTATTAAGTCTGTTTGGGTGAATTAATAGTAATAATTGCTATTTTTGGGTAATATTATAGTTGGCAGTACTGTCCATAATAATATTAGATTAAATAGTAGTATACACGCTGTAACGATTTCATGAAAACAATAATAGTTCCTATTAATAAATTTGATGCGCTGACATCGGCCAAAACGTTTATCTCTCAAGACCAAGTGATTGCTGCGCCGACTGATACCGTTTATGGGGTAATGTGTCGTTATGATTCGGCTACAGCCATTTCGCAATTATATGAAGTAAAAGGGCGTCCGCCGCATAAGGCGATCCCAGTTTTGCTTGGAATGCAGGAACAGTTGGCAGATATTGTGCGTTTCCCCCTTGATCCGTGCTGCAACGTGCTGATAGAAAAATTTTGGCCTGGCCCATTAACGCTCGTCTTGCAGGCGAATAATCATTTGCTCGATATCCTGACTGCTGGACAGCAAACTATTGCGGTGCGCATTCCCCAACACGACTTGCTGCGTCAATTGCTGTGTGATATCGGCCCGCTAGCGGTGACAAGCGCAAACTTAAGCGGTCGACCGGAAACTCACAGTGCAGAGCAGGTCAAAAAGCAGCTTGATGGACGCATTCCGTTGATATTGTCTGATGAAAAACTCGAAAGAACCTTGCCACATAAAATAGGAATAGCAAGTACCATTCTAGATCTGTCAGGCAGTTCGGTTCTCGATTCTGGGCCACATAGATCCGACGCTAGATACAAGTTTCTGCGGGCTGGCCCGATTCATGTGGCTGTACAGCACCTACTCGATAATATCAAGGCAGAAGAATCAAGGGACAGCCAATGCTAATCGGTATTGACGTCTCGCGCGCGCTGCGGCCTCAGCCAACCGGCACAGAGCGCTATTCTTTGGAGATTGTGCGCCACTTGCTTGGCCTGCCACAATCCGCACAGCATCAGTGGCGCTTTTATACCGACACGTCTGATAACGTAAAAGATGTGACAGAAAGTAAAGGACTACTACTCGAACCATGGCCCGAAAATGCCGAGCTCTGCGCAATTTCTCCTCAACGGCTGTGGACCCATCGCGCCCTTGCGAAAGAAGTTGTGCAAAACCCGCCTAATGTGCTTTTTATCCCTGCACATGTGATTCCACTCGTCTGGCCCAATTCGCGTCGCCTGCCGCCATCGGTAGTCACGATTCATGATTTAGGTTACTATTATTTCCCTGCATCGCATACTTGGTCGCAGCGCACCTATCTAAAGTGGAGCACGCTTTGGAGCACATCGATTGCAAAAAAGGTGATTGCCGTTAGCAATGCAACTGCCCAAGATGTGCAGCGTTTTTGCAATATCAATGCCAGCAAAATCCGCGTGATCCACGAGGCGGCAATAGAGCAACAAGCGCGCCCAAGCGATCAGAGAATTGCGGCGACGCGTCAGCGCTATAATCTAAGTAAACCCTATGCGTTCTATGTTGGTACGATTCAGCCGCGTAAGAATTTGTTGCGCTTAATGCAGGCTTATGCGCAAATCTGTATGCATGAAGATGTTGATATCGAGCTTGTATTGGCTGGTGCTGAAGGCTGGATGAGCCAATCTCTTTATGAGATGGCCGATGATGTAAGTGACCAAATTCGGCTGCTGGGCTATGTGGACGATGCAGATCTTCCTTCGCTCATGGCTGGCGCACAATTTTTCTGTCTGCCCTCCCTATTCGAAGGCTTTGGGCTGCCCGTTTTAGAGGCCCAGCATTATGGAACACCCGTTATGACTGCAAACAATTCATCTTTGCCCGAGGTCGCTGGCGACGCGGCCATACTCGTTGATCCCACCGATGTGGATGCGATTGCGCAGGCGATGTTGCGCTTAAGTCGCGACGAAGCACTGCGTCAGAAGCTGATCGCGGCTGGCTACAAGAATGTGAAGCGCTTCTCGTGGGAAAAGGCGGCACAAGAGACGCTGGCCGTCTTAGAAGAAGCGGCAGGAAGACCCAATGCCTAAGCAATCGCTCGCCTCCTTAACACCAACAGATCTTTCTGCTCGTCATATATGCATTCTTGGGGTCGGAATAGATGCGGTAGACTTTTCGGCTACGCTCAAACAGTTGGCGCTGTGGATCAACGCGCCCGCTGCGGATCGGAGTGACACGCATCAGATTTGTACCGTTAACCCCGAATTCATCATCGATGCGCGCCGCGATCCGGCCTTTGCACGCGTGCTGCAAGAAGCAGATCTGTGCGTGCCCGATGGTGTGGGCGTGCTGTGGGCAGCGCGCAGTATGGACCATCCCCTACCCGAGCGCGTTACCGGATCAGATGGGATCTACCGCATCTGTAAACGGGCCGCAGCCGAGGGATGGCGCGTCTATTTACTGGGCGCAGCGCCGGGCGTTGCCGCAAAAACCGCAGCAGCTTTGATCAATCTTTATGAAGGCTTACAAATTGTCGGCACGCACAGCGGATCGCCAGCCGATGAGGAGTGGCCACAGATCCATGCACGTTTAAACGAGGCCCAACCCGATATTCTGTTTGTGGCATTTGGGCATCCAAATCAGGACCTTTGGATCGCACAACACCGCGCGGAATTACCGGCGGCCGTGGCAATTGGTGTAGGCGCTGCATTCGATTTTGTGGCGGGTGTTGCGCAGCGCGCCCCCGTTTGGATGCAGCGCATAGGGCTTGAGTGGTTTTATCGCTTAATCCGCGAACCGTGGCGGATTAAGCGTATGAGAAAGTTGCCTATTTTTGCCATACTCGTAATTTTACAGTGGGGTCTCCATAAATTTGCTCCCCCTGTCAATAAGCAGCGATAGTAGCGGGCTGCATTCAGGTAGGACGAAGATACAGGATAGGGTGTCGTAATACTCTGTGTCGTAACAACTCTTGCTTGTGCCCCGTGCGGAAGTATATATGCAGAGGAATCCATTATAAGGTAAAATTGCAGTCGAACTATAGCGTAAAATTGGGCAACTGTATCTTAGGGCTACTATACAAAGCTAAATTTGGATACGGCATATAGATTGCGTTATAGGTATAAACTTAAGCTGCCAAGAGCCGCACGAGGCGTGTGACTGGACTTGGTTTAATAAAGGTTATTCTTAAGTTTTATCTTGTGATGACCGCATATTCAACTGGTGCTTTGCGTAAGCCTAAATTAAAGCAAATTCGAGAGCTATGAGTGATCAAGCAAAAAAACAAATTCTTGTTGTAGATGATGAACCGCGTATGGTTCGCTTTGTCAAAATGAATTTGGATCTAGAAGGATATATTACGATTGAAGCGAATGACGGCATGACTGCGCTAGAGAAGGTACGCGAGTACAATCCCGATTTGGTGCTGCTCGATGTTGAAATGCCCGGGCTAGATGGATTCGCGACGCTAAAAAAAATACGCGAGCTCAGCGAGGCAGCTGTAATCATGTTGACGGTGCGTTCCGATGAAGAAGATCGCATCAAAGGTCTTGATTTAGGGGCCGATGATTATGTGACAAAACCCTTCAGCCCTCGAGAATTGTCAAGCCGTATTCGCGCGGTCCTACGTCGTTTTGAACAACCGAGTCGACCCGAAGATCAAATCGTTATAATTGATGAGCGCGTACAGGTCGATCTGCAACGGCGTGATGTGCTTGTTGAAGGGAAGCGAATGAGCCTGCGCCCAACTGAATATCGGCTACTTTATCACTTTATCCAGAATGCTGGTTGGGTTATGCCACACGAGAGTCTACTAACAAAGGTGTGGGGTCATGAGTATGTAAACGACAACCATCTCTTGCGCCTTTATATTAATTACTTACGCAAAAAGATAGAGATTGATCCAGCGAAACCTTCATATATCTTCACGGAAAGGGGTCTAGGTTATCGGTTTGTCGACTTTAAGTCCGAGGTTAAGCCTTCTAAAGAGTCAGAAACCAAAACGACAGAAGAAAGTAAAAGCAAATAAGATTATCTAATGTTTGAATATTTTTCTTAATATATGGTATCATCAGAAATTGGCATTCACTGCTTGCCAATTTTCTGTTGTGCAAAAGCAAATGTACGCAAAAATAAAGCAGCAAGATGAGGTCAAAACGAAGTTCGATTTTCAATTAATCACGTCTCTGGACTAATGAACTGGGTGCTGATTTTTACTTATTAACTTTGTATTTCACTTTTTACTTTGTATAAAGTAATTTTGTGTATTATAAACGTGCAATGCGTAAAAGCCAGTCAATTCTTAGAGTGATGGAGGCGGAAGTTACAACCCATAACAGTATGTGGAGGTAGTTTTAAATAATGTCCGTTATAGCAATGAAAGACCTCTTAGAGGCAGGTGTCCATTTTGGTCATCGAACACATCGCTGGAATCCGAAAATGCGTCGCTTCATCTTTACCGAGCGCAGCGGAATCCATATTATTGACTTGCAGCAAACGCTTCAGCAGACCGAAGCAGCTTACGAGCGAGTGCGAGAGACTGCTGCCAAGGGTGGCACGGTCCTTTTTGTCGGTACCAAACGACAGGCCGAAATTGTTGTAAAAGAAGAAGCTGAACGTTGTGGTATGCCATATGTCAACCTTCGTTGGCTTGGTGGTACGCTAACAAATTGGACAACAATTCGTAAGCGCATTCAGCATCTACTTACACTCGAACGTCGATGGGATGCAGGTGAGTTTGTCAGCCTCATTAAGAAAGAGCAGCTAGAAATTCAGCGCGAGATCGAAAAACTTAATCGACGCATTGGCGGTCTCAAGACACTAAAAGATTTACCCGATTTAATCTTTATTGTAGATATCATGACCGAGGATCTAGCGGTTAAAGAAGCTCGCAAATTGAACATTCCTATTGTGGCGATGGTTGATACCAATAGTAATCCAGATCCAGTTGAGATTATTATACCCAGCAATGATGATGCCATTCGCGCGGTTAAGCTAGTGGTTAGCACCATTGCAAACGCCGCAGCCGAAGGCAACCAAACGAGAGAAATCACTCAGGCAGATAGTGGAACAGTAACTGAAGCCGAGAAGAGTGATATGGAAAGATATCTCGGGCCAAGCACCCTCGCTAAATTGCAGACAGAAGATGAACCGGCTGCAGCAGCAGAAGATAAGGGTGAGGCTGCCACAAAAGAAAAAGAGACTGATGACGTTGTAGCAGAAAAAGTAGCCGAGAAAGCAGCCGAAACAGCAGAGCCAGAAGCTGCAACTGAGAAAGCAGCAGAGACAGAAGCTGTAACTGAGACTGACGCATCGTAACGCTAAAATAAAACGAACAAAACAGATTTTCGTCCACAGACGAATAAGAATATAAAGTATAGAGGGAATTATGGCAGAAATTACTGCGGCAATGGTGAAAGAACTTCGCCAAATTACTGACGCTGGATTTTTAGATTGTAAAAAGGCGCTTGCCGACACAAATGGTGATTTCGAGGCAGCAAAAGACATTTTGAAGGTGAAAGGTCTTGCCAAGGCAGAAAAGAAGGCTGATCGCGATACGAACGAAGGCTTAATTGGTACGTACGTTCATCAAGGCGGCAAAATGGCAGGCATGGTAGAGGTAAATTGCGAGAGTGACTTTGTTGCACGCACCGAGCAATTTCAACAGCTAGCTCGCGATTTGGCCATGCACGTTGTCGCGGCAAATCCATCTTATGTTAGCCGCGAAGAGATCCCTGCTGAGGTAGTTGAGAAAGAGAAAAGTATCTTTCTAGAGCAGGAAGAAAATAGCGGCAAGCCAGCTGAAATTGTTGAAAAGATTATCAGCGGCAAAATCGATAAATGGATTGGAGAACGCTGCCTGTTAGAGCAACAGTTTGTCAAGAATCCTGAGCTAACCATTGAAGCGCTCATCAAAGAGAGCATTGCTGGTTTAGGTGAGAACATTCGTGTTAGCCGCCTAGAACGATTAGAAATCGGCAGTTAAGACTATTAGACTTACAATAAAATGCCCAGCCTTTTGAAAAGGCTGGGCATTTTATTATCAACAATTATTTATAGAGACCTTCCCAGTAGCTATATCTGTACTACTTGCCTTCATCTCCACGGGCAAAGTAACAATTACGAAGGAAAACCAATCGTGGCACTACAATACAAACGGATATTATTAAAATTAGGCGGTGAATCACTTGCTGGGGAAGGCGGTTCAGGCATTGATCCACGTAGGGCAGAGGCGATCGCGCAAAACGTCACAAAAGTTATCGACCTAGGGATAGAAATGGCAATTGTCATCGGTGCTGGCAATCTATGGCGGGGTCAACAAAATGGTCTAGAGCTCGGCATGGAACGCGTCTCCGCAGATCATATGGGGATGTTGGCAACCGTTATGAACTCTCTTGCATTACAAGATGCGTTTGAGCGTTTAGGCTATCCAACCCGGGTGATGACGGGCATCTCCGTTCCTCAAGTTGCCGAGCCATACATTCAGCGTCGGGCAATGCGTCATTTCGAGAAGGGGCGGATTGTAATCTTTGGTGCAGGCACGGGGAATCCCTATTTTACAACCGACACCGCGGCATCTTTACGCGCAATGGAAATAAAGGCTGAAGCGTTAATTAAAGCCACTAAGGTTGATGCAGTCTACGATTCGGATCCAAAACTAAATAAAGATGCCAAGCCCTTCGAAAAATTAACCTATATTGATGCACTAAATAGAGGCATCAAAGTAATGGACAGCACAGCTATGGCAATGTGCATGGACAACGATTTACCGATTCATGTGATCAACGTATGGTCTGAAGACGCGCTAGCAAAAGTTGTGTTAGGGGAGAAGATTGGCACTCAAATTTCAGCTTGATCCAATTGTTTTTTAATTGTTGTAGAGTTTGTTACAATGTATAAACCATTCTAGCTCTAATAATGAGTACTTACTTGTTTGGGCTAATTCAAGAAATAAAATGGCTCTTTAGGATCTTATGGGGCTGATAGTGCCACCAATTATCGTGGATCCTCTATGTCGAGTGCGCTGCACTATTCGGAGAGTGGGAGAGTGATTCAAGCTAGAACCCATTGTGACCAGTGCGACGCACTCTGTCAACCACATAAGATTCGGTTGAACCAATAAAACTTTGTAATAACGAGCGGGCAGAGCTTTAAAAATTTGGTGCGCTAATCTGTTAAAAATTACCAATTTATTATTAGCGTTTAAATAATCTGCCGTGCAGTACAAAGAAGGAGACATACATTTATGATAGATGATCTTGTTAAAGATTTAGATGAACGCATGGCCAAAACAGTTGGTGTACTACGCGACGACTTAATGTCTATTCGAACCGGTCGCGCATCGCCAGCTTTAGTCGACAAATTAGTGATCGACTATTATGGAACACCAACACCGCTTCAACAAATTGCATCTATTTCTATACCCGAAGCGCAGCAGATCTTAATCAGACCCTATAGCGCGGCAGATATTGAGTCGATAGAACGTGCAATTGCTTCATCTGATCTTGGATTGTCGCCCAATAATGATGGGCAGCAGATCCGTTTGAATATTCCGCCACTTACCGAGGATCGGCGTCGAGATTTGACCAAGCAGGTGGGCAAACGCGCGGAAGATGCGCGCATCTCAACACGAAATATACGGCGCGATGTGATTAACGATCTGCGAGACTACGAAAAAGAAAGCCTAATTACCGAAGATGATTTGCATTTAGGCCAAGAAAAAATACAAGAGAAAACGGATCAATACATTAAAACAATTGACCAAGTTTCTGACCAAAAAGAAAGCGAAATAATGACTATATAAGTGTAATAGCGCAATGGGCCGATGTTTAAGAATGAGCCTATTCTACAGATAGGCATAGAACAGATAGTCATAGAACAGATAGCCTGTTTACGAAGGGGTGAGGTAAGCTCACCCCTCGTTTTGCGTAATACAAACGTACGATAATGGGCAAAACATATTTTAACCCGTCTAAAAAAGACAGACACTAAAAATGTGTGGCGCACCAACTATATATACACTTGGGACTGTACCACAACGTGCGTATATGAATGATGTAAATGAATGCGTTTCAAGCGTTCTAGCATTACTCATATACAGCTTGGGCAGCCTCATATACTCCGCAGCAGTACATCACCAAGTACATGTTTCTACACGAAGCAATGATACAGTAGGGTGTCGCTCGGTATAATTGGGAGTCACTAATGCTTGCGACCGAAAAAACAGACCAATCGCATACATCTGAGCAATCGTCTTCTCTAGCTTCTATTCCAAGTCACATTGGTATTATTATGGATGGGAATGGGCGCTGGGCCCAAAGTCGTGGATTACCCCGCTTGGCAGGTCATCAGAAAGGCGTTGACAATATTCGACCCGTCTTAGAAAGCTGTGTTCAGCACGGAATTAAAGCATTAACCATTTACGCTTTTTCAACAGAAAATTGGAACCGGCCTCAAGAAGAGGTCAGTGGATTGATGCGAATACTGGGACTGACTATTCAGCGACAGCTTAGTGATCTGCACAAAAACGGCGTTCAGATCCGTCATAGTGGGCGCATGGCAGGAATTAACGAACACCTGCAAAAGCAGATCCGCCACGCGCTTGAAGTCACGCGCGATAATGATCGCATTATTCTAAATGTAGCGTTCAACTATGGTGGGCGCGCCGAAATATTAGACGCCGTACGACGCGCAATGGCCGAGGGGATCGATCCAGAAGAGCTAACTGAAGAAATCTTTGGCAAGTACCTCTATACGAGCGATTTGGAAGATCCAGACCTGATCGTGCGTACTGGTGGAGAGTGGCGCTTAAGCAACTTCTTGATTTGGCAGGCAGCTTACGCCGAATATTACGCAACACCCACTTACTGGCCCGATTTCGACGAGAACGAACTTCACAAAGCATTGCTCGAATACAATATGCGCGAGCGACGCTTTGGTGGCGTAATCAAGAAATAAACGTTTTTATATAGAGAAAACTCGTGAACCAACGCATCTTTGTGGGCTTGATTAGTCTGCCAATCGCATTGATCCCAGTCTGGCTTGGCGGCTTATGGTCTGCGGCACTGCTGCTAGGCATCGCCATGATAGGCGGGCATGAATTTTATTCCCTAATGCGTAAAGGCAATTTTCGGCCAGCCTATCCACTAGGCATGTTGTGGATAATGCTTCTCGTCATCCACCCCGTTCGTACATTGCTGCCGGGTGCGTTATCGACAATATTTGAGGCGGTCACATCAAATACGATTCTTATCCTCGGTCTGATAACCACGCTCATCTATGCACTTTTTCAAACAGAACAACCGCTCTTCACTTGGTTTTCTACCACAATCGGGGCGCTGTATATCGGCCTACTCTCACATCAAATGCTTTCACTGCGACTGATCGAAAATGGTCTCTGGTGGCTTTTATTGGGGGTTTTCGTAACGTGGGCCAATGACTCTGCTGCATACTTTACCGGCGTATCGATTGGTCGATACAAGTTGTGGCCACGGCTCAGCCCCAAAAAGACGTGGGAAGGAACCATTGCTGGCTGGCTGGTCGCCGCGTTCGTTGGTGCGCTCTTCGTCTTTATCACGCCGGTCTTGCCATTTGCCGCACCCATATCACCTTTACAAGGTGCGCTTCTTGGTTTCGTTGGCGGCATTTTAGCCCTCTTTGGCGATCTGTCCATCAGCATGTTAAAACGGCAGATTGGCGTCAAAGATAGCGGCAACATCTTTCCTGGTCATGGCGGTATGCTTGATCGACTCGACAGCCCGCTCTTCGTTCTCTCATTCCTATACCAGTATGTCTTATTAACTGCCGGATAACTTCATTGAATGGACCACACGTATAGCCCCCAATTCAGTTTCAGATTTAGTCGAGGCATTGTCGCACTCTTGCTCTGCTGCACACTATTTCTCGTCCACTGTGCGCCAGTACCGCTCGAAAAGAGCGCGGCTTCCCCAACTTCCCCTACGCCACCATCAACATTGCTTCCAGCCGAAACAGGCACTGCATTCCAAAATGGCAGCCCAGCCATTG
>Ga0115031_1004153_pt1 | contig 10722 bp, 9 predicted proteins | sample Maine_Asex4_meta_FD_87301 | JGI IMG/M metagenome (GOLD analysis project Ga0115031, IMG submission 87301) | Marine algal microbial communities from Maine, USA - Maine_Asex4_metaG | ecosystem: Host-associated > Algae > Red algae > Unclassified | place: Maine, USA | collected 2015-01-05 | reverse complement strand
GTCGAGAGAAATACTATTGAATGGAATACTAAAATAGGGTTTGATAGAAAGTCCAACCTTATCTCCTCCTAGTACATTGATGCTTATAAATGGTTTTATGAAGTATTGAGTTTCTTCATGGAAACTGAATCGTTTGCCCGTTGATGCAATCTCTTCTTTTAGTTTGAACTTTCTAATTCCTGCAGCTAGGCCTACTCCTAAAATATCTCTTCTAGATTCTAAAGATGCTGAGTAATTGTTAATCGCGTAGAATACTGTTTTTTGAAAAAGCTGATCTTGACTGTTTTCACCAACAGACTCTCTAGTCCTATTCATGTTCTCCCAATTTAGCTCTAGGGCAAATGACTCATATTTCCACCTCAAGCCTACATTGATGCCATGCAGAAAATGTAATTCCTCCATTGGCTCGCCAACAATCATTAGTGAATCTGTGATATATTTATTGAAATCATCCACCAATGCATTGGTTTCATCTGCATTGGTATAGCCCATACTGTAGCCAACCGCAACATTAAATTGGGCAGAAAGGGGCGTATAGATTCCAAAGAGCAGTATAAATATGAATATTCGCATAAGCTTTTGTCAATTAGGTGTAAAAATATTATAAAAATTTAAATATTTGCACTGGAGGAAAACCCAAAGCATGTGTGCTAAAAAGAAAAAGTCAGTTTCTAAGAACAAATCCAAGGCAAAAGTCGTGGTAGAGTCGCATAAGCCTACTCAAGGAGCTGACTCTGTTACTAAGCCTAAAAAAACTGGCGATAGCAAATATGTAGGAAACCCTGCATTAAAAACTCCTTTGTTTCTTCCTATAGTATTTGTAGCGCTTGCCTACCTTCTTTACTTTCAATGCATTCCTTATGGGTATGTCTTGGATGATAAAATCGTCCTTTCGGAAAATGAATTTACTACAAACGGATTAGCTGGTATAAAGGACATCTTTCGATATGATACCTTCCAGGGTTATTTTAATGAAAGAAAAGATTTGCTAGAGGGAGGAAGATATAGACCTCTATCACTCGTCACCTTTGCCATAGAACATGAATTTTTTGGTTTGAATCCAAAACTCTCGCATTCTATCAACATAGCCTTATATGGTATATGTGCATGGTTGATATTTATCCTTATGAATTTGTTGGTGGGTGGAAAAAATAAATGGTGGTGGTCGATTCCATTTTTAACCGCAATTATTTATTTAGTGCATCCAGTCCATACGGAAGCAGTGGCTAATATCAAAGGAAGAGATGAGCTTATGGCCATGATTTTTGCCTTACTAACAACAATTGCCAGTGTCAAATATGGCATCAATGGTAAGATAAAACATCTCATTTTTGCAGCTATTCTATTTTTATTGGGAATTTTATCGAAAGAAAATGTAATTACCTTTTTGGCAGTGATTCCTCTTGCTATGTGGGTGTTTGGGAAGGGGTCAATGAATAGAATTGCTACTACTTTTGGAATTTTATTTTCAGTTTTTTGCATTTATTTGTTTACCAGGTACCAAATTTTCGGATATATATTAGGAGACAATGAAGTCACTGATATTATGAACAACCCTTTTGCAGAAATGGATGCATCACAAAAATTTGGATCGAAATGGTATACGATGTACGAATACCTCAGATTGAGTTTCGTACCTCAACCACTTACTCACGATTATTATCCGTACCACATTCCTAAGGTCGGAGTGTTTGGACATTGGAAACCAATCGCAGCAATCATCTTGCATATTGCATTATTGGCTTACAGTGTCATTGGATTTAAAAAACATAGAGTCATTAGTTTTGCTATATGGTTCTACATTGCTACCATATCGATTGTATCTAACTTTGTAGTTGGTGTCGGAACATTCATGAATGAGCGATTCATTTTTATCTCATCAATGGGTGTCTGTCTGGCAATTGCTTACTTACTTAAAAGGGGGTCTGAAAAATGGGACCCTAGAATAATGTATGCTTTAGCAGCTGTGATAGTTATTTTGTTTGCCGCTAAAACCATAACGCGAGTTCCAGCATGGGAATCGGCATTGACCTTAAACGAATCGGCAGTAAAAGTCTCCACCAAAAGTGCTAGATCAAATTCCTTTATGGCTACAGCTTTGTTTGAGGAATTTAAAGTGACAACGGATCGTGCTCGTAAGCTTGAGCTTCTAAATGCAGCAAAACCTTATGCGGATAGAGCAGTTGAAGTATATCCAAAATACAACAATGGAAACTTAATGAAAGCTGGAATCGAAGCTGAATTATATAAACTAGAAGGTGATCTTCCTGCGCTACTAAAAACATTTACGGAAGTGGGATCAGTACAACCACAGATCGGCTTCTTGGGTCAATACTGTGAATACTTAAATGGCAGAGCAGATCCAATACAACTTATAGATTTCTATTACGATTTGGGATACAATAAGTTGTACAAAGAAAATCTGTACAACGTAGACAATAGACTCAATTGGGCAATTCATTATCTCAATTTTGGCTACAGTCTCGATAGCTCCAATCCAAAAATTAAAAGAGCCTTGTTTGAAATCTATTCTGCGGCAGGCAATACCTCAAAAGCCCAAGAGTACAAGTAATGAATTATCACAAGGATGTATATCGGATCGCATTGACAAAAGTCGATGGAGTAGGACCACTAACTGCAAAATTATTAATCAGTCATCTCGGTTCAGTTGAAGCTGTTTTTGCAGCCTCATCAAAAGAGCTATTTAAAATCGATGGTGTTGGATCTTCTGTAATTAAGTCTTTAAAGTCTACATCAATATTTGCGGAAGCGCAGAAAGAATATGAACATTGCTTAAAGCAAGGCATCAAACTTTTGTACTACTTGGATAAAGATTATCCAGGTAGGCTTAAGCATTTTCAAGATTCACCAATTCTTTTATACCACAAAGGAAATAATGAAATTAACCACAAGCGTACCGTTGGGATAGTCGGAACTCGATCTCCTAGTGAATACGGAAAAGCAATGGTTGAAAAAATTGTTGAAGATTTGAAACCATTCGATGTAATAGTTGTGAGTGGATTGGCACATGGAGTTGATGCACTCGCTCATCGAAAAGCAGTCACTTGCCAAATTCCGACCTACGGCATCATGGGAGGAGGCTTCGAAAAAATCTATCCAGCTGCAAATCGTTCTTTGGCAAACGCAATGTTGAAAGATGGAGGAATCATGACAGAATTTGGATATAAATCGAAACCAGATAGAGAACATTTTCCCATGAGGAACAGATTGATTGCTGCGATGTCGGATGCAGTGATTGTCATCGAATCTGGAAAGGTGGGAGGATCGATGATCACAGCAGACCTTGCAAATCAATACAACAAAGATGTGTTTGCCGTGCCAGGAAGAAATATTGACACAAAGTCTGTTGGGTGCAATAAACTCATAAAGCAGCACCAAGCCAATCTCATAGAATCAGTTGCAGACCTTTCTTACATTATGGGTTGGAATAAGGCTAAAGAAATTCAAATGACTTTAGCCTTGGTTGACCTTAAGCCAGAGGAACAAAAGATTGTAGATCTGCTCAAGGCAAAAGGTAAACTAGAATTGGATTATCTGCATTATGAACTAGAGGTTCCTATTTCCGAATTGTCCACAACGCTCTTGGGCTTAGAATTTAAAAGTGTAATTAGATCTAGCCCGGGACGAACCTATGAATTGGCTTAAGAATGGTTCATTTTATCATGAATTAAAGTTCTTCATTGACCTCATTATGCTTAAGTTTGGAATATGAAACAAAGTCTGTTTAAATCTTTGGCTTTGTAATTAATAAATCAGAGAAATGAGAAAATATATCATACTAACATTGGCAACTATTTTGCTCGGAATCGGCTGTGATACCCAACAAAATATGACACCGAGTACCGTACTTCCACCGCCACCGCCACCTTTGCCACCTTTAGTAGATAAGCTTGATAAGCCCGAAAATATAATTCTTCTCATTGGAGATGGAATGGGGCTTACCCAAATTACTGCAGGAATGTACACTCAAGGTAATAGAACAGAGCTGGAAAGAATAAAATGTATAGGATTGCAGAAGACGTATGCTGATAACGATGTCGTAACAGATTCTGCAGCTTCCGCAACAGCTTTTGCTTGTGGTGTAAAAACTTATAATACTGCCATTGGCATGGATAGAGATACCCTTCCAGTGAAATCCATATTGAAGTTTGCACAGGATAATAATATGTCTACCGGATTAATAGCTACTTCCACAATTGTACATGCGACACCTGCTTGTTTTTTCTCAAATAATAAATACAGAAGGAACTATGAAGAAATTGCGGCTGATATGGTCGGTTCTGATGTTGATTTTTTTGTCGGAGGTGGGAAGAAATATTTTGAAAGAAGAACAATTGATGATCGGAATCTTATCGATGAATTAAAAAAAGATGGGTACGTTATTTCTGATTTTGCTCAAAAAGATATTGTAGATATAACTCCAGCACTTGACAAAAAATTTGGATACCTCACTGCCGATACAGATCCTATTCCAGTTTCAGGAGGAAGAGATTACTTGATTCCTGCAAGTGAATTAGGGCTTGAATATTTGGATGCAAAATCTGCAGACAATGGGTTTTTTATTATGATAGAAGGTTCACAAATCGATTGGGGTGGTCATTCCAACTTGCTTGATTATGTTGTTTCAGAGTTTATGGAATACGATAAGGTCATTGGAATGGCCTTGGATTTTGCAGATAAAGATGGAAAAACTCTAGTCGTAGTGACTGCTGATCATGAGACAGGAGGCCTGGCGATCCAGCCCGGTTCCACAATGGATTCATTAGAAGCCGCATTCACAACGACTAAGCATAGTGGTACAATGGTGCCTGTTTTTGCCTATGGTCCAGGCGCAGAAAATTTTCAAGGAATCTATGAGAACACTGAGATCTTTGAGAAATTGAAAAATCTTTTGCCTTCAGAGACAAAATAGGCAACAAAGCGACCACTTTAACTGTCTTTATAGTATGAATAAATCAATAGTACTTGGGGGTGGATGCTTTTGGTGCCTCGAAGCAGTTTTCGACAAGCTTAATGGAGTAAAGAAAACACAATCTGGCTATGCAGGAGGGCAGGTAGTAAATCCTGGTTACAGGGAAGTTTGTGACGGCGGAACCGGACACGCCGAGGTTCTTAAAATAGATTATAACTCAGAAGTGATCAGTTTAGAATCGATTTTACAAGTATTTTTTACTTTTCATGATCCTACTACTCTAAATCGTCAGGGCAATGATGTTGGAACTCAATATCGTAGTATCATCTTTTACGAAAGTGATGAAGAAAAATCTTTGATAGATAAATATATCTCTGAGAAAGCATCAACTTTTTGGGACAATCCAATTGTCACAGAAATCAGTCCTGCAAAAATATTTTATCCTGCTGAAGCATATCATGATAATTACTATAGACTCAATTCCGCTAAACCATATTGCAAATTTGTAATTGAGCCAAAGTTATCTAAGTTGAAAGCTGACTACCAAGAACTTTTAAAGCCAAGTTAATGAAGCCATTAAATTCAGAAGAAGAAAGAGTAATTCTGCATAAAGGCACAGAAATGCCTTTTACCGGTAAGTATGACAAACACAATGAAAAGGGTGCTTATTACTGCCGTCAATGCGATGCAAAATTGTATACCTCTGAAGATAAATTTGACTCGCGATGCGGGTGGCCAGCTTTTGATGATGAGGTAGAGGGAGCAGTAAAAAAGGTTCCTGACGCTGATGGGCGACGGACTGAAATAGTCTGCAATAATTGTGATGGCCATCTAGGTCATGTATTTGTGGGTGAGAGACTTACAGCTAAAAACACAAGGCACTGTGTCAACTCTATTTCCTTAGTTTTTAAAGAAGCATAACTGCTCATTAATGTCACATACCACGACCAAGGAATTGAAAAGAAAATCAATGAGTTGGTAGGCAAGCAATTTTCATTGTTTGAAAGTATCAAAATGAACGGTACTGGTTCTGGTCGCCTAATCATCAAAGAAGCCTCTGATGATATTCTAGAATTAATCAATAAATCAGTCGATACTGCTTATTCCAATATTGAACTTAGACCCAAGGGAGTGATCGTTGGTATCAAATCCATCCATGAAACATTTTTTTGGGTGATACCACATTACCTTCTTACCATATACAAAAACGAAGGACACATTTCTGTCTATGATGGAAAATACAAAATGAACCTTAGTTACTACAAGGATGGAAAACCAATCATGAAATTCCTTTCTAAGGTTATGGAAATGAAAGCAAATAACTCCGCAGGCCCGATATGAAAATGCCCCATATGAAAATGCATTTCGGAATAGACTACGGATCAAAGTTGGCAGGCACTACTGTGATATGCTGCAACCAAGATGATAAACTATATTTGTATTCTTCCAAGAAAAAAGAAGATAGTGATGCGTTCATTTCCCAAAAAATTCAAGAACTAAATCCTTCTGCTGTTTATCTAGATGCACCACTTTCAATACCTGCTGCTTACTTTGGAAAAGGAGATAATTTTCACTACCGTAAATGTGATGTAGAATGCAAAGCAATGTCTCCCATGTTTCTTGGAGGATTGACAGCAAGAGCTATGAAACTTTCCAATAATCATCCAAGATTAAAATTTCACGAAACCTATCCTGGGTATTTTATAAGAGAAGTGATAGAGGCCAAAGAGATTTATAAAAAGAAAGAGAAGGAAGTGAATCAAGAGATCATTGATTTGATCTTAAGTAAAGTAGAGTTGCCTTTTATTGATTCAATTGATAATTATCATCAATTGGATGCGGTGATTTGTTGGTTATCGGGTAGGCGTCATGTAGAGAAGAAGCACATTGTTTTGGGTGATGATGGGGAGGGTGTTATTGTTGTATAGGATATATTTTGAATAGCTCCACACTATTGTCTTGTAAACAAATAATCTGACTGCATTTTTGGAGAAATAATCAGCGTCTGAAGCATGATTAGAAGGATATTAGAGATCAGATTGATTATTATCCTTTGTAAATTATAGTTCTTCATCTACTTACCACTTGTTAAAGCGAGATATCTACTATTCACTAAAATATTGTTAGTCGAAAGCCAATCCGCTCCACGAAGTGGAGGGAAGACTTTAAAACAATCTTAGATTGTTATTAAAGTCAGGGAGGAGTAAAACCAGGCTGCCAACCTAAAAATACTTGCCATTTATAAGTTGGGAGGCATTAACAGATTAGCCTCAAATATTAGCAAAACTTAATAATAAGCTTCGCCTAATAAGCTGGATACTAAAGCACTGAGAAAATAAAACACTTGAACACTTGAATATTTATTAAAATGTTATTATGTTTGCATCATGAGTGAATCACACACGATATTATCAAAAGAAGAATTACTTGCTGCGGCAAGAATTCTAAAGGTAATGGCACATCCAGTAAAGCTTGAAATTTTGCAATTACTAGGATCAACTACAGAGCCAATGGATGTGTCTTCATTGTGTGAGTGCATAGGGGCAGAGTGTGAGATCAGTATGATGTCCCACCACCTTGCAAAGATGCGCGATAATGGAATATTGGTTTCGGAGAAAAGTGGGAAACAAGTTTTTTATTCGATTGCAGACAGATCTATTTTAAAATTAATTGATTGTATGCATCAGTGTGATTTGATCTAAGGTTTTTTTCACCACGATAATTGAACACTTTAACAAGTGTTATATATATAAAATATGAAGAAATACTTACCGATATTAAACTGGATACAGGACTATAGCAAGTCTATGTTTCTTGGTGATTTATCGGCAGGTATTACGGTGGGTATTATGTTGATTCCACAAGGTATGGCATATGCAATGTTAGCAGGTCTCCCTCCAATATATGGACTATATGCTTCCATCGTTCCTTTGATTATTTATGCAATGTTGGGTACATCTCGACAATTGGCAGTTGGACCTGTTGCAATGGTTTCTTTGCTAGTGGCGAGTAGTGTTGGAGCACTAGCAGCGCATGGATCAGATCAGTTTATTAGTCTTGCAATATTACTCGCATTGATGGTCGGAGTGATTCAACTTTTATTAGGAATTTTTCGGTTGGGCTTCTTGGTAAATTTTCTTTCGCATCCAGTTATTTCAGGATTCACTTCCGCGGCCGCTTTGATTATCGGTTTCAGTCAATTAAAGCATCTACTTGGTATTGATATCCCTAGAGGCAAAATTCATGAAACAATATTAGAGGTAATCACTAATTCACATTTAATTAATTATCCAACAATCCTCATAGGTCTTTTGTCTATAGGATTAATACTGGTTCTAAAAAGAATTAACCGTAAAATTCCATCACCACTTATCGTTGTGCTAGTTGGACTTGGAGCCGTAGTATTTTTGGGATTGGATTCAAAAGGTGTACAGATTATAAAAGATGTTCCAGGAGGATTTCCATCTTTTAGTATTCCGGCTTTTTCAATGGAATCAATTAAAAGTTTATTTCCCATTGCATTGGCAATATCCTTTATCAGTTATATGGAATCATATGCGGTAGCCAAGGCTATTCAATCAAAACATAAAAATTATAATATTGATCCTAATCAAGAATTAATAGGTTTAGGAACTGCTAATATTTTTGGTTCATTTTTTAGTGCTTTTCCAGTGACAGGAGGATTTTCTAGAACTGCAGTGAATGATCAGGCTGGAGCAAAGACTGGAGTTGCCGCAATCATAAGTGCAAGTTTAGTATTACTCACCTTATTATTCTTTACCTCATACTTTTATTATTTACCCAAAGCAGTACTTGCTGCAATAATCATGGTTTCAGTTTTTGGTCTAGTAGATTATAAAGAAGCAAAGCATCTTTGGCAAACTGATGGCTATGATTTTTTAGCTTTCATAGCAACCTTTCTGGCGACAATTTTAATTGGGATTGAACCTGGTATTTTATTAGGAGTTGCTATTTCACTTTTAGTAATTATGTACAAATTGTCATATCCAAATGTTGCAGAATTAGGACAAATACCATCGACTGAATCTTTTAGAAATGTGAGTAGATTTGAGGACATCAGTTCTAAAGATTCAATGTTAATATTAAGATTCGATGCTCCATTATTCTTTGCAAACTGTAATTCATTTAAGGAACTTGTATTGGATAAGATTGAACAAAGAAGTACAATAGAAAGACTCATCATCGATTGCGCTGGATTGCATCATATCGATTCGAGTGCAATTCATATGTTGCAAGAATTAATAACGCAACTTAAGGAAAGAGATATCGTAATGCAATTTGCTGATGTTAAAGGTCCAGTAAGAGATATTTTCCATAAAAATGGATTGAATGATCTTATTGGTAAAGAAAACTTTTTTCTGTCAATCCAGGATGCTGTTTCGGCAAGCGATAAGAATACTGAAACTACTTTCGAAGAATATATTTTTCAAACACATAAGAATTTATAAAAATCAAATATGGTAATTGAACAAATTTATACTGGTTGTCTCGCGCAGGGAGCTTATTACGTTCACAGCAACGGTGAAGCTGCAATTTTTGATCCATTAAGAGAGGTTAATCAATACATTGAAAAGGCCAAAAATGATGGTGTAAAAATTAAATACGTATTTGAAACGCATTTTCATGCAGACTTTGTAAGTGGACATGTTACTCTTTCAGAAAAGACAGGTGCACCTATAGGTTATGGCCCAAAAGCAGATCCAAGTTTTAAAGCGCATATAGCCAAAGATGGCGAAGAATTTAAAATTGGTGATCTAACCATTCGGGCTCTTCATACTCCCGGGCATACAATGGAAAGCACAACTTACTTATTGCTTGATGCTGATGGTAAAGAACATGCAATCTTTACTGGTGATACATTATTTCTAGGTGATGTAGGGCGGCCAGATCTTGCACAGAAAGGAAAAGAAATTACAATGGAAGACCTTGCGGGTTATTCATTTGATAGTTTGAGGAATAAGATTATGCCTTTACCCGATAATGTTTTAGTCTATCCGGCTCATGGTGCTGGTAGTGCATGTGGTAAAAACATGATGAAAGAAACGGTGGATACACTAGGTAACCAAAAGAAAATGAACTACGCTTTACGTGCTGACATGACAAAAGAAGAATTCATTAAAGAAGTCACTGCAGATCTGCTTCCTCCGCCAGCATACTTTCCTCTAAATGTAAAAAAGAATAAGGAAGGCTATGAAGATATAGATCAAGTAATAGCAGATGGAATGAGGGCACTTACACCAAGAGAATTTGAATTGTTAGCAGAGGAAGGAACGCTAATGTTAGATGTGAGGACTCCATTTGATTTTGCAAGCGGACATATACCAAACAGTATTTTTATAGGATTAGATGGTTCTTTTGCTCCATGGGTTGGCGAACTAATAGTGGATGTAAAGCAACCAATAATTCTAATCGCACCTGAAGGTAGAGAAGAAGAAGCCATCACTCGACTTTCAAGAGTTGGATTTGATAATACTCTTGGTTACCTAAAGGGAGGCGTTGATGCTTGGGAGGATGCAGCGATGGAAGTAGAAACAGTAGATAGAGTTCCTGCAGGAAATATGGTTGCAGATTTCGAACAATTTAAAGATAGAATTTTTGATGTTAGAAAAGAACCAGAATATTTATCAGAACATATTCAATCAGTAAAAAATATTCCTTTAAGTAGTATAAATACTCATTTATCACAACTTCCAGAAGACAAATTCTACATCCATTGTGCAAGTGGTTATAGATCTATGATTGCTTCTTCGATTTTGAAGTCAAGAGGG
>Ga0115031_1004152_pt1 | contig 10722 bp, 7 predicted proteins | sample Maine_Asex4_meta_FD_87301 | JGI IMG/M metagenome (GOLD analysis project Ga0115031, IMG submission 87301) | Marine algal microbial communities from Maine, USA - Maine_Asex4_metaG | ecosystem: Host-associated > Algae > Red algae > Unclassified | place: Maine, USA | collected 2015-01-05 | reverse complement strand
TCGTGATCGTCAATCACCCAGGTGTGGTCGTAACCGTTGGCGAGTTGTACTTGCTCGTTTTTATTTAATAAGACGGCGACCAGGGGTTCCCCGGGCGGCTGGAGGTGAGCTGCGTTTACGAATGGACGGACCGCGACGAGCTGCGCATTAACTACACCGCAACCACGGATAAGGCGACGGTAGTCAATCTGACCAACCATTCCTACTTCAACATCGGCGACGCGCCAACGGTGGAAGGGCTGGAGCTGGAACTGAAGGCCGACTACTTCATTCCGGTAGACAAAACGTCCATACCAACGGGCAAGCCAGAACCGGTAGGCGGAACGCCCTTCGATTTCAACGCCCCCAAGCCGGTGGGCCGCGACATTCGGGCTAACCACGAGCAAGTACAACTCGCCAACGGTTACGACCACACCTGGGTGATTGACGATCACGACGGCTCGCTGAAAGAATTTGCCCAATTACGCGACCCTACGAGCGGGCGGAAACTGCGGGCTTACACCACTGAGCCGGGCGTGCAGGTTTTTACGGCCAACTTCGATCCGGGCCAGTTCACCGGGCGCGGCGGCGAGCCGCTGCCGACCTACGGCGCGATCTGCCTGGAGACGCAGCACTTCCCCGATTCGCCGAACCAGCCGGGCTTTCCCTCGACCGTACTACGGCCGGGAGAGACGTACCGCTCCACGACGGTGTATCGCTTTGAGTAGGTGGCTATCGGTTGTTATTCCCGCGCTGAACGAGGCGGAGAGCTTGCCCAAAACGCTGGATGCACTGGCCGGTGACTGGCCCGGCGGGCCGCCCGAGATCATCGTGGTGGACGGCGGCAGCACGGACGGCACGCGGGAAATCGCCCGGCGGCTGGGAGCCGCGGTCCTTAGGTCTCCGGCCGGAAGAGCAAGGCAAATGAACGCCGGGGCGCGGGCCGCGACGGGTCGCTTTCTGTACTTTCTGCACGCCGATACAACGCCGCCGCCCAACCTTCCCTTGCACCTGCGCGCCGCCGCCCAAAAAGACGTACCGGCCTGTTTCTCCATTCGTTTTGACCGTCAGAACGAAAGTGCGTGGCTGCGGCTGTTCGCCCGCCTGAGCCGCCTGAACACCGATGCCTTTCGCTTCGGCGATCAGTCACTGTTCGTGAGCCGCGCGCGCTTCGAGGCCGTCGGTGGTTTTCGGGAAGACCATACGCTACTTGAAGGCCACGAACTGGTCAAACGGCTGGGCCGCCAAGCCGGGAATTTTCTGGTGATGGACGCTTCGGTAACCACCTCGGCCCGGCGTTACCTGCGGCACGGCGTGCTTTTTACGCAGTTGACCTACGTACTGATCTTCGGGCTGTACCGGCTGGGGGTGAGGCAAAACAGCCTGCTACGGATTTACCGCGGGGCATTCCCTGATCAGGGAACGTAAGTCGGGATCACCCGCAACGCCCCGTCGAGCGACCACTCCAAGATCTGGTAAGCCGGCGGCAGCATTTGCTGCTCGAACCGGTCGGCGTCGGGGTTGATATAAAAGCTGGTGGGCGGGCACAGGTGCACCGTCAACCGGTCGCGGGTGACCGTACGGTGGGAGTGGTAATGCCCGCAAAAAACGGTGCGGTGGCGACCATCGGCGGCCAGGATGTCGAGCAGCTCCCCGTTTTCCCGCAGCGGGTACTTTTTATCCATAAACGTAACCCCGAGGAGGATGGGCGGATGGTGCATCACGACGTCGGCGTAGGGGTAGCGGGCGACGGCCGTTCGCAGCCATTCGAGTTGCCCGTCGTCGATATGCCCGGTGGCCGAATCGAGAAAAAGGAAGTAGCGATCGGCGACCCGAACGAGGCCTTTGATGGGCGCGTCGTTGTGGCCTTCGAGGAAGAAGGCGTTGCGCATCATTTCCCGGTCATCATGATTGCCGGGCGTGAGGTAATACGGCACGGCGAGTTCGTCGAGCAGGGGGCGGAGGCGATAATAAACGTCCTGCACCGGCTCGGCGGCGCAGAAATCACCGGTCAGGAAAAAGGCATCCGGCTCACGCGCCGCGGCGTGCGCCAACACGCGGGAGAGGCGGTCGTTCACGTCCAGGCCCATCAGTTGTTCGCCGGGAGGCAGGAGGTGGGGATCGGTGATTTGAATGATTCGGGTGCGCACGATTGGAGGGATAACGGGGGTAAAATACGGCTTTTGTTGGGGACGGGGCGGCTGAACGTATCACGAGATGCACGACCGCGCTGAACCAAACCCCACCCCCGGCCCCTCCCCGGCGGGGAGGGGAGACGTGGCCGCATACTGATTGTGGATTTGGCGATCCGTCGGGCTTTCATCGTTAATGGCTACGGGCTCAACACCTTCCACCATTCCGCCGTTCAATGACCTGAACATTCACCCAGCATGACCGATTTCCCCGCCGCGCCCGACCCCACCCCTACCCTGACCGACCACGATCTGCCGAACCTGGAAGGCCGCGCCGCCCGCCCCATGGCGGAGGAGCTGCGCGGAAACATCGAAAATTTCGTTGGTATGGCGCAGGTGCCCGTCGGTTTGGCCGGGCCGCTGCGGCTCAACGGTGAGCACGCGACAGGCGAGGTGATGGTACCGCTGGCGACGACGGAAGGCGCGCTCGTCGCCTCCTATTCGCGTGGCATGAAAGCGATCACGGAGAGTGGCGGCGCGACGGTCCGCATCCTCGATCAGGGCGTGCAACGGGCACCATATTTTAAGCTGGTGGATCTGCCGGCGGCCGGTCGTTTCGTCGCATGGGTGCTGGCGCACACCGAAGACTTCGCCAACATCACGGGCAAGGTGAGCCGCTACGCTCAGTTCAAGCGGGTCAAGCCCATCCTGGAAGGCAACAGCGTTACCCTCGTTTTTGAGTACACGACGGGCGACGCGGCGGGGCAGAACATGGTCACGATCTGCACGGATTACGTCTGCCAGTTCATTCTTGATCAATGCGGCGAGGACATTCAGGAGTTCTACATCGAGTCCAACGCCTCGGGCGACAAAAAGGCGAACTACCAGAGCTTTCAGCACGTACGCGGCTACCAGGTCAGCATCGAGCTGACGCTGCCGAAAGCGGTGGTCGCCGCCGTGCTGAAAACAACGCCGGAAAACCTCGAACGCTTCGGGCGGGCGGCGGCTTACGGTTCGCTGAAAACGGGCACGTTGGGCGTTCAGGCCCACTGCGCCAACGGGCTGGCCGCGCTCTTCATCGCCTGCGGACAGGACGCGGCCTGCGTGGCGGAGGCGGCGATGGGCATCGTCCGCATGGAGGTATACGCGAACGGCGACCTCTACGCATCCGGCACCTTCCCCAACCTGATCGTCGGCTCCGTCGGCGGCGGCACAAGATTACCGACGCAGCGCGAATGCCTGGAGATCATGGACTGCTACGGGCCGGGCAAGGCGGGGCGGCTGGCGGAGATTACAGCGGGGGTTTGCCTGGCGGGGGAGCTGTCGATACTGGCGGCGCTGGCGGAGGGGGAGTTTGTGGGAGCGCACGCACGGCTGGGGCGGCGACACAAAAAATAACACGAGAGGGTTGCTTTCAACCCTTGAACGGTCGACAGCCGAGAAACTTAGTTTAGACCACGAATGTTGTGCCCCGCGTTGTCTGAAGAGATGGCGCGGGGCTTTTCCGGTTAATCAGCCTTTTGGCGGGCAAGGATCGTCACTCGGAAAAATGCCTTATTACGTCCAGCGTATTCGCCAAAGAAATCAACCCGAAGACAAAGCACAGCAAAAAATTAAAAATCAGTACAAAATACTTTAGTACTCCGGTTTCCATCGGTTTGATAAATGATCTAATGGCAAAGAAAAAACCTGTTCCCGCCGCAAAAAGAGCGGATAGGTTCAAAAATATCAGTAACAAATATGGAGCAGCGCTGTGGGAATACGCCGCCAAGAGAACGACGGACGCCAAAGCTAAGCCATACAAAAGGATGCTAAGGATAAACATCCATAATGATCGCTTGGCGTAATTAGTAGGCTTCCCCTCTATCAGTCCATCGTCAAGTACGTCAGTCATAGCTCAGTCATTGATCTCCAGCCTGAAATTGGGGTAACAGGCTACACCTCCGCCCCCAGCCACACCTCGCAGCCCTCCGTACAATTCTTACAAATATCGATCTCCGACCGCCCCTGTAAAAGCTTGGTGCGGAAGTCATCGTAGGCCGCGCCTTCCCATACCTGGTTGAGGCTTTCGGTTTTCACGTCGCCGAGGCGGTGGGTGACGTCCTTGTCGAAGCAGCAGGGGGCCACGAGGCCGTCCCAGGTGATCACGCAGCTGTGCCAGAGTTTCCAGCAGTGGTTTTGCAGCTTATTTTTCTGACCGTAGGTACCGTCCGCTTTTTTGTAGTAGCGGGCGTACTTCTCGTTGGTCGGCATCAGCGGGTTGCCGTTCTCGTAGTCGTAGAGCTGGGCGGTTTTGAACTTCACCTCGTCGATGCCGATCTCATCGGCCAGCTTAACGACGTCTTCCATCTGGTGCTCGTTGGGCTTGACGACGAGGAACTGGAAAATGAGGTGGGGCGTGGGGGAATCCATCTCCCGTTTCCACTTCACGAGGTTGCGGGCGCCCTGCAAAACGCTTTCCAGTTTACCTTCCTTGCGGTACTGCTCGTAGACCTCCTGCGTGGTGCCGTCGACGGAGATGATGAGGCGGTCGAGACCGCTTTCGATGGTCCGTTTGGCGTTGGCGTCGTTGAGGAAGTGGCCGTTGGTGGAGGTGATGGTGTAGATGCCGCGGTCGGAGGCGTCCTTGACCATATCCAGGAAGTTGGGGTTGATGTACGGCTCGCCCTGGAAATAAAAGATCAGATAGAGCAGGCGGTCGGCGATGTCGTCCATCGTCCGGCGGAAGAAATCAGCCTTGAGGTTACCGGTGGGGCGGGTGAACTCGCGCAGGCCGCTGGGGCACTCCGGGCAGCGCAGGTTGCAGGCCGTCGTCGGCTCAAAGGAAACGGTAAACGGCTTACCCCACACCACGGGCCGCTGCAGCCAGCGCGTGGCGTAGTAGCTGGCGGTGACCTTCGCGGCGTTGAGCACGCGTTTGGGTGTAAGGTTACTGAGGAAGTTGCGGGTATCTTGGTAGTAAAGTTGGGCCATCGGTGCAAAGATAGTAAAGGGGGAAGGGGAGAAAGGGTTAAAGGATGAAACGGGGTGCTCTCCCTTCGTCCTTTCTACCTTGCCTCCCGTACTTTGGGGGGCGCGGACGCGGGTGCGGAGGAAGGATCAGGCACCTCGTTTGATAGCGTCCAAACCCACGTTCTTTCCCCCTTCCCTTGCACCCGCGACCCCGCCCCAATGCATCGTTACCGTACCAGCCGATATGTCGCCTTCAGCAAGAACGTATTCCGCAAATCGCCCGCGAACAGGTCTTCCGTCAGGGCCGAGAACGCGCTTTTCATCGGGTCCGCGCCGCCGGTGTTGCCCTGCTGCCAAACGAGGAAAAGCGTGGAGCTGGGAAAGTACTCCCAACGCACCACCAGGTTGGACCGGAACTGGAGGAAGTTGAAATCGGGATCGCTGAAGACCAGGTCCGCCTGAGGGTCGGTGTCGTTGCTGACGCCGTAGGTTTCATTCACCGGGTCATAGACAACATCGCTGTAGTTCTCGTAGCGATTCTCGAACCGTTTGGCCAGCGGGTCAGCCACGTCCTTGAATTCGTCGTACACGCCCCGCGCCACGAAGGGCTGGGCGTAGTACTGGATCGTGAAGTCGGGCGTCAGGTTATAGGTCGCCCGCAGCGTCAGACTGATCGTCTGCTGCTCGATGTGAGCGTGGACGTAGTTGGTGCCCCCTCGCACATCCGTGCGCGTTGTCACGTACTGATCCCGGCGCTGGCTGAGGTTAAGGCTCGGTGCGACGGACAGCGACAGCGCGTCAGTAGGTTGATACTGGGCGCTCAAGGTCAGGTTACCCCCCATCACGGTACGATCGTACCCCATACCACCGGATAAGCGACAGCCGACTACGAGCTTCTTCCGTTCGTCGGTAAAATAGCTGCCCCCCGTTGCCCAGCCCGCCGGCCGGCGCAGGAGCGGCCCGCCGCGCAGGGCGTTCTTACTGATGTCCTGCTGCTCCAAATTGAGAAAGAAGTTGAAATTGGAGAAGTTGAGGAATTGCCCCCACACGTTGGTATTGTAGCTGCGGTTGAGGGCCGCGCCGTCGAAATCCCAACCCATGTAAATGTTCTGGTTCCACTGAAAGCGGTTAAAGTATTTCGTCGGGTTACGCCAGCGGCGGGCGGCCCAGGCGAAGTAGTTGATCTGGTCGGTGTTGGTCAGAAAGCCGATGTCGTTCAGTTCCAGCCCCGGGCTGCGGTAGGTCAGGCCGGTCTCGAAGACCCAGTTACCGTCGAACTCCCCGATGGCGACCGTGCCGCCGGTGCCGCTGAGGCGGGTCAGGCTGCTGTCCACGCCCAGGTGGCGCGCGTCGGGCCGCTGGAAGAGGTGCTCGAAGGAACTTTGGGTGCGGGTGATCGCCTCCCGGCTGCCGCGCACCTGGCTCCAAACGCCATTGGCGCGCAGCTGCCACGCCCGGTCTTTCCAGCGGTGGACGAGGTCGACGCCGCCCGAATTGGCGCTCTCGTGCAGAAATTCGAGGCCCTCCGCCGGCAACTCCCGATTGACTGAAGTAAGCATCAGGCCGACGGTGCTCTGCCCTTCGTTAAAATCCTGCTGCACGCGACCGACGTTGAAAACGGTGAAGGGTTCCACCTCCTCCGTCCGCTCCCCGTCCAGGTCCACCACCTCGGCGAATTCCCGCTCGGTGAAGCTGGACAGCAGGCCGAGGGAAAGACCGCTCTGGGTCTTGCCGCTCACCTTGGCCGCACCGAGGATGGTGGTATTTTCCGGCTGCCGCACAAAGCGGCCGTTTGCCGGGTCGGCGTTGACGAAGCGGCTCGGCGCGCCACCGATCCGGCGGCTGTAGAAGAGCAGGTCGCTGTTGTACGGCCCGCCCGCTTCCGCTTCGGTCAGGCTGTAGTCGAAGATGTTACGGCCTTCCACGAAGAAGGGCCGCTGCTCGCGGAAGAAGATCTGGAAGCCGTCGAGGTTGATGGCGCCGGGGTCCGCCTCCACCTGCCCGAAGTCGGGGTTGACGGTGAAGTCGACCACCACGTCGTTGGTGATGCCGATGCGCCCGTCGAGGCCCGCGCTCAACCGCGTATCCGTCTTGCGGCCGAAAGGGTCGTCGGCGTCGAAGCGGCCGCCGGTACGCAACTGGCCGAGGACGTAGGGCTGGATTTCGAGCGGTTTGCGCGGCTTGATGCCGTCCAAGCCCTTGAGCGTGCCGAAGCGGCTGACCCACCCCGGCTGGTTCTGCTTGACCGGTGCCCACGAGCTGGCCTCGCCCTTGCGGAAGAGGTTGCGGTTGACCTGCAACCCCCACGTCTGGTTTTCCTCCTTGCCGAAGCGCAGCTGGCTGAAGGGGATGCGCGCCTCGGCGGTGTAGCCCTCCTCGTCGATGTTGCTCTTGAAAAACCAGGTCGGGTTCCAGCTGTCGTCCCAGTTGTTGCCGTCGTTGCTGATGAACTCGTCGCCCCGCACCCCGCTGGCGGAGGCGGAAAAGGAGAAGCCCGTCCGCTTGTCGTTGAAACTGTCGAAGTTGATCTCCACCCAGTCTCCGGGGAATTCGTCGCGGCGGCCCAGCCGGGCCTCGATCTTGTCCGCGTCGGTATCGAAGGCCCGCCAGGCGACGTACAGGAATCGGTCGTCGTACAGAATCTTGAAGGCCGTTTCCTGGCTGACCGGTGCGCTGTCGTCCGGCTGCCGCTGGTGGAAATCGCCGCCCCACTCCACGCCCTCCCACGCTGCATCGTCGAGCAGCCCGTCAATTTTCGGGGCCTCGCCGGAGATGCGCTGGGTGGTGTACTCCGGTTTGGTGGATTGGGCGAAAACAGTGGTTACGCCCGCAAGCGCGAGGAGGGTGGTTAAAATCAGTCTCATTCGGGTGGGTTAGATTCGCGAAGGTAGGGGTAAGGACGAGGCCTGGTGATGGGGGTTGCAAGGTCACCCCCCCAGCGGACAACCCGTCTTAAAACCGGACATCGCCCGTCCGCACCTTCGCTACCGAGGCCTCCACCAATTCCCGCGGTACCGCCGTATCCACGTCGCTCAGTCGCTTGACGTAGCGCCCGGAGAAGCGCCCGGAGAAGCACCCGTAGCGCCCGGAGAAGCCCCGCCGGGGCACCTCCGGGCTGGTGGTATTCGCCCCCTGCCGGGGACGAATGCGCAAGGGGTAATGGGTGTGGAAGCACACTACCGGAAAGGTCATTCGCTACGATTACTTAACCCTTAGCACCGCCCCATTATTTATCCCTACATAATACACCGTCTCTTCCCCGTTTTTCAGCCCCACCACCGAGCGCGCATCCCCCCGCACGCTCACGTAATCGGGCAGCACTTCCAGATCGCCCGCCGCGTCGAGGGTCAGCACGAAACCGGTACCCGCGTCGAGCGGGCCGCCGAGGGGTTCCCAGGCGTAGTCGTTCTGCACGCAGAGCAGGGCCGGGCGGCCGTCGGCCAGGGTGATCGGGGCGGCGTCGCGCAGGGGCGCGGTCTGGGCCAGGGCGGGCAGCGGGCGGACGGTGAAGTGGGCCGCCCCGTCGTTCTCCAGGTAGAGCGAGCGGAATTCGGTGGCTTCCCGCCGGATGCCTTTATCGCTCATCGGCGGCAGGTCGTCTTCCGTCCAGGCACCGTAAGCCGCGTAGGTGGTGAGCCACTTTTTCCAGGCGGGTAGCTGGCGGGTGAGGGTATTGCGGGGGAAGACGGGGTAGGCCCGGTCGCCGTTCCAGGCGGTGACGACGGGGTCGATGGTGCCGTTGCCGTCGTAGTCGTCGGCGCGGAGCACGAGCGGCCGTTCGGGGCTCACCCGGAAGGGCGAGTTCAGACCGACGTTGCCGGCAACGAGGTCGAGGTCGCCGTCCCGGTCGAGGTCGCAGGGGGTGAGGGAGTAGAACCAGCCGGGTTGGGTCAATGGTTTACCGGGGGCCAAATAGAAGATATATTCTGAACCCGGCACCTCTTCCCCCGCGTAGCTACCGTCCGCGTTGTTGCGGAAAAATTTTAGCGGATGGTAATCTCCCGCCGTAATCACATCGGGTTGCCGGTCACCGTCAAAATCAGCAAAAACAGCGGCACTCACCGGTCCCGTCAGTAAAGACTGCGCGGTTATGAGATCGTCTTCCGTTAAGAACATAAGCCGTGAAAAAATTTCCTCCCCTGGCTGATCGGGTTGGTCACCGCCCACGAAGACGGACGGTGGGAAGACACCTCCGTAGGTGCCGTAGTCAGCGGTATTCGTCCGATTATGATAATGTTTCAAACCCGTATCGAGCAAAATCAACTGGCCGTTTACGTTATGGTAAAGAAGGTCGACCAGCAGTTCAGGTTTACTTTGAAACTCCGTACTCCCGTTTCCCACGTACAAATCCTGCCCCCCATCCCCGTCGTAGTCAAAAACGGCGAGGGCGGTGGCTTCCCCCCGCTCCGTGCCCTCCAGGTTTTGCACCCGCGTGAGCGCCCCTTTATCCTGTTTCCAGATGCTGACCGGCTGCCCCGCCGCGCCGCCGAAAACGAGCTCGTCGACGCCATCGCCTTCCAGGTCGATGGCGGCGAGAGCGGGGCCCCGGCGGCTGCGGTCGCGCAGGGCGAGGGCGGAGGTGTTGAAATCAGACCACAACGATTCCTTGTGGACGGGCGCGGCTAAAGCCACGGTTTCCAGCACTTTTTTGGGCGCGGACGCGGGTGCCGGCAAAGGATCGAGGGCCTCGTTCCAGGCCACCACCAGGCGTTGATCACCGCTGACGTCGGTCAGCCGCACGCCCTTCCCGTCCGGAAAGCGGATGCGCACTTCGTCGACGGTCGTTGCCGCCCCCAGGCCAAAGTGAACCGTCTCGTCCACCGTGCTCAGGTAGCCCCGCTGGCGGTAGTGCTCGTGGTACATCGTCCGGCCGTCGGCGCTTACCCATACCTTGGCCCCGAGCGCGCCGGGGTTGCCGGGCGGGCCTTTAAGAGTCAGCTGCAAATAGTGGCTCGAGTCCGGCCGCGTCTCCCGCAGGTTGTTGCGAAAGACGCCCGCCGGCTCGTTGATGTTGTTGGTCACCAGGTCGAGGTCGCCGTCCAGGTCGAGGTCGACCAGCACCGCGCCGTTGGAGTAGGTCGGCGCGGCGGGCAGCCAGTCGGTGGGCGTGAAGTGCAGCCCCTCGCCGTCGTTGCGGAACAGGTAATTCGGCTGGTGTACGCCCGCCACGTCGCGCAGCGCCTCCACCACCCGGCCGATCTTTTTCTCGCTCGTCCCGAAGGTCGACGCGTTGTCGTTGAAGTCGATGAAATCCTTGTTGGTGATGTCCTTCGGGTAGCCGTTGGAGACGAAGATGTCGCGCCGGCCGTCGTTGTCCACGTCCATGATCAGCGGCGCCCAACTCCAGTCGGTGGCCGCCACCCCGGCCTGGAAGGCGATGTCGCTGAAGGTGCCGTCGCCGTTGTTCAGTTGCAGCGTGTTGCGCACCTGCTGCCGCGCATAGCCGCGTTGGATTTCCATCTCCGCGCCCCGGTGCGGCGTGTCGCCGAACATGGCTTTGACCCGGACGTTGTCGTCGGGCAGCATATCGACGACCATGATATCGGCCCGGCCGTCGTTGTTGACGTCCGCCGCGTCGACGCCCATCGAGTTGCGGCTTTGGTGGGGCAGGCGTTGGCGGAGTTCGTCGCGCAGCCCCCCACCCCGCCGGTTCATCAGC
>Ga0115031_1004150_pt1 | contig 10724 bp, 7 predicted proteins | sample Maine_Asex4_meta_FD_87301 | JGI IMG/M metagenome (GOLD analysis project Ga0115031, IMG submission 87301) | Marine algal microbial communities from Maine, USA - Maine_Asex4_metaG | ecosystem: Host-associated > Algae > Red algae > Unclassified | place: Maine, USA | collected 2015-01-05 | reverse complement strand
TTCTTGGGCCGTTAGGCGTCGCTGAAGTGCTTCAACGGCCGCCTTCAGGCTCTCCACCACCTGCATCTGCCCGGAGGCGGCTTGATCCGCAGGGATGGGAGGAGTAGGAGCACCGTCCGTTGGGGCATCGAAAGCGGCAGAAGTGCCGTGTCGCCCGCCCGGCCGCCTGTAGCCAGCTGGAAACTTGCCGTCTCTGGCTTGCCGAGTGCCGCCGGTACCACCAGTAGACACACTGGGACCTGAACAAAGTGTTCCGACTTGGCTAACGCCCTGCTCGCCAACGTCGAAGATCTCAACCGTGATGCTTCCGGCACCACGCCCACAAGTCGATGGCGTACGCCCTGCTCGCCAAGCGACCGTATCGACACCGTCACAATGCCACGAGGCAGCTAGAATGTTCTCGGGAACACCGTGCCGCGAGGCACGATGAAGGCGAGGGTATACCCTGCTGCTCCACCCAATGTGGTATTAAAATCGTTGGTGCAATTACAAGTGTACTGAGACCGACCGTACCTACGCAATGAAGCGAGTTCTATCGCCGTCGCGGAGAGGAAGAAGGACCTTCTGTTGAAGGGCATCCGATGGGGAGCCGGGTGGTGCCCAAGACGGCGACCCTGGACCCACGGTGAATTCATAGAATCGAGGGCACCGGTCGATCAACCGACCGATCGACAAGTGATCGTAATGAGTGCCGGCAGACAGATAAGACAGGCAAGCAAACACACAATAAAAAAATGAACGATGCGGAAAAAACCTCACAAAGGGCATGCCACAGGCCAAGTCTCACAGCATGTGGGCTGTGGCCAGTCAAGGGGGCTACCTGTGGCAAATTGCCAATTTCGGGCGAAGATATGCTACAGCGCACACCGATGGTGTAGAACTCCGTGATTCAACATACCCCATGAGGGCGACTCCTTTGTCGCCCTCACCTCGGTGCCGACGCCTCGTTGCCGAGCCAGACAGACTGACATGGAGCTCTCGGCGCCACCTTCGCCGAATCAGGATAGCCTCCGTGGATGGTCCATGCAGCAGGATGTGCAGAGCCGGGGAAGAAGTCCGTTGGGGGCGCAACTTGGGCCCGTCATGATACGCGCAACGTACGCCTGTATCTCTCTGCGAGCGTAGTGAGGAGCTCTCGAATTTATGCTGTCGTACAAAAACGGGGACGGGGAGGCGGCCATGTGCCACAGGGCAGGTTAGGGGGCCAGCTGGTCATTCGGTCGAGGCTGGGGGGCGCTAGGCATTGCCGACTAAGGGGGAAAATCGTCGGAGACCCTGTGCCGCCTGACGAAGCCCAAACGGTACAGGACGAACCCGAACGGCACGAAGTCGTTCGGCTGTTGTTCGAGTGTTTGTCGGGCGAACGAAGGCCGGATGTTTTCCGGTTTTCGTCCAACAGAGTGACAATCCGCCCACAGAGACCTGTTAGAGAGGTGCTTGTCCAGGCATCTGTGAGAGGCATACACGCAGCCAGCCTGGCTCGAAGTCGATTCCCATGACAGTCCCAGATCTTGACAACAACCAACATGGCCAATCAGAGTCCCCCTGGGGGCAATGTCACCAAGTGTATGAGACAAGTCAAGCCTCGAGTGCTGGTGCAACTCCAAGTCCGAATGAGAAGGTGCTCCTGGAGCATCATGAGAGCGTCCTGCAATGGGCCGCAGACAAACTATTGTATTGGTGAAGACGTTAGGTACTTGATTTTTTCAAACATGGACACCCAACCGTGCCTGTCGTACGGTCTTTCCGGGGCAAGAAGAGGTGTGCCGGTATGGAGGGGAAGCTACAGGACAGGGGCGAGCTCTAAGAGAGCAATCGAATCCTCTTACTGACAGGGCAGTCCTTGCCTTGGCTGAATCTTCCATGTCCTCCATCCTCCCCTGATCGACACTCACGCACTCTGGTTGCCTTGCTGCTGAAAAAGCCTTCCTGCATCTGGGGCGGCAGCAGCGGACAAGAGATGGAGGATACTGTGAAGGCGCAAGCTTCACGACGCGGGTGAGCGGCAATTGCGATGCACCGCTTCAGTCTCAGACGCCACCCACTGTGCTGTGCCGTACAACTTCGTGCTCCCGCAGGTGACTGCAGCGACCCTGTGCCTGATCTGCTCTTTTGGTATCGTCCAGTCTCGGTTTGCGGTGCGAGGATCCCGCATCCCGGGCACGCCATTCGCCTTGAGCTCTGCTGTTTGTGCCGTCTCATCTCCAACGGTTGTGTAGCGTGACCGTGCTGGGTGCGGGGCACTCGTCGTGTTCGCAAGAGGCAGTGTCATCCCTGCAGTCCTCTAGCGTTGAACCTCCTGCCCGACGACCCTGTGTTGTCCGCGCCAGGCCGTCGCTTGCTTTTATATGTATGTGAGTTTCGCTGCTTGATAGCGGCATTGGTTGTGGTTAAACCGAGCGCTCTGAAGCGTCGCAGGCGAGGTCCTCGTGGATCAGCATTCTTCAACTTTGCAGACGAGAACCTCCGGCACATGGAGTCGCAACTTGCCGCGAAAGCCTCAGTTGCAAACACCGCTGATAAGGATAACCCTGGAAGTAGCAGTGCGGGGCAGATGCAGCATTCTGCATGGAGCAGGCCGCTCCCAGCGGATGCTGTTCATGGTGAAGAAGACCGCTCCATGGCGTCAGATTCTGATGGTGATTGGATACCGTCGGAAGATGCGGACTTTTCCAGTGAAGAGGAAGTCTTAGCCGGGGAGTTTGCGTCTCGTCGTGAGTTCGTGTGCTTCACCTACCTCTTCGGTCGCGCCCATGTTTCTCTCAGGCAGTATGACACTATGCGAGAGGCCGAGAACTCATTCGACCCAGAGAAAAAGTGGCCGTCGCGGTGGCGACTGCAGCAGCTTCGCAATCACATGCTGAAGTCTGCTGCTCCGGTGCGAAAAGAGAGAATGACGCGCCAGCTTCCTTCTGGCAAGGGAAAAGCCCTGAGAAAGCGTCCTGATGTAACTGAATCATGCCTAACGTTCTCTGAGCACATCAAGTGTGACTTCGGGGATCCTGTGACGGCATCTCTGTTTCACAGCGACAGTGACGCGCGCATTGGAACAGTTGAGCGTCCCGCAGAGTTCTTCCAAACAGTAGCTGCCAGTGACCCCCCTCGCTACAACTTCAAGAATTCTTTCGTGTTCGAACGATACCGGTATGGCCTTGGATGCATCGCAGAGATCTTCTTGGATAGCAAGACCAAGTTTCAGGCCATGTTGAAGAGCACCACAATAGCTACCGAAGGAGAAGTCACGATCTCACCGGCAACGTATGCCCATTCCCATGCACTTCGAGTTGGTGACTTGCTCACGTGTTTTGAGGTCCTTCCAGGACTCCTTCCTCCTGAGCCCTGGAATTCTTGCGTCTCAAGCCAGCGCACAGTCACGCTGAGGATGCGTAGAGCCGGTGAAGTTTTTGTTATCAACGTCTGCAGCGCACCCGGGCGCTAGAAAAACTCATGGACGGCTCTGACTGCTCCAATTCCCATACAGCTAGCTGAAAAGGCTCCGCTCGCTGTCGATAACCTCGCCGGAAGAGACCCGTACACTGTCTTCGTGTCACTATACGGTTACGATTTTAGTGTCTACAAGCGGAGAAATGGGAGCTTGGAGGGATACTACGGAGCGCACACGTCCCTGGCCCTTGCTGATCGTTCGTTTTCCGCTCGGCTTCTCTTCTATTTGCCACCAGGAGCTTGCCCAGAAATGTTGATTGCTCGCATCGTCGACGACATCATAAAACTGAGTAGGGATGGCTTGGTTGTCTACGACGCCTTCAAAAAAGAAGAAGTCGTGGTTCAAGCGTACTTGTCCCTTGCGGTGTTCGATTCCCCGATGGCTGCAAAGTTCTCGAACTCTATCGGACCGAGTGGCACCGAGAACTGCACAAGCTGCGACATTGTCCATCCAAAGACCACAAGACACGTGAAGGAGCGCGCCGTGAGCAGCACCGAGTCGTTTGACATCCAGGACATGAGATATTCCAGAGTTCAGGAGGTCACGCATGCGATCATGTCAGCCGTGAAAGGATCAGTGGATCAGTCAGCAGACTCCTTGAGGAAAGCCCTTCTGTTGGATGGCGTGACAGACAGAGTTGGAAGCCAGCTGATGCGGTTACATGAAGCTCGGGGTCCCAACAGCTTTGGTATACACGAACACATCATCGTTGCTCCCTCGCACCTTCGTTACTACAACCTTGTGTCCCATCTCTTAATGAAAGCATACAATGCACTCTCTGTGCAGGAGCGAGACAAGTTTTTGAAGGAAATGCGTCGCAGTGCAAAGCATGTACCCACGCAGACTATCCTTCCTTTGTTCGAGCCTGAAAAGATTGGTGGAACGACGCTGTCAATATCGGACTACGCAGTGCTGATCACGGTGAGTCCAACAGTTCTACAGTACCTCGTACACACAAACATGACGTCTCCGCATGCAGTTGATGCTCTCGGTGATCTGAAAGCCCTGCGACAGTTCGCTGCTGCCCTGTTTTATCGTCCAACGATTTAAATTGACGGAGAGTCAGCCATGAGATAGCGGCCAACCGTTGCTGACCTTCAGCGGCTGGGTGAGGGTCTCATGATTCAGCTGCGTCTACTGCCAACTTTTAGCGGCAAGTGGGAGCGGCCATCTGTTCATCGCGTGTTGGAGCTGCTTTATCGTACTCTTCCTCTAGCGCAGCTTGGTTATACAATATGCGAGCTCATATTTGATAAGTTCCACTAACAAGCCAAGCGCGAAGTGGAACAGAGCAGCAACAGAAACTCTGCTGAGTACGCCATGCAGCGATGGCGTGAAATAGATACCTTGTCAATGGCCCTGTCCATGCCTGCCGACCACAGCGTTCCTCCTTCATGGCTGCTCGGAAAAAACAGACAGCCATTGAAATCCGTTGTGTTCCACCAGCTTGCTGCTCAAAAGCGCTACACAGCTGCATCATTGAACACGTGGTGCCCCAGGACAGCGCTGCACGCGGTTTCGGCCACAACAGAGGATTTCTGGCGATCCCGCGCACCCAACGCGGCGGTCAGATTCTGGCGGAAGGCTCGCCACCCGCAGCGGGCCCTCACAATACGAAAAGGTTCCACTGTGTCTACATCTAGCAGGACGGGACTTCCACGAGATTATCTGGCTCCTCTTCAGTCGGCGGCGAAGCCGTACACTTTGTCCGGATTCAAACGATCGGGACAAACGATGGCGATGTATACCTCTCCTGTTTTGCTTGGAGAGAGCCAGAGTCGGAGCCGTCCGTCTTGGGGCAGCCTGTAGTAGTCAGACGTGATGCTGCGGCCGGCGTCACACTCGTACGAGCCGAAAGGGTCAGGAGGATGGCGTTCGTACTGCCTTGTGGGAGCAAAGACTTCATGTTTAGTAAAATGTCAGGCTTCAATTTCAAGCGCGGTTGAGCGTGCGGATGCGGCTTGAGTAGTTAGCCGGCTTGTTTTGCTGTTTATTTTAAATCAATGAGAGCCTTTTTTACGTCGTGGCCATCAAGTCAAGCGCGGGCACGACAGCCAACAAAGTACGGCCAAACTACACATCGTCACTTGAGAAGAAGCATAATAGCAAAAATTACTCACATGCAAACACGCAGCTCACTCATGCCCTTACTCCACTGCCGTTGCCACCCATCATCTTGAGCTTCTCGATCAGAAAGTACGTGCGGCACTGTGGAAGCCGCTGTACAACCAGAGGAGCGTGACACCCGAGAAGACCAGGTTCCCCGTCATGCTGTGCCGGTTGGTAGTAAGACTCGTCGTACTTCGACGGCGCGCAGCGCCAACAGCAGATTGGGGCCCGCGGTCCCGCTCCCGCTCCCAGCTGCTCAATGCACGTCGGGCACACAATGACAGAGAGCCAGGTGACGATCCCACAGTGTGGGCTCGCAGCACCGTCCCCTGAGAATTGTTTGCCGCGCCCTCCTTCTCCTCAGGGAGCGCAAATGGTTTTCCCGATGGTTTGATGGCATTTTCGACGACGAAACATCGCACAAGCTGGGGAGCCTCGTCAAAGTCCACCGCCGACGGCTTCTTGCCACTTTAGGCTGGTTTCGCTTCCGTATTCATGTACGAGAGCACGGAGTCGATGTTCTGGGACAGATAGGTCACCATGTCACCAAGGTCCCGCTGGAATTCTGTCGGCTCCAGGGCCTCATAGGCAATGGCGTCGACAAATAACCATTTCCCATCAGCCAGCTTCAAGGCACTGAGCACCAGCAGCTTCTCAACAGGAATGAGCCTCCCAAGCTTTCCGCGCCAGTGCATGGCGTGCTCAATCGGATGCACGAGCCAGCCTGTGCACGCGAGGTTCACAGCCGGAGCCACATTAACCCCCGCGTTGAACCCGCTGTGAGGGACCCCGTAGCCTGTCACGACAAAGACCCCAGGCACCACTTCGTGGAAACCCACGCGGACACCAAGCGCGAGGAAGAAAGAGGCAGGCCATAAACTAGCCTTGAGCCCCAGGACCTGCCAGACGTCCCCTCCTGCGGCTGCGAGAACGACTGGATCCATGTGCTGAACCAAGACGCGTACCATACGAGGAACTTCGCTCTTGGCAATGAAGAACCACATTGTGCAAGCCCCGGACTGCAAGAACGAGATGGATTGTAGCAGGTGGTCCTCAACGTGCCAACTAAAGTGGGATCCGGTAGTGCCCATGTACAGAAAATATGTGTTGATACCTTCGTATGTGGCGGCGTCACCAAGCATGCTGTGATGGTTCAGAGTTTGGGGGCTCTCCAAGCGTTCTGACGGGGGGAATGGAGCAGCTTTCGAAGTGCAGGCGGGGTCGCCCAGACTCCTACCACACCCATATTCATTTGACGGCGTTCGGTCCGAAACGTGGTACACATCGACTGGTTCGGGCTTTCCAGAACTCATGACCTTCGTCTCGTGGCCACCAGATGTCCTTCCTCTCACCCGCGTCACGGTTGGATCATTAACGCAGGCGAGGAACTGCGACACACCGAACTCATGGTACTGTTCGAGAACTGCGGCTTTACTATCCCTGATCTTCCTCTTGAGATCGTCAGCCAAGAGCCACTTCTCCCGCTCGGGTGGTAGCTGAGCCCGCAGCTCGCCCTGCTTCACAGTGGGATCGGGATCAGGGCTACGGTAAAAGACATCGCTCACAATTGTAGGGTACTGAGGAAAGGTTTGAACTGGTACTCTGACCGGCATCCCCACCTTCCGCTTCGGCGCGACACATGACGCGGGTTGAATCTTGGGATCTTTGATTCGGAACACTTGCGCACCATATGTCCTGATTGACGCGGCATGCCATCGAATTACACCGAACAAGCCCATTTCGGGAACAGAACTTACACATGATACTGGAATCGGTGAAAATCCAAATTTTGTCGTTGTAAAGGGGTGGCCCCTTTTCGGGTGTATCATATCGCGCCCTTGGCGGATGTCAGGGATCGTCCACGAGATCGACGCCCTCACACCCCGCATGAGCCCTTCCATATTCCTCGGCACCGAGCGCCGGCTCATTAACGACCACATGTCGGCTGCGCGACGTTTGGTGGGTCTCGCCACAAGAGGCACTGACACAGGCGGCCCCGAGGTCCGGCCGGCTAGCTTTTCTCGCATCAATGTGGCCCGAAGGGAGGCGCGCGTCGCGTTGAGAGTCAGCCGTTGTGCGGTCCCGTGACGGCGGTGAAGCAGGAGGGGCTGATGGAGGCGATGAGGGAGGAATGCCAGCGAGAATCCTCAGATCAGCAGAGTCCGAGCTGTTCCAAACATCGCTGCCACGCGAGGCTATGCTGCCGTCGATTTGTCCAGAACCGACAGCAAGTCGGGCGGAGAAACCCCCACCGACACCATCGGCATGTCCCTCCCCGACACCAGAAAACACCATTACAAAGGCCACGCCGACATCCCGCCCTTCCCCCTCAGCGGCGTGGTAGAAGCGCTCACACGCGGAGCCAACACCGCTTGTTACACGAGCAGGATCACCACAGGCGCCAACGAGAACTGCCCCACCAGCAACCCCATCAGCACCAGCACGACGACCAAGGCGCCCTCCACCTTGGCGCGCACCCTCAGCGCCGCCAGAACACCCGTCATCGCGACCACGGGCGCCACCGCGGTGCTCACCACAACCACCTTCCCGAGAGCCATCGTCATCGTGGTCGCCGCCGCCATCGCCAGCTTGGCTATTACCGGCGGCGGCACCAGTGCGTGTATCTCTAACATGCTCACCACGTGCGCCAACGCGAGCGGCCCCGCCAGCAGCCCCACCAGCATCAGCACGACCACCGAGGCGCCCTCCACCTTGATGTCCACTCTCAGCACCGCCAGCACGCCCGTCTCGGCGACCGGCACCGAGGCGCCCTATACGTTGGCCCCCACCCTCAGCGCCGCCGGCATGCCGGTCTTGCCGACCACGGGCACCACCGCAACGATCATCACGACCACGTCCCCCGGCGCTGTCGTCATCGTTGTCGCCACCGCCGTCGCCACCTCGGCGAATATCGACGGCGGCACCAGTGGGTGTATCATCGACATGGTCATCATGGCCACCATCACGAACAGCTCCACCAGCAGCTCCACCAGCACCAGCACGACCACCGAGGCGCCCTCCACCTTGGTGTCTACCCTCAGCACCGCCAGCACGCCCGTCTTGGCGACCGGCACCGAGGCGCCCTCTACCTTGGCCCCCACCTTCAGCGCCGCCGGCATGCCGGTTTTGACGACCGCGGGCGCCACCGCGACGCTCATCAAGACCACCTCCCCCGGCGCCGGCGTCAGCGGTGTCGCCGCCGCCGTCACCACCTTGGCGCTCGTCCGCGGCGGCCCCATCGCCAAGGATAGGAGCATCGCCTCCACGGGCGCGACGACGTTCAGGTGCAGCGACATCATCAGCAGAAGCACCACCACATGCACGGATACGCTTTCCGCCTCGGCGCTCATCGTCAGCGCCCGAGTCACGAGCATCGTGATGAACATCGTCCCCACCGCGACGCCGACCGCGATGCTCCCCCGCAGCGCCATCGTCATCGTGGGCGTCGCCGCCGTCGCCACCTTGGTGCTAACCGGCGGCGGCGCCATCGCGTGTAACTGCAGCGTTGTCATCACAAGCGCGACCCCGTGTAGCACCAACAACTGCTCCAACAACAGCACCACCACGAGCACCGAGGCGCTCTCCATCTCGTCGCTCACCCTCACCGCCTTCACCAAGACCTTAGTGATGACTGCGGTCACCACCGTGGCGTCCACCGCGATCACGCTGCAGGGCGCCTTCTGCGTCGTGGGCGCCGGCGCCTTCACCACTTTGGCGCTCGTCTGCGGCGGCGCTATCGAGTCTAACCGGAACATGTACATCCCGGGTGCGTCCGCTTGCAACGTCATTACCATCTCCGTCTTCGCCGCGGTGGCGCGCAGTCGCGACGGCGCCGCGCAGGCGGTCTGCACCGTGGGCACCGTCGGCACTGTCGTGCTCACCTTCGGCACAGCGTCGCTCGTCACCGAAGCTGCTGCGACTGCTGCCCTCTTGTCTGCGCATTTCACTGCCGCCGCTGCGGCTGCCTCGTGCGCTGCCCTGAGAGAGGCTCCCGCTCCCTCCGCCACTCCGACCAAAGCCGCCTGTGCCACTCCCACCAAAGCCGTCACGCCCACCCGCCTCCCCATCCTCGCTGTCGTGGTACTCCATGGTATGCGTGCTCTCCGACTCGTCCTCGAATAGCTCCCGTCCATTCATAAGCTCCTCAGCTGGCTCTTCCTCATCGAAAGAGTCATTGCCAGGGCGATGAGCTTCCACGACGCGTCGCACAAGGCCGCGACGGCGTCGAGGTGCGTGCGCCTTGCCACAGCCACGCCCACGATGATTGCGCAACAGGGCACGGGCGAAGCCGGGCGTGGCGGACTGAAGAAGCGTGAAGAACAAGAGTAGTCTCTCGGCCGAGTCATTGTGGTTGCCTCTGCTGGTCTTGATGACATCTACCGGCGCCAGCCGCCGCGGGGTCTCCACCACCCTCGTAAGCGTCCGAGGCGAGTGGAACGTCCGCAGAATCGGTCCGCAGATCGTTATTGCCAGCACGATGAATAGCTGGTCCACCACCCGCTCGTCCCAGCCACCTGTACCAATTCCAACCGAAGACGTGTTGACCACGACAAGCGGCGAGTCGCGGTCTGCCGCCCCCACGAGTGCCCTACCGTATCTCTCCGCCTCAACAACCACCTGGACCATGTGGTCCAGGGACCGCACGACAATGCCCCACCAAAGCCGGCCATAACGCACAGGTATCAGGACTGTGTCCGCGCTGAACACCAGCCTCTGGTGCACTACGTGACAATCCTGGTCCATCAGAGCCCGGTCACCACCCCCAGCTGCAGAAACGTCTGCAGCGTCTAATGACGTCAGCACTCGCAGACCACCGAATGGACCCTCACTCCCATGCCGATGCAGCAACCAGAGCAACATAGCGTCAAAGATTCGAGGCGACACGGGGGACCCATCGGCGAGCGATGACATATCACCGGAAAAGAGCGCGACATGATGAGTGCCCGCACGTGGGAACAGAAGCCGAGGGCCGTTTGGGCGAGGTGGGGGCAGCAGCCGTGTGCTCACCATCCGTGAGCGCGCCACAGAAGGGGGTTTGGGTCGCGCTCGTCCTGCAGCTGCAGGCACCCAACGCATCTCACGGCGGTCTTCCTCCTCGGAAGCACACTCCCGGAAGCGCTTGTGCGGAGGGGAGGGGGAGCGCGCCACGGGCGACCGATGGCCTGCAGAG
>Ga0115031_1004145_pt1 | contig 10727 bp, 8 predicted proteins | sample Maine_Asex4_meta_FD_87301 | JGI IMG/M metagenome (GOLD analysis project Ga0115031, IMG submission 87301) | Marine algal microbial communities from Maine, USA - Maine_Asex4_metaG | ecosystem: Host-associated > Algae > Red algae > Unclassified | place: Maine, USA | collected 2015-01-05 | reverse complement strand
TGCGGCGGGGCTGGCGACCTGGAAGACGATCCTGATGGATCTGGACACCTTCGAGGCCGACCGGTCCCAGCGCCGCGTGCTGTCGCACGAGGCGGTGCACGTCATGCAGTCGGTGCTGTCGGAACGCGCGCTGGCCCGCCACGCCGCCGCCGCCCGGTTCTTCATCGAGGGCATGGCGCAGAACCTGTCGTTCGCGATCGTGCCCGAGCCCGAACGGCGGACCTCGAACTGGGCGATCGCCGCGGTGGCCTGGCAGCGCCAGGAGATCCGCTTCGAGGACCTGATCGATCCGGGCTTCGCCGAGCGGTTCGATCCGGACCTGTACTACAGCCTCGGCGACCTGTGGTCGGACAGCTTCGCCGCGGTGTGCGGGCCGCAGGCGTTCGGCGACTTCCTGCGCGCGGCCGGCAGCGACGAGGTGCCTCGGCGCCTGGCACCGGCGATCTTCTGGGCCGACACGCTGGGTCGCATCGACTGCGAGCTGGAGGAGATCAACGCGCACTGGCGCGCGCGCATGCAGGCCCTGTACGACGGCACCGACCGGACGCTGTTCCCGCGCTTCGACGACGTGCGCACGCAGCGGCTGGACGACGGGCGGGTGGAGGTGAGTGCGGCGTTGCTGCCGGATGCGGAAGAGGGCGGGCAGGGCGGTGCGGTGCAGCCGGTGAGCCGTGACCGGTTGCCGGCGCGCTTCTCGATCCGCGTCGGTGGCGGGGCGAACCTGGTGGCCTCGGTCGATCCGGTGTACCGCGGCGAGGTCGTCGCGGCCGGTGCCGATGCGGTGGGCACGACGGAAGCCGTGTCCGGTGAACCGCTGCGGGTGAGCTTCACGGTACCGGCGCGCTCGGTGCCGCGCGAGCGCTTCGACTACCAGCTCGGCTACGCCCCGTACGGGGACTCGCGGGTGTGGTACGACCGGCGGCGCACGGGGAGCGTGGAGCGGTAGGAGGTCGGGGAGCCGCTGGTCGTCGGACGGGCGAGTGGTCTCCATGTTGCCCTCGACGGTGCAGCTCGGGGTCTCGGCATTACCTTTCGCCGAGATCGTTCGCTACCTCGAGCCGCCCGCGGATCAGCTCGCCGAATGGAACGCGGCCGATGCCGCGTCGCGCGATCGGGCGCTCATCACATGGCCTGGACAGTGACATCCAGCAGTTCAGGCAAGCCCGTGCCCTTCTCGGTTGCCGGCAAGGATCTCGAGCCGCCTTGGCGCCGGTTGTCACATTCAGCCGAACGGTGGTCTAGCTGCAATGGCACTCGGTTAAGCGGATTTGGTTCCTTCACGACACACAATGATCGCCTTCAAGCCAACGGAGCCGCGCCTCCGAACTCGCCAAATAACTGACGGAGAGCTTAACCGAGTGCCATTGGCCTTAGTGTCAGCTCGGTATCGGTGTCCATGATGACCGAGTATAGCTATGAGAATTAAAAAAGCAACCTTTAATTATTGACGGGTCCTAACTACGACCCTCTTCGATCAGTGCAGTTACTTTCGGCGCAAGACGATCAGATTTGGGTCGCTGTCCCGGTTGTCGACCAAGTCTCCGTCCTCGTGCTTTAGGGCCTGTGAAGGAATAAAGGGTACATCCTGTCGCTTCGCAGGGCGTGCCAGCCCAGGCGCGAGGAGCGGAGCTTGGCAGGGCCAAGCGACCGACGAGCAACAACGGATGGCGCGCCCTGCGAAGCGACCCTGCGGGCCGGCCCTGTGCGTTCGTCCCGCTGCGTTGCTGCTCGCTCGGGTAGCCCTGCTACCCTCGCTCGCAGCGCCTTGCGGGACAAACGCACAGGGCCGGCAGGATGCACCCTTTATTCCTTCACAGGCCCTTAGCAGCGGCGAGTCCGGACTTCACCCGTTCGCTAATCAGGTCGCGTTCAAACTCCGCAATGCCTGATAGAAAGGTCGCCATCATTCGACCGTGCGGCGTGGATATATCGAACGTCATGCCACTCATGGCGATCACTGAAACCTTCCAGCTTTCAAGCTCACGCAAGGTGCCCAACAGATCGATGGTGGATCTGCCCCAGCGGGACAGCTCGGTCACCAGAACACAGTCGATCTCCCTTGCTTGCGCAAGCGCCAGTATTTTCTTTCGCTCAGCTCGATCAAGTTTTGTACCTGATCCTGTTTCCTTGAAGACCTTGACCACCTTATAGCCACCACGCTTCGCAACATTTGGACGGGCTTAGCGTACGATAATTCCCGAATCCTGTATCGTCCCCTCTGGAGCGTGCGCCACTCCGGTGGAGCGCTCCACAGCGCGCTCCGGTCGGTGGCGCATCCGGTGGAGCAGGGTGGAGCGTTGCGCCACCGTGCGCCGGAGCGCGGTGGCGCAGCTGTTCGGTTGGGCCATCCCCTCCGTTGGCCCAACCGAACAGAGCGGGCCCGGGTGCGGGGCCGAGTCGTTCAGCCCCGCACGACCCGCTACCGGCTCACGGCGTGACGACGAGCGGCGTGGCCCGGGTGCCGTTGATCGTGAAGCGCACGCTGGAGAGAACCTCACCGAAGTTGCCGACCGCCTCGAGCGTGTAGCGGACGTCCCGCGTCAGGTCCGCCCCGGTGATGTACTGGCTGATCGCGAGCGACGGTCGCGACGCGTCCACGACGTTGCCGTCGCGCGTCAGCCGATAGAACTGAGTGCCGGCCACGCGTTGCCAGAAGAGCTCGAAGCTGTTGCTGCCGTAGATGTCGGCCCGGACGCCGAGTGCCGAACCGGGCAGCATCGGGGAAGTGCTCGGAGTCTGCGGCGACCCCGGGAAGGTTGTGCCGGGCTGCGCGATCGCCTCCACGACGAGCGGGGTGGCCCGCGTGCCGTCGACCGTGAAGCGTACCGTCGCGATCACGCTGCCGCCGCCATCGCGCGCCCCGAGCGTGTAGCGCACCTGACGCGTCAGGTCGGCGCCGCCGAAGAAGCTGCTGGTGCCGCCGCCCTCACCGATCACGACGCCGTTGCCCGCCAGGAGGTAGCTCTCCACGCCCGGCAGGCGCTGCCAGAACAGCTCGTAGCTGTTGCTGCCGTAGATCGCGATCCGGGGAGCGAGTACCGACGCCGGCACGTTCGTCGCCGGGGTCGCGGGCGCGCTCGGAGTGGTCGGCGTGACCGGGGTGACGGGTGTGACCGGATTCGCGGGCGCCGCGGCCGTACCGGTGACGACGAGCGGCGTGGCACGCGTGCCGTTGACGGTGAAGCTCACGGCGGCGAGCACCCGGCCTCCACCGTCGACCGCGTCGAGCGTGTAGCGGGCGTCCGTCGTCAGGTCGGCTCCCGTGACGAACTGGCTGATGGCGCTCGTCGGACGCGACGCGCCCACGACGGTGCCGTTGCGCGTCAGGCGGTAGACCTCCGCACCGGACACCCGCTGCCAGAACAGCTCGTAGCTGTTGTTGCTGTAGATATCCAGACGCACGCCGAGCGGCTGGTTCGGCAGGCTCGAGGAGCCGGGACGAACCGGGCCGGCGGTCGGGGCCTGGGGGGCGGTGGTCGGTGTCGTCGGCGTGGACGGTGCCGTCGGGGCGCCCGTCGTCGGTACCGGGGCGAGCGGGTTCGCCGGCGCGGATGTACCGCCGATGCGAGCCGTGGCGGCCGCGGAGCGCTGGCCGGCCGAGTCGATCGCGGTGACGGTGAACGTGTAGGCGGTACCGGCCCGCAAGGAGGCGTCGTAGAAGCTCGTGGCGTCGCGCACGCCGAGGCTCTGACCGTTCCGGGTGATCTCGTAGCCGCGCACGCCGCGGTCGTCGGTGGAGCGGGACCAGAATAGCTCGCCGCCGGCGCCCGAGTAGAGCCTCGCGGAGACGTTGCCGGGTACCGAGGGCGGCGCGTCGACGCTCTGGGCGTGGGCGGTAGCCGTCGTCGCTGCCAGGATCGCGGCGACGAGCACGAGGCAACTGGAGGGCACGGTGGCGGTCCTTCGGGGGGCGTTGCTGAGGGAGGTGAGCGTGTGCATTCGGCGATTGATCACGGGGGAAAGCTGTCCGGCGACGGGCCGGGGATTGTCCGACGCTTCGGGCGAGGCGCGCCGCGGATCGTACGCTTTGCCCATCGATCCGAGAGGCCGCCGGTTTACGGTATTTTGACGCTTCGTGCGCTCCGGTGGCGTCCCGCGCTCGGCGCGGTAGCGTGCCCGGAAGTCAGGAGTTTCGGACACCCGGTCGGCGGCTGTCGCGTTCAGAAAAACGGTGGTATTGCTGAACGTGACGCCCGCGTCCTTCACCGGGCGGCGTCATTGGCTGGAACACGCTCTGGGTGCCTCGTCCTGGATCGTCGTCTCGGAAGTTCAACCGCTTCTTCCCCTCGGATGCCCGATCCGGCCACGCCCGTCGCGGTCGCGGGCTTACCCGAATCGGACGCCCTTCCGGGCTCGGGTACCGAGCGGCGCTGTTGAGGCGCGACGCCGCCCGTCGTACCATCGGCGCAGCGCTCCAGGGCGCACCCGGCTCGCGGAAAGGGGTTCAACCCCACCTGCATGTACCGTCGTCGGACCCGTCAAGCTTTCCGCGCCGTCGCGAGCCGTGCGCCCTCTCGGAGAGCCTGAATGAAGACCCTTCCGGAACGCCCCAACCTCGATTTCCTCGCGCGCGAGGCCGAGCGACTGAAGTCGCGCCACCGTCGCGGCGACACCGGCATCTGCCGCACCGTCGGCCACTTCGACACGTCCTTGCACGGGCTGTCGGATCGACAGATCCTGGAGCGGCGGTTCTCGATCCTGGATGCCCAGCGCGTCGTGGCTCGGCAGTACGGGTTCGCGAGCTGGCGGCGCCTGAAGCGGTTCGTCGAGCGCTGCCGGGCGGGACGCGAGCCGGCGGACCCCTCGCTCGAACGGTTCGTCCACCGACGCCACGACGAGCTGGCCGCTCTCCAGGCGGATCTTCGGCACCGGACCGAGAACCGGAAGGCGGTGTACGAGCGCTACCGGTGGCTCGCGCACGACTCCACGGACGTCCTGCGTAGCGCCTATGAGTGCCACGGGTGGCCCGGCCCGGACGTCCTCGGCAAGATCGGCACGGACGCCTTCTTGCACCTCGCTGCCAACGTCATCTACGACGCCGACTTCCAGGCGCGGACCCTTGATGTGCTGGACGCGGCGCTGCCCGAGGGCGGCATCCCTGAGTACCAGTTCGCCAGCCTGAAGGATCGCCACCTGACGCTGTCGAAGCGACCGACCGTCTACGGCACCCCCTTCGGCTGCTACCGCGATGAGGCTGGGCAGTTCGAGCTGCTTCTCGATCCCGTGATCGATCCCGCGAACCTCGACCGGAGGCGGGCCCGGGTGGGCTACGACTCGATGCAGGCGCAGTACGTCCGGATCGCCGCGGAGGCCGTCGCCGAGAACTGGGACTTGGCTTCCCGGCAGCAGCAGATCGACGAGGCGAACGAGCTGTCCATGCGGGGTGGGTACACAGGCGCGTCGTAGCGCGAGGGAGTCCTTCGCCGGCACGACGGTGCTCAAGGCCGATAATCGCGATCGTCGGGAACGTGCGCCCGCGCGGGGTGGTGTCAGTCGCCAGCGCGAAGCGCACTCGCGTTGCATCGCATCAGGATCACCGGCCCGATGACGACGGGGAATCGGAGCAAGTGAGACGGCCTTGTCTGTCTCGACCGAACGGCTAGCGATTGCAGGGGGCTACGTTTCGCCAAACGAGGGTCTTGCGAAACGTGGCGAACGCTCACCAGGTCAGCGCCATCTCGTCGCGCGTTTCCCGTCCCACAACGTCCATGTAGATCGCCGTCGTTTCGAGACTGGCGTGGCCGAGCATCCGCTGCACGAGGCGAGGGTTGCGGGTCTTCATCGCCAGCCGCACCCCGAACCCATGGCGCAGCCCCTTCGGAGAAGCCTGCGGGCCGGTGATCGCCGCGGCGGCCATGGCCGCCCAGACGTGCTTGGTGGCCTGCGTGCGGCCCCAACTCCACAGGGGCAGACCCTGCCCCCCACCCCTGGCTCGCTGGGCCTTCCTGAGCCCGTGGACGAGATCGAGGGTGTCGAGATGGCTCTCGGGCACCGGCACCGAGCGGTAGAGGGTCTTGCCGCGCTTCTTGAGCGATCGGAAGGTGATGACCTGGCTGGACAGGTCGACCCGGTCGGCGGTCAGCTCCAGCGCCTCACTGATCCGGCATCCGGTGTAGGCGAGGGTGGTGCACAGCGTGCGCACCTCGCCGCGTTCGAGGGCGGCAGCCGCGGCGAGGAAGCGGTGGTGCTCGGCGTCGTCGAGGTACTTACGCAGGCCCTCGGTGGTGAACAGTTCGCAAGTCATCTGTTCACTATACCGTCCACTCGTTGTTGCTCGACACGCTCAACTGGCGGTTGATACGGCCGCTACACGTATATACAATCGTGTATGCAAATTGCCGTGTCTGTCAATGGGTCGCCGTGTACGACTGGGACGAACAGAAGAGCGCTCGCAACGTGGCGGAGCGAGGGTTGGACTTCCGAGATGCCGAGCAGGTCTTCGAGGGGCCGACCTTCAGCGTCGAGGACACCCGGTTCGATTACGGCGAGACGCGTCTTGTCACCTTCGGGTTGCTCAACGGGCGCATGGTCGTGATCACGCACACGCCCAGGGAGGGAAAAAGACGAATCATCTCAATGAGAAAGGGGAACGCTCGTGAGCAAAAAGCCTATCTACAGCGACTTGGAGCGCCTTGACGCGATGAGGGACGAGGACATCGACTACAGCGATACGCCTGCCTTCGATGACACGTTCTTCGAGCGTGCCGAGCTGGTCTTCTCGCCGGGCAAGAAACAGATTGCGCTACGCGTGGACACCGACGTGCTGGAGTGGATGCAGGGGCAGGGCAAGGGCTATCAGACGCGCATGAACGCCATCTTGCGCGCCTATTACGAGGCACATCGTGATCGAGGCAATCTGCCTCAAAGGTGAACACTTTCACACCAAAGCGTTCACGTGTGCGAGCGCACCGGAGGCGATGCTCGAGCGCGAACGCGCGCCGTGACCGGTGAGCGCACGCACGAGGCACTGGCAGGCGAGGTCCCGACAGGCGTCGTCGGTCGGGTCACCGACCGCGATCAGGAAGTCGAACCGCACCACCGCCAGCGGGTCGTCGGCGGCCTGCCACGTGAAGGTGTCCGTCACGGCGGCACCGTGCGAGGCGGCCCTGCCGGGAGCGATCCCGCCGAGCGGGGTGACCGTCGGCACCCGCACGGCGGTGAACGCGGGAAAGCGTGCACCGGGAACATCGACCACGAGTTTGAACGGACGAGTAGGCTGGAGCACGGATCGGATCTCCATGATGGGTGCCGCACACGGTACCGGCGAACGGCCACGGGCGGAGCATCAACCCACCACCGACAGCGTCTCCCCGCTCGGCAGCTCGCCGCCGGTCGCCCGGCTGGTGCCGGCCAGCCTGCCCCAGCGTTCCACGAACTGCACCGCCGGACGCGGCCGGTCGAACAGGTAGCCCTGGAAGCGGGTCACCGACAGGCCCTGCAGGCGCGCCAGCTGGACGTGCGTCTCCACCCCTTCGGCGATCAGCTGCATGCCCAGCTCGCGGCACAGGTCCACCAGCCGCGGCAGCACCACCGGATCGTCCAGCCACTGCCGGTCCAGCTTGGCGACGTCGGGCGACAGCGCGACCAGCCGGTCGATGTTGCTGTGCTCCAGGCCGACGTCGTCGAGCGCGATGCCGACCCCGAGATGGCGCAGGTTGTCCAGCAGCCGCTCGTCGACGTCACCGGTCTTCTCGGAGATCTCGATCACCAGGTTGGCGGCCGGTACCCCCTGCACGGCCAGCCGCTGGCCCAGGTCCGCAGCCATTGACGGTTCGCGCAGACTCGCCCCGGTGATGTTGATCGACAGCCGGAACGCGTCGTCCACCACGCCGGCGCGCCGCCAGCGTGCCAGCGCCTCGGTGCAGCGCTCCATCATGTAGTCGTCGAGCGTGCGGCCCAGCGAGGTCTTGCGCACCGCCGACAGGAAGTCGCCGGGCGGGACGATGCCGCCGTCGCGCGAGCGCAGCCGCACCAGGGCTTCCGCCCCGACCGGTCGGGCCCGCCCGGGGGTGGGCACCTGCACGATGGGCTGCATCCACATCTCCACGCGCCGCTCCTCCAGCGCGCTGCTCACCGACCGGGCCGCGAAGGCATCGACGCTGCCGGCGGTGTGGCGGTAGCGCCGCTCGATCGACAGCGAGGCCTCGACCTCGCCCAGCATGTCGTCGAGCGGGCGCTGCTCGTCCGAACTCGCCACCCCGATGCTGCACTCCAGCCGGTGACGGCCGGCGCTGGTGCCGATCGGGTGGTCGAACAGTGCGCGCACCCGGGCGGCCACCCGTCGCGCATCCTCCGCCGAGGTGTCGGGCAGGATGACCAGGAACTGGTCGCCACCCCAGCGCGCCAGCGTGGCATCGGTGTCGATGGCGCTCTCCAGCCGTCGGGACAGCGCCACCAGCACCTCGTCGCCGACCGCGTGGCCGTGCAGGTCGTTGACCGTCTTGAACGCGTCGATGTCGAGAAACACCAGCGAGGCGGTGCGCGACGGCGTCTCGCTCAGCGTGTCGATCGCCGCGTGGGCCTGGCGGCGGTTGACCAGTCCGGTCAGGTCGTCGTGCATGCTCTGGTGCCGCAGCCGCGCCTCCGCCAGCGCGCGCTGGCGCCGGTCGCTGTCCAGGTCGGTGGCCAGCCGGTCGATGCTGCGCGCCACGTCGCCGATCTCGTCGACGTGCGCATCGTTGATCGGATTCTCGCTGCGCCCCTGCGAGATGCGGCCGGCCGCCTCGGCGGTCCGGCGCATGCGCCGTCCGAGCGGCAACAGCATGAACAGCCAGATGCCGGCCAGCATCAGCACCGCGGCGGCGATCGTCGCCAGCGCGGTGCGGTGCAGCACGCTCAGCGGCGCGTTCGCCTCGGCCAGATCCACCTTCGCCACCAGTCGCCAGTCGACCGGCCCGAGCGTGCGCACCGCGGTGACGGTGTCGACGCCCCGGTAGTCGACGGTGCGCACCGCCCCGTTCGCGACGGCGGCCGGCGGTGGCAGGGCGAGAGGGGCGGCGGTGCCATCGGCGAACGGCCTCGCGGGCTCGAACCGGAGCGGGCTGATCGGTACGTTCTCGCCGCTCGCCGTGCGTTGCACCAGGTAGACCTCGGTGCTGTCGCCGAGTGCGTGGTGACCGGACAATGGCTCCACCAGCGGCGCGAGACGGACGTGCAGCAGCAGTGCGCCGGTGGCGTCGGCGTCGGGCGACACGGCCACCGCGATCGGCAGCAGCGCGTCCTCGATCGCATCGGTGGTGCGCACCCGGCCGAACGCCGGACGGCGGCCGGTGATGGCGGTCGTCACCAGCGCCCGGTCATCCGGCGAGATATCCATGCCCCGGTCGGGGTTCCGCCCGATCGCATCACCGCCGCTCCCGTCCGTCCCCCGGTCGGTGTCCCGACGGGTGTCCCGGCCGGCCGAGCCGAGGGTGAGCCCGTCGGTGTCCAGGACCCGCAACGCCACGAAGCCGGTGCCGGTGCTCGCCGCACCGTCGAGCAGGCGTTCGGACAGCGACTGCAGCGCAGCCCTCCGCCCGCCACCGGCACCGCTACCCGCACCGCTACCCGCACCGGGCGCCGCCAGCGCGTCGGCGAGTTCCCCGTCGCGGGCGAGCGCGTCCGCATTGGCGGCGTGCCCGGCCAGGGCCTCGACCAGGCGCGCGGATTCCAGCTGCAACGCAGCTTCCAGCGTCGCCGCCACCCGGTCATCGTGAGCACGGTCGATGGTGTGGAGCGCCCACACGCAGATCGCCGCGATCGGCAGCAGCAAGGTCAGCCAGAGCAGGAGCCGGAGTCGTGAATGCACGACAAGGATTGTGACTCAGTTCGAGACTCATGACCAATTGACCATGTCACGCACCGTGTCGCCGCCATGCCGTCGCCCATGACGCGCTCGCCCACGGATCGTGAATTCCGGGGCGCGATCGGGCCGGACGCAAGGGGGGCGATGCCCCGAACGAACCCGTCGCGGTACCGGGGCGGTCACCGATCGCGCAGGCCTCATCCGGATGCAGTACACTTTCGGGTTACCCGACGCCGGCTTCCGGGCCACGCGCGTCTCCCGTTCCACCATCATTGCCGGTACACCCATCCATGGTCACCATTCGTCTGTCGCGCGGCGGCGCGAAGAAGCAACCGTTCTATCACGTCGTCGCCACCGACAGCCGCGCACGTCGCGACGGTCGCTACATCGAGCGGCTCGGCTACTACAACCCGGTCGCACGCGGTGCCGCCACGGCGGTGGAGCTCGACCTGGCGCGGGTCGAGTACTGGATCGACAACGGTGCCCAGATGAGCGACCGCGTGCGTCGCATCGTCAAGGATCACCGCAAGGTTCAGGCGGCCGCGGCCTGACGCCATCGAAGGGTCCGGGCATCCCGGGCGCTCCGGTCACCTTGGACGACGACGGCGAGGTTCGTGTCCCGCTCGGCAGGATCACCGCCGTCCTGGGTCTGAAGGGGTGGATCAAGGTCCATTCCGACACCGATCCGCGCGACGGCATCGTGCGCTTCCCCCGCTGGCTTCTGTCGCCGCCGGTCAGTGGCGGCGGGTTCGGGGAACGGGTCGCGGAGCGGGAGGTCGTCGTCCTGGAGGGCAGGCCGCAGGGCAAGACCGTGGTGGCGCGGCTCGAGGGCATCGAGGATCGCGACGCCGCCGGGGCGCTCGTGGGTCATTCGATCGCCGTCAGGCGCAGGGATCTGCCGCCGCTCGGTGACCGGGGCTTCTACTGGGCCGACCTGATCGGC
>Ga0115031_1004144_pt1 | contig 10732 bp, 15 predicted proteins | sample Maine_Asex4_meta_FD_87301 | JGI IMG/M metagenome (GOLD analysis project Ga0115031, IMG submission 87301) | Marine algal microbial communities from Maine, USA - Maine_Asex4_metaG | ecosystem: Host-associated > Algae > Red algae > Unclassified | place: Maine, USA | collected 2015-01-05 | reverse complement strand
CCAGCGGCAGCGCCCGCCGGCCATCCACCCCTCTCCCCCCCCCTGTTCAACTGATGCCCCCACCATAGGCTGCAAGTGTAGGTGGCCCCACCTGCTGGGCAGGGGCATGTCGACACCGTCAGTTTAGGCGCCCGCGGCGTCACCGCCCGCGCGACCGGCGGCGCCCGCAGTGCGCCCGCCCCTGTATCACCCCCCCCCTCCACCGCCGCCTTCGCCGGCGGTAGAGGGCTTCTCCACCCGCCGGGCAGGGGCACGTCGGCACCACCCGTCGGGTCTCCCGCGGCGGCACCGGCGGTGGCACTGGCGGCGCTTGCCGAGCGCCCGCCTTGTTCGAACTCCCCCCCTCACCGTCGCCCCCGCCGGCTGCTGTGGGGGTCCTCCGCCCACCGGGCTGACGCGCGCCTGTACCGCCCGTCGGGGCGCCCGCGGCTGCACCGGATTTGGCACCCGCGTCTTCCCGCAGGGGGCCCGCCCTCCCCACCGCTGGCTCCGCTGGCGGCAGCAGGTGCGTCTGTCAGCGAAGCTCCGTCCACAGTGGCAGGTAAAGCCACGAGAACGGCAACACCATGGTCGTCCGCTAGAAGCCCGTCGGCCCGTGAAGGACGGACGCGGGCGCCGCCGTGACCTGACGTGTCTCCGCCACAGCCGCGACCGGTATCGGGCGTGAGGGGAGCTGTGACGGCAGGAGTCTCGAGGACGCAAGGTTGCTGGCGGGTGGGCCTGACAGGGGCACGGGGAGAGGGGTGGCCGTGCGGGCCGGCGAACGGAGAGGGGCGGTCACCTTGTCACTCGCCCTGTGACGAACGGCACCCCGCTCCGGTCTTCGGTCTTAAAGAAGTGCGGCTTCGACTGCCACGCAGAAGCGAAAGCGGTCGCAAACTTGAAGCGAGCCTGGCGAACATTTTGATGGGACTTGCTCACTTGATTTTCATCGATTTCTCGACCGCGTGACTTCAACTCCGGCTCCACAGCACTCCGGTTCCCCAACACTGCAGCCCAATGAATTCGGTCGTCATCCTGCACGGATACTGCCGTTGCAGCACAGCGACGCCCCGTCGATTCCTGTCGCCTCCTGATGACACTCTTTCCACGACAAGTGAATCATCGCCATTTGATTGGCCGTGAACTGGATCTGACAGAACGTGCACACGTGCGAGCAAATACCAACAAGTCGAGTAAAACTGCACGAATCTCAATGACTTCGCCGAGAGATTTTATGTAAAAACTCAGGCACTCCTTGTTAAGACAGATGCGTCCACGTGGCGTGCTCTTTCATTTTTACCGGAAACCGACGAGGGGGCAGCGATAATTTATGGTCAAGGAATTCATCGGGATTTTACAAGACTTGCAAAGAGACTGGAGTGACCTCCCTCAAGCGTACCTTACGCTTCACGTCGTGCCTGAACTACGATGGTATAGCAGGAATTCTCAGCCTCGAACAAAACGAACAGGAATCCTGCGCATGTTGCGGTGTGAGCGCAGCAGCAATGGGGTTCTCTTGCCGCATCAACGGTCCGTGACAACCTCATCCGCGGCGCATCGCGGACAGAGCAAGATTAGAAGGAAGGTGTGTTCGTCGGGGAGCGGCGTGTTGAAACACAGTGGGAATAGGGGATGGGGGACCACGGTGAAGTGGTTGAGTGGCTTGAGCTTGTGTGTATGTGTGCCAACGTGCTTTGTTGGTTGTCTCTTCAAAGCGCCCCTCTTCCCATCCAGGGCACTTCTCAAGTAGTCCAAGTCGGAGCACTCAAGCCCACCACGCAGCCCAAGCAGCTCGCCCGCGCACGCTCCCGCCCACACTCTAAATCAAAACGCTCACCAGATCAAAGCTTCAGGGATCTAAGCAGAGCCCACGCAAATCAAAGCATCAGAAACGCAAATACAAAAAATGTGAAATCGCAAAACTTTCACTCAAAATCGCACGGGTACAAATGTCGAATGCACCAGCGGTCACCAAACCGCGAGGAAGTCGCATGGGTAGCCTAGTGGAAATTAAGGCACCCACTCTCATTAGGCGTGACCTTCGGGTCGCGTCCGGCAGTCGGGGATTCGAACCCTGTCAATACCTGGTTTCTTGAATTTCGCTTTTTACAGCAGCAGGGCTTACAGCGGCGTTGAGCATGACGTTTCAAGACGCCCCCTTGCTTGACGCCGCCTGACAGCTGACCGCCCTCCAAGTACTTGTCGAGAAGTAAGTCCACCCAGAATGTTGACGTCCCAAATCCGATGCCGCCCGTCATGGCCGCCTTGAAGGAGCAATCTACTTACATCCGGATGTACTTACGGCGCGTACTTCAAGTCAACACATCCCCATCGTCTTGACATGCTTGTCGTGCTTGACCTTGCCGAGCTCCTTCGTCATCGGGTCTGCCGCCATCTCGTCCGTTGAGCAGTGCTCGAGGATGACCTTGTCCGTCGTGATCGCATCCCGCACGAAGTGGTAGCGAATGTCGATGGGCTGGGTGCGATTGTGCTCGACGGGATTCTTGGCGAAGTCGATGCAGCCGCCGTTGTAGACCGCCGTTGTCGACCTTGATGTTAACCGGCCCAACCAAGTTGTCCGACTGCGTCACGAGCATGCTGACGCGTTGGATGAGCTTGTCGAGGCAAACAGCTTCCTTGCTGGCCTCGCAAAGAGCCATGTACTCCGCCTCCATGGTAGATAGCGCCACCGTTTTCTGCAACTTTGAATCCCAGCTGACGGCCGCCCCGCCAGAGATGAACATGAAGCCCGTCGTAGACCGCCGCGTCTCGTTGTCATCTCCCCAGTCGGCATCGCTGATACCTTGGAGGTTGTCCGACGCGGACTTGTTGTAGACCATGCCCTTGTCGACAGACCCCTTGACATATGGCAGGACGCGCTTCACAGCCGCCCAATGCTCCTTGCCGTAGCACGAAGCAAACCGACTAAGCTTCCCGATAACGAAAGCGAGGTCAGGACGCGTCCCGACCATAAGGTACATAAGACTGCCGACGGCTTCGCGGTCGGGCAGCGCGTCGTCGCTCTCGTTGGCCTTGACCAGCTGCAGGCCAACCTCGAGAGGCGTTTCGATCGGGTTGGACTCCGCCATCCCGAACTTCTCCAGCACTTGCGCCGCGTTTTTGCCCTGCGACAGCTTGAGGGTGCCCAACGCCTTGTCACGTCTAATCTCTAGCCCGATAATGACCTTTGCCTCGCCCAGGTCCTTCATCTGAAAACGCATGTGCAGAGCGTCCTTAATCTTGTAGATCGCCGCCAGGCTTGATGCCATCAAAAGAAGATCTTCGACGTAGACCAGGACGATGATGATTTCGCCGTCATCCATTAGGAGGTAGAGACATGCATCCGGGTCGACGTTATCGAACCCCTGTGATTTGAGGAAAGCGTCGAGCTTGGCGTACCACATCTTGGGGGCTTGCTTCAGCCCATACAGCGCTGGAAGGAGACGACACACCTTGTCAGGATACGTCGAATCGACATAGCCGTCTGGCTGCTCCATGTAGACCCCCTCGTCAAGGTCGCCGTTGAGGAATGCGGTCTTGACGTCCATCTGATGTAGCCCCCACCCGTTCGCCGCCGTCATCGCCAGGATGCATCGAATGGTGGTGAACTTGGCCACTGGTGCGAACGTCTCGTTGAAGTCGAGGCCCTTGATCTGCCGGTTCCCCATGAAGCACAGGCGCGCCTTGTGCCGCGTCGTGTTGTTCCCGTTCTTTTAAACCTCGTTCTTGACCTTTAAAACCCACAAACCCTTCAGCCCGCGTCGACTGGCCGGGCGATCTGTCAAGCGCCAAGTCTTGTTCTGGCGGATGGCCTCCATCTCCTCATCCATGGCAATCCGCCACTTAGCCGATTCTTGCCCTTATACGGCTTGCACGTACGTCGTAGGCGCCTCGTGAGCAACCAGGCTCACCGGGCGCCAGTACTCGACAGGAGGTCGCCGTGCGCTGCCGCTACGATGCAACGTGTCTTGAGAGCCGCCACTTCCGTGATTGTCGTCCGTGGGTCTGTCAGATCCATCGCCTTGCTTGTCTTCCTTGTCGTCATTGCCAGCATCTACTTCTTCGCCGTCACTTGCAGAGCGCAAACTCGTCTCGACATCGACAACTTCGTCTCCGGGAAGCTCCTTCGCAACTTCTGCAACCTCGGTTTCGTTCGTTTCGGCGCACACGACGCTTCGTGCCTTGACGACCCTGCCGTCGTCGAGGATGCCCTTGTACGCCTTGCTGCCGTCGGGATAGCCTAAGAAGACGCCCTTCGCCGCCTTGTCGCCAAATTTGCCGTCGATGTGACTCTTGTGCAGCACGACCCAGCATGTCGACCCAAACACGCGCATGTGGATTACGTTGGGCTTATTATCGGTCCACAGCTCAAAAGGCGTGTTGCCGACGGGAAGCGCCCGGCTGGTGACGCGGTTCTTGGTGTAGACCACCGTCTTGATGGCATCCGCCCAAAGCTCCTGATCGACGTCCTCGTGTCGCATCATGGTGCGAGCCATCTCCACGAGAACTCGGTTAAGCCGCTCAGCAACCCCGTTCTGCTGCGGCGTGTCGGGCACCGTGGTCTGGTGCGTCGTGCCGCTCTCATCGTAAAGAGCCTTGAAGTTGTTCGACTCATACTCGCCGCCATTGTCGGAGTGCAGGATCTTGATCTTGGTTCCCGTGTGCAGCTGGTTCTTAATCAGCCACTTCTTAAACTCAGAGAGCAGATCGCTCTTCTTTTGCCGAAAGACCACTTCTGTTCAGCGGGAAAGGTCGTCGGTGAAGGTGCCGAAGTAGAGCGCACCGCCACGCGACGGCTCCGACATTTGCTCGCCCAGGTCCGAGTGCACGAGCTGCAGGCGCTTGGTCACTCGACCTCCTCCTGCACTAGGCAGAGGCGTCATAGCCGCCTTCCCCCACACGCACGGCTCGCAGACGTCCCTCACCGCCATGAGAGAGCACTTGAGTCCATCGATGTCCTTGTTCTTGATCATCCGCATAACGCCAGCCACGTTGACGTGCCCAAGGCGCTCATGCCAGAGCTGAAGAGAGGCCACCGCAGCAATATCCGACAGTGGGGCCATGTCCAGGTGGTAGAGCCCACTCTTCCGCATGCCGCACGCAGCGACCTTGTCGCTAATCTGAATGATCGTCTGACCGCCCTTGAATGACACTTCCGCCCCACGCTCCTCCATAATGCCGACCAACATGATGTTGAAGCCCATAGTAGAAACATGGAGTACCTTCTTCAACTTGATCTTGCGCGTCTTGACGTGAACGATGACATTGAGCACGACGGTTCCGACGACCGCCGTGGCTACGGACCCCTTGTCGCCCATCGTGACGCTCCGTCCCGTCGTCGTATGGTAGTCGTCGAAGCACCCGCGCATCCAGCGTATGTGTGCAGACGCCGCAGAGTCGACAAGCCACGACTTGGAGATGTCATCGGTGTCAGCCGCATTGCGCTCCAGACAGATGGCGTCGTCGCTGTCGCCATCATCGTCAGCCGCAATCGCGACCACCTTGTCCTGTCTCTGCTTCTTGGCCTTGAGCTCGCGGCAATCGTGCGAAATGTGCCCAAGCTTATGGCAGTAGTAGCACTCGATCTGGGAGAGGTCACCACGGCGGCCTTGACCTCGACAGTTGGCGCCGACGAAAGCCATGTCGCCAATGCGCTTGGTCGCCGGTGACTTGTCTGCCTGCCGCCACTCCTCCTGAAGCAAGCGGCTCTTGACAAGGTCGAGGCTCAGCTCGTCCTCGCCCTTGGCGTCGAGAGCCATCAGCAGGTTCTCGTACTTGGACTTCAGCCCATTGAGGACGATCATGGCAACGTCCATCTCCGTCACCTCGCCGCCCATTGCCTTGAGGTTCTCGCCGAAGTTGCGCACGCGGTTGATGTAGCCAAACATGCGCTCGCCGACGGTCACTTCGACGGTGTAGAACTCGCGTCTCGCCATCATCTTGTTCATCAAACTCTTGCGCTGGAACACACCTTGCAGCGTCGACCACATTTCCGCCGTTGTCTTGCAGCCCGACACGTGCTCGAGCTGGTCAGACCTAAAGGTGAGCCCGATGATGGCGCTCGCCTTCGTGTCACGACGCTTCCACACCGCAAACTCGCGAGTTCCGCGTCCGTCGGCTTGCCATCTTCGTAAAGCATATCGTCCAGGTCGCGCAGCGCGAGGACCATCTTAATGCTCTGACGCCACTCGTGGAAGTTCGTCTCCGTCAAGTTGTCAATCTTGAAGCCGCCCATGCCGGCAGCGCCTCCGTCCATGATGACTTCTTGTCCTAGCGCCCGACCTTGCCGAGCCGTGTGCCTTGACAGTCACGTCCTTGAACCACCTTGACCTCGTTTTCTTCGCACTTGCCGCGACCGCCGCGACTCTACCTGGCACACGTTGCTCTTGTCATAGCCCCGGCTCTGGGCCCATAACCTGTTGAAAAGCAGTGGGGATAGGGGTTGGGGGACCACGGTGAAGTGGTTGAGTGGCTTGAGCTTGTGTGTGTGTGTGCGAACGTGCTTTACTGGTTGTCCTAAGGTTCGCCCGCCTCTCCCAACCGAGAGCACCTCTCAAATAGTCCCCACCGGCGCAAGTGCTCCCCCCTCTCGCGCCCACACCGACGCTTACGCCCTCGCTCCCAAATCGAATTACTCACGCAATCAAAAGCCACTAGAGCAAAGCAAAGATCAAATCCAAAACATGCCAAAAGTAACGCCCAAGATGACCCAACACAAATGTGTGCATCTTGATCACGTCTTGCAAATGTACCATGTAGGCTACCATAAGGGTCACCGACCAACATCCATCCGCATACCGCTAGTGGAGCCGGCGACGAGCATCACATTCCAACAGGTGGCAGCCCGCGCGGGCGGGGGCAGCGGGCGCGGACGTGGGCGACGGGCGGGCGCGTGGGCGGGGGCGGCGTGTTTAGGGCGTTGGCAGCAGGTGTGGGCAAGGGCCACAAACGGGGGCGGAGGCTGTGGGCGGAAGCAGGGAGGGGCAGCGGTCGTCCATCAGGACGTACTATCAAACTGCTGGACTAGAATGTTATTAGAGTACGCGATAACAAGTACATACACAAAACGATAAATTGCATACAAGGTTCGATGCGGCATTTACACTGTGCTTCGAGCTGCAGCTTGTCAGGCGCGTGGCGTCCTCGCCGTGCTCCCAACGTGATTTTCATTCGCTGCGCTGTCTTGAGCCGCAGCATCAGCCACGCAGCGTCTTGGCGCTGTTTGTTGGCCCGCGAGCGACGTGCAGCTCACCATGCGGACTCGAAGCGGTCGTGACTTGCAACCGGCGCCTGCGCCCCAAGACGGTAGGAATGGCGACAATACCTGGCCCGGGGCGTCGCGTGGCGTCCGTGTCCAGCCCCATGACGTCATCTTCACGTACGCCCGAGGCCGAGGTGGCCCGATCACCGTCAACCGGGCGGACTGCATGAGCCTCGAGGACGGGACGGACTTGCGCGACGGCTTCGTGGACGCCATCGCCCGGCACATCTGGGAAGAGAAGCTCTCCCCGGAGGACTCTGCCGACTGCCTGGTGTTTTCTGATGTTTGGAACAAGCTTTTGCGCGACGTCGGGGGGGAAGCGTCTCGTGTGACCGCTATGACTCGGTCTGTAGATATTTTTTCTTTCTCTACCTGGGTGTTCTTTTTCTGTGGGGGCCATCATTGATGGATTGCTGTGCTTTCGGGGGTTCAACGTTTTCACAGGGCTTTGGGCATGACAGCCGCTGGTGGTGCCGCCCACACGGGGTCGCCGACGGCTACTCTCGCTTTCTTGAACTCGTTGGGCGCGGTATCGATCGCTGGAAGTGCGTCTAGCTCTGTTATTGTGTGGTTGAAGCACGAGTTCATGCGGCATGGCGTTGTTGGAGCTAACGATGAAGGACTTTGGCAAGGTTGGTCGCTGTCCTGCCTTGCCGTCACCTCGCCGGATGTGCCCCAGCAACCCGACTTTCACGACAGTGGTCTGTTTGCGCTGTCGTTCTTCCGGTTGTTCTTCGCATGCCCCGCTGGTTAGCCCTCCTCGCTGTTGCGCGCGGACGGCGTGGGCACAAAGGCGTGGGCGGAGAACTTCAATCTACTAACGCGCGCCGCCATGCGCAATCTTCGCAAGACGCTGACGGAGCAGGAGCCTGACGCCAAGGGTGAGCTGGTCGACGCGCGACCGAAGCGGCGGCGTCGTTTGCGCTCGACGAGAGCTGGTGCGGGGCCGAGCGAGGGGGGGGCCGCCGTCTGCGGGACAGAGCGAGGGGGGGCGGATGTCTGCAGGACCGAGCGAGGAGGGGCAGCCGTTTGCGGGGCCGAGCCATGAGGGGCGGCCGTCTGCGGGACCGAGCGAGGGGTGGCGGCTGTCTGAGGGACCGAGCGAGGGGGGGCAGCCGTCAGCGGGGCCGAGCGAGGGGAGGCGGCCGTCTGCGGCGTACTGACCGATGGAGCAGACGCGTCACACCGGCCTGGGGCCATCCATACCGGCGGTTGGGAGCCCAAAGTCAACGACCGGGGACGCGAACGTCGCTACGACACACGTGGATGTCAATCCTGCCGGCCAAGCACCGGGGGGCGCGGCTCGACTCGGTGGCGCTTCCAAGGGACCCTCGGTCACCGCCAAGGCACATACAGCCGCGACTGCCGCGACGGTCGCAAAAGGCGTCAACGCTAGCGAGATGGATATCCTGTTGGGCATCTTGCCCGCATTTTCAACCAATATCTCTCTTGCGGCCGACCTTCCACCATCTGGGAGTATGTCGGGGCAGCGAAAGCGGGCGCGTGAGGACGAGACAGATGCTCACGCGGCCCGATGGATGGCTGACTGCCGCCGGTGGAATTTGACGATGGAGCCGGTGGTGGCGCGCACCCTCTGCTCCGTCTTTGACAAGACGGATGGATTTACGCCGGCTTTTTTCAACCTCTTTGCAACGGGCGTCGCCCAGTGGCACCCTCCTGCATGCCGTCATCGACTGGCCCCTTGCTTTGCCGCCGCCATACTAGAGGCTTCTGCCGAATGCGGCATGCGTCGGGGCGCGGGGGCGTCTCTCATGCTCCTGTCGCAGGTGCACACGGTGTTGCGAGCTGCTTATGAGGTGTCATAGGCTCACTGACTCGGAGCCTGGAGAAGGGTCGTTTGCATCATGGGATTTGCTTTAAGGCGGCAGGGTCCTTTACGTGGTCATTTCATGCTGCCTTTTCCAGTCGCTATGATATTCGTGGCTCAATGTCGCCATATTGCACCATTGCACCTTGCGCCTCGCGCCACGTCACAAGTGGCACATTCTTTTAAGATGCTGCTGCTCGTAGGGCACATCTGAGGCTGTGGGGACAGCCGGATCAGGCATCCTGCTGTCACGGTGTGCTTCGGTACACATGTGGCTGGAGGAACAAATGCATCTCAGTACAAGACATTACAAGCTGGTAATCTGGCCGAATGCCATTGACTATTGGGACGGTGTGCTTGTCTTCGTGCCTTGTTTTATTTATGCACATGCTGGCAATGCCACCTTTCGACTCGTCCGCACCGCCACCCACCCGCCGAGCGCCTCGTCCTCGTCGTGTTGCGCGGCAGCGCGGCTGCCCCCTGCGCCCCCAGTACAGACTGGACGGCGGCGGCAGCCGGCAACACGCCTGCCGCCAATGTCGGGAGAAAGCACAGCACCCTTCTCGCGCACGGCACAACGTCGACTTTCTTCGACACAGCCACCAACTTGGCGGCCCAGCGGCCGGCATCAGCCCCCCCCCCGTCTGCGACAACAATCCCAGCACCACCCTTGCCCGCGAAACCACGTTCGCCACGTCCGCCCCCTCCCGGCGCGACACCACGTCCGCCACGTCCGCTCCCTTCCCCGCTCCCTCCAAAACGACTGATTTGGAGTCCGCGGCAGCCGACAAAGCGGCCTCGGCCGGCAGCGGCAGCACTCCTAGCACCTCCCCGGCGCGCGGCAACACTTCACCGTCTCCCACGCCAGTACAACCGACGTGGCGACGTCGGCAGCCGGCAGCAAGGCCCCCCCCAGACGCCGGCGGCCGACAGCTCAGCGCCGCCCCCGCGCGCAGGACCTCGTGCGCCCCTCCCCGCGCCAAAACGTTTGACGTGGCGACGTCGGCAGCCAACAACACGACTTCGACCCGTCGCCCGCGGCAGCAAGCCCATCACCGCCCCCACGCGCGGCAACACGTCTGTCCCGCTCCCGCCACAACCACCAACCTGGCGGGGGCAGCGGCCGGCATCATGCCCACCGCCGTGTGCCGAAACGAATTACTTGGCGGCGGCGGCAGCGGGTAGCACGCCCCCAACTTCTAGCGGCCGAAAGCCCAGAACCGCCACCACGAGCGGCACGACGTCCTCCTCCCCCGCCACAGCGACCGACCTTGCGGCAGAAGCGGCCGAAAACGCACCCACCGCCGCCAGCGGGCACACGCCCAGCGTGACCTCCACAGGCAGCAGCACTTCGGCCCATTTCAGCACGGGGGCGCGGCTCTTCTCGCCGAGACTGCATTTGGCCGACGCAGTTAGTGGACATGGCGGAGCGGAGCCCGCCGGAGTGTGGCGCGCATGGGGCCCCTGGAAATGAGCGCGCGACCATCATCAATGGCAGTCCTGGAGCAGCGAAATGGCAGGCGGGAAAGTCGACGCGGCGATAGGAGGGGTGCTACTGCTGTCAAATGTTGCAAGCGATAATAGCTAAGCTTGTCACAAACTTTGTGATACGTACGAGATTATAATAAATACCGTCAATGATAATATTGGTCACAATATTT
>Ga0115031_1004137_pt1 | contig 10741 bp, 13 predicted proteins | sample Maine_Asex4_meta_FD_87301 | JGI IMG/M metagenome (GOLD analysis project Ga0115031, IMG submission 87301) | Marine algal microbial communities from Maine, USA - Maine_Asex4_metaG | ecosystem: Host-associated > Algae > Red algae > Unclassified | place: Maine, USA | collected 2015-01-05 | reverse complement strand
TGTCATCTCTCAGTCGTCTGACAGCTCGAGAAAGGCCTGCGCGAAATGCCCATCAACCAATCAGAAGCACGCTATTGATGGAAAAGCCAGAAGACCGCAAACGGCCAGTCTTAACTGGGGGTGTGAGCGCCCCAAAAGCGCCCGTTGTAGCACCCATAAATAATCAGGTAGCCACCTCTTTTTTGACGTTCTTAACTGTGTTTTGTGGTAATTAGCGACCATCTTTGAATCTCCCCATGCATGTAAAAGCCCTACTATTGACGGTCATCTACAAGCCCCAATGTATCTGCGTGCCGCCCACGGCGGCAGCTCCCAAGGACAAACAAGAGAACAGCTGAACATGTCCCACGTCGTGACTCAAACAACCAGACCGCCGGGCCATGAGGACAAGAAACACACGAGCACCCTACACAGTCACGCCAACTTATATACGTCTGCAGCCTTGGCAAAGTAGAAATCCTTGTCAAAGATTTCTTGCAGTTGCAGCTTGGCAGCGGGCTTGGTGACGTTCCACCGACGAGACCGCTCATCTTGGGCGGCGGAGCCACCCCTGCCAGCTTGCGTGAGGTCCGTGATCATGGCCAGCATATCAGCGGGGCTCCAACCAGATGGAGCTTCGTGAGCAGGGGCCACCTCGATGGCCTGGCCAGGCCCACCTCACATGGCTGCTTCATCAACAAGCTCCTGCTCGACGGCCGTTGCCGTCGCGAGCAGCTCAGGAAAGGCATCGTCCTCCTCCTCCGTCAGCTCCTCCACGGCGCCCACAGCACCAGCCCCTGAGCTCGGGGCGCCGTCCCCGCCATCCACGCCATCTCCGTCACGATCACCGCCGCTATCTTCGTCAGATCCAAAGCGGTCATCAACGCCCATCAGCAGGTCGAGCGCCACTGAGCGCCTACTGACAACGGACTCCATGTAGCTGCCCGGCGATATCGTTGGTCTGCGTACTTTGTTGCTGGTCACCTCCTCCCTCAACCGTAGACTGATCGTGGCCATTGCTGTCAGCTTGTCGGGGTGCAGCCGCGACCGGCTGTCCGTGTCCGACAAGCCCATGAGTGACCACACACGCTCTAGGTCTGCAGCGTGGGGGCAGATCGATAGCAGGCGTCGCGCCACCTCGGGGAGTGCAGTGTCGAGGTGGCGAATGCACGACGACCACCTCGCAATCGCGGTGATGGAGCCGTCCTGCTCGGGATACTGCTTGTGCAGCGCCGCCTGGCCGTTCGGCTGGAGATACATCAGCAGCGCCCTGGTCGTCTCGCCGACGGCCCTTGAGTGCTGGTGCGCGTCCCCGTCGCCGCCCGTGGGGAGCCCCCAGCGGTTTGCTAATGTCCAAAATATGGCTACGAGGTTGAAGGACGACGCGGCCCGCTTGGTCATGAGCCCCGCCAAGTGCTTGCTCGGATCCAGTACGTGTTCTAAAAGCAGGAGCGGAGCGTCAAAGTAGGTGTCCAACCGTCACTGCAGGTAGCGCAAGACGATGCGAGAGACGTCATCGGTGATTCCTCTCGGCGTGTCCCCTTGTGCTGGGACAAGGGCAGCGGCACCGCCTCCGCCACCTGGAGGCTCCGTCTCGGCCAGATTGGCCGAGAAGTACGCCCACAGCCGCCCGAATTTGGCGGCCACGCCGGCAAAAGTGGCGTCGCGCTTCTCGGTCACGCAGAGCTCAATCACGAACGGACTCAGGAGGTCGCGCATGACCACCGCCTTCTCCCAAAACTGCCATCCTCGAAGCAGCTCCGGCACGGCTGGACCGCCAATGGACCTGTGAAGCCTGCTGTCTTGTAAGAGCGTCTCCACCAATGGTTCCAACCGTCCAAACAGCCAAACGTGGCACCGTTTGGCCGTTTGGACGGTTGGAGCACTGGTGGCTAGGATCCTCTCCAAAACTAGGGTGTGACAGGGCTGTGACGGCCCATAAATAGACCTGTTCACATTTTCTAATCCCTTAATACATCTCGTGGTGGCCTCGCGAGATCGTCGTTCTTTTGGAGCTTGAACGGCAGCGCCACTCCAAACAGGCCTGTTTGGAGACGCCCCGAGTCGTTTGGCCAACCCCTGGTTCCCTGTTCGGACCACGCAAGCCAATGGAAAGCGTGACCCGTGGCTTGCAGACAGTTCCGAGACGATCTGGCAGTCATGGAGATTCTCTGTAGTGCATCTGTGGGAATACTGGCGAGCCACAAAAGAGGCCCACCGCCAGAGACGTCGAGACGAGCCCAAGTTTGAGACGTGATCTGCTTAGTTTTGGCTCTGCGTTTGGAGAGCCAGTAACAGCACCACACGTTGTGCACACGTGGCCGATGGGTTGGACGGTTGGCTCCATTGGTGGAGATGCTCTAAGAAGTCGTTGCCAAACTGAAGCAGTGGCTGCTTGAGTTCGAGGATGCGGCGCACCATGGCGTGGTGAGAATATCAGCGAGTCTCTCCCTTCTTCTTAAAGGAGAGCTGTCGATGCTGCAGCTGGAAGGTGATCTTGCGCAGGTGCGCCATGAAGAAGGGCGACTTGGAAGAGAACTTGACGAGCAGACAACACTTGGCAGACACCTCTTTCATTGCCGGCTGCGTCAACACATTGACCATCAGCAGATTGATCTGGTGAGCAGCACATGGAGCTGTGATGAGGCCGGGGTACTTGACCTTCAACAGGCGCTTGGCAGACACGCAGCTGCTAGCCGAGTCAGAGTTGACACCCACCAGCACTGAGAGAGCCGCAGATGGCTCGTGCGTCGGACCCGGGAGTCGGAACCTGCCAGCCGCCAGCCCTTGTTGGATCTCGTTGTCGACGAAGCTAAAGACCAGGTTGGTCGTCTCGGAGAGTTCACTGATGTCCTTGGTCCCGAGCAGATCAATCGCGAACATCCCGCTGCTCTTGTTGACGTTGCTGGCCAGCGACCCAAGAATCTTCTTGCTCGCCTTGCTCTTCCACCCGTCCATCATCACCGTCGTGAAGACGCCGACCAAGTACGCTTGTAGCGCCTCTGAAGATGCCCAATTACGTACCCCAAGCAGCGCGTCCCCGCCTAGGTCGTGGCGGGTCGGCGTCCGGGTCAGTCCTGCCACCCAATTGAGCAGGAAGTTGCGCATGGGCGGGGACTGCATCGCATTGAATGAGAATCCACAGTACAGCGCCACCTTGAGCAGGTCCTCCTCAAACATCTTGTAGGTGCGCTCTTTCATCGGCTTGGCCTGCAGATACTGGGACATCGGACCAACACCCGACGGACTAGGCTGCAGTGCCGATGGGCGGTGTAGGCGTTTGCCGCGTACGCGCAGGACCGCGACCTTAATGGCCTCCCACGCCTCATCAGCATGAGCAGCCTTGCAGCAGAGGAGATGGTTGGCCATCACCTCCGGTCGGCCGCAAACACGGGTCGGCACCCCGGCTTCCGCACAAAAAGAACAGAAGGCGGCCTTGGGAGCCTGCCCCACCTTGAATGGTTCGATGCTACGAGTGAAGTACGCCCACATCGGGGAGGTCTCCCTGCGTTGCTTCCTCGTGACACCAACTGACCCATTCACCGGGCCGCATCCGCTGCCGCGACTGCCCGACGCAGCGCCGTTACCGCCGCCGTGGCTGTCGAGGCTGTTGATACCGATGGCACCACCTTCACCATCACCGTCACTGCCGCTACGGCCACCGCCGCGGCCGCCACAACCTCCAGGATCAGCTGAGCCACGTGGAGTAGTCTCTCGGCCACCACAACGCAAGCTAGAGGGGGCGCCCGGGCGCATCGGGCCAAGGGCTCCTGCGTCGTCCTCCTGCGTGCTCGTGGGCTCCGGGGTACCAGGCGGGGTGCGCTCGGGGGTCAATGCGACCTCTATTATCACGAAGGCTCAGGGGGGAAATGAGAAAGAGCAGACCAGGATAGCGAGCACTAGCGCACGGGCGTGGGGATGCAGTGATCAGAGCGTGACAAACGTATTGAGGCCAGCTGTGGGGGAAAGAGAAGCGTGCTATACCCCTGCACAAGAAGAAGTGCCAGAGCAGCACCGCCCAGCACACGGGACCTCTTCGGAGGCGGCTTGAACTAACAGAGAGCGACGATACGTACCGCGAGCGAGTCGCTCCGCTGCCAACCGGAGCACCGGGCGGTCACAGCGCGCGCCAAGCAGGTTTGCGTCTGTCCTGCACCTGCCCGCTGGCCTGCAACGCGCTGACAGCAACTCACATGGTCTCAGGGTCGCGGTCACGACTGCAGTCATTCTGACCGACTGCATGTACGGTCTTGGCCGCAGAGCACTGAGACATCCTGCAGGCGTCGGCGACGCGCGTCTGACATCACGCACCGCAGACGGTGCAGCAGCGTATGATGCTGTGATAACAGCCATGAAGGTACCTCCCCGCACGTCTGAGACTGGCGCGATACTGACAGCCCATGGCGCTCGGGGCGGACTCGAGACACTCATGCAGAAGCAGCCATTTTCACTGGAAGCGAACCAGGGTGCATGTTGAAGAAAAGTCAGTCCAGTCCTGAGTAGTTGACGTTATGCGCCAAATTGTGCGCAACCTGAGCTCCCGCACAATCTCTCTCTACTCGGCGATGCTGGGCGCGCACCTGCCGCGCTTCAGTACATCGACAGCGAATGGGTCCTTACCAGTGATGGCGCGCTCGCCGACGGCTTGTCCACCTTCACACAGTGCAACCCGCCCTGCAAGGTGTCGAGTCTCGGGGGATTTGCCGCGATGGGCGCTCACCCCCGTCGCAGCCTAGTGCGTCAGGTCGTGGGGCGGCGTCGCGCATGTTTGCAAAAGCCGCTGCCTTCTTAACGAGAGGAAGACGCGTGCATGGTTCAATTCAGAGGCAGCGAAGCGATAATAAAAGCACGCCTGGACCACTGCAACACACACTGTGCGACAAGGCTTCGGGAGGCACGCCGCTAGTCGTCGTAGGTTCGGGCAGCCACAGCGGCGTGATGGTCGCCTGAGCCACTCCAGCCAGACTATGCACACCGGCCGTCTTTGTCGACCCACCTCTGACACCGGTGGTGCGCCGTGATGGCGGCGGGAAGCGTCATGGACAGTGCCAGTGTGTCGTCATCGTCAGAAATGTAGATGATGCCTGCCACCGCTACGTCCCCAGACTCCGCCGGGACCATTTCATCAGTGTCTGCGATGCGGCGGCGGCGCCGACGTACAGGGATTGGCATCCTCGTCACTCCGTGGTCGTCGCTGATGGCGTCAGCGTCGTCATCTGAGATCTCGATGACGTCGGATGCCGCCGGTGGCGTTCGAGACAGACGCCCGGAGCGACGGCATCAGGGCGAAGACTCCAGCTCCTTCACCTGAAAACCCATCGCGGACCTGCCACCGGCTGCTGTGTGAGGCCGACGGCGCCGTTGGAGCCGAGTACGCGGCAAGAGCCTGCTCCGGTCTCCGTGAATGACTGCTGTCGCCAGCACGGCTGCCGGGACTCAGGCCGCAGAAGAGGCGGCACGTCGTTGTGAGACACCGTTGCGAAAAAGTGGTAGCATAACTGGCGGAGAGGCAACGGAGCGCAGGCGAGTAGATGCCAATTGTAGCGACGGTAGGCGGCCAAGGCCGGCGAAGGCACGAACTGGCGGCGTCGGGCTCAAAATGGAATACAGAAGCAGCGGCACGCCCAAGACAACCGCCAGGTGATGTCACAGGAAAGCAAGACGACGGCGTTGGTCAGGTGCAGGTAGGGGGCACGAGTACGAGCGCGCAGGCTGCAGGGAAGGTGCCTGACGAGAATGCAGAATGCAGAGCGGAGCGAAGCAGACGGGAGGAGGACACGGACTGGGACAGATAGTATTGGTGTTGTGTGGGATAGGATAGGGGGGGGGGGAGGGGCGCAGGAAGCACGGACCAGGCATGCAAGCACTGGGGTTGCAGCGGCGGTGGTCTGGGGCGGGTGCAGGAACTACACGAAGACGGGCACCAACAGCGAAGATGTGTTGAGGAGACAAAGGGGAGGGCAAAGGAAGACGAGGACACCACAAAGTTGCGGCGATGTCGTGGGAGGGAGGATGCAGGAATGACCGATGAGCTGCCTGTTCTGCTTTGGATGTCAACGATTTGCCCCCGGAACCTTACGGGAACGGATTTCCCATCGGTCGGGGGGGGGGGCCACATGAACGCATCCACATCGCCAACACCGCTTCCGGAGCGGGCGCGGAAGACGCACCACTCCTGTGCTTCCACTCCGGCGGCGTGCGGCGGCCGCAGCGCCACGCTGGCGGCACCCACCGGCGCCCGCCACCCATGGCTCGCCGCGCCCTCTGTCGACGGCGACGACGCAGCGCCTCCCCTGGCGGCCTTGGCGGCCGGGGCGTGCGGGCGCCACGTCACCCCCCCCGCCGACATCCAGACGCTCATCAATTCGAGCAGCAGCCTCCCGCCCCCTCGCGCCCTCCGCAAAGCCGCCTACAGGGCGGCCACGCCATGGGGCGCCGTCTCCCCTCGCCCCTCCGCAACGGCTCGGGGCCGATCAGCGGGCAACGCACACGCACGCGGCCGAGCGCGCGCGCTGCGTGACCTTCCCCCCCCCGGTGCGGGGAACAGCGACGGGCGGACGGGCGGGGCGGCGCGGACGGAGGGCGGCGGCGTCGAGGGCTTAAGAGGGGCGCGCTTTGCTGCTCGCCTCCTCGTCCTCCTTGCCCCCTAACGTCCTTTGCTTCTCGCTGCCCCTTTTATCCCCTCGGTATGTTACCTCGCGACCCTCTGGACCGAGAACATCGGCACGTGCCTCTACTTCTTCCTGCGGGTCGGGACGTGCGGCTACACCCACATGTACCCGCAAGTACCCAATGTGTATACGACCGCGGCCACGACGGGCCCCGCGCCCGGCACAGGCGAGCGCCACGCGCGCTGTACAGTGGCGCATTTGGAAGTGTACAAGACCGGCTCTAGACGTGGAGCGCTTCCCCATTGCGCTCGGTCCTCACGCTTTGCTTATCTGCATTGCTGTTTACCCTCGCTTTGTCGGCTTTGCCGGCTCGGGGTCCGGCGTATGGATCCCCACTCTCATGCAAATGGTAAAACGCTACGTCATTGGCACAACTCTGTTCCCGGTCCTGTTCCTTCGCGCACTGAGCCCTGAACAGGCTGAGCCGCGGGCTTTATCCTCGCATCAAGGCCATGATTGGTCCCGACGCCGACCACGGCACGGAAACACCATTCGCCGCCCCGGCGACCCTCACGCCTGCCGCCATTCCCCCAAGAGACGCTGCCCAGGACATCGCTTGGTCACGCACCCAGCCCCCCTCCATCCCCGCCTCCGACGACGCCCACAACACAGCCACGTCGTTCTCCCTGCCCCTCTCGATCCTCACCGCAAATGCTAACCACAAAACGGGCACGTGGAGCTCTCCCCCGCCGTCTCCATTCCCGTACAAGACACTGACCACGGCACGGCCACTTCGCGCCCCCCCCCCAGCCATGTCCATCCCTGCCGCCGACGCCGTCCACGGCTTGGCCAGGTCGCGCTGCACCCTCCCCCTCTCGGTCCCCACCGCAGAAGCTTATCGCAACACAGCCATCGTGATGTATCCCTTGCACCACCTACGCCGCGGATGCCGACCACGGCGCAGTCCTGTCGCGCCCCCACCTCCGCACTGTCCATCCCTACCGCCATGGCCGACCACGACTCGGCCGCTTCGTGCCCCCCGCCCCCCCCCTCTCCATCGCCTCAGCAGCCCCCGACCACGGCTCGGCCACGTCGCGCTCCCGACCCTTCCTCTCGGTCCCGACCGCAGACGCTGATCACAACATGGCCACGTTGTGCTTTGAACCTTGCACCACCGACGCCGCCGACGACAACCACAGCGCAGCCATGTCGCGCGCCGCCCTCTCCACAATCCATCCCAGCTGCCGACGCCGACCACGGGTCGGCCACGTCGCCCTCCCACCCCCCCCTGTCGGTCCCCACCGCAGACGCCGAACACAGAATGCCCACATCGTGCTCTAATCCTATCACCATTTACGCCGCCGACGCCGACCACGGCGCAGTCACGTCGCTCCCCCCGCTCCCCACGGTCCATCTCCGCCACCAACGCCCACCACGACTCGGCCACGTCGCGCTCCCCCCCCTTCCCAGTCCATCCCCGCCGCCGACGCCGACCACGGGCTGGCCACGTTCCTCTCCCACCCCCCCCTGTCGGTTCCCCCCCGCAGACACCTAACACAACACACCCACATCGTGCTTCATCCCTTGCACCACCGACGCCGCCGACGCCGACCACGGCGCAGCCACTGCGCGCACCGCCCTCCCCACTGCCCATCGCCGCCATAACCGCCGACCACGACTTCGCCGCGTCGCGACCCTCCCCCCCCTCTCTCGATTGCCTCAGCAGCTACCATCCACGGCTCGGCCACGTCGCGCTCCCCACCCTTACTCTCTGTGCCGACAGAAGACGCTGATCACACAACGGCCATGTCGTGCTTTATCGCTTGCACCACCGACGCCGCCGACGCCAACCACAGCGCAGCCACTTCGCGCGCCCCCCTCCCCTCCTTCCATCCCCGCCACCATCGCCGATCACGACTCGGCTGCGTCGCGCCCCCCCCCCCCTCTCGCGATCGCCTGAGCAGACGCCGAACCTCGGCTCGGCTACGTTGCGCTGTATCCACCCCATCCCAGCTGCTGACAACGACCAAGACACGGCTAAGGCGCCTCACCCCCCCTGCCGTCCATTCCCACAACCAGCGCAGAGCACAACACTGTCACATCGCGCTCCCCCCCGCACTCCCGTCCATCCACGTAAGCTACGCAGACCACGACGCGGCCACGTCGTGCTCTGCCTCCCCCCCCCGTCCATATCCGCCGCCGACGCCGACCGCGGCTCGGTCATGTCGCGTTACCCGCCCCCCGTCCATCCCCACCACAGACACAGACGACGAAAGGGCTGCGTCGCGCCATCGGCGAGGTGGAAGATTGTGGAATGTGCCACGGATCTCCATGGATCCGGGGGCGCGCGACGCAGGATTGCATCCCGTGCGCGCACGCGTGCGTCTGGATGCCTTTCGGGCAGGAGGCGACTTCCGTTGCCGTGCGCGCATGCGCGCACGGCAACAGAAGTAGCCTCCTACCCGAAAGGCATCCAGACTCCCCCCTGCCCCCCCCTTCTAATGACTCCTATTCTTCGCACCGTTCCGCTGCAGAGCCTTGCGCTTCAGGCGGCTGCCACATCAGCATCACGTCCCTGGAACAGATGGCCGCGCACAAATTGGGAGCACACCCGGGTGGCCACGAGCGGCGCACCCGCTGTCCACAGCGTCTACAGGTAGCGGCGCGCGGGCGATCGTCTTTGATAGACTGTATTCCTCTTCCCACTCGTGCCCGCGAGCAGTACATCAGGACACGGCACATGCCAAGATGGCGCACCAGAACGTAAGCACTGCCATCCGACACAATCTCCACTGCCCACTCGCCAGCGTAATGGCCTCTTCCTCTACCCTCACCCCCCGCCACGAGTCACCCCTTCGCCCCACTCCGGCGACGGCCACCCCTCCTGTCACGTCAGCCGACGCGGCGCCTCGTTCAATGCATCCCGTACCGACGGCCCCGGCTACTCCTCGGGGTGACACTGCCCCCCCCCCCCGTGATGCCTACGACGACCGTCCTTCTCGCCGCCCCTAGGCATGTGGCGCCCCCTCGCCCCATCTCTACAAGCAACGCTGGTGCTGACCGTCATAATTCTGAACGGGACCGCCGCCCCGGCCTTTCCGTCGACGCCCAGCGCGGGCGCCAGCGGTCGTCTGTTGGCTGTGAAGAGCTCAAAGAGCAGCTGCGACTCCATGCAGATGACGTCGAAGAGCCGCTTTTGCGGCGCCAGGCGCTGGCGCGTCTGCGCCTGAGCGTCTCCCGCGAGACTGTATCTCTTCTGAAGGGTCCCCTGGACGCGGCGCGGGAGGCGGCCATCCAGGCAGAGCGGGACGTCCGCGCCTTCGACCGTGCTGTAGAGGCGGTCAGCTGTGTCGGCCGCCTAGCCCCTGGGACTGAAGAGCATCGGAAGCAGTGTGCATTACCTCCGCGCACGCCGTCGCCAGTGCCCACGCCTGTCCGCCGTGTGTCTTCCAAGAAAGGTTAAGTGGGCGGATGGATGTTTGTTGGTGTGTTGTGAAAAGAGCGAGTGAAAAAATGGAAAAAGAAAGGGATTTTGACCCACCCACAGCAGAGCGCCTGAGGACAATGCAACGAGCCTTTTGAGGAGCACGAGAACCCCCTACCACCACCACGTCGCCCACCTATCCGCACCCCTCCCACCTTAACGCCCAGCTCCCCTCCCCTCCACCCCCCCGACGCCCAGCCCCCCCCCCCCCCACATAAGTCCTCCACACGCATTGCAACGTCAGGGAACGAAAAAAAGTCATCGCAAAGAGGTATCTGCCGTGGGTACGCGTCTTCGTGGTCTAGAGTGGCCGCCGACAGTGGTTGCACCTCCGCCGACGCGCCCGTCCGACGCGCGGTCTACGACGGAAGGACGACCCTCCCCACGGAGGCTTCCCGACGAGGCGGCGGCCGCCCGACACGGCCGTCGCCACCGCCGCCGCGGGCGCGCGTCATAGGCCGCCCGCCGACGGGCCGGAAGGGCCCCAGTCTCCTCTTTCCCCCCCTCCCCCCCACCCGCACCCCCACCCCCCCCGGGACGCTGCAACCGCCGACGCACCGCCACTAGAGCCAGGAGTGCTCCTTAACGCAGCGCGGCAGCGGGGTGGCGGCCGCTTGAGCGGCCGCGCGGCCCGCATGCAGCCGCCTTCGCGCGTGCCACCGCCACC
>Ga0115031_1004135_pt1 | contig 10741 bp, 10 predicted proteins | sample Maine_Asex4_meta_FD_87301 | JGI IMG/M metagenome (GOLD analysis project Ga0115031, IMG submission 87301) | Marine algal microbial communities from Maine, USA - Maine_Asex4_metaG | ecosystem: Host-associated > Algae > Red algae > Unclassified | place: Maine, USA | collected 2015-01-05 | reverse complement strand
CTGTTGGCGGCCATGGCGGCGGCTCGGGATTCGCCCCGGGGGTCCGTCACCGCCGAACCGCCGGTGTCGCCGCCGTCGTCAAGGGGCTTCTGAACGTCGCGGGCGCCTCTTCCTCTCGCGGGTTCAGAAACACCATCGCGCTGCGGGCCGAGACCTCCAGCGTCTGACCGGTGCGCATCTGCTTGCCGGTCTCGAGGTTGTGCTCGGTGTCGATGACGCAGGTCCACTCGCGCTCGATCTCGCCCGGCAGCGTGACCGCCAGTGCCTCGTGAAAGGCGTTGAACACGAGGAGGAAGGAGTCGTCGACGACGCGCTCGCCGCGCGCGTCGGGTTCTGCGATGGCGTCGCCGTTCAGGAACACCACGACCGCCCGCTTCTCGCTCTCCGCCCAGTCGGCATCCTGCATGCGGCGGCCGCGCACGGTGTACCAGGCGATGTCGTCCGCGGAGGACTCTCCGCCGTGTTCGGCCTTGCCCTGGAAGAAGCGGCGACGACGGAACACGGGATGCTCGCGGCGGAGTGCGATCAGTTCGCGGGTGAACTCGAGCTGCGCCGCCTCGAACGCGTCGAGCGACCAGTCGACCCAGGTGATCTCGTTGTCCTGGCAGTAGCCGTTGTTGTTGCCGCGCTGGGTGCGTCCGAGCTCGTCGCCGTGGCAGAACATCGGCACGCCCTGGGACAGGAGCAGCGTGGTCATGAAGTTCCGCTGCTGACGCCAGCGCAACGCGATGATGTCCGGGTCGTCCGTCTCTCCCTCGACCCCGTGGTTCCAGGAGTTGTTGTGGCTCTCGCCGTCAGCGCCGCCCTCGCCGTTGGCCGCGTTGTGCTTCTCGTTGTAGGAGACGAGATCGCGCAAGGTGAACCCGTCGTGGGCGACGACGAAGTTGATCGACGCGATCGGGGTGCGACCCGTGTGCTCGTACAGGTCGGACGAGCCGGTCAGGCGGCTGGCGAATTCGGCGAGGGTCGCGGGCTCGCCACGCCAGAAGTCGCGCACGGTGTCGCGGTACTTGCCGTTCCATTCGGTCCAGAGCGGCGGGAAGCCGCCCACCTGATAGCCGCCTTCGCCGACGTCCCAGGGTTCGGCGATGAGCTTGACCTGACTGAGCACCGGGTCCTGCTGCACGAGCTGGAAGAACGAGGAGAGCCGATCGACCTCGTGGAACTGCCGCGCGAGGGTCGAGGCCAGGTCGAAGCGGAAGCCGTCAACGTGCATCTCCTGCACCCAGTAGCGCAGGCTGTCCATGATCAGCTGCAGCACGTGCGGGTGGCGCATCAGCAGGGAATTGCCGGTGCCGGTGGTGTCGAAATAGTGCGCCATGTCGTCGTCGACGAGACGGTAGTAGGCGGCGTTGTCGATGCCGCGAAAGCACAGCGTCGGCCCGTTGTGATTGCCCTCGGCGGTGTGGTTGTAGACCACGTCGAGGATCACCTCGATACCGGCCTCGTGCATGGCCTTCACCAGCGACTTGAACTCCTGGACCTGCTGGCCGGGCGTGTCCGAGGAGGCGTAGCCGTTGTGCGGCGCGAAGAAGCCGATCGTGTTGTAGCCCCAGTAGTTGGACAGGCCCTTCTCGACCAGCGTGGGGTCGTTGACGAACTGGTGCACCGGCATCAGCTCGATGGCGGTGACGCCGAGCGTGACCAGGTGGTCGATGATCGCCGGGTGGGTCATGCCCATGTAGGTGCCGCGCAGCTCCTCCGGAATGTCCGGATGCGTCATCGTCAGGCCTTTCACGTGCGCCTCGTAGATCACGCTCTCGTGGTACTGCAGATCGGGCGGCCGATCGTGACCCCAGTCGAACCAGGGATTGATGACGACCGAGGTCATCGTGTGCCCGAGCGAGTCCTCGTCGTTGAAGCTGTCCTCGTCCCCGAAGTCGTAGGAGAACAGCGCCTGGTCGCCGTCGATCTGACCGTCGATCGCCTTCGCGTACGGGTCTAGCAGGAACTTGGCCGGGTTGCACCGGTTGCCGGTGGCGAGATCGTAGGGGCCGTGAACGCGGTAGCCGTAGCGCTGACCGGGCTGCACGTCGGGGAGATAGACGTGCCACACGTAGGCGTCGACCTCGGTCAGCTCGATGCGGGTCTCGGCGTCGTCGTCGTCCAGCAGGCACAGTACGACGCGATCGGCGGCCTCGGAGAACAGCGAGAAGTTGGTGCCGGTACCGTCGAAGGTCGCACCGAGCGGGTAGGGCTTGCCTGGCCAGATCTGCATGGGACGTACGGACTCGGGTAAGGGAGAAGGACGGGACAGTGCCACCCCCCGCGAGGGCGTGCCCGGATCCGAGAAAATTGACCGTGTGGCAGGTGTCGGGCCACTGGCAGACTTCCTGCTTGCCCTCGATCAGACACCGTAAACGGACCGACCCGCGACATGCAGCCACAATCCGATCCGGCCCCGCTGTGGGACGAGGGTATCTCGTCCTTCCTCCACGGTGAGTACGAGAAGTGCGGGAAGCCGCTGACCCTGGAGCAGCTCCAGAGCTACGCCGCGGAACATGCCGTGCGCGTCGGCGACATCCTCGAGACCCTGTTCCTGATGGCGATCTACGGCAGTTGGCAGTACACCGACGTCGACGGCGTCCCGCAGACCCTCGACGAGGACGCCCTCGACGCACTCTACGCCAAGGGCCGCCTCACGGCCGAGGACGCCGCCGCCTTCTCCGGGATCTGGACCCCGGCCTGATCGGCCGCCCGATCCTCGACTTACCGTTCCGGTCGAGTCGGTCACGATACCGCGACGCGCTCAGAAGCGCTCGGCCCGCAGCACGTCGCAGTCGGTCACGCAGACGACCCCGATGTGCCGCTCGAGCACGCTGAACGCGGCCTCGAGCAAGGCGTCGAGCCGCCCCTCGCGAACGATGCAGACCATCTGCACCATGCCGCCGGCACTGGACACCTGACCTTCCCGGCTCCACGGCCCGGAACGTCCGTTGCCGCCGAGCACCGGCAGCAGCGTGTAGCCGGTAATGTCCGCTTGCCCGAGCGCCTTGATCAGCCGCCGCTCCATGGGTGCCTCGATGGTGATCTCGACGCGCTTCGCCTTGTGTGTCTGCATGTCGCTCTCAGCCGGCGAACGCCGCGGCCGCCGCCAGGTACAGCGGGATGCCGAGCGTCAGGTTGAACGGAAAGGTGACGCCCAGCGAGAGCGTCAGGTAGATGCCGGGATCGGCCTCGGGCAGGGCCACGCGCATGGCCGCAGGCACCGCGATGTAGGACGCCGACGCCGCGAGGACCATCAGCAGCATCGTCCCGCCGCCCGACAGCCCGATCGCGAGCGCCGCGAGCAGTCCGGCCAGCGCACCGACGAGCGGCATCAGCACCCCGAAGCCGAGCAGTGCCGGGGTCACGACCCCGCGACTCTGGCGAAGCCCGCGACCCGCCACCAGTCCCATGTCGAGCAGGAACAGGCAGAGCACCCCCTTAAACGGGGCGACGATGAAACCCTCGATCTCGGCCAGCCCGTCCGCTCCGGTGACGATGCCGATCACGAAGGCGCCGGTGAGCAGCACGATCGAGCCGTTGAGCAGGATCTCTCGCCAGAGACCGGCATCCACGCGCGCCGCGCCCTCGCCGCGCGACACCAGCCACAGCGCAGAGACGATGGCAGGCGCCTCCATGATCGCGGCGACCGCCACCATGTAGCTTTCCGCGGCGATCTCCTGTTGCTCGAGCACCGAGGTCGCCGCGACGAAGGTCACGATGGAGATCGAGCCGTAGTGTCCGGCCACGGCCGCGGCGTTCAGGGTGTCGAGCCGCGTCATCAGACGCAGCAGGGCGAAGGCGGCGAACGGCAGGGCCGCCGAGAGCAGGACACCGGCGAGCAGCGCGAGTGCGAGGGTCGCGTCGAGCCCGTGAGCCGCGACGCCCGCGCCGCCCTTGAACCCTATGGCGAAGAGCAGGTAGAGCGAGAGTGCCTTGGCGGCGGCCTCCGGTACCGAGAGATCGGAGCGGACGAGAGCCGCCGCCAGCCCGAGAGCGAATGCCAGGATGATCGGCGAGGTCAGGTTCACCACCGCGAGCGAGACGATGTCGTTCATCGAGCAGGCATCTCCCTGGGGTAGCCGTCAGCGTACGGTCGGGGTGTCGTGGCTGTCGTGGTCATTTCCGCGTTCAGTGCTCGACCGACCCTCGGTATCCCGCATCGGCACCTTCGTCGAAGAAGTCGACCTGGCCGCTCTCGAGCGAATACTCCGCGCCGACCACGCGCAGCCCGTCGTTCGCGATCAGCGCCTCGAGCACCGAGGAGCCGGTCCGAAGCTGCGCGACCGAGGCACGCACGTTGGCACGTGTGGCGTGGTGGATCAGATGGTCGCGGCTCCTGTCGACGCCCGCGTCCATCAGCGTCTGCACCGATGGGCGGATGCGGTTGACGATCGAGGCGAGGTTCGGCGAGCGCTCCTCGGAGGGGCGTTCGAGCTCGTCGACGGTCGCCTCGATCGCCCCGCACTGCGTATGCCCCAGCACGACGACGAGCCGTACGCCGTGGCGACGCGCGGAGAACTCGACGCTCCCGAGGAGCGAGGGCGCGACGATGTTGCCGGCGACACGGATGACGAAGAGATCGCCGAGCCCCTGGTCGAACACGAGTTCGGCCGGCACGCGCGAGTCCGAGCAACCGAGGATGATCGCGAACGGCTCCTGACGCTCCAGCAGATCCTCGCGGCGAGTCTGGCTGTCCAGGGCGGCGAGGTCGCGCACGTTCGAGGCGAAGCGCGCGTTGCCGGTCTTGAGTCGCTCGAGGGCGTCCGCGGCGGTGGTCATCGGCTGGGGGATCATTCTCCAGGTGGGCCCCGAATTGTGCCCTGATCCTCAGCGTTGGTGAGATTTCGGTTGCCCACTCAACTGTCACTGGACTGCTATCGTAGGCGAATCGGTCACCTCGTCTGACACTCGACCTGATTGTCCTGCGACGGAATCTCTCGTTCGTGCCGACAAGATCGCGACTTGCACCTTTCATTCGGACCGGGAAGCGTCCGCTGTTCGCCGAGCTGCGTCCTTGTCTCGCTCGCGTCACATGACGAGAGGACGCAGGCCCTCGAGGTATCCGAACCGATGGAACACTCACTCGAGCGCATGCTTGCATGCGACAGGTGCGATGGGCATTTCGCATGCCCGCCACGTTTACTACGGCAAGACAGGAACCGAGGATGCTGACCCGACTGCAGGTCGATGGGTTCAAGACCTTCGAACAGCTCGATGTCGAGTTTCAACCGTTCACCGTCGTGCTTGGCAGCAACGCTGCCGGCAAGAGCAATCTGTTCGATGCCCTGCAGCTGCTTTCCAATTTGGCTGATCGCGATGTCGATGAAGCCCTTCGCCATCTGCGTGGAGAACCATCCGAGCTCTTTCGTACGACGGCCGACGGCCCGGCGAGTCGCATCAGCCTGGCTGCCGAAGTGCTGGTCGACCCGATCGTGGTTGATTCCTACGGCAGTCGAGTAGCGCTCAAGCACACGCGGATTCGATACGAGGTGGTGCTGGAACGACGGGAAATCCGGCCGAACGTGCCGCGAATCTACGTCGTCGAGGAGCGGGTTTCCCCGATAGCGGCTAGTAAGGACACATGGGCGATATCGCGCTGCAGCTCGGAGGAATGATCGGTGGCATGCCCGAGGAGACGGCCAGACGGTCGAGAGCCGCTTCCTCGATCGGCGACCCCCAGCCTGGGTGACGCCTCGTGATGACCTCGCGCATGACGGCGAGCCCTTTCGGATCGGGGTCACCGCTGTGATGCTCGACGGTGTGAACGCTCACCAGGCGACTCGGCACAGCGCCGCCGAGCAAACCGCCCGCACCCGCCGCCAGTACCGACAGATAGGGCGGGATGGAGTAGACCACGTGCAGCGAGGGGAGCATCAGGTGTTGCGCATGACCGACGAATAGCTCGCGCACGCTGTCATGGACCTCCATCGCCTCGCTACCGACGCCGCGGATTCGCTCGACCGAGTCGACGATGAGCACTACCTTCCTGTCGGAATCTCGCTCCCGTTCCCTGACGAACTCGACCGCCTCGGCAACGAATGCGTGAGCATCCTGTACCAGGCGCGCGACATGTCCCCGTGAGGCTTGCTGGAGACGCCTCTTGAAAGGGGGGTCATCCTTCAGGGAGGCTTTGATGCTGACAGCATCGAGCGTCGTCGTGACGCTGTCGGGCTGCACCTCGGTGTTCAGGAAGTGGACCAGCCGTTCCCGGTCACCGCGATCTCCAGGGGTCTTGCCGAACCGTTCCTCCAGCTTCTCGGAAAAGGCACCCGTCACCGCCATCAGGAAGTCGCTGATCTCGATCTCCTTCGTGCTCAGCAGGTACTCCGACATGTCGACGTAGAACACGCTCGCCCCGTTCGCGTCGAGGACGTTCTGCAGCCGGTGCAGCTCCGTGCTCTTGCCGGTGCCGCGCTGTCCCGTGATCAGGCAGACACCGCCGCCGTCTTGCCAGCCGATCTCTCGCGAGAGCTCGTCGATCGCATCCGCTTCCGGGCGCTGGTCGACGCTCTTGACGTAAACCGCGTCATCGGGAAGCGGCACTCGGTCCCGGAGCGCCCGATGCAGCGACTCGAGATCGTTCTCGACTGTCGCTGAGAGAGGCATCGTGCCTGACCTTGTCGCTCGACCCGTCCATGACCTCGCCGAAAGCACGATTCCGGTGCTGTCGGTGACGGCCCCGGAGCAGGTCACGGGTCAAGGAGCGGAAAGTCGATCGTAGAGAGTCCGCGCGATTCGCGCGCTACGCTCCGGTGCTTTCGACGAGAACAGTGTCCTCCTGCCGATCAGCGAGCACCGCCCGCGCCCCGTTGCTACCATGCGGGCGATGGATGTCTCCGACCTGATCGACTCTCTGAACGCCCCGCAGCGGGAGGCGGTTTCCGCCCCGCCGGGGCATCTGCTCGTGCAGGCCGGCGCCGGCAGCGGCAAGACTCGTGTACTGGTACACCGTATAGCATGGCTGAACCGGGTCGAAGGGGTCTCGCCGCTCGGCATCATGGCGGTCACCTTCACCAACAAGGCGGCCCGCGAGATGCGTCAGCGGGTCGAGGCGCTGCTCGACACGCCGGTCGGCCCGATGTGGATCGGCACCTTCCACGGCATCGCCCACCGCTTCCTGCGCTTCCACTGGAAGGAGGCGAAGCTGCCGCAGGCGTTCCAGATCCTCGACTCCGACGACCAGCTCCGCCTGGTCAAGCGCGTCGTGCGCACCCTGGAGCTCGACGAGGCGCATTTCCCGCCGCGGCAGGTGCAGTGGTTCATCAACGGGCACAAGGACGAGGGTCGTCGCCCCCACCATGTCGACGACCAGAACGACCCGATCACGAAGCAGTACGTGCGGGTCTACACCGCCTACGAGGCGGCCTGCGACCGGGCCGGTGCGGTCGACTTCGCCGAGCTGCTGCTGCGCGCGCTCGAGACGCTGCGCGACGACGCCGAACTGCTCGCGCACTACCGCCGGCGCTTCCGGCACCTGCTCGTCGACGAGTTCCAGGACACCAATGCGATCCAGTACGCCTGGATCCGCCTGCTCGCCGGCGACACCGGCCATGTGTTCGCGGTCGGTGACGATGACCAGTCGATCTACGCCTGGCGGGGCGCGCGCGTCGAGAACATCCTGAACTTCAATCAGGACTTTCCGAGCGCGCAGCTGATCCGGCTCGAGCAGAACTACCGCTCCAGCGCGAACGTGCTGGAGGCGGCGAACGCCCTGATCGACAGGAACGTCGGGCGGCTCGGCAAGAACCTCTGGACCGCCGACGATCCCGGCGAGAAGATCACGCTGTACAACGCGTACAACGAGACCGACGAGGCGCGCTTCATCGTCGAGACGATCATCGAGCGCACCGACGATTCCATGGGTGCCGGCGAGTTCCGTCGCCGCGAGTGCGCCGTGCTCTACCGCTCCAACGCGCAGTCGCGCGTGATCGAGGAATACCTCGTCGCGGCCAAGGTGCCGTACCGCGTCTACGGCGGTCAGCGCTTCTTCGAGCGCGCCGAGATCAAGGACACGCTGGCCTACCTGCGTCTGGCGACCCATGCGCACGACGACGTCTCGTTCGAGCGCATCGTCAACCAGCCTGCCCGCGGCATCGGCGACAAGACCGTCTCGGACATCCGGCGCGCGGCGCGCTCGCGCGGCATCCCGATGTGGCAGGCCGCCGGCGAACTCGTGGCGGCCAAGGGTCTGAAGGGCCGGGCCAATGCCGCCGTCGGGAATTTCCTGACGCTCGTGGTCGCGCTCCGCGACACGATCGACGGTCAGCCGCTGCCGGCGCAGGTGCAGAACGTGGCCGAGGGCAGCGGCTTGCTCGAGCACTTCGACAAGGACAAGTCCGATCGGGGGCAGAGCCGCGTCGAGAACGTGCAGGAACTCGCCAATGCCGCGCGCACCTTCGTCGACACCGCCTCTTCGGCGGCGATGGAGGATGCGCCGGAGATGAGCCCGCTCGACGATTTCCTCGCGCACGCCGCCCTCGAGGCGGGCGAGGGGCAGGGTCAGCGTGACGATGATGCGGTGCAGCTGATGACCCTGCACTCGGCCAAGGGTCTCGAGTTTCCCGTCGTGTTCATCGCCGGGCTCGAGCAGGGCATCTTTCCGCACCAGCGTTCGGCGGAGGACATGGCGCGCATGGAGGAGGAACGTCGCCTCTGCTACGTCGGCATCACGCGGGCGGAGAAGAAGCTCTACCTGACGATGGCCGAGCAACGTCGCCTGCACGGGCGCGATCAGTACAACCCGCCCTCGAAGTTCGTCGGCGAGCTGCCGGGTGAACTGCTCGAGGAGATCCGCCCGCGCATGTCGATCAGCCTGCCGGTGTACCGCGACGAGGACCGTGCGCCGACACGTTTCGAGGAGCAGGTCGACACCGGGCTGTCGCTCGGTCAGCAGGTGATGCACCGCAAGTTCGGCTCGGGCGTCGTGGTCGATCAGGAAGGGCGCGGCACGCAGGCGCGCGTGCAGGTCAACTTCGAGGAGGCCGGTGCCAAGTGGCTGGTGCTCGCCTACGCGAACCTCGAGCCCGCCTGAGGCGATCGCGGACAGACCGGCGCCGGATTCGGCGGTCCGGCAACGCCCGGCCAGGTCCGGCCAGGTCCGGCCACGTCAGGTTCGCCGACGTCAGAGGATGCCGGCGTCGAGGCTCGCGCCCATCAGCAGGCCGAGTTCCCGGCACGCGTCCTCGAAGCCCGGCTGCCACTCGCCCGCCAGCACGAGCGGCGGGCGCACCGGCTTCCAGCGCAGCCCGGAGACGATGCGCGTGACCGATTCGCGCGCGCCCGTTCCGTCGTTGCCGGCGCGCACCCAGAGTGCCCACGGAAGTCCCTGCGTGCGCTCGAGGCAGGGGTGGTAGACGCGCTCGAGGAAGTCCTTCGTGGCGCCGCTCATGTAGCCGAAGTTCTCGGTCGTGCCGAGCACGATGGCGTCGCAGGCGAGCACGTCGTCGGGGCCGGCCGCGAGCGGTTCGAGGTGCACGACCCGGACGTCGTCGATATCCTCGTCGGACGCGCCGTCGACGACGGCGCCGACCAGCGCGCGCGTGTTGGCCGACGGCGTGTTGGCGACGATCAGCAATCGCTTCCCCTTCCCGACCGTCGACACCGGATACCCCGATCATGCGGGCTCATCACCCCGAACGCATAGTCTGCCTGACCGAGGAGACTACGGAGACCCTGTACCTGCTCGGCGAGGAGGCGCGCATCGTCGACATCTCGGGCTTCACGGTTCGCCCGCCCGAGGCGCGGCGCGACAAGCCGAAGGTGTCCGCGTTCACGTCGGCGAAGATCGAGAAGATCATCGATCTCGCGCCCGATCTGGTCATCGGCTTCTCGGACCTGCAGGCGGATATCGCCGCGACGCTGATCCGGCGCGGCGTCAACGTGCTCGTGTTCAACCATCGCTCGGTCGAGGAGATCCTCGGCATGATGCTGACGCTCGCCGGGCTCGTCGGCGCGCACGAACGGGGACGGGCGCTGGTCGACGAGTACGCCGCGCGCGTCGAGGCGGTGCGCGGGGCGGGAGCGCGTCTGCCACGTCGGCCGCGCGTGTACTTCGAGGAGTGGGACGAACCGATGATCTCGGCGATCGGCTGGGTCTCGGAGCTGATCGGCATCGCGGGCGGCGAGGACTGCTTCGCCGAGCTCGGGCGCGAGCCGCTCGGCAAGGACCGGATCATCGCCGAGCCACGGCGCGTCATCGACGCGAACCCCGACCTGATCGTCGGCTCCTGGTGCGGGAAGAAGTTTCGTCCGGAGAAGGTGTGCGCACGGCCGGGTTGGGGGGCCATCGCCGCCGTGAGGCGAGGCGCGGTGCACGAGATCAAGTCACCCGACATACTGCAACCCGGACCCGCCGCGCTGAGCGACGGGCTGACGCAATTGGCCGAACGGATCGCGGACGCCGCCCGGGCAACGTCGCTCGACTAGCGACCGCCGTCCCGCGCGCCCGGCCGCGGGAGGACGGCACTCGCCCTCAGGGTGGGCTGTCGCGCACCACGATCGGTGACGAACCGTCGCGGCTCGTCACCAGCGTGCGGACGTCGCCGGCGGCGAACGACAGGAACGCCTCGACCGTCACGCCATTCGGCTGCACGAGACGGTACTCGCCCGCGGGCACGGGCACGTAGGCCGGCGCGACCGAGTCGGCCGTCGGCGGCACACGACCATAGGGCACGCCTTCGAGCGCGACCTCGGCGCTGCCCGGGTTCGGCCCGGCGACCGGCACGAGCCGGTAGTCGGCGCCCGGCCGATCGGG
>Ga0115031_1004133_pt1 | contig 10747 bp, 2 predicted proteins | sample Maine_Asex4_meta_FD_87301 | JGI IMG/M metagenome (GOLD analysis project Ga0115031, IMG submission 87301) | Marine algal microbial communities from Maine, USA - Maine_Asex4_metaG | ecosystem: Host-associated > Algae > Red algae > Unclassified | place: Maine, USA | collected 2015-01-05 | reverse complement strand
GGCGGGCGTGCTCGGGCGGCCGGCTGCGCCACGGGACGCCGGTGTGCGTTGCCGCCGCCGCCGCCATTGTCGCCGCCCGAGGCTGCACGCGGCGCACGATGCAGCGGGAGCTGTTGCGAAACCGCCGCAGCGTGTTGCCACCAGACGACGGACGCGAAAATAGAGGTGCAGGTAAAGACGCCCACGCGAAAACGTAGAGGTGAACACGCCCACGCGACACGCCCAATGCTCAAGAGTCTCGCCTCCACACACACGCCGACCGCCCGACCGCGCAGTCCCTGTCAGCCCCCCTGTCCCCCCGCCCGCCCCGCCCCGCCGCCCGGCCGCCACCCGCAACGGCCGCTGCCACAACCGCCAGCCCGCTCCCCCCCAACCCCGCCAGTCCGATCCCCGCCAGCGTTGGCCAAACAATCCGTGCGCTCACGCCACCCCAACGACGACCGCGTGGCGGCCGCGTGGCAGCGCGAGCAGACAGCGCGCCGGGGCTGTGCTTTGGCCGGCACGTCGGGGGGTATTCCGCACCCACCCGCGTCATCGGCGCGCCGCCGACATGCCGCCGCGGAGGGCAATGACGAGGTGCAGCACGGAGCCACCCTCTGTGGCAGCCGCAAGCAAGACACCAAAGAGTGAGGAGGACAAGCATGGGGAGAGCACCAACGAAAGACAAAAAATAGGGGCAAGGGCGATACAAATGGAACAAGAATCGCGGGGGACAGGGAAGAACCGAGGGCAAGGTCAGGAAACCAGCCTATGATAGAGCAAGTACTGATCAGCTCACAACGGGATACGAGCGGCCACACCGCCGCAAGCACCCAACGTGGCAAGCATCGCACACGCTTCCTCCATGGGCTCAGCTGTTCGTCACCCCCACCGAAACCGCAGACGGACGGCGCCCGGCACGTACCGATGTTGTACTCGTCCGCCCGCTTGTCATCCGCCAGCTGCTTGCCGCCAAAAATCAGCCGCTGCTGCCGCGGGTCAATCCCATCCTTCTCCTCAACGCGCTCCTTGATGCGCGCGATGGTGTCGGTCGAGTCAATGTCGATTTCGGTCTGGGTGCCGGTCAGCAGCTTGACCTTGACGAGCATGGTGGCGGGAGACCAGGAAGAACAAGGAAGCGAGGAGGAAGGGGGAGGAGAAAAATGTCGACGACCGAGTCGGGAGGTGGCGCGCGGGGGCGCGGGCGGGGCGGTAGGTCGGGCCAACAGCCGGTGGAGATGGCGCTTGCGGTGGGTATGGGTGTTGCTGGCAGTGCCGACGCGGCCAGGCTCCCTAAACCTGGCGGATTCACACATCAAATGCACACTTGATGGATGGTAATTCTCAACATGTCGACCTAAGCGCATCGGAAGTCTTAACCCACAGCGCATCGGAACGCACATCTGGCTGACTGTTTTTGGGAGGTGTCGCGCTCGTGTCCCATTTGTGAGATCCGAAGCCGCCTTGCCCGCGCGCCGCGGCCCAACGGCGACACGACGACACCCACCAGCTGCCCGTCTGACGCGCTGGCACCCCATCCGACGCTGCGCACTGCGTCTGCGCGTGGGCCGCTGGCGTTTGCCGGCTACGGCTGTGCTCTCCGACGTGGGCCCTTTGGGCCCGAGGGGGCCGCGGCGTCGAGCGCAGCAGGTCGTGGTGGGCACATCTTTCCTGTGCATGTGTGTGTGCGCGGCGGCGCGGATCATCAGTTTTGCGCGGTCACGGTCTCGCGGTGCGCCCCGCGACCGACAGGTGTGGTGGCCTCACTCATCCATTCCTTGGCGTCGCGTTGTCGGTCACGTGGTCCCTTTCTTGGTCGACCGTCTTCTTCCTCGCGCGGCGCGTGTCTCCCTGCTTGGCTCCTCTTCCTCTTGCTCGCCCCCCATTCTTCCTCCCTCCTACCCCCGCCTTGATTTTGGGCTGCCCCCGTCCCCCGATCCCCGTGACCGGCAGGGCCGTGGTGCCTCGCGGGGCACCCCCGCCGCCCGTTGTGGGCGGCGGCCGATTTGCCCGCGCCCGGGCCGACCCGCCGGGGCATGGTGTCACGGGCGACCCTACTGGCGGCACGACGATCGGTCGCCCCGCTTAGCCCGTCCGACGCGGACGGCAGCGGGCTCGGCGCCGGCGCGCCGCCGATTGTCGCGCCGCTGCGCTCGCTCACCGCCGCCTACGCGGCGCGCGGGGGGCTCGCCGCCGCCACCCCGCCGGGCCTGACGCTCGTGCCCGTGCCCGGGGAGGAAGTCGAGCCGCGTGCGTCGTCTGCCGCTGCGTCTGCCGCCGACCGGCCGGCGGGCCCGGGCGTGGCCAGCCGCCTCCGCCTGCTCTCTTGCTTGACGGTCGGGCCGCTCGGCGGCCCCGCGGCGCTGCTCGAGGCTGGCCCGGGGGTGAGCCACGATATGGCCAAGCTCGGCCGGCTCCTCGAGGCGCTCGGGCCGCTGGACGCGCTGGCCGTGGCGCGCTGCGTCGGCGCGTTTGCTATGGAGGCCGACGCCCGATCGGCTGACGCGCCGCCACCGCCGCCGCGGCTGCCACTAGGGGAGGTGCTCGACGTGGTGCTCGGCGGCGGGAGCTTGTCCGAGGACGCCACTCGCCGGCTGACGGGCGAGATGGGCGGGGGGGGCACCCTCGACGTGGCCGAGTGGAATGTAGACAACTTTGTGGCCGCCGTCTCGGCGGCCGCCCGCGGGCGGGGGGGGGGTGGCGGTGGTGGCGGTGGCGGCGGCGGCGCCTCGGGCGTTGCCCTCGATTGGGACGAGGTGATTGCGGGTCTCGACCGGGATGGCTTTGCGATCGCCTCCCCGCGCGGGCTGGGGGTGCTCCTCAAAGCGTACCGGGCGGGCAAGGGCAACCCGTCGGCCCGCCTGCCGGGCGCGCCACTGGTGGGCGATTGGGCGCACCCGCGTGCGCAGCTGACGCTCCTGGCGCAGGTGCTCTCTGCGGGTGACGCGGCGGCGGATTTCAGCGGCCTCACCCCACGCACCGCCCCCGTCGATGGCGTCGAGTCGTGGGCAGGGGAAGTCGCCTGGTCGGCCGTGCCCGTCGTCGAGACGCTGCTCAACTTGGCGGCTCGCGTCGACGTGGAGCCCGTGCGTGTTCTCTTTACGGCGCCACTCGAGGTGGCACCCGAGGTGCTGCTGCTCGGCTTGGCCGCCGCGCGGCCGACGTTTGTGGAGCACAAGGCGCACTTCCTGTCTGCGCTCATCCCCGTCACCCTCAACGCGTTTCCCAACAAGGCCAATGTCGTGCGGCGGTTGTGGGCGACCGACACGTCGCTGGTCATTTCGGGAATGGTGTCGCTGTGGCGCTCCTCCCCGGGCGCCATCGCGCGGGTGCTGGATATTGTGCACGAGCTCAAGGCGCTGCAAGAGGTGTTGCACGCGGCGCGGCCGTTTGAGTTTTCGATTGAACTGGCGGTCCTCGCCGCCCGCCGTGAGTACCTCAACCTGAGCAAGTGGGTGTTGAGCCGCGTGGACGAGCACAGCACTGCGTTTGCGGTGGCTGTGCTCGGGTACCTCGCCGACAAGGCGGGGGCGACTGGGGCGGGGACGAGCGGTCCCCCGCCGTCGGCATCGCCGGGTGAGCCGCCGGCGCCGCTCTTTTCCGTGGAAGCGTCGGCCATCCTGCTCAACTGCCTGCAGTCGCGGTTGTCGATCTTACCGACTGGAGGGATTGACGACCTCAAGCGCGTGTACGGCTTGTGTGTGCGCGCGCACCCGCGGCTGGCGGCACTTCTGGATCCGGCGGCGTCGACGGATGGGAGTGGTGGCGAGGGCGCGCCTTCCCCGGCGGGCGGCGCCGCATCGTCGTCGAGCGCGACCGACGGACCAGGCGGTGGTGCTGGGGAGGGCAGTCTCGGTACGGGCCCGGTCGGCCCTGGTGACGGCGCCGGCGATGCAGGCATACCGAGCGGCGCTGGCTTCTCTCCAGACCTGGAGAGGGAGGCCAACCACTTTTTCGATTCCGTCTACGCGGGCGCTACGCTCTTGGCGTCGGCAGTCGACTCACTTCGTAGCTTGGCGCGGAACCCGCCTGGCGACCACGCACAAGAACTGTTCCGCTGCATCGTGCACACGCTCTTTGACGAGTATCGCTTCTTCCACAGCTACCCAGAGCCGGAGCTCCGCATCACGGGGGTCTTGTTTGGGGCGCTCATCCAGCATGGCCTCATCTCGGGGCCGACGCTGGAGCTCGCCCTCCGCTACATGCTCGAGGCCCTCCACGCGGCGGCGCCGGCGGCGGGTTCCCCGCCGGGCACGCCGCCGGGCAACATGGCCATTTTCGCGGGCACGGCCCTTGGCTTTTTCCGGGCGCGCCTCTCGGAGCGCCCGCCGTACGTGGCGCAACTGCTGCATGCGTCGCGGGCAGTGTCGGGGGCGCTGCCGCCACGGCTGCTGGCGGACATGGAGGCGGCGGCGTACGCGTCGGCAGCGTCGCCGCTGACGGCGGCGGCGGCCTCGCCGTCGGGAGCGGCGGCGGCGAGCGGTGGGGATGACGCGCCCGCCGGGGGCGCAGCGTCTCCGGATACCTCGTCGCCCGCGCGGCCAGTGTCGTCGGGCATGGCGGGTCTGTACGGTGCCGGCGATCGACCGCCGGTGGGCCCCAGCCGGGGCCTGCAAATGTCGCCGCCCGCGGCACCCGCGTCAGCGTCGTCGTCGACGACACCTGCCCGCTCGTCAACTGGCCAGCTGCGGCCGTCAACATCGCTGGACGGCTTCCCGCTGGCGACAGTCGCGCTGGAGAACATCCTCAAGCCCGCGGGTGGCGACGGCAGCACGGTCGTCATGCCGGACGAGGCGGTCCAGGACAAGGTGCACTTCCTGTTTAACAACCTGACGCCGATGAACGTGGCGACCAAGGCCAATGAGCTCAGGGACCTCCTGTCGGGCAATGACACCAACGTCGAATACCTGGCTCACTATGTGGTCGTCAAGCGGGCGTCGATCGAGGCGAATAACCACGACCTGTACGTGCAGCTGCTCGAAGCGCTGTCGCCGAGCCTGCCCAAGCTTCTCAACATTGCGCTGGCCAAGGCGTTTGCCAATGTGCGGGTGTTGCTGACAAGTGATGACAAGATCCGAGGCAGCCTCTCGGAGCGGCAGTTGCTCAAGAACCTTGGCGCGTGGATTGGGCTTCTGACGCTCGCGCGTAACAAGCCGATCCGTGCCAAGGATCTTGACGTCAAGCGGCTGATCTTTGACGCCTACGCAACGGGCCGGCTGATTGCAGTCATCCCGTTTGTTGCCAAGGTGCTGGTTGCGTGCGCGCGCTCCAAGGTGTTCCGCCCGAGCAACCCGTGGGTGCGCGCCATTCTGTGTCTGCTCAAGGAGCTCTACGCACTGCCGGACCTCAAGCTGAACCTCAAGTTTGAAGTCAGCTCCCTGTGCAAGCGCCTGTCCATCTCCCTCGACGAGCTGCCGGCGACCGACTCGCTGCGCGACAAGCCGACCCCGTCGCTTGACGGCAACCCAGACTTTGCGCTGCAGACGGCGGCGACGGCGGCGGCGACGGCGGTGGGGGCGTCGCCCCTCCGCGGGCGCTCGTCCCCGTCCGGGTCGCCGGAAGCGCGGGCGATGCAGCCGAGCTCCACCGGGCTCATGGCGGGCATGGGTGGCTTCATGTCGACGGGCATGGGCGGCGGTGGCGGGTTGGGCGCGGGGCTGAGCGCCATGGGCGGAATGGGCAGCCTGAGCGCGCTTGGCGGGATGGCCGGCGGTGGCGGGATGATCGCCGGAATGGGCTCAGCCGGCGGCCTCAGCGGTGCTGGGGGTATGGGCGGCGGCGGGGCGTTTGGGATGGCCTCGCTCTCCGCGGCTCTTGGCGGGGAGCACTCGCCAACACGGTCGTTGGGGCACGGAGCCCAGCAGATGCAGCCAATGCAGCCACGCCAGTCGCCGGGCCAGCAGTACTCGCGCCAGCAGCAGCAGCATCAGCAGCAGCAGCAGCAACAACAGCAGCAGCAGCAGCAGGCGGGCGGACGTGGGGTGCATGGCATGGCGCAGGCGTCGCCGCTAGGCTCTCTGCTCATGCCTCCGCCGCAGCACTCGCCACCGAGCCGACCGTTGGCGTCTATGGATGACGGTTACGCGCTTGGCAGTGGTGGTGCCGGCGGTATCGGCGCGGGCTTTGGTGGCAAGCTGTCTGCCGCGCAGGCAGTGCAGCTGGCGGCCACGGCGCCGCCCGCGTCGGCAGCTGCTGCGGCAGCGGCGGCAGCGGCGATTGCTGCGTCCGCCGAGGGCGTGACGGTCATCCCCAACCTGGCACAGCACATCCACGTGTCCCCATCGTTGGGGCTCTTCCAGGCCAACCCGGCGCTCAAGCGCCTTCTTCCGGTGGCAGTGGACCGAGCGGTGCGGGAAATCATCCAGCCGGTCGTGGAGCGGTCGTGCACCATCGCATGCATTACGACGCGGGAGTTGGTTATCAAGGACTTTTCAGTATCCGCGGGCGGCGCGGCTGGCCAGCCCCAGGGCCTGACCGGCGACAACGAGACGGTGCGCAAGGCGGCGCACCAGATGGTGCAGCACCTCGCAGGCTCGCTCGCGCTGGTCACGTGCAAGGAGCCGCTGCGGGCGTCTATGGGTAACCACTTGCGCAACCTGCTCACGTCCTCGACTGCCGACGCGGTGCTGCTCGACCAGACCGTGCAGACGGTCTGCGCGGACAACTTGGATGTTGGGTGCGCGATCATTGAGCGCGCGGCGACGGAAAAGGCGGCGAGCAGCATTGACGATGCCATTGCGCCGGCATTGGCCCTGCGGCGACCGCAGCCGGGCATGCAGCAGCCGCTGCCGCACCACATGACCGCCAGTGACGGTAGCATCCGGGTGTATGGAGACTTCTCGAGGCAACCCGTGTCTTCGTCGCCGCCCGTGCCAGCGGCACCGCATGCGTCGGTGCCGTCGCCGCCGTCGGGGGCGGCCTCGTCGCCACCGTCACGTCGGGCGGACAAGACTGGTGCAGCCAGTGGGCAGGCCAGCAGCAGCGCGGGCATTGCCACTGCCCAGGTGGAGGACGCGTCGTCGCTGACGACGCCCACGGTGTTGGAGCGCTTCAACCGGGCCTACCCGGAATTGCTCCACGCTGTTGCCGACGCCGGGGCAGTCGGCGCCTCGTCCATGTCGGCGCTGCCCCCGGACCACGACGTTGTCCGCTTGACGTCGGCAATTCCCATGTGGGTTCGTCGCTGCGTCACGGCTGACGAGGCGGGTATGGCGGTTGCCCAAAAGGTCTTCCAACGGTTGTACGAGCGGGACTCGCATCTCCACCGGGATGTGCATGTGAGCATTCTGGAAGGTCTACGGGAGACGTGCCGCCGCCTCCCGCGGGAGCTCGTTTCGTGGTTGGCCTACTCGGATGGCGTGCGAGCACGGGACCGGGATGCGACGGTGGCGCTACTGCGGCCGCACAACCTGCTCAACTTGACGGCGTTTGACGAGCTGCTGACGAAGAACACGGATTCGGGGCGCCACGCAGCGGCGACCGACTTCGCGGCGTTTATCGTGCAGCGGTGCATCATTGACGAGCCGCTGGTGACGCCCGCGGAACTGTCGATGACTCTCGACGTGTTGGCCAAGCTCGGCCGTCGCTCCCCGCCGCCGTCTATCCCGGCGGCCTCGACGTCCGGCGGTCTGCTCCCGCTCGTCACCAAAGCCCGGGCGGTGACGACTCCGCCGCAGCGGGAACGGTCATCGGCGACAGCGGTGGCGGCGGGGTCCCTTGCCGGCGGTGGTGTGTCTGCCACCGACGGTGCGGCGGGCTCCCGGTCCTTTGCGTCGCTCGTCGACACTTCGCCTGCGGCGGCAACGGCGGCGGGGACCGACGACCCGCCGCGCACGCGGCAGGACGTCGCGTTGTTACTCGACGATTGGGCGCGAGTGTACGTGGCGGGCAGCGGCGCACGGGCCCTCCCCGAGCACGTGGTGTCGGCGCACGTGTCACAAGCGGCAGCGGCGCTGGACTCCGATGTGGCCAAGGAGCGGTTCTTCCGCCTTGGCACCGAGATGGTGTGCGCGACCGCGACGGCCGGGCTGTCGGCGCGCCATGGTGGTGTCGTGACTTCGCTTGCGCAGGCGCCGTACGCGTCCATCGACGCTTTCTCCAAGCTGGTTGTGTTGTTGACGCGCGTCTTTGCGTCAGGCGGTGGCACGGCAGCGGGTGCTCGGGGTGTGTCGGCCCTTCACATCCTCCTTTCAGCGGTCGTGCGTGTGATCGTTCGTGCACATCACCTGGCGGTCGAGGACTCCAGCCTGGACCTGCGCCCACACTTCCGCCTCTTCTCCAACATCCTCAATGAGCTGACGCCGGAGGATGGTTACGACAACTACGGAGCGGATGGGAAGGAGCGCGACAGCGGGGCGAGTCTGGCGACCGGGCCGGGCGTGGAGGTCGTGTCGACCGCCAGTTTCCAAGTGCTCGCGACCGTGGCGGGCGCCCTCGAGGCATCCAACCCGCTGCGCGCGCCGGCGTTTGCCTATGGGTGGTTGGAGCTGCTCTCCCACCGCGGCCTGCTGCCACGGCTGCTCAACGCCAAGCTCCAGAAGGGCTGGCCGATCTTTGAGCGTCTCCTCGTGCAGCTGCTGACGTTTCTCGCGCCGCATCTGCAAGCGGCGGTCGGCACGGAGCTGCCATCCCCCATCCGGGTGCTGTACCGCGGCACCCTCCGAGTCCTGCTCATGCTGCTGCACGACTTCCCTGAGTTCCTCTGCGCCTACCACTTCGCGCTGTGTGACGTCATGACGCCGCGGTGCATCCAGCTGCGGAACTTGGTGCTGTCGGCCTTCCCACGCAACATGCGGCTGCCCGACCCCTTCCTGTCGGACCTTAAATTCGACCAGCTGCCAGAGATGGCGGCCATGCCGCTCGTGTTGTCCAACGTGACCGCCGCGCTGTCGGCGGTGCCGGTGGCGGGTGATTTTTCCCTGCACAACGCCCTCGACGAGGTGCTTGGCGGCCGCGCGCCGGTGGCGCGCCTCGACCTCCCCCATCGGCTTCTTAGCGCGGTGGCGACTGGTGTGGCCAACGGTACCGGCGGCGCCAACGGGGCAACGACGGCGGCCGGAGAGTCACGGTGGAACATCAGCGCCATCCACTCGGTGGTGCTCTACACTGGTCGCCACTTCCTGTCGGAGCGCCGCGCCAACCGTGGGACGGGCTCGATCAGCTCTGGCCCGCACGCGGACGTCCTCCGCACGGTCGTCTTGGAGCTCGACGCGGAGGGCCGCTACCACGCACTCAACGGGATTGCCAACCAGCTGCGGTACCCCAACAGCCACACCCACTACTTTAGCTGCGTGCTGCTGCTTCTCTTTTCCGAGGTGCGCGAGGAGGTTGTCAAGGAGCAGATTACGCGGGTGCTCGTCGAGCGGCTGATTGCCAACCGCCCGCACCCGTGGGGTCTGCTGATCACGTTTGTGGAGCTGATCAAGAACCCGACGTACTCCTTTTGGCGGCACAGCTTCGTGACGTGCGCGCCCGAGATTCAGCGCCTGTTCCGCAGCGTCGCCAACTCGTGCTGCGGGTCCCCGCCGGCGGGGGTGGGTGGTAACACGGGCGGGGCGGGCATGGCTTCGACGGGCTTGCGGCTGAGCAGCTGAGATTTGTTTCTGCCATGATTGCATGTGGGGGTGTGCATTGTACTCTTTTTTCAACCTCTGTTTCTCCCTTTTTCGCCACTCGAACGCGTGCCGCCTCCCTCTCCCGGGCTCCCCCCGCTTCTTTCGTTTGCATTTATGGGGTTTGCGGGGACGTCGCCCTGTAGTTCACGCGGCGCTGGGAGCTCTCGGCAAGGGAGCAGCAGGTCGAGCAATCGCGTATGCTTTTTTTTTGCTTTTTCTTCTATGTCGTCGGTCACACGCGTGTACATCAATTCAACAAGGTCTGCAAAGCACATTGAAGCACACGCACCCGCCATCCCCACGCACCGCAGCGCCGGTTGCTCCCAACAAAAAGGCCAAAAGAAATCAATGAAACCACCACGGGCGACGCGGCCAGCCGCGCCCGCCAAAAAAAACAAATCCGCACCGCAAGTCAGTCGCAATCGCGCACCGCCGAGCACCCGGGGGGAGCGGTCGACCGCACCCTGCCCGTTGGGCCACCCCCGCCCCTGCCGACCCCGCCGGCCCCCTACCGGCCCCCACGCCCACCGTCGTTTGCCCCCCCCGCTCACGACGCCACCTTGTGGATGACCGCCAGGTGGTGGACGAGCGACCCGCGGCGCCCAAACGACTTGTCGCACCCCGGCTGCGGGCACCCGTGCGGGCGCACGCCGTCGTGCACAATCTTGGCGTGGCGCACCAGGTCCGACCGCTGCCCAAACGCGTGCCCACAATCCACACACGCCCACGGGCGTTCCCCGCCGTGGACGGTGCGGGTGTGCTTGTCGCGCTTGTTGCGCTCCCCAAACGCCGCCCCGCACGCGCCGCACGGGAAGGGGCGCGCCTTGTCGTGGACCGACGAAATGTGCTTCCCAAGGTTGCACTTTGCCGCAAACGAGGCGTTGCAAATGGTGCAGCGGTGGGCGCGGAGCTTGAGGTGCACCGCCTCAATGTGCTTTTTGCGGTTGGAGCGCTCCGTAAAGAGCTGCCGGCACTTGTCGCACTCAAAGCGCTTGGGCTTGGGGGGGGGGGGGGGTGGCGCCCCCGCCCCGCCGCCGCCACTGCCGCTGCCGCCGCCGAGGCGCGCAAAACCGACGCCACCCGGCGCCAAGCGGGTGCTCGCCGTGCGGCGGGCGGCGGGCGGCGGAGGCGGCGGCGGCGGCGGCGCCTGCGTC
>Ga0115031_1004131_pt1 | contig 10748 bp, 9 predicted proteins | sample Maine_Asex4_meta_FD_87301 | JGI IMG/M metagenome (GOLD analysis project Ga0115031, IMG submission 87301) | Marine algal microbial communities from Maine, USA - Maine_Asex4_metaG | ecosystem: Host-associated > Algae > Red algae > Unclassified | place: Maine, USA | collected 2015-01-05 | reverse complement strand
CTTTCTACCTTTGCTTTTGGCAGTATCGGCATAAGGCACGAGTTTTCTGATGGGGGAGGCTGGAAGTATTTGGGCGCGATTTGAAATGTTTGGCATGTTCGTGTGTTGTAGTGTTATAGTGTTGTCGTATCATTGTGGTCGTTGTGTCGTATTACTACCACACTACGATACTACAACACAATAACACCATTGAAGGCACAAAAATAAAAAAAGCCTTGCGAAATCTCGCAAGGCTTTACAAATATTATAACATATTTTTTGTTCCTAAAAACCGTTCAAGTTCGATGGGGCAGCAGGAAGTCCTGCAGGTGCTTTATCGACTTTTCCTTTGATGTAAAGCATGATAGGTGCTTCTTGTACATTGGTTGTCAATCGAATACTCTTATTGAATGGTCCTATACGCTTAGTATCATATCTTACTTCGATAACTGCACTTTCGCCGGGCATGATAGGCTCTTTTGGGTACTTAGGTACTGTACATCCGCAGCTACCTTTGGCATGCTTGATGACGAGTGGTTCTGTACCGTCGTTTACAAAATCGAAGGTGCGAAGCGGGTCACTGTTTTGCTCAATATTACCATAATCCATGGTAGTCAGGTCAAAAGTCATTTTAGGACCTGTTTTGGCAGTAGTAGATTCTGCTGCGAGTGCTGGTGTAGCTGCCGGTGTGCTTATAGGCGTCGCTGCATCAATGGTTTGAGACTTTACAGTTTCTTTGACAGGCTGTGCAAACATTGCTGTGGCAACGAAAGCCATGAGCGTGAGAAGAGAAAATAATTTTTTCATTTCTTTTTATTTGAGTTTTAAAATTTGCAAATATTAATTAACCACAAAGTTCATAAGAACGCTTGAATGATTGTTTATGATTAAATTTGGTAATTCGCAAATGTAATGACTAAATATGACTTAACAAAAATTTTGTACCACGAAACCGTAGGACAATTTTTAATTTCCAATTATCGTACCAATTCAAACGAATTAGTTTACGAATCGAAAATTTTAAATAATTAGTTAGGATATTCATTATTTATAACGAAGCTTTTAGTTGAAAGGTTGGCAGCAACCTGATATTTTTATTTTTATAAATAGAATCGTCTATCGACTTTCCTATTTCAATAAACACAGGACGGCAAATAGCCAACTCTAATTTGGATAGGTGAACGAGATTTGTTTTTGCTAAAATTTAGCGTTTAAAGTCTATTATTTATGTCACAAATTTCTTCCCGAAAGGATAAAATTTGTTTGATGAAAATAAATAAATAGCTATTTTTTATAATGTGTAATGTTTTGTTTTATGACTCTTAATTAAATTTATCTCGTTTATACATTGTCACAAATTATGAAATTTAATAATGTAATTTGAGTTGAAATATAGGAAATTCCGACAATATTTATTTTTTAAACACTGATTAATTATGATAAATAATAGAACTCAAACAAAAACAAAACAAGCTATTTTCTTATCATTACTCACATTAGGATTAATATCTTTCGGAGCAAAAACTATATTTTCTCAAGTTCTCTTCATGCCGGGAGATAATCAAACTTGTGTATCTACCGAGCCTGTATTCTCGTGGGATGGTACATCGGGCAATGCTACATTAGAAATTCTGGATTGCAATAATATTGTCTCTGGTATTGGTCTGGCAAATTATACGCATGAGAAAACCTTTAATTTGAGTGCTATTATTACAGATGACTTGTCGGGTATCACATACAATTCATTGACGAATACCTTATTTGCCATTACAAATAAAGGAGATGTGGGGAGTATTTATGAAGCAATTTATGAAGTAAATCTTAACGGAAACATTACCAATGTGTTTAATCTGATAGATGGGAACGAAACTAGCGATATAAGCAATAGTTTTCACGATACTGAAGGTATTGTGCATCTTTATGGGCGTACTTTTGCGGTAGTAGAAGAGCGAAAAGGAAAAATTGCCATCATCGACCTACCTGTCATCAGCGGAAATATTTTCTATAGCGATGCAGATATTATTCAATTGCCTGGTATATGGAACAACAGTACAAATAAAGGACTTGAAGGAATTACTTATGACCCTATTGCCAACCAATTTCACGTTGTCAAAGAATCAATCAACAAAAAATATTATATAGTGGATATGCCGACTACTTTTCCGGTCAATAATCCGACGATTATAGAGCCTTATGATTTGGAAGTTGCGCCATTTACGGCTATTAACGAGGCGGCGGCTGTGCATTATGTGAGATTATCATCAAATTTTGTGGGTACCGATGCGGCAGATAACCGATTGATAGTAGACGAAGCAGGGCAAAAAATCATTGAAGTCAATGCCAATTACGAAATTATTGATGAATTGCCACTTCCTGCCAGAGCATACGAAGGTATTACAATGGATAATAACGGTACTATTTATACGGCGCAAGAACCCAATTTGATTCATGTATATACCAACCCCAATCCACCCGAAGTTATACATTCAGTTACGGTATCAGAGCAAGGGTATTTCATGCCGCCGGGCATCTTGGATGAGGAAACAGAATACTGCTGGCGAGTCATCAACAATCAAAATACATCAGCTACCCAGTCATTTACGACCATTGGTACGATGACGATTTGCGCTGGCATTAGCGGCGGTGAAAATGATGTCGAAGAATGGCAAGACCAAACAATGTCTATTTCAAGTCTTGACATCGAATTGGCACACAACCCGAACCCCATCAAACTTCAGCAAAAAATAGGCTTGCGATACGAAGATTTGGGGATTCCGCGAGGCGCAATTATTGAGAATGCCTATCTGCAATTTACAACACATGTACCTTCAACAGGAGTAGTCAATTTGTTAATTCATGGCGAAGATGCTGACAATGCTTCGCCTTTTACATTTGCGAATGGCAACCTAAGTGCAAGACCCACCACAGAGCAAAACGTGGTATGGTCGCCGCCTGATTGGAATAGCGTATACGAGCGAAGTACTAATCAACAAACGCCCGACCTCAAGGCTATTTTACAAGAAATCGTAGATAGAAATAGTTATGACCAAAACAGTGCTATTGCATTGATCATTTCAGGTTTTGGTACGATGAATAGGGCAGCAAAATCTTACGAAAGTTCGCCCGCATTCGCGCCTCAATTATGCGTTACCTTCACACCCGAATCGTGTGAGAGTATCTGCCTCAAGGCAGACATCCGTTTGTGGCTCGAAGGTCCGTACAATCCTACGGACGATACCATGCGAACCGGACTCAATAATTACAACATCCTACCCGCAGAAAATAATAGTAGTAATAGTACGATTGCTGCCGGACAACCCTACTTTCTCGCGCCGTGGAACTACCCCGGTACAGAAGGAATAGGTTGGGAAATAGACGATTACGATGCTAATATTGTAGATTGGGTATTGGTATCGTTTCGCACCACTCCGGCGGCGAGTTCGGAGGTATTCAAAGTCGCAGCACTACTACATAGTAATGGCAGTATTCATTTTATAGACGAATGCCCCTTACCCGATAACTTGATAGGCGAGCCACTATACATCGTCGTTGACCATCGCAATCACATGGTAGTGATGAGTCACGAAGCCGTGCCAGTGGCTACCAACACAACACTAGACGGCGACGGACACGGCTACGTCACCTATGATTTCAAACAACAAGATAGCTACCATACTTCAACTAACTTTGGACAAAAACAACTTCCCAATGGAGAATGGGTATTATTTACAGGAGATTTGAACGGTGATTACGACATCAACGGGGCAGATAACGGTATCAGGTATGGTCAAAATGGTATATTTGGACAATACATAGAAGGTGACATGAATATGAATGCCGACGTAAACGGCGCAGATACCGGACTATGGAGTACCAACTCCGGCTATACATCAGGTGTACCAAAGAACTGATTTGAAATGAAAAAGAAATATGATTGAATAAAGTTTAATGTTTATAAATTGTTTTTTGATGAAGACCACTCTTTTTGAGGGGTCTTTTTTTTGTTTAAAATTCGTCAAATCCACCAAAGCGTCGTAAATTAGCGAATAGTTTATTTTAGAAAAACAAAAAACAACGATGCACCACCTATTTCGCCTGAATGATTTACCCAAAACAAGTTGCCCGATATTTCAAAAATGTCTGACGACTTTTCGCTGTACTTTCCTGCTAATGTGCTTATTAATATGCGCAAACACCCACGCACAAACCGCCAAAGCCCACGAACGAGCCGGCAACAAAGCAATGGACAACAAAGAATACTACGCCGCTTCCCAACACTATAAAAACTCCGTAAAAGTCCGCCCCAAAGCCAATGTCATCTACAAATTCGCACAAGCAAGCCGCCTATTTGGCGCCTACGAAGACGCCGACAAATCCTACGCTATCGTAGCAAAAAGCAAAGAAAAAAACCGCTTTACGCAATTGGCATATTGGCAAGGCGTCATCAAAAAACACTTGGGTCAATACGACGAAGCGCAAGGCTTTTTCCGCCTCTACACCATACAAGACAGCGAGGCAGACAGCTTTTACCGACAAAAAGCCGAGCAAGAAATCCGCGCTTGCAAAACCGCCAAAACACTCCGCGACACACCGCTCGATGTACAAGTCGATTGGGTAGAAGGCGGCGTCAATACCCCTTTTTCCGAATTTGCGCCGCATCGGGTGGGCGATAGTTTGTTTTATTCCTCCATGCGTTTCAAAATTCCCGACAAAAAAGGGCGCGAACGCTACCGCAGCAATCTCTTACTTTCGACAGGAAAAGACGAAGGCAAATCCTTTGAAGATTTCAGCAATAACAGCGAACACCTCGCAAATAGTGCCATCAGTCCCAACGGCGAACGCCTATATTTTACAAAGTGTGAAGGCGGTGGCACTCAAGACATTATTTGCCAAATCTACGTCCGCAAAAGTACATCAGACGGCTCATGGCAGCCCGCCCAAAAACTCCCCGAAACCGTCAATATTTCAGGCTTCACGGCTACCCATCCCAATGTCGGTTACGACAGCCTACGCCAAAAAGAAATCCTATTCTTCTCCTCCAATCGCTCCGGCGGACAAGGAAAAATGGACGTGTGGTACAGCGAAATACTACCAACGGGCGGCTACGGCGATGCGGTCAACCTCGGTGCGGCGGTCAATTCAATTGACGATGAGATAACACCTTTTTTTCATATCGCTTCGCAGTCGCTATACTTTAGTTCCAATTGGCATGAAGGACTCGGCGGACACGACATCTTCAACACACGCCTCGAAAACGATAATTGGACGCCCCCCATCAATGCAGGTTATCCACTCAATAGCAGTTTCAATGATGTATATTTTGTCATAAATGCCGACAATTCAACGGGTTATCTCTCCTCCAATCGTACCGGTTCATTAAGTCTCAACGACGACGAAGCCTGTTGTAATGACATATATGCGGTCACTTTGGCATTAGACGAAGGCGAATTGCCCTTCGAAACGGATATTCCAACAGTAGAAACACCCAATACCATACCTACAGATGCACCTTCCATCACCTTCATTACTTCCCCCGAAATGAAAATTGAAGTACCCGACGAAACGCCACCAACTTATACGCCGCCTGTTGTCATTTCGCGGACGCCTTATGTACCAACTTCTACGACGACATTTACCGAAAAAAATATTATACAGGAATTAGAAGAACTACTGCCGGTGACTTGTTTTTTTGATAATGATCAACCGAATCCACGCAGCCTTGCCACCACAACGACCAAAAATTACGAGGAAACGTATCTCTCTTATTTTGATAAAAAAGAAACATATAAAAAGGAATACGCACAAAACGAGCAGCAATTAGAGTGGTTGGTCGAAGATTTTTTTGACTGGGAAATTCGAAAGGGCTATCAAAATTTGGATGTATTTGCAATGACTTTGCTACGTGCATTGAACAAAGGTTATACGGTTAAGGTTTCCATTAAAGGTTATACAAGTCCGCGCGCTTCGGCGTATTATAACAACATTTTGGCAAAACGTCGTATTCATTGTGTACGAAATTATTTCGGAATATTTCAAAACAATATTCTACAAAATTATATCAATTCAGGACAACTCATTTTCTACGAAACCCCTTTTGGCGAAACCACCGCCCCAAAAAACATCAGCGATGCCCTAAATGACCGTCGAAATTCAATTTACAGCCTCGAAGCTTCGCGTGAACGTCGGGTAGAAATCGTAGAGATTGAGCGAGTTTATTAACCGTAGCGTAACGTCTCCGGCTTGCACTGCGTCATCGACATCATTTCGATAACGTAGCACAGGCTTCCAGCCTGAACCACGTTATATCGACGCATTATTTCGATAACGTAGCACAGGCTTCCAGCCTGAACCACGTTATATCGACGCATTATTTCGATAACGTAGCACAGGCTTCCAGCCTGAACCACGTTATATCGACACATCATTTTGATAACGTAGCACAGGCTTCCAGCCTGAACCACGTTATATCGACGCATTATTTCGATAAAACAAAACAAACTAATGAGATGCAGGCTGGAAGCCTGTGTTACTTATTTTAAGAATAAAAAAATACGACTATTGAAAAAAATCTGGGAATTATTGGAAGAAGTCAAAGACCCCGAAGTACCTGTACTTTCGGTGGTCGATTTGGGCGTGGTACGCGAAGTACTGATGAATGGCGAGCAGGTCGAAGTCGTGATTACGCCTACGTATACGGGCTGTCCGGCGATGAATGTAATTGAAATGGACATCAAGGTAATGCTCGCTATGCAAGGCTATAAAAATGCAAAAGTAACAACCGTATTGAGTCCGGCATGGACGACAGATTGGCTCTCCGAAGCTGGAAAAAAGAAACTCAAAGCCTACGGCATCGCGCCGCCTGTGGGTAGCGTCGATAAAGCAGAATTGATAGGGGAGGAGCGCAACATCGAATGTCCACAATGCAACTCAACCAACACAGAAATGGTCAGTCAGTTTGGCTCCACAGCATGCAAAGCCTTACACAAATGCCTCGATTGTCTCGAACCTTTCGATTATTTCAAATGCCACTGAAGACAATAGACTTTATTTAGAAATATTTTGCATGCATCTAACATTGTCTTTTTCCGATACTCTTCTCCTATTTTTTGCTCCGTACCGTAGGGTATGCAGCTCAAAATGAGGCTCGATTATCGAAAAAATACAAAATTCCATGCATACAAAATATTCCTAAATAAAGTCTAATGCTTAAATGGAAATAAATGATAATATTATTTCAACATTTAAGCATTATTCAATTCCCCTTGCGCCGTTTGGTTGGAAGTATATCGGCGGAGGAGAATACGGTGGCAAATTCCTTTTTCCATAGAATTTGGCAGCCTTGTGTTTGTGCAAACTTAAGATTAGGCAATTCGCTTTTGAGGAGGCTATCTACTGCATCGGCGACATACCGTAGGCTTATTTTACTGCTTTCCCAAGTATTATCGTCTATCGCGCCGACGTAGCGGACGGTGTTTTTATCTGCCTTTTTCTGAATGACAAAAGCTTGCGTAGTATATTCTGCACCCAATCTCATGGCGATACTTTGAGTCGTATCTTGAAGATAAGCGAAAGGATAATTTTTCTCCTTCGCACGTAGCTTCATTTGGTCAAAAGACTCGTCGGGATTAATATCCCCGCGATTCGGATTGATAGCAATGACCGGATAGCCCTGCATTGCATATTTTTGGTGCAATGCAATGACACGCTCCTCATAAGCCTGTGAGTGTGGGCAAATATTGGACGTGAAAACAACGATGTAACCTTTTACATTATTATAATCCGAAAGACTGACTTCCATCCCAACGCCGTTAATCGTATTCGCAGCATTCGGCAGACTAAAATCGTCAGCTTCTTGAACTTTTTGTTGCTCGTTTTGAGCTTGCAAATTGGGGAGTAAAATTGAGAATAAGCCTATTATAATAAGTTTCCTCATAACAAAAATTTTGGTGACTTTGGGGGCGATGGCGATTAAAATGCCTGTTTTTTTAGGTGTACTTCTTAACTTACAAGAAATATAATATACAAACAAAATGCCAATTGGCGTTTTTAGTTGACTGGGTCGGTAGAATTTATAGGTTTATGGAGTTTATAAAGTTCAGAATGTCTCTCTTTGTCAAGGCGTAAGAAACCTTATAAAATAAACACTATGAACTCGATAAGTGAAAGAAATTAAATAAATGTACATTCTTCGCATCGTTATTTTGTTCCTGATATTAAATTTTACAAACCCAATAACCTACCTGTACATTACATAAGGTTTTTAAATGTTATCAATGGTTGTATGACGGCTTTCAATTCATCATAATTAAAAGCCTTTTCATAGAACATCCAAGTCTCTGCGCTATTATCGACGAAAAGCGTGGCGGGGAGCTGTCCCTTCCAATCTTCGTCGATAAATTGATAGACCATTTCTCGCCTTGCAATATCCAAAGAAATCACCTGACCAGACAAGCCTTTTTTCCGTACAAATGGCAAAACTTTACTTTCCATATCTTTCGACGAGTCCAAATTAACGTATACCAATTGTATTTTATTGTCTGTTTTTAATTCCTGATATATCTGCTCATAACACGGCATTTGCGCAATACATAATTGACAATCAATAGAAAAGAAAGTATAAACATACAGAATATTATTATTAATATCAAGTAAATCCTCAAATTGATCGAAGCGAATCTTACGAAGCGAAGGCTTCTCTGCCGCTTCGAATGTACAACTTGATACGTTAGAAACGGTCGATTTTTTTTCGGACACAGCTTTTTCGGTGTCGTTTTTACAAGCGGTCAATGAAAATGCCATGAGCAAAAACAGAAGGACGGAATTTTTGATTGGTTTTGCTTCGCAAAAGGACTTAGTAAATTTCATTTTTGTAAATTTTAAAACTCGACAGGCTGTCTTTCTCGAATCAAGTAGAAGTGCTGACGATAGTGAGGATGTATTATAAAAAAATGTTTAATGATGTAAAAACACCAGAGGTGTGAACGATTTGGTAGCCCCAAATTTCAACTTGGGGCTACCAAATGAGGCATGTTTATCGACATTCAGCGAAGCCATTACACGCGACTTCGTTTTACGTTAAAAACGGACTAAATAACAGCGGACTATTTCATTATTGGCTATCCGTCCAACGTTGAACACTTTGATAGTCAGTTGTTTGTACTTTTTATACAAAGCCCTGAGTTTCAGCACTAAGAGATAACAGGCATTTTGAAAATGACTGTTATCTTGTCCAAATCTTAGACTGATAGCCTCATTCTCTTATAAAGCATTAGTAATCAATGAATTAATTGAAACGGAAATATTTATCTAAATAAATAGTAAAAACAAATTGATTTTAATTTTTAAAAATGAAACTTTTTGTTTTATATTTGCATTCATAAGAAACAAAGAAAGGAGTGATTGTTATCCCTTCTTTTGCTCTTTAAATGATAGGACAAAATTTGAACTGACTACTTAGTAGTCATCTAATTTCATGGTAATTTTCAATTTCAACTGCCTCTGGAATTTGGGATAGGGAATTACTACAAAAAAATGTATTATGAACGGGAGAATAACGCATGCACCCAATCCGACCCCAGCCCGGACCAATGGACTCAAAACATTCTTTATAGCCAATTGGTTTAAGATTCTTTTGCTTGGTATATTCGCATTTGTGATGCACCGCAACGATGCCAGCATCAAATTTAGCATGGGCGCGAAAGCCCATATGCCTGCCAGTCAATTGACCTCTGGAGCAATATTGACAAGTTACGCACCTTCGCAAAGGCAAGCTACTTCAATATCAACCATTACCCCAATAGCAACGATACCGATACAAACTATCTCAAAACCTGAAGCAGCGACAAAAATAATTGATGAAAACGCACCATTATTTCTCGAAACAGAAAAAATATATGGTGTTGCCGCTAAAAGTACAGCAAAATTCTCTAAAAAACAAAAGGATAGCCGAGCCTATATCAAACGTTTTAAAGGAATAGCTGTCAGTGAAATGAAAAAATACGGCATTCCGGCGAGCATCACTTTGGCGCAAGGCATTCTCGAAAGCAACGCAGGCATAAGCCGCCTTGCAGGTGAAAATAACAACCATTTTGGCTTGAAATGTTTCTCCAAATCTTGCATAAAAGGACATTGCAGCAATTACTACGATGATGACCATAAAGATTTTTTCCGCAGCTTTGATACCGCTTGGGAAAGCTACCGCGCGCACAGCCTCCTACTCACAGGTAAACGCTACCGACACCTCAGCAAACTGGAAAAAACCAACTACAAAGCATGGGCAAAAGGCTTACAACAAGTAGGTTATGCCACCTCCGATACTTATGCCAAAAACTTAATACAGATAATAGAAGCACTTGATTTGCACAAATATGATAGTTAGTGAAAGAAGTCTATTAATAGATTGTATCATTATTGCATTGACACATTATTATATTCATTCATTCATTCAATCAAAACATCAAGAAACACGTTACCGCGTAAAAATTTTGAGCGCGGTATTTATACTCGCTCAATTTGCGGGTTTTATAGTCCGAAGCCGAGAGGCTTCGGATTTTTACGTTTTTACGTATTTGGTATTTAGAATTTGTTATTTGGTCTTTAAAAGTGGTATGCGATTTGATTTATTATTAAATTGTAAAATATTACTAACGTAAGTAGTGGGACAAAAATAGGCTTACAATTTTGACGTGGTTATTTTTTCGATATTTTTTCTTACAAAAACCGCACATAGCCTACGCTACAGCCTGTCCCGTACTTGATTCGGGATAAGG
>Ga0115031_1004112_pt1 | contig 10774 bp, 8 predicted proteins | sample Maine_Asex4_meta_FD_87301 | JGI IMG/M metagenome (GOLD analysis project Ga0115031, IMG submission 87301) | Marine algal microbial communities from Maine, USA - Maine_Asex4_metaG | ecosystem: Host-associated > Algae > Red algae > Unclassified | place: Maine, USA | collected 2015-01-05 | reverse complement strand
CGCGATTCGATGTTCATGTGGATGTCTTCGAGGTCGCGGCGGAAGGCGAATTCGCCCCGCTCGATCTCCGCGCCGATCTCCTCAAGCCCTTGTGATATCGCGCGATGATCGTCGGCCGAGATGATCCCGACCGCCTCCAGCATCGCCGCATGGGCCTGCGACCCCCGGATATCCTGCGCCGCCAGCCGCCTGTCGTAGCCGATTGAGGCGTTGATCTCCTCCATGATCGCGTCGGGCCGGTCCGCGAAGCGCCCGCCCCACATTGAATTCGCCTTATCGGGAGCACTATCTTGGGCCATGATCAAGTCCTTCGCATGAGAGAGGCCACGACATGCACGCCCTGACCGGAACGCTCGCCGCCGCAACGCTGTCCCTATACGGTGCCGTGGCCCTTGCCGACAACACCTCGCCGTCGCAATTGACGGCGGACGAGCGGGTTCTGGTCGAGGAACTGCTGCCCCTCGATATGGATCACTTCAAGCTGTACGAGGAGCCGCGCCCGTTCCGGGACAAGACGTTCTTCGATCCGCGCGGCAAGGAGATCGACCTGTCCGCCTTGGACGGCGGGGTGACGGTGGTGAATTTCTGGGCCACGTGGTGCCCGCCCTGCCGCAAGGAACTGCCGTATTTCGACGAGTTGCAGGCCGAGCTGGGCGACGAGGGTATCCGCGTCGTGACCATCTCGCTCGACAAGCAGGGGGTGAAGAAGGCGCGGAAGTATCTGGAGGGTCAGAAGCTGGACAACCTGCGCGCCTATACCGACCCCAAAGCCAGTCTGGCCCGGCAGATGGGCATCCTCGGCCTGCCGGTCACCGCCATCCTCGGCCCCGACGGGCGCGAGATCGGGCGGTTGACGGGGGAAGCGGAGTGGCATTCGGACGACGCGAAGGAATGGCTGCGCGCGATCGGGGAGGCGGTCAGCGAGGAAGGGGCGTAGGGCCTGCGAGTTCCGGCACCGGTCGCCGCCGATTTCCCCGCCCTGCTCAGGGCAACGACCCGGAGCCTTGATGGTCGGCGCGCAACTCGTCGAGGCCCCGGGTCTTCGCCCGGGGCAGGGTGTGCCTTCCGGAAACCGGGTGCGAGGCCCCTTCCGGCCCCCTGCGGCAGCAAACCCGCCTTGCGCTGCGCCGCCCTTCTCGGCATGGTCGTCGCGAACGTCCAACAGGGTCCGCCGCCATGAATATCCACAACCCCAACTCGCTCGACGCCATCGACAAGGCCGTCCTCGTCCATCCCTACACCGATCTCGATGCCCATGCGGACAAGGGACCGCACATCATCGAGCGGGCCGAGGGGATTCGTCTCTACGATACCGAGGGGCGGGGGTATATCGACGGGGTGGCGGGGCTGTGGTGCACCGCGCTCGGCTTCGGCGAGGACCGGCTGGTCGAGGCGGCGGCAGCGGCCATGAAGCAGTTGTCCTTCAGCCACGTGTTCAGCCACCGGTCCCACCCCTCCGCCATCGAACTGGCCGACCGCCTGACCAAGCTGGCCCCGGACAGCATCAGCCGCGCGTTCTTCGTCAATTCGGGGTCCGAGGCGGTGGATGCGGCGATCCAGATCGTGTGGAACTACAACAACGCCCTGGGCCGCCCGACGAAGAAGAAGATCATCGGGCGCGACCGGGGATATCACGGCGTCACCGTCGCCGCAGGCTCGCTGACCGCCCTGCCCTACAAGCAGGACGATTTCGACCTGCCCATCTCCGACCGCTTCCTGCGCGTCACCTGCCCGCACCATTACCGCTACGGCGAACCCGGCGAGACGGAGGCCGAATTCACCGCACGGCTGGCGCAGGAGGTCGAGAGCCTGATCGTCGCCGAGGGGCCGGAGAATGTCGCCGCCTTCATCGGCGAACCCATGATGGCCGCCGGCGGCGTGATGCCCCCGCCCGAGGGATACTGGCCCGCCGTGGCCGAGGTGTGCCGCCGCCACGACGTGCTGGTCATCTGCGACGAGGTCGTGAACGGCTTCTGCCGCACCGGCGAATTCTGGGGGTCCGCGACCTTCGGCGTGCAGCCCGATATCATGACGGTGGCCAAGCAGTTGTCCTCCGCCTACCTGCCCATCGGCGCGACGATGATGAGCGAGGAGATCTACTCCGTCATCGCGAAGCACTCTCCCAAAAACGGCGTGTTCGGCATCGGCATGACCTATGGCGGGCACCCCGTCTGCACGGCGGTCGCGCTGGAGACGCTGAAGATCTACGAGGAGCGCGACATGCTGGGGCATGTGCAGGCGATGGCCCCGCACTTCGCCCGGCGCCTCGCGAAACTGGGCGCGCATCCGCTGGTCGGCCATGCGCGCGGGCGCGGGTTGCTGGGGGCCATCGAACTGGTCGCGGACAAGGAGACGAAGGAGCCGTTTCCCCCCGCGATGAAGGCCGCGCCGACCCTCTACAACCACGTCGCCGAACACGGCGTCCTGTGCCGCCCGCTGCCCGGCGACACCCTCGGCATCTGCCCCCCCATGATCGTGACGGAAAGCGAGATCGACGAGATTTTCGATGCGATAGAAAAGGGGCTGGATTCGGCCCGTGCCGCCCTGACCGCCTGACAATACACCCCCGGAGGAAGACCCATGACCCGCACCGCCCGCCTGCTCGCCCTGACCACCGCCCTCGTCGCCGCGCCTGTCGCCGCACAGGCCGATAGCTGGACCCTGTCGAACGACGCCTCGCGCATCGCCTTCGGTTCGGTCAAGAAGGATACCGTGGGCGAGGTGCACCGCTTCACCGCCCTGTCCGGCACCGTGGCCGAGGACGGCACGGTCGCCATCGAGATCGATCTGGCCTCCGTCGACACCGCCATCGATATCCGCAACGAACGGATGGTCGAGCATGTCTTCGGCGCGAAGAACCCCACCGCGACCCTGACCGCCGCGCTCGATGCCGGGACGATGGCCGACATGAAGCCCGGCGACACCGCCGAGATCGATGTCGAGGCCGTGCTGGCCCTCGCGGGGACGGAAATGCCGATCGAGACGACGCTGTTCGTCGCCCGCCTGACCGACGGCCGCGCGATGGTCACGACGGACGAGATGATCATGCTGTCCATGGCCGATCTGGGCGTCGATGGCGGGATCACGAAACTGATGGAACTGGCGAAACTGCCCGGCATCACCCGCGTCTCGCCCGTGACCGTGCGCCTCGTCTTCGACCGCGATGCGAAGGCGGCGGCAGGGGCCGGCGATGCGCAGAAGGTCGCGGCGGCGGCGATGGTGAAGGACGATGCGCCGAAGAAGGAGGAAGTCGCGATGGCGTCCTCCGGCGGCGATGCGAAGGCGGGCAAGAAGGTCTTTCGCAAGTGCAAGGCCTGCCACGTCGTCGATGCCGAGAAGAACCGGGTCGGCCCCCATCTCGTCGGCATCATCGGGCGCGCATCCGGCAGCGTCGAGGGCTTCAAGTATTCCAAGGCGATGGCGGGCGCGGACCTGACCTGGGATGTCGAGACCCTGTCGGCCTATCTCGCCAACCCCAAGAAATACATGCCCGGCAACAAGATGGCCTTCCCCGGCCTGCGCAAGGAGAAGGACGTCGTGAACGTCATCGCCTATCTCGAATCCGAGGCGCAGTAAGCGCATGAGCGAACCGACCGGAGCAGAGTTGGGCAAGAAGACCGCCGCCGCCATGGCGCTGGGCCATGTGCGGAACGGCATGGCGCTGGGCCTCGGCTCCGGCTCGACCGCCGACTGGTTCGTGCGCCTGCTGGGCGCGCGGATGGCGCAGGAGCGGCTGGATATCGCCTGCGCCGCCACTTCGAAACGCACCGAGACGCTGGCGCGCGAATGCGGCATCCCGCTGCGCGCGCTGGACGATTTCGACCGGCTCGACCTGACGGTGGACGGGGCGGACGAGATCGACCCCGCGCTGAACCTGATCAAGGGCGGCGGCGCGTGCCACCTGATCGAGAAGATCGTCGCCACCGCCTCCGACACCCTCGTCATCATCGCGGACGAGAGCAAGCTGGTCCCGGTGCTGGGGGCCTTTCCCCTGCCGGTCGAGATCGCGACCCTGGGCTGGCGCACCACGACGCGGCGGCTGGGCGAGGCTTTGGGCGATGCGTCGCCTCCGCGACGGGGGGGCAATACGTCGCCTCCGCGACGGGGGGGCGACGTGCCGCTCGCCCGCCGAGGGGGGGACGAACCGGTGCTGACCGACGAGGGCAACTTCATCGTCGATTGCCGCATGGGCCGCATCGCGGATGCCCATGCCCTCGCCGCCACCCTCGACGCCATCCCCGGCGTGGTCGAGCACGGCCTGTTCCTCGGCATGGCCTCCCGCGCGCTGATCGGGTCGGCGGACGGCACGGCGCGCGAGGTTCTGCCCATGTGAGTGGCACAATGCCGTCCGACGCCCTACACAGGGCGGCACACCGCACAGCCCAGGGAATCGCCGCCATGACCGAATTCGACTACGACCTCTTCGTCATCGGCGCAGGGTCCGGCGGGGTACGCGCGGCCCGTGTGTCGGCGGGCCACGGCGCGAAGGTCGCGATTGCCGAGGAGAGCCGCTACGGCGGCACCTGCGTCATCCGGGGATGCGTGCCGAAGAAACTGATGGTCTACGCCTCGCAATTCTCCGAAACCTTCGAGGATGCGCGCGGCTACGGCTGGACACTGGCCGAGCCGAGCTTCGACTGGGCGGCGCTCAAGACCGCCCGCGATGCCGAGATCGACCGGCTGGAGGGCGTCTACGGCCGCCTGCTCGACGGTTCCGGCGTCACGCGATTCGACCAGCATGCGCGGCTGACCGGCCCGAACGCCGTGACCCTGCGCGACGGCACCGAAATCACCGCGAAGACCATCCTGATCGCGACCGGCGGACGGCCCAGCCAGCCCCCCTTCGAGGGGATCGAGCACACGATCACGTCGGACGACATCTTCGATCTGGAGAGCCAGCCCGAAAGCATCGTGTGCATCGGCGGCGGGTACATCTCGCTGGAATTCGCCTGCATCTTCCACGGCCTCGGCACCCGGGTCACCGTCAGCAACCGCTCGCCGGTCCTGCGCGGGTTCGACAACGACGTGCAGACGCATCTGGTGGGCGAGATGCAGACCAAGGGCATCGGCTTCCGCATCGGCGTCAACGTCTCGAAGATCGAGGAGATCGGGGACCGCAAGCGCATCACCTACGAGGACGGCAACACGGTCGAGGCCGACGCCATCCTCGTCGCCACGGGCCGCACGCCGCATGTGAACGGGCTGGGACTGGAGGAGGCGGGGGTCGCGACCGGCAAGGGCGGCGCGATTGCCGTCGATGCCTATTCGCGGACATCGGTGGCGTCGATCTATGCCGTGGGCGACGTGACCGACCGGGTGCAGCTGACCCCCGTGGCGATTCGCGAGGGGATGGCCTTCGCCGAGACGGTCTTCAACGACACGCCGACCAGCCCCGACCACGACCTGATCGCGACCGCGATCTTCACCCAGCCCGAAATCGGCACCATCGGCATGACCGAGGCGCAGGCGCGCGACGGCCACGAGGTCGCGGTCTATCGCAGCATCTTCCGCCCGATGATGGCCACGCTGGCCGGGCGGCAGGAGAAGACGCTGATGAAGATCGTCGTCGACAAGGCGACCGACACGGTGCTGGGCGTCCACATCGTCGGCCATCACTCGGGCGAGATGATCCAGTGCGCCGCCATCGCCGTGAAGATGGGCGCGACGAAGGCCGATTTCGACCGCACGATGGCGGTGCATCCGACCAGCGCGGAAGAACTGGTCACGATGCGCGAGCCGGTGGACGAGGGGTAGGCTCCAAGGCACCCTGCCCCGGGCGCAAGACCCGGGGCCTCGACGCTCGGCGCGTCTTTCGCGAGGCCCCGGGTCTGCGCCCGGGGCAGGGTTGTCTGTTTCGTGCCTACCGTTCCTCGCCCCCGAAATCCTCCGTCCCCACCTGCGCCTGCATCTTCGCGGTATAGCGCCCCCCGGCGACGGTGTTCTGGTTGATCAGGTCGTCCAGCCGCTCGACGAGGGCCGGGTCCAGCACGATCTCGCCCGCCCCGAAATTCTCTTCCATATGGTCGGCCCGCGACGTGCCGGGGATGGGCAGGACGTGCTCGCCCCGGGCCAGCAGCCACGCGAGGGCCAGTTGCGCCGGGCTGCAACCGGCCTCCTCGGCAATGCGGGTGTATTCGGTCAGCAGCGTGCGGTTCCGCGCCCACGCCTCCCCCTCGAACCGGGGCATGCCGTGGCGGATATCGGTTTCGGGGAAGTCCACCTGCGCCCCCAGCACCCCGGTCAGGTATTGCCGCGCCAGCGGGCTGAACGCGACGAAGGTGACGCCCAGTTCCTCGCACGCGCCCAGCATCGCGATTTCCGGGTTGCGGGTCCACAGCGAGTATTCGGACTGCACGGCGGCACAGGGCTGTTCGGCATGGGCCGCGCGCAGGGTGTCGGCGGCGACTTCGGACAGGCCGTACGCCCCGATCTTCCCCTCCTCGATCAGCCGCCCGAAGGTGCCGGCGATATCCGCGACGGGGGTCGTGCGGTCCCAGCGGTGCAGGTAGTACAGGTCGATGGTCTCGGTCTTCAGCCTGCGCAGGCTTTCCTCGCAGGCGGCGCGGATCTTGCCCGGGTGGCTGTCGACGCCGCCCTGCCCCGTCTCGGGATCGCGGAAGAAGCCGTACTTGCTGGCCAGCAGGTACTCGCCCCGGCGATGGGCGATATGGGTGCCGATCATCGTCTCGTTATGGCCGAAGCCGTAGATCGCCGCCGTGTCGATATGGGTGTGGCCCATATCCAGCGCGCGATTCAGCAGATCGCCGCAGGCGGCATCCGCGATGGCCGGGCCGTAGCCGTGCGACATGTTCATTGCGCCGAAGCCGATGGCGCAGACCTCGCGCCCCGCGAGCATGCGTGTGGTCATGGTCGTTCCCCCCTTGTTGCGCCCCAGCGATAGCACGGGGACGGGACGCGAAAAACCCTCCCCCGTTTCCGGGGAAGGGCGAAGGGCAGGCGGGGATGGTGCCCGTCAGGCGTCGAGCGCGCCGGAAGTGCGCAGCAGTTCCATGATGCCGTCGCGCGCGCCCTGGGCGGCGTAGAAGGCATCCTCGCCCCAGTTCGCATCCAGCGCCCCGGCGGGAACGTCGTTCTCCTGCACCACCTGGCCGACGCGGGTGCCGTCGGCCTCCTCGACATGCCACATGATCTTGATGCTGTCCGAGCCGCCGTTGCGGGTGCGCGAGACGTCGGCGGTCAGGTACAGCGCGTTCGGCGTGCCGCTGGGGGCGAGCTGCGCGCCGGACTGGCCGAGCAGGCGGCTGACCTCGCGCCCCAGCGCCTGATCGCCGTTCCCCGGCGCACCGCGCACGCCCCGGAACACGAGGGCGCGGGGACCGTCGACGGCGGTATCGGTGGCGGCGGCGCGCAGCGTGTCGAAGCTGGGCGCAGGGATCGACGGATCGGCCAGGGGCGAGATCGGGGACAGGGTCGGCGGGGCGGAGGGCTGCGTCAGGATCGGCTCCAGCATCGGCGCGACGGGCTGCACCGGCTGCATCGCCTGCGCGACGGGCTGGAACTGCGTCGGCGCGAGGGAGGCCGTCCGCACCCCTTCGGGCCTGCGCCGGGGAACCGCGTTGGCCATCGGATCGCCGGCCATCAGCGGCATCGTGTTCACGACGTATTGCTGGGGGGCCGCTTGCAGAGGAGCGGGTTGCAGGGGGGCGGGCTGCAATTCCGCGAACTGCACGGGAGCGGGCTGGTCGAGAATGGGCTGCATCCCGATCGGCTGCATCTGAACCGGCGCGGGCAACGGCGCAGGCAGCGGCGTATAGGTCGGCTGCAACTGCGCCATGCGCACGGGGCGCGGGCGGGGCATGGGCGCAAGGCTCGGCGCACCGCTCGGCAGGACGGCGGCGTAGTCGATACTGGTGATCGGCGGCGCGCTCGCAACGCTCGTCAGGGTCGCCCGGCGCAGATCGGTATTGCGGCGCAGGCGGTCGGCGACCCGGCGGCCCATGGCCTGCACGGCATCGTCGCCCATGGATTCCCACGTGCCGCTGGGCTGTATTTCGGGGAAGACGCCGACCAGCGCCCCGGCGGAGGAGAACAGCTTCCATTCCGCTTCGGCCCGGTTGCTGCCGCGCGAGGCGGAGGCGCGCAGGTCGAAGACCGCCGGGGCGAACCCGATGGCGGAGGCATCCACCTGCGCCCCCAGTTCCGAGGCGATGGTGCGGGCCAGCGCACCCGAAGTCGCGCCGGGTGCGCCCACGACCGGATGCACCTTCACCACCGCCCCGTTATCGAGGCGGGCGTGGAGGACGGTGATGGGCGATGCCTGCGGCAGGGCCTGGAAGGACGGGGACGGGGACGGGGAGAAGATCGGGGTCGTCTCGACCATCGTGTCCTGCCCGGCATCCACGCCGTAGGGCAACGGTTCGCCCATGTCCTGCGCGCTGTAGAGCACGTTGGAGGGCTGCTGCTCGAACCCGGGGGCGTCGTAGCCGGGCGGCTCGTAGGGCTGCGTTTCGTAAGGCTGGGTCTCGTAGGTCGGCGCTTCGTAGGTCGATGCCTGGTAGGACGTATCCGCAGGCAGGGACGCCATGGCGACCGGCGCGCTGCCGACCGCCATCGGCGCGTCGGACAGCATCGAATCGGAGCCGCCGTCGAAGGCCACCGGTGCGTATTCGGGGAACTGGGGGGCCGGATCGTCGGCCATGCCCGGTTGCGGCCCCTGGTATCCGGTCGCCGCAAAATCATCGGGCACGGAGAAATCGCCGGGCGCGGCGAAGTCGGTAGGCGGGGGCGTATAGGCCCCGAGCGCCCCGGCGGGCGGCTCGCCCCCGGTGCCCGGACCCGCCAGTCCGGTCCGGGGAACGCTGCCCGGCGTGGGGGCCGGCAGGCCGGAGGTCGGCGGCAGCGCGAGGGCCGCGCGCGGCACCTCGATCCCGCCGGGCGAGACGCGCAGCGCCTGCGTATCCAGCCCCCCGCCGATGGGCGGCGGCGTCAGCGCCGCCGTTCGCGTCGGCGGGGCGGGCGGCACGGGCGGACCGATCAGATCGGTGCGCGGGGCCGTGATGCTCGGCGGTTTCTGGGCCTGCAACTCGTATCCCAGCGTCGTGGGCGCATCCGGCAGTTTGCTGGCGTAGTCGCAACCGGCCAACAGACCCGCCATCAGGGGCAGGGCGAGAACACGCGCGAGGGCAGTGGAAGTCGACTTCGAAGCTTTCATTTCTTCACCAGCTATCTCGTTATCAGGTCGAGGGTGGACCGTGACAGGCTTTCGCACCCGTTCGCCGTGACGAGGGACGTCCGCCCGAGGCATTGGGCGGCCCCGGTCTCGCTGTCCATCAGGATCATGTGCAGGAAGAACGTCATGTTCTGTTCGATCCTCGTCCCGGCACCCTCGAAAAACATCTGCGAATCCATCCAGCAGGGAGTGAACCGCGCCCCGACGCTATAGCCGCAAGCGTTAAGCCTTTCTTGCCGGTAACCATATTCGTCAAGAATCCGCCCATGTTCCGCGAACACGTCGCCCATGGTGTTGCCGGGCTTCAGCGCCGCTTCGCAGGCTTCGAGAGCCGAGCGCACGGCCTCGCGCATGCGTTCGTGCTCGGGTCGGGGGGGACCGATGACGAGGGTGTTCATCATCGGCGCATGGTAGCGCCGCCACGCCCCCGACCATTCGAGCGTGAGCTGATCGCGCGAATCGAGGCGGCGGCGGCCCGAGAAGTAGCGGCACAGCAGCGCCCCCTCGCCCGATCCGATAATGAACTCGTTTCCGGCATAATCCCCGCCCCGGGCGAAGACATCGCCCTGCATCGCCGCCAGGATCGCCCCTTCATGCGCCCCCGCGCGGGTCATCTCGACCGCCGCATCCAGCGCATGGTCGGAAAGTTCCCCCGCCTTGCGCACGAACGCGATCTCGGCGGGACTCTTGATCAGGCGCAGCAGGGGGATCAGGGCCGACGCATCGACCAGATCGGGCCGCGTGAGCGCCGATTCGACCAGCCGCCAGTTATGCGCGGTCAGCCCCTGGGTATCGAACTCGACCCCGAGGCGCTTGCGCTTGTAGAGACCCATATCCTTCAGCAGCGCCTTCAGATCCATGGCCGGATTGACCCCCTCGCCATCCTTCCAGATGCGGATATCCGTCAGGATCGAGGTATGCCGCGCCTGCCGCAGGTCGGCGGATCGGGTCAGCAGTACCGGCTCGCCATGGCGCGGGACGACCATGCACTGGAAGAAGACGAAGCCGAAAGTGTCGTACCCGGTCAGCCAGTAATGGCTCTCCGGCGCGAACAGCAGCATCCCGTCGAGACCCTGCGCATCCATCGCGGTGCGGGTCCGGGCGAGGCGGGCGGCGAATTCGGTGGGGGTGAAGTGCGGCATGTAGAAGCTCCTGCAAAGTTCGACGCAAGGCGCTCTACCAAAATCTGTCAAGGATTACCGTATCAAGAGGTATGGTATGGCATCGCATCATCATTCCATGCACTTCGAGCATTTAACAGCGTAAGGGGTTGAATGAAAGTTTATCACCACCTAAAATGAAACCTGAAATAGGTTAACACGATGCGAGGGTGCTAAATGAGCACTCAATCTTTACGATGGAATGGTCTATTGCCGAAAACTCAAATGTTCGATGCGTATCATAGGTTTCCCGTTAAGGACCCAGACGAACCCAACAAAGTTAAGCGCTCAATGGAAGTCTGGGGTAGCGAAGCTGGAGTGTTAGCTAGCGGGATACGGGTGCAAGCCCTCCCAAATAAGAATACAACGGCAACTAGTTATTCATTCCGTACAGATATACCAGCGTATATAAGCTATGGATTCT